>Ga0136846_1210741_pt1 | contig 17015 bp, 12 predicted proteins | sample HopSoiMetagenom2_FD_96841 | JGI IMG/M metagenome (GOLD analysis project Ga0136846, IMG submission 96841) | Grasslands soil microbial communities from Hopland, California, USA - 2 Assembly 2016 (version 4) | ecosystem: Environmental > Terrestrial > Soil > Grasslands | place: USA: Hopland...
GCTCGCTGGATGAAAGCGTAGAGCACGATGCCATTGGTGGCGAGCGTCGAATCGCGCAGCGCGGGCGTCGTCGTCCAGAAATAGACGCCGCCACGATCGGTGGGAACGCGACCCAATAGTGGTGCGCCCCCGCGGAGCATGGCCAGGCCGGTCAATTCGCCGCGCAAGTCGCAGTGGCGATGAATCTCAAGCTGGCCGACCGGCAGCGCCGCGCCGCTTTGCGTTCGGGCGAGCAAATCGGCATCGCTGCGCCAGGTTTCGACGGGAGTTGGATCGTCGATCCATGCCTCCCAACGCTGGCTGAAGAACTCGGTATGGTCCGGCTCGCGCGGCGGAAAAAAAACGAGCTGGCCACCGTGATCGACGTAGTTTTGCAGCATGTCGGCGGTACTACCCGTGGGCAGCGCCGCTTGCCAAAGCACCAGAGAAATCTGATCCCATTCGACCGACGAGAGCTGCTCGGCCGTCACGATTTCCGCTGAGCCGGCTGCGTCGTCGGGCGCAATGCTCGCCGCTAATTGCAGTGGCGTGGCTGCCTGCGGATCGTCGGCGATGATTAGCGTTCGCCGCGGCGGTGGATCGTCGAATACGAAGAAGACTTCGTTATCGGCTGGGTTGGCATCGGCGGGAACCGAAACGCGGCCGAATCCGCGACGGCGCGAAGCCTCCAAGGGAATGCGATGATCGCGGACATCGACTTGCAGGCCCGCCAGCTCGACGTTCAGCACGGAGCGGCCGCCATCAACTTCGAATTGCAGCGGGATTTCCAGCTTTTCCTCACCACTCGTCCGCGAGAGGCGGACCGAAATGAGTAGTTCGGCTGCTTCGCGCGTCGTGTGCCGGCGAACGCTGGTAACGCGGACAGCAACGTTGCCCGGCGTCTGGCGCGGGTAGGCAAGCAGGTGGAACCGCACGCCTTGCGGAAACGCGACGAAGGCATCGCGGAGCGCTCGCCAACGCCCGCTGTCTGGCGCCCAATCTCCGGTGCGCAGGTCGGAGCAAATCCACACTTCCGTCCGTCCCGTGCGTCGGGTCTTGATGTAATCATGAGCCGCTTGCAGCATCAGCGGCAGATCAGCGGGCGCGCTGGACGGACCGGCGCTGGGCGCCTGCAGCAGCGCTGCGGGAGATTCCAGCTCGTGAGCCGCGCGCGACGCGCTGTCAATGAGCACCCAACGATCGGACGCGAAGGTGCCCAGGATCCGCACGAGCTGCTGACGGCCCGTTTCCAGCTTTGAGCTGCCGCCGCCGGCGGCTTGCTCTTGCATGCTGGGTGAGCGATCGAGCAAAACGATTGTCGTGTCGGCCTTGCCACCGGCGACGGAGCCGAGCCAGCCGCTGGCCAGCGGCCGGCTAACCGCCAGGACCAGGCCGGCGATGACCAACATGCGAAACAGCATGATCAGCCATTGACGCAGGCGCGAGTAGCCGCGAGACATCCGCTGCGCGGCGAGCAAAAACATCATGGCCGCCCAGCGAATCGTCTGGAAACGGCGCTGATTGATCAGGTGAATGATGATCGGTAGTGCCACCAGCGGCAGAGCGGCGAGCAGCCACGGCTGTAAAAAGCTCATCGCAGCCCTCGCGCCATTGCCCGGCTCATGAGAAATCGCACCAGGACCTTTTCGTAGTCTTCATCGATTGACACGCGGCTGTAGTCAATCGCCGATTCCAGAACGACCGCTTTCAACCCATGCAGGTATTCGTCGAGCGCCTTCTGATATCGCGCGGCGATGTCGCTGGGCTCGGCAAAAATGGCCGGGCCGCCTTCCATGTCCAAAAACCGCATTGGCCGGCGGAAATTGAAGTCCAGCTCCAGCGGGTCGAGTAGATGAAACACGGCTACGTCGTGCTTGCGAAAGCGAAGGTGCTGAAAGCAGCGGCCGAGGATCGCCGGCTCCAAAAAAAGGTCCGACACAATGACCACGAGGGCCCGCTGCTGAATGGTCTCGGCGAGCTCATGCAACACATCGGCAAGCTGAGTTTCGCCCTGTGGTCGAGCCGCTTCGAGCAGATCAAAGATCACTCGCAGGTGCGCGGGATTGCGCTTGGGCGGTACCTGCTGCACGATCGATTTCGCGACGCAGGCCAGGCCGACCGCGTCGCCTTGCTGGCTAGCCAGGTAGCCAAGCGTCGCAATGAGCCGGCGGGCATAATCGAGCTTCGTGACGCCCCGCGAGCCGAAATCCATCGAGCCGCTCGTATCCAGGACGAAACAGCAGCGGAGATTGGTATCGGCCTCGAATTCCTTGATGTAAAAGCGATCGGAGCGGCCATAGGCCCGCCAATCAAGCCGCCGCAGGTCATCGCCGGGGACGTACTTGCGATATTCGGCGAATTCGATGCTCGAACCTCGGTGCGGGCTGGCATGGCGGCCCGAAACATTCCCCTGCATGGGCCGACGGGCCAATAGCGGCAATCCCGCCAGACGCGAAAGTACTTTCGCGTCGAGAAAGTTGCGGGACTGGCGATCGGTGAGCATTGACAAGCCTCTTTAGCCGGGACCAAACTTGGTCCCGGTGCGCTGCAAGTGGCCGATCCATTGGCGATTCGCCGGGAGCAGGTTTGCTCCCGGCTATTCGTTCTTCACTTCTCCTCCAGCGTCTCGCTGATCAGGCGTCCGATGATTTGCTTGGCATCGAGCCCTTCGGCTTGCGCGGCAAACGTCGTGATCACGCGATGCGTCAGGACAGGCACCGCGACTTCCAAAACGTCCTCCAACCGCACCATGTAGCTGCCATGCAGCGCCGCGCGGGCTTTCGCGCCGAGAACCAGGTATTGCACGGCTCGCGGGCCGGCGCCCCAGGCCACCAACGGCTTGAGCCAGGCTGGCGCGGTCGCGCCCTTAGGACGCGTTTTGCGGACGAGTCGGGCTGCGAACGAATAAATATGGTCCGGCACGGGCACGCGCCGCACCAGATGCTGATGCTCGATAATTTGCTCGCCGGTAAGCACATGGCTCAGCGTCGGCAGTTCATCGCCGGTCGTCGTGCGGGCAATCAAAACTTCTTCGTCCTCTGATGGATAATCAATCTCGATCAGGAACATGAATCGATCAAGCTGCGCCTCCGGCAGTGGATAGGTTCCCTCTTGCTCGACCGGATTCTGCGTCGCCAGGACAAAGAACGGCGGCGGCAAGCGAAACGTTTTGCCGACGACCGTGACCTTTTGCTCCTGCATCGCCTCGAGCATGGCCGCCTGTGTCTTCGGGGGGGCGCGGTTGATTTCATCGGCCAGCACAATATTGGCGAATACCGGCCCATGCACGAATTGAAATTCCCGCTTGCCGCCAACTGCATCCTGCAAAATGTCGGTGCCGGTGATATCCATCGGCATCAAGTCCGGCGTGAACTGGATGCGGCTGAACTGCAGCGACATTGTCTCGGCGAGCTTATTGATTAGCAGCGTCTTGGCCAGGCCCGGCACGCCCAAGAGCAGGGCGTGTCCGCGAGCAAAGAGGCAGAGCGACAGTCGCTCGATCACAGCCTGCTGGCCGATAATGATTCGGCCCAGCTCTTTTCGCAGCCGGCCATAGACGTCGCGCAGCCGATCAATCGCCGAAACGTCGTCGTCGCTGAGCGTGCGAGCCACCGGCGCAGAGGGAGCGGCCATACACTGTTCCTGTCGACTATTCAGGCCAATCACTGCCCATTGACCCGAGTGCGGCGAAGCGCACCGGCGCCGGCTCAGCGCACGTTACCATGCGGCCAATTGGGGATCAACTATTGTCTTTCGGGTTAGGCGCTGGCGCAGCGCACAGCGAGTAAACCCCGCCGGCAGTATGACGGATTGTCAGGCTGCCCGGTTCTTGGCCGGAAGCAACTTCTGATTTGCTATTTGCTTTCGAACTGCACTATCCTGATGCCCAGCCGGCCGGTAGTTAAGGGATGTGCTTATGATTCTCGATGGCGGTCATCAGACTATTGGTGGGTCGTTCGTTTTTGGGCTGCTAATCTGGATATCTCCCTGGCTCGCTGCTCAGGAGAACGGTGCGAACGACACAAAAAAGCAGCCTGCGGCCGCGCTCAGCATCGCGCTCGATCCGGGGTTCGGGACTGGCGGCTTCGTCGCTGATTTTTTGGAGGCGAAAGAACAGACCGGTGCGCTGGGCCGATTTCTGGCCGTCGATAGCCAGAACCGGCCTGTGATCGCCGGCAACTCGCCGGGTCAGAAATTTTCTATCGGTCGCTACACGAGCGACGGCCGGCCCGACCTCACGTTCGCCGGCAAAGGGAAACACTCGGTCTGCATTGAGGACAATGCGACGGTCGAATCGGCCGGAAATACCGAACTGCAATTTACCCATGGAGGGACAATCGATGCTAAAGGCCGGGTCGTGATTATTGGCAAGGGCGGCGGCATTGGCGGTGAGCGAAAGTGGGATTTTGCTCTGCTGCGATTCCTGCCAAACGGCCTGCTCGATAAGACCTTTAGCGGAGTCGGCTATCGGAAATTTCAGGCCCACGAAGAATGGAACATTGGGCTTGCCGTGGCCACCGCCCCTGACTGCTCCGTGGTGGCGGCCGGGTATGCAAAATCGCAAAGTGATCCGCTATTGATTCGCTGCCACGAGACGGGCGAGGTCGATGAAAAATTCAGTGCTACGGCCAACGGCTCCCTGCGGTGGTTGATCAAGGAAGGCACACCGGCGATGGCCACGAGCGTGGCGATCGACGCCCAAGGTCGCTTTCTCGTGGGAATGAATCTGGTGAAGGAGCGGTGGTTCTGGTCGCTTGCGCGTCTCAAGCCCGACGGAGAAATCGATGACAGCTTCGGCGACCAGGGCCTGTGGAGTAAACCACTCGATCCAAACGCTCAAATTGAAATGTCATTTTCCAATGCCGTCGATGCACAGGGCCGGATTGTGATGGGTGGTTATTCGGCCGACGGTAGCGAGTTGCGGCGTCTGGCCGTCGCCCGCCTCACGCAGTCCGGTCATCTCGACGCCGATTTCGGTCCCGATGGCAATGGCTATGTGATCGTTGATGGCTACGGCGCGAATGTTGACTACCGCTATGGTCCTCGGGCAGCAGTTGGCGCCAATCACATCGCGATCACGGGCCCTGTGAACGGCGCCAAAGGCAACATCAAGTGTTTTGGTCTAGCCGTGATGGACGGCAGTGGCAAGAACGTTGCCAAGATCGAGCCGCGACTTTTTCCTGGCTCCAAAGGCACCGATCAGCCGTGGGGCGTCGCGTTTGACAGCGAGAACCGCGTGGTGGTCGGTGGCGCTTCTCAAGCGATTAGCAGCAAATTCCGGTTTGCTGTCGCGCGCTATGTCTTGAAGTGAGCGAACTGAGCCACTTGCAAACGCTGGCGGCACGAAATCTGCTGGTTGCGCAATACGGCTGATTCAGCACCCTGACCAACATCCATGCGACAAGCCACCACGACATTCCCGGCGCTGCGAGCGCGCCTGACGCCCCAGCAGCAAATCTTCCTGCGCGATTGCCTGGCCGGGCTGCGTGTGCGTCCGAAGCAGTTGCCTTGCAAGTACTTCTATGACAGCCGAGGCTCGGGGCTGTTCGATCGAATCTGCCAGTTGGACGAATATTATCTGACTCGTGCCGAGCTGGCGATTATGGACCGGTTCGTCGCGGAGATGGGCGCACAGATTGGCCCAGCAGCGATGCTGGTTGAATATGGCAGCGGCAGCAGTGTCAAAACGCGCTACCTGCTCGACGCCTTGGCCGATCCGGTCGCCTATGTGCCGATCGATGTCTCGGACGAGCATCTCCACGCGACGGCGAGCGAGTTGGTCCGCGACTATCGGCACATTGAGATCCTGCCGCGCTGCGCCGACTTCACCAAGGAATTTGCCTTGCCGCGCCCGGCGCGCGCCGCGAGTCGGACTGTTGTCTATTTCCCCGGCTCGACAATCGGGAATTTTCTCCCGGCTCAGGCTGCCAGGTTGCTTCGCCGCATCGCTTTCACCTCCGGCGCTGGCGGCGGTTTGCTGATCGGCATCGACCTGCAGAAGGATGTCGCGAGAATCGAAGCGGCTTACAATGACCGGCTCGGTGTGACGGCCGAGTTCAACCTTAATCTTCTTCGCCGCATGAACCGCGAGCTCGGCGCCGATTTTAATCCCGGCCGATTTGCCCATCAAGCTTGCTACCATCGAGATGCCGCACGGATCGAGATGTAGCTCATCAGCCGCCAGGCCCAGGTCGTGACTGTTGGCGGTGAAGCGATTGAGTTCGCCGCTGATGAGCCAATTTGCACCGAGTATTCGCACAAATACAGTGTGCAGCAATTCGCGGTTATGGCTTTCACCGCGGGACTCTCGCTCCGTCAGCAGTGGACCGACAGCAATCGCGATTTCGCGGTGCTTTATTTCGAGGTCGCTTAGACTGGATCGCGCGCCAGGCGAATCTCAGTAAACTGCCACCGCGCATCGTGCGGAAAGAAGTTGCGATACGTTGGCCGCGTATGTCCGGCAGGCGTCGCGCAGGAGCTGCCTCGCAGCACGTATTGATTGCACATGAACTTGCCGTTGTATTCTCCCAGCGGCCCCGCCGCCGGCACGTAGCCTGGATACGGCGTATAGGGGCTGGCCGTCCATTGCCAAACTTCGCCGTACAGTTGTGCCAGTCGAGCGGAATCGTCGCTGACCGGTTGGGGATGAAAGTGGTCGTGGTGTGGCGCGGTCTCTGGCTGGATATGGCTCGCCGCCTCCTCCCATTCCGCCTCGGTCGGCAACCGCGCGCCGGACCATCGCGCAAATGCATCGGCTTCGAAGTAACTAACATGGCACACCGGCTCCGCCTGTTGGACCGGACGCAAACCATGGAGCGTGAACTGCTGCCACTGTCCATCTTGCTCAATCCAATAAAGTGGCGCCGTCCACTTCTGCTCGCACACCGTGGACCAGCCCAGCGACAACCACAGCTCGGGGCGGCGGTAACCGCCGTCGTTCATAAAAGCGAGGAATTCACCCGTCGTGACCAGTCGCTGCTGAATATGGAACGGCTGCAGCAACACTTGATGCCGCGGACCTTCGTTGTCAAATGCAAACGCCTCCTTCGCGTGTCCGATTTCTACAATGCCGCCATCGAAGCCGGTCCAATGGGGTGGCTGTGGGTCGCGCAGCGAACCACGGCTGGTTGTCTTCGGGTGAGCACTCCATTTGCAATACGCCGGCCACAGCGGATTGCACCAGAAGAGATGCTTGATATCGGTAAGCATCAGCTCCTGATGCTGCTGTTCGTGGTTGATTCCCAGCTCGACGATTCGCGCAGCTTCGCGCGACTCGTCACTGGTACGCCGACCAAAAAGATGCGCCATCCGTTCATCGACCGCGTGGCGATAGGCGAACACGTCGGCCACAGTCGGACGCGTCAGCAGGCCGCGCCGCGAACGCGGGAATTGTTCGCCGACACGGTTGTAGTACGAGTTAAACAGAACCTGATAGTGCGAATTGAATGGCCGATAATCGGTTTCGCACCGTGCCAAGACAAACGTCTCGAAGAACCACGTCGTATGCGCCAGATGCCATCGCGTGGGGCTGGCATCCGGCATCGACTGCACAACGTAGTCTTCGACCGCAAGCGGCTCGCACAATCGTTCGCTCAGCTCACGCGACTGCGCGTACGCCATCGCTAATTCGGCAATTTGCATAATCGCCACCGAAGGCCGTTCGAATTCAATCAGGCCAGCAGTTTCCGCACCACTTCGCCGGCGACATCGGTCAGCCGATAAGGGCGACCCTGAAATTTGAACGTCAGCCGCTCGTGGTCGATGCCTAACAGGTGCAGAAGCGTGGCATGAAAATCATTGACATGCACAGGGTCTTCGACGATTGAGTAGCCGAGATCATCGGTTCGGCCGACTGTGGCGCCGGGCTTCACGCCGCCTCCGGCCATCCAGACGCAGAAAGCGTCTTTGTGGTGGTCGCGTCCGGGCCTGGCCGCCGGTTTATCATCGTCGTCGGTGCCTTGCATCATCGGTGTGCGTCCAAACTCCGCGCCCCATACGACGAGCGTTTCGTTGAGCAGCCCGCGCTGCTTCAAATCGTGAACCAGTGCCGCCATTGGCTGATCGACTTCCTTGGTGCGGGCGGGTAAGCCGGTTTCAATATTGCTGTGCGTGTCCCAATCGGCGTGAAAGAGCTGCACGAATCGGACACCGCGCTCCACCAGCCGCCGGGCGAGCAGGCAATTGCTGGCGAATGAGGCCTGTCCCGGCTTGGCGCCGTAAAGAGCGAGCGTTTCGGCCGATTCTTCCTTCAGCTCCATCAATTCTGGCACGCTCATTTGCATGCGGAAGGCCATCTCGTACTGCGCAATGCGGGTTGCAATCTCGGGATCGTTCACGTCAGCCAATTGCTCGCGATTGAGCGATTGAACTCCATCGAGCAAACGGCGGCGATCGGCCCGTGTCACGCCCGGTGGATCCGAAAGAAAGAGAACAGGATCGCCCTGGCTGCGAAACTCGACGCCCTGATAAACACCCGGCAAGAAGCCGCTGCCCCACAGCGCGCTGCCTGCCCCTGCGACGCGGCCGGTGATCATCACCACGTATGCCGGCAGGTCGCGGTTCTCGCTGCCCAAACCGTAAGAAATCCACGAGCCGACGCTCGGCCGGCCAAAGCGACCGAAGCCCGTGTGAAACATGAGCTGCGCCGGGCCGTGGTTGATTTGCTCGGTGTGCAGCGTCTTGACGACGGCGATATCGTCCGCCACTTTCGCCAAATTTGGCAATAGCTCCGAAAGCTCCACGCCGGATTGGCCATGTTGAGCGAATTTGAACCGCGTGCCCAGTAGCGAGGGGTGGCCGCGCAAAAAGGCGAACCGCTTGCCTTCGAAAAACTCCTTCGGGCAGGGCTGACCATCGAATTTCTGTAGCGTCGGCTTGTAATCGAACAGGTCGAGCTGCGAGGGCGCACCGACCATGTGCAAGAAGATGACGTTCTTCGCTCGGGCCGGGAAATGTGTTCTTTTCGGCGCGAGAGCATCGCTCGTGTCGGCTGCGCCGCGCGACTCCTGATTCAGCAGGCAGCTCAGCGCGATGGAGCCCAGGCCCATGCTTGAGCCTTGCAGCAGAGCGCGCCGGCTGAGGGCCAATTCTGGATTTTGGATTTCGGCTTTTGGATTGGAGGCCATATCAATTCTTCGTAATGGTCTCGTCCAGGTTGAGCAGAATGTGCGCTATGTTGAACCAGGCGGCCCAGTCCGCGGCGGAAACACCGGCAGGCAATGGGTGCTCGCCAATGAGAGTATTGACGCCGTCTGAGTCGCCATGATAGCGCTCCATGGCCGCTTGATAGGTGGAACGCAGACTCGCCAGCTCGTCGGGCGTTGGTCGTCGCGTCAACACCATTCGGAAGCTGCGAATCAGGCGATCGTCGAGCGATGAATTGGGATTTTCGAGAAAAATTCGATCGGCCAGCGATTGAGCCAGCTCGATATAAACCGGATCATTTTGCAGCGTGAGTGCTTGCAGCGGCGTGCTCGTATGAGGCCGTTTGACGGTGCAGGCCGCTCGATCCGGCGCGTCGAAATTCACGAAGCTCGGATACGGAGCGCTGCGCCGCCAGACCGTGTAAACACCGCGTCGATGCGCGTCTTCGCCCGCGCTCGTTCGGTAGGTGTTATCAACTGCGCCTGTGACGCGCCACACACCTTCCGGCTGCGGCGGAAACACGGGGGGGCCGTAGCTTTTCGAGGCGAGCTGCCCGCTGGCGGCTAAAGCGTTGTCGCGTATCAATTCGGCACTGAGCCGAATGCGAGGGCCGCGTGCCAGCAGGAGGTTGTTTGGATCGCGAATGGCCAGATCACTCCGATGCTTGGACGATTGGCGGTACGTGGCCGACTCGACGATGTGGCGATGAATTAGCTTCAGCGACCAGCCGCGACTGGACAATTCTTTCGCCAGCCAGTCTAACAATTCCGGATGGCTCGGCGGTTCGGCTTGCGTGCCAAAGTCCTCTTCGCTGACGACAATTCCGCGGCCAAAGAACTGCGACCAGGCCCGATTAACCTGGACGCGTGCGGTCAGTGGATTGGCTGAGTCGACGAGCCAGCGAGCCAGACCCAAACGCGTCGCAGGCGCACAAGCATCGAGCGGCGGCAGCGATTCCGGCGTGCCTGGCTCGACCTTTTCGGTCGGCGATAGAAAATCGCCGCGATCCAAAATCGCCGTGGTTCGCCCCTCCGCCATTTCGGTCATTACCGGCGTCGCGGGGGGCGCGAGCATCTCGTGCTTCTTTTGCAGCTCGTCGAGCGAGTCTTGGAGCCGCTTCGCTTCTGGATTCATGCTGATGAAATGAACCCGAATTTGATTCTGCTGGTTCTTGTTGCGTTTTTCTTTCTTCACCGCCAATAGCTTACGAATATTCGCGGGCAGCTTCGCCGCTTCGGCTTTTTCGGAATCGATCATCGCCTGTTCCCAGGCGGCAAGGCCCGCCGTTTCATCGTCGAGACACCGCTGAAGCTCGGCTTCCACTTGCTCGATCCGCGCCGCGATCTCCGCGCGCTGCTGCTCGATTCGCGGGTCGCGCGGCAGTGTCAATTCCGGCCCCCCGGCGTCCAAAGCAGCTGAGCCTTTGGTGCGCTGGTAGGTTTCCTTGGGCGAATTATTGAAAAAGGCGAACATGCGATAATAATCGCGCTGCGTGAACGGATCATATTTGTGGTCGTGACACTGACAGCACTCTAGCGTCGTGCCGAGCCAGACGGTCCCCGTCACGTTGACGCGATCGATGACCTGGTTCACGCGGTTCTCCTCTTCGTCCGTGCCCGCCTCGACGTTGACGGTCGTGCAGCGATGGAAGCCGGTGGCGATCCGCTGATCCACGCCAGCGCCCAACAGAAGGTCACCCGCGATTTGCTCAATTGTGAATTGATCGAACGGCACGTCGGCGTTGAGCGCCCGAATCACCCAATCGCGATATGGCCAAATCGTGCGGTGTCCGTCGCGCTGGTAGCCGTTGCTGTCGGCATAGCGGGCGGCATCAAGCCACGGCGTTGCCCACCGCTCGCCGTAATGCGGCGACGACAACAAGCGATCGATCAGCCGCTCGTAGGCGTCGGGCGATCGATCGGCGAGGAACGCGTCAGCCTCTGCCAAGTTCGGCGGCAGGCCGATGAGATCAAGCGAAACGCGGCGCATCAGGCGCTCGCGATCGGCCGGGGGCGATGGCGCCAGTCGCTTTTTCTCAAGCCGCGCCAGGATAAATCGATCGAGTGTGTTAGCCGGCCAGCTGGCGTCCTTGACGTTCAGCGGAGGCGCGGCGCAGGGAGCAAGGTAGGCCCAATGACGCGCATCTGCCGCCGGCTCCGCGCAAAGGCAATGGCCAGCAGCCCCAATCACGGCAGCCAAGGCAATGAAGTGTCTTACCATCCGTCCCATCATATGTACCTGCGGGCACAAGACGATCCAGCAGACCATTTTATTGCCAAGCGGCCCCCCGCCTCAACAAAATGGCTGGCCGTGTTTTCCGCACCAAAACACGGAGCCCTCAGCGCTTCGGCCGGCCCGCTTCCATTTCATCGATGTAACGACGCAGCCGCTCGTTCTCATCTTCAAGCTTCATGACGCGAAACATCGTCGTGACCCGCTTGAGAAGCTCGTGCTTGTTTACCGGCTTGCTGAGAAAATCATCGGTGCCCGCTTGAACGGCACGCTCGATGTCCCCCGCCTCGTTCAGCGCTGTGACCATCAGCACCATAATCTTCCGCGTGGCGTCGTCATCCTTCAGCTTTTGGCAAACCTCGAAACCCGACAGCTTGGGCATCATGACGTCCAGCAAAATCAGGTCCGGGCGGAAAGACTTGACCTTGGCCAGCGTCTCCTGGCCGTCCGCCGCGTGGTCGATCTCGCAATCGACGTCCGCCAGGTATGCCTCCAGCAGCTCGCGATTCGGCTGATTGTCGTCGGCGATCAGAATGCGATTGTTGTCGGCCATTAATAGCTTCTCCGACCACGTTATACCGCGGAGGCCGTAGCCGCGGGAACGGGAAACTGGCTGCACAGCGTGCTTACTTCGCCCCGAATGCGCTGGTGTCCGGCGGCATCGTCGGGATTCTTCAGCGCGTCGAGAATCCAGCGGCCAATCCGCCGCATCTCGTCGGTGCCCATGCCGCGCGTGGTCAGCGCTGGCGTGCCGATGCGAATGCCGCTGGGATCGAGCGGCTTGCGCGTGTCGAACGGAATCATGTTCATGTTCACCGTGATTCCGCATCGCTCGAGTGCCTCGGTCGCCAGCTTGCCGCCAACATTGAGAGGTGTGACATCGACGAGCACCAGATGATTGTCGGTCCCGCCGCTAACGAGATTCAAGCCGCCCGAGAGCAGCGCGCCCGCCAGCGCCTTGGCATTCGCGACAATCGCTCGAGCATAGTCCTTGAACGCGGGACTGAGCGCCTCGGCAAAGCAAACCGCTTTACCGGCGATGACGTGCATCAGCGGTCCACCCTGCAGGCCGGGAAAAACCGTCTTATCAACGGCCTGCGCACGCTCGAGCTTGCACAGCACCATTCCGGCCCGCGGACCGCGCAGCGTTTTGTGAGTCGTGGTCGTAACGTAGTCTGCGACGGGGACCGGATTGTCGTGCAAGCCGGCCGCGACCAGCCCCGCATAATGAGCCATATCGACCATCAGCTTCGCATGAACCTCGTGAGCGATCTGCGCGAATTTTCCGTGCGGAATTTCACGCGGATAGGCGCTGGCGCCCGCGACGATCAGCTTGGGCTTATGCTCGCGAGCCAGCCGCGCCACTTGATCGAAGTCAATGCGGTGCGTCTCCTTCGTCACGCCGTAATGCACAAACCGGTACAGCTTGCCCGACAGATTCAGCTTCATGCCGTGCGTCAGATGACCGCCATGCGCCAAATCGAGGCCCAGCACGGTGTCGCCAGGCTCGAGCGCCGAAATATAGACAGTCTGCTTGGCCTGCGAGCCGCTGTGCGGCTGCACATTCGCATGCTCCGCCCCAAATAGCTTCTTCGCGCGATCGCGAGCCAGGTTTTCAATCGTGTCGGCATGCTCGCATCCACCATAGTATCGCCGCCCGGGATAGCCTTCCGCATACTTGTTGGTAAGCACACTGCCCACAGCTTGCATCACCGCCGGGCTGGTGTAGTTTTCGCTGGCGATCATCTCCAGCCCGTCCTGCTGACGATGTTCCTCCGCCACAATCGCGGCATAAACGTCGGGATCTTGCTGCTTCAGGATATTCATCTCAGACGCCAGACGGTTGGCGGGCGAACCAACGAAAGCCCGATTGTAAAAAGCATGCTGCACTTCGTCGATTGGGCACATCGCACGTAACCGGGCACCCGCATCGCTTGTCGATTACGATACGCCAATGCGAGTGATTCCCGTCATTGACCTGATGAATGGCTGCGTCGTGCGCGGCGTTGCGGGGCGGCGCTCGGAATATAAGCCGATCCAGAGTCGCCTCGCCCCCGATTCGAAGCCCCAGTCGATGGCTCGGGCGCTGGTCGAGCGGTTTGGGTTCGACACGGTTTACGTGGCCGATCTGGATGCCATTGTGCATGGCCGATTTGAAGCGCGAGCCTGGAACGAAATCGCTGCGCAGGGCCTAAGTCTGTGGCTCGACGCGGGCATAGGCGATTCATCGAAAGCCCGCGTCGTTCTCGAATCGCTCGATTGCGCGCAAATCGATGCTGATCTCATTGTCGGACTCGAATCAATTGAGTCCGAGGACGAGTTGCGGGCTGTGCGTCAAATTTGTGCTCCGCGGCGCGCAACATTCAGCCTGGACATGCAGAGCGGTCGGCCGCTGGCTCGAAATAGCGTATGGCAGGGTTTGTCGCCGCTCGAGCTCGTGACGATAGCAAATGACGCGGGCCTGCTCGATGTGATCGTCCTCGATTTAGCCGATGTGGGTACGAGCCAAGGAACTCGCACATTCGATCTATGTAGGGAGATCCGGCAGGCAACGAAGACAAGATCGATTATCGCCGGCGGCGGCGTCCGCGGAATGGATGATCTCAAGGCGCTCGCCGACGCCGGCTGCGACGCCGCGCTCGTCGCGTCCGCGCTACATGATGGCCGCCTTACGCCCGAAGACATTCGGTGAACCGAAAATCTGCCTGGCTAATCGCCCACTCCAATATCGCCGTCGTACGCTTCCACGATTAAGGCGTTTTCGCGCTGCTCATGGCCACGGAGCCGTTGGTCGAACTCCAAAAACTCGGGTCCAATCCACAGCGCCAGCGCCGCGTGCTGATCGTCGTAAAACATCCGCTCGGCCCGCTCGACCAAGTCGCATAAATCGACATACAGCTGCTTGTGCTCGCCGCGGAGCTTTTCGGCCTCGCGGCTAAGCTGTGGCGCGACGTCGACCGGATCGTCGAAGTAGCCGTAGGCTTCTTCCAGCGAGAAGTGCAGAGCCATTTGATCGCGAAGGTGACAGAGCTTGTCAATCAGCAGCCGGGACTGGCCCGGTGCGATTGGCCGCTGACAGCGATGCCGCAAATCGGCCAGCAGCGTCCAGAGCTCCTGATTGACCTCCTTGATTTCCTGCAGAAACGCAGCGTTGACGGTGACGGTGCCCGTCGTGGTGACGACAGTCATAACTACCTCCCTGACCTGAGCCGGCTGATTGGCCGCCTCAGGCGACTTCAGGCGCCGTCAACAACTGGCAGAAAAGCTGCCCCTCGGGCATCCAGTTGCCACCAGCACCAGGACAAGGACAAGGACAAGGACTCACGGCCGCTCAAATCGCTTGCTCGTCCCCTTATTAGAGGAAGCGACTCCCACCCGAATGTCACCGAGCAAGCGGATCAAGCCGCCGATTTTTTTCAGGCACAGCACATTCAGTGCGATGCTAATGCTACCGCGCTGTCAAGCTGCGTCAATCAAATTCTTCTTTCTTTGGGACTCGCAGTTGCCATGGCCCGCACTTGTCAACTAACACTGCAAACAACCGCCGGATCAGCGCTCTCGCATCCACGAGATTAGATACATCGCCCTTCCGCACGAGGAGGCGCAATCTTGCAGCCGCCTTCGGTTGCTTTGACAGGTCGAGTGCAAAGGCAGTGCCGAGGTTCATTCGGCCCCACATTCGTGGGACACAAAAGACGCGAGTTTGCGTCCATTTTTGCGGCTTTTTCAGGCCCGGTGTTTCGAGAACAGTGAACGCAGCGTTTATTTCCCGGGCGCCGCCCAGCCCGCGTCGTCAAGCCGCTCATTGAATTTCTCGAGGACTGATGGCCGGGCTGCCGACTGCTGCCCAGGTGCCGACCAATTTGATCTCGGATCAGCCTGGGCAGCAGCATTACCAATTCTAGGCTGCTCAACGCTTTGGGTCCGATAAGCGAAATCATCTCAGCAACGAACGCTGCCCATCAAATTGTCATCAGCCTGCACTCGCTAGTCAGCGTCCACTCGAATCAGAAATAACTGCCGCGTGCGATCCGCGTCCGCGGCCAGAGCCGACACAAGAATCTGATTACTGGTCCGGTTCCAGCACGGCGACGGATCAACGCGCAAATCGCCTTGCGTCCAGCCGCGGACATCGAACGCACGGCTGGTCACGGATGAACCGTCGCTTAGCCGCAGGAAGGCATAGAAGTTCTCGCTACCGATGCGATAACCATTGACCAGCCAGCGGCCATCCGGCGAAAGGGCGATGTCGTCGCCCGGCTTGGGAAAGATTTTCTTGTCGCCGAGCTTGCCGACGACTTTCATGGCGTCGGTATCGTAGATGATTTGCTCGCTGTTCAGAGTGCCGATGAGGCGGTGGCCGTCGAGCCATTCCGGGTGGCCGCCGATGAAGTCTTTGAGTGGGCGGAGGTTCGTGCCGTCGGCGTTCATGATCACTGGGACGTTGACCTGCGTGCCGCCCGCGTCCCAGCCGCCGCGGACGTAAAAGTAAATGCGGCTATCGTCGCGGCTCCAGAGGGTGTGATTGATGAACAGCGCTTGCTGATCGATGGCGGGGGCAATGTCGCGGAGGGCGGCGGCGAGCTGCTGGAAGGAGACGAGCAATTTTTTGCTGCCGGAGGCAACGTCGATGAGAAACACGCCGTCGTTGGCGGGGTGTTTTTCGTCACCGGTCCAATCAAAAGCGCCGGCATAGCCGGTGACACGGCGAAGGCGGGCCATGCGGCCATAGTTGATGGCGAGGAATTTGCCGCCGCGCTGGGCAACGCCGGAGTTGCCGACGGGGGAATCGTCGAAGCGGTATTCTAGAAGGCGCTCGCCTGTGGAACTGCGGCTGATGTCAAAGAGAACACAAAACACTTTATTGGTCGCCGGGTCGCGGTCGTTGAAAAAGAATTGGGTCTCCGCCGCCTGCGGATTCCAATACAACATCGTGCCTTGCTGGGGGTTCCAGGCGCGGCAGCGGTCAAGAGCGCGCGGGGCGTAATCGTTTTGTGTGTCGAGCAGAATGATTTCGGCCGGCTCGGTCGCGTCTGGCAGATGGTCGCGGACGGGAGTTCGCAGGGCGACGATGTAGCGGCCGCTTTGGTTCCAGGGGATGTTCTGGACATGGCCGATGTAGCCAAAAAAGTGATGCTCAGGTCCGGTTGTTAACTGACGTACCTCCAGCCGCGGCGTCTCGGCAACAATAGGCTGGATGCAAATCGTTGCGGCGAGCAGAGCGAAGCAGCATTGATTCCGGGGCGCGAAATACATGGAAGCTCCTGCAGGTTGCTGCGCATGCTCGGCGATCAGCGCTTCAATTGCAAGCTCACGATCGCGCTGGCGCGCCGATCACGGGATTCGACGAGCAACCCTCCGCAATCTGTCTGCGAAGAGCGTCGATCTCTTTGCGCAGTGCGGCGATCTCCGAATATCCATCAGCCGATGCAGTCGCGCTTCCGCGAATTTTCCCATGCAGCAAAAAGCTGGCGACCATCGCCGTGATGTAGCCGAAAACGGCGAATGCATAGACGGCGATCAGCCAGCACAAAAAGCGGCCTTCGCTGGTCTTTGGAAAATAATCGGTCCCGAGCGTCGTCAACGTCATGGCCGTCCACCACACAGCCTCCCCATAGCTTCCCAGTCCCCGCTCGTCGGTAATCCCCGCGCTTTGCAAA
>Ga0136846_1212339_pt1 | contig 17010 bp, 18 predicted proteins | sample HopSoiMetagenom2_FD_96841 | JGI IMG/M metagenome (GOLD analysis project Ga0136846, IMG submission 96841) | Grasslands soil microbial communities from Hopland, California, USA - 2 Assembly 2016 (version 4) | ecosystem: Environmental > Terrestrial > Soil > Grasslands | place: USA: Hopland...
GTCGGCACGTCACCGCGACAGTCGACCGCTCTTGGTCCCACCAATCCGCTGAATGATATAGCCTAAACGATCACACTTCAGGCGGGAAGGTACGGCGGGATGAACATCAGCGCATCGACTACGCGGGCCGCAGTCGGGCGCAGCTTCGGCGCGGGACGATGAACGCCCATTGGCTGGTCGAAGGCATCCGTTCCGCTGCTGCGGCCCAGGCGGCGCTGATGCCCGTGCACGCCGAGTTCGGTGTGCGGGCGATCGACGCGCAGCCCGGACACATCGAGTTCGGCCAGGCCATGAGCCCGTGGCTGCTCGACGGCCACGGCAGGCTGTGCCCCGGCGCGTTCCTGGTCGCCGCGGACGCCGCGCTCGGCACTGCGGTCGCGACGATGCTCCCGCGGGACCGGAGCGTGATGTCGCTGACGATCCACGCCCAGTTCATGACGCTCGACCCCGGCCGGGCCAGCGACTTCACGGTCACGGGCGAGGCGGTCAGCATCGGCGCCGGCTCGGGGTTCGCTGCCGGCTCGATCATCGACGACCACGGACGCATGATCGCCCGGATCTCGACCCATTGCGGGTTCCTGCCCGGCGTTCCGGTGGCCGTCTCCCCGGTGCCCCTGCCTGCACCGGGTGCTTGGTCGACCGGGCCCGCGACCGAGGCGGGCCAGGCACAGCTCGCTGCGATCGCACGCCGCCGTGCGCACGCCCGCATCGTCGAGGACTCCGGCGACTCCCTGGTCCTCGCCGCCGTGCTGACACCGAGCGTGCGCAACTCCCGCGGCGACCTGCAGGGCGGGGTGCTGGGCCTGCTGGCCGAACAGGCGATCACCGCCTGCCTGCTCCGCGACTCGCCCCCGCTGTCGGCTGCGGACACGATGGAGATGGCGATCACCTTCCTGCGGCCGGTGCGCGCGAACGTTCCGGAGCTGCAGGTCACCGCGGGCTCCGACCACACCGGTCGCAGGTTCGCGACGGCCCGCGCCCGGGCGAGCGACGGCGCCGGCCGGCTCGTCGCCTCCGCGTCGGGTTCGCGCTACGCACCCTGAGGTCTGGTGGCGGGCGGGCGTGGCGCGCTCAGCACTGACAGCCCGGTCAGGGACGGCTGGTGAGTGCGCCGGTGTCGAAGCCGTCCCAGAACGCCGACCACGTGGGGAAGGCGTGCGGCAGTGGTGGTGACGGTGACTCGTCGTGCCAGCTGTCGAAGTCGACGTCCTGCGGCCGCTCGAGGATGTCGGCGGCGTACCAGTGCCGCTCCTTGCGGCGGGCGAAGAACCACTCGCCGTCGACCTTGGTGTAGACGTCGTCGTAGCAGATCGCCATGACGATGAAGCGACCGCCGACCTCGTGCTCGGCGCGGCAGTAGGTCTTGCCGCGGGCTGCCGTCTCCGTCAGCAGCTCCACACGGTGGCCGCAGATCTGGTGCTGGCACCGGTAGAAGGTCTGCAGCTGAGGGGTGATGTAGGCCTTCAGCGCGGCCCGTCCGCGTCCGTGCCGCCCCATGTCGACGTCCGGCTCGAACAGTCCCACCCACGCATCGACGTCACGCCCGTCGACGGCGAGGGCGTAGCGGATCGGTAGCTGGCCGATGTCCAGTCGCGCTTCCACCGCGCCCAGACGGCGCGCAAGGTCGTCGGTCATGACTGTCCTCCCAAAGAGTTGTCGGGGCTCGTCCGCCGGTCGCGACGGTGCTCGGTGTTCAGGTCCACTCCTGACTCATGCGCCGATGGCGCGCAGGTGTCGGTCACTCTGCGCGAGAAGATCGACGATCCGCCACGCGAGGAACCCATGATCGACGTCGGAGTCTGCCATCGCACCGGCCTGGTAGCGATGCCTGATGCCTTCGGCGATCACCGCCATGCGCCACGCGGCGAAACCGCGGTAGAAACCGACGTCAGCGGTGTCGAACCCGGTCAGCTCGGCGTAGCGACGCAGGACGAAGGCACGGTCGGGGAAACCACCGGCTCGCGTCGGCGGTGTCTGCATCCAGGTCGAACGCCCCGGCTGGTCAGGCTGCTCCCAGTTGTTGAGGAGGTAGGCCAGGTCGGCCAGCACGTCACCGAACGCCGACAGCTCCCAGTCGAGCACCGCCAGGAGCCTTCCCTCAGAGCCGATCATGCAGTTGCCGAGCCGGTAGTCGGCGTGCACGATGCCGACACGGGGACGGCCCGGTCGAGCGTCGTGCAGTCGGCCGGCGAGCTCGGCCACCTGGGGTTGGCGCTCACCGGGCGCACGCGTCTCCATGAGCCGCGCGAGCTGACGCTCGAGATAGGGCGGGGCCGCTCGCACCGGCCCGGCGACGTGGGGGTCGACGAGATGCAGTGTGGCCAGCGTGGCGACCAGCTGCTCGGTGATGCGGCGTCGGTCGGCGGTGGTCGGAAGCGCCACGGCGACCGCGTCCGGCGTGCCGGCCACCGTGCCGTGGATCCAGGCCGTGACACTGAACGGCGCGCCGAGGACGCTCTCGTCGGTGCAGACGGCGAGGACCTCGGGGACCGGAACCCCACTGCCGGCCAGCGCGGCCACGGTGTGCGCTTCGCGGACCACGTCGTGCGCGCCGCGGGGCAGGGCGCCGTACGGGGGCCGGCGAAGGGCGACACTCCGCCCGTTCGCCGACGTGACTCGCACCGTGATGTTCGAGTGTCCGCCCCGGACCCGCTCGAACCCCAGCGGCCCGGAGAGTCCGGCGACGTGCGCAGTCAACCAGTCGGCCGCGGCCGCGAGGTCCCGATCCAGGTGGGTCATCTCAGTCATGCAGGCCGACCGGCAGCCCGTCGACCATCAGGTCGTGGTACTCACAGGAACCGGTGCCCGTGCGGCCGTCCGGCCACGTCCACTCGGCGGGCGACTTGACGATGCGCAGCAGGGCCTCCTCGCCGGACGCATCGGGTTGGCGGTGCCGCAGGGGCACCCACGCCTGCGGCGTGCCCGTCGTGACCCAGGTCCGGTCACCGGCACGGATGGTCAGCCCGACCGAGCGAAGCTCGAAGTGCGGTGGGCCGGCGTACTTGTTGCGCATGTCGAAGTCGTCGACGAGATGGAAGCGCCCGGCCTCCCAGACGTGCCCGCCCCTGGTCTGCTTCGTCGGACCGACACCGCGCAGGAGCATGAAGCCGGTGTCAGCGTCGATGACGCCGGTGTGCCAGCGCAGGTAGGTCTTGGCGTGCCAGTTCCGCGGGCCCCAGGAGTGGTCCTTGCCGCCCTGACCGCTCACCGCCCACGTCTGGTCGCCAATGCGGACGGTGCCCGCTGTCCACGCCAGGTGCTGGTAGTGGAAGTCGGCCTGGCCCGGCAGGAAGATCCGGTCGATGTGGTCCTGGTCGGAGCCCATCACGGCTGGTAGGCCCCGCGACGTCACGGTCAGGTCGAGCTCGCAGTCGACCTCGTCGGCGGCGGCGTACGCCGAACGTGGGTCGGCGAGGAGCCAGCCGTCCTCGAGGACTTGCATCGGCCCGCCGTACTGCACGGTGTTGCACCGGAACGGCTCGTCGACCTGCCAGCTCTGACCGCCGGCCGACAGGCCGTTGTCGGCGATGGGTGCGCGATCGAAGCGGAAGGCGACGCGGCCGTCGGGCAGGTAGACACAGACGGACACCTCGGCCCGCTGCTCGTTCGGCCGCATGCCGATCCGCAGCCAGCCGCCCACGCGCGAGTCTGCGTCCCAGAAGTCGGCGTAACGGCTCTCGTTCCAGTTGCTCGCCGGGCCGACTGCGTGGACGCCCTCGTCGGCGCCGATCAGGGCGACACCCATGGCGCTGCTCCCATCAGATGCCGGCAGGTCGGCGTCTCGAGATGTGCCGTGGACCCGGGCCGGCTTCGGTCCGGGTCCACGGCGCGGGTCAGGCGGTCGGGCAGACCGGGGTCAGACCGTTGGGCGCGGTCGTCTTTCCGTCCTCGACACCGACCACGAACGAGCACGGGTTGCCGCCGAAGGGGATCGGCTGTCCGCTGGTGAAGGTGATCTTGTTCGGGATCAGGCCACCGAGGTCGTCGTCCTTGATCGAGTTGAGCCCGGCGATGACGTCCTCACGGGTGGGCTCGGGCCCGGCCGACTTCAGGGCCTCGGCCACGAGCTGCAGGCCGACCCAGGTGTAGCTGGCCGAGCCCTCGCGCCAGTTGTCACTCTTGGCGTACTTCGTCATGGCATCGGTGAACTCGGCGACCGCCGGGCCCTCCGCCGCCGACGGGAAGACGTAGGCAGGCCCGTACATGGTCGCGCCCTTGACCTCCAGCAGCTCCTTGCCGATCGCCTGCTCGGACGTGCCCCAGGTCGGGTTGTAGCTCTGCGCCTGGCAGTCCTGGATGAGCTTGGCCCCGGCCGCGGAGGCGATGTTCAGCTGCACGTAGTCGGCTCCCGACTGCTGGAGCTCGAGGCACTCCGCGGTGTAGGAGGTCGCCGAGGAGCTCACCGGCGCGGAGCTGAACTCCATGTCGAACTTGTCCGCCGCATCCTTCTGCAGGTCGATCGCAGAGGCGCACGCGGCCACCTCTGAGCAGTAGAGGCTGGCGAAGTGCGTGGCCTTGCCGACGGTCTTGGCGACCACCATCTGGTCGATGACTCCGCTGATGACGTCAGTGGTCGGCGCGAACATGCCCGCCTTCTGGAACCAGTCCGGACCGTTGGAGGTCCCGCCGACGATCGCCACGCCCTTGCTGATGGCATCGGCGTCGTACACGCTGATCAGGGTGTCCGAGCCGGCGACGATGGCGACGACGTTGTCGGTGTCGACCAGCTTCTTCTCGGCGGCCTGGGCCTTGGCCGGGTCGCCGCCGTCGTCCTCGGAGAAGATCTGGACGGGGTGGCCGTTGATGCCGCCGTTCGCATTGATCCAATCGGCCCAGGCCGGTGCGACGACGGCACCCTGGTTGCCGCTCGAGGCCTGCGGTCCCGAGAGCGTCGACATCAGGCCGATCTTGATCGGCGAGCCGGTGAGCGCTGCCGCTGCGGCTGCGGCTGAGGCGGATGCGGACGTGTCGTCACTGGACGACGAGCCGGTGGCGGTGCCGCCGCTGTCGCTGCTGCTGCAGGCGGCCAGCAGGGCGGCGGTCGCGGCCACCACGCCGACGGTTCGGGCGAAGCCAGGTCGTGTTCTCATTTGTGAATTGCTCCTTGTTCATCGCACTTTCGAACGGCGCGAAGTTCGGTGGTGTTCTGGTGATCGGTGGCGGCCCGGAACGCCCTGTGTGCCCACGCGGCTGCGGTGAGCCCCGGTCTGGGACCGGCTGACGTGCCCTTCAGAGGTAGTCGGCGAGCTCGCGGAGGAGGGCCGACTTCGCCTTGGGGCCGGACATCCGCTTGACCAGCTCTCCGCCGACGAACACGGCGAAGGTCGGGACGGACGCGATGCTGTACCGCTCGGTGACCTCCGCGGCCTCGTCGATGTCGACCTTGACGACGCGCAGCGTCGCCGAGTGGGTGGTCGCGATCTCGTCGACCATCGGAGCCATCATCCGGCACGGCCCGCACCACTGGGCCCAGAAGTCGACCAGCACGGGTGTCGCCGAGTCGAGCACCTCGTGGTCGAAGGTCGAGTCCGCGACGGCCGTCGCCGCCACGTTCAGCTCCTCCCGGCCGACGCGACCGTGGAGCCCACGGGCAACGGCGCGTCCTGCGGGCCGTCGACCACGACGCCGCTGCTACGCAGGTCGGCGATGGCCTCTGCGAGCTCCGGCGATTCGCCGTAGACGTCCTCGGTCGGGAAGAACAGGCGCGAACTGGCTTCCTTGCCCGGGTCCAGCCCGAGCGTGATCGTCACCTTGCTGGCCGTGGTGTGCATGGAGAGCAGCACGATGTCGACGAGCTCGTCCTCGGTGTAGAACTGCGCCGCACCGTCCCAGATCTCGTCGGTCAGCAGTCCGGGGTTGGTCGAGACCACCGAGGTGATGCGCAGGGCGGCCTTGATGTTCTCGGGCAGCGCGCTGGTCTCGAAGTGGCTGAGAGCACTGACCATGTCCTCGTCCAGCCCCGCCTGCACGGCGACGGCCTGCCGGGCGTTCTGGCAATACTGGCAGTCCTGCACCTTGGCGTTGTACAGCCGGATGAGCTCGTGCAGCACGGGGTCGAGCTGGAACGACTTCTTGGTGCGCACGGGGATGCCCGCGAGCCGGCTGAGCTCGATCGGGATCGAGATCGCGGCGACCGGGTTGTCGTTGTCCTCGGAGCGCTCCATCTGGATGAAGTAGCCCTCGAGCATCTCCTGCGGGATGCGCGGCACGGTGGCCATCAGTTGTCCTCGCTGTTCGTGGGCGCCGGCACGAAGCCAGGCATGGTCGGCGGCACGGCATCGGCGGGGCCGAGCCGGAACGCGGAGTTGGAACGGGCGAACTGGTCGATGACACCGAGGGCCTTGGTGAGGTAGACGAACTCCTCGGGCGTGAGGTGCGCCTGGACGCGCTGCACGTCGTCGTCGGTGATGCTGCTCGACTGGATGGCGAACTGCTCGGCGTACTCCAGCGCCGCGCGCTCCCGCTCGGAGAACCGCTCCGACTCGGGGTACTGCGTCAGATCGGCGATCTTCGCCTCGTCGAGCCCGGCCGCCCTGGCCGGCTGGAACCGCAGCGAGAGATCGAAGTCGCTCTCGACGAGCTGTGCGATCCGGATCCGGCACAGCTCGGCCAGCACGGGGTCGGCCCGGCGCATCGAAGCCGTGTAGTCGCTCATGAACACGTCGTAGTACTCGGGACGCTTGCCCCACACCTGGTCAAGAACCGTGGGCCCGTCCACCACGTTGGTCACCCTGCTCATGCACTGACCTCCTCGCGGGTGTCGCCGAAGGCCATCTGGTTGCCGTACTCGGCCAGGACGTCGGTCATGTACGGCATGTGGCAGAGCATTCCGCCGTCGACGTCGAGGATGGCGCCGGTGACGAACGCCGCGTCGTCGGAGGCGAGGTACGCGACCGCTGCCGCGATGTCCTCGGCCTCACCGAGCCGCGTGGTGAGCGTGTTGCGCAGCTGGATGTCGACCATCGCGCCGTGCACGTTGCGGCGGCCGCCCTCGGTCCGGATGAGCCCGGGGTTGATGCCGTTGCAGCGGATCCCTTGCTTGCCGTAGATCGTGGCGACCGACTTCAGGAAGATCGTGAGGGCGCCCTTCGAGGAGGCGTAGGCAATGGCACCGAGGTCGCCGAGCTTGGCCGAGCCCGAGAGCGTGAACACGATGGCGCCGCCACCGGCCGCGAGCATGTGCGGGATGGCGTACTTGCAGCCGGCCAGGTAGCCGCGCACGTTGACGTCGAAGGTCCGGTCCCAGATCTCGAACGGGATGTCCACCGGGTTGGTGTCGAGGGCGATGTGGTCCGGCGCCATGATCGCGGCATTGTTGTGCAGGACGTCGAGGCGACCGAAGCGCTCGACGGTCGTCGCGACCAGACGCTCGACCGACGTCACGTCACCTGCGTCGAACTCGATCCCGATGGCGGCTTCGCCGATGTCGGCGGCGACCTTCTCGGCCAGCTCCCCGTTGATGTCGCCGACGCCGACCTGGGCGCCCTCGGCCGCGAGGCGGCGCGCCGTGGCGGCACCGATCCCGGAGCCGCCGCCGGTGACGATGGCGACCTTTCCGTCGAAGCGTCTTGGCATGGTCATGCGATGCTCCTTCGTGGTGCCCGGGGTGTGATAGACCTCTCAGGGTTGAACAGTGTTTATTAAGCTCTTTAAACCTTTTGAAGTCCATGGCTGCGTGGGTAACAGATCGGTAACAAACAGCGCGGGGGTGTCCGGACGGCCCCCCAGGAGCGAGGAGTGTGATGGCAATGCGGGAGCCAGCGCGAGGTCGGGGGGTCCCCCTGCACCTCGGCCGCGAGCGGATCGTGGCCGCCGCGCTCGCGCTCGTGCGCGCCGGCGGGGTCTCGGCCCTGTCGATGCGCCGCCTGGCAGCCGAGCTGGACGCGACGGTCGCGATCACCTATCACTACTTCCCGAACAAGTCCGCCGTCGTCGAGGCGGTCGCGGAGGTGGTGGTCCAGGAGATCGTTGCCGCTGACGACCCCGCGCAGCACTGGCGCGATCGGCTGCTGGCGCTCATGCTGAGGCAGAACGACGAGCTGTTGCGCCATCCCGGGATCGCACGCTTCCTCGTCGAGAACCACGACAAGCCGGTGGCCGCTCGATGGACCGAGGCCTACCTGCGCGTACTGCTGGACGGCGGCTTCAACCCGGCCGCCGCGGCCCGCGCGTTCTCGCTCGTCTCGTTCTTCATCAATCCCGCGTTCCTCATCGAACGCCCGGAGGTGACCACCGAGCGCATGGTCGACCCGATCGAGGCCGGCCCGGATGGTGAGGAGTTCCGGGCCATGCGGGAGGTGCAGCCCCATCTCGACGGCATGTCGTTCTCGGCGCAGTACGAGGAGGGCGCCCGCACGCTGGTCGCCGCCCTGGACCAGCTGCTGAGCCTGAGCACTCCTGCGGGCTGATGCGGCCGCGTCGTGGAGCGACCCGGCCGCGTGGACCTCACCGTGCAGTCGGGCCCGATGCGTCCCGTGTCCGCACCGCACCTAGCGGCTCGGAGCGTCCTCGCGATATAGTTAGCTTGTTTATATATTCTTGACGAAGGAGCTCCGCGTGCGAGTCGGTCTGTACTTCGACATGCGCAACCCGCCGGCGTGGCCGCAGGATCCGTCTCGGCTCTACGGCTTCACGCTCGAGATGTGCCAGGAAGCAGAGCGGCTCGGCATCGACTCGGTCTGGGTCAGCGAGCATCATCGCTTCGACGACGGCTACCTGCCGCAACCCCTGACGATGCTCGCGGCGATCGCCGCACGCACGACGCGGATCAGGCTCGGCACGGCCGTGCTGGTGGCTCCGTTGCACCATGCGGCCGAGATCGCCGAACAAGCCGCTGTCGTCGACATCCTCAGCAACGGCCGGCTCGACCTCGGGCTCGGCGCGGGCTACCGGATCCCTGAGTACGACCTGTACGGCGCGGACGCGAGTCGGCGGTATGCCGCCACCGATGGTCGCGCGCGTGACGTCCGGCGCATGTGGGCCGATGGCGGTATCAGCCCGTTGCCGGTCCAGGAGCACGTGCCGATCTGGATGGGCTACCAGGGCCCGCAGGGCGCCCGTCGTGCCGGGCTGCTCGGCGAGGGCCTGCTGTCGCTCGATCGGACGCTCCACCCCGTCTACAGGGACGGGCTGCTCGAAGGCGGACACGACCCGGCACGCGCGCGGATGTCGGGCGGCATCCAGTCGTGGGTGTCGGAGGATCCCGAGGCGGACTGGCCCCTGGTGTCGCGCCACGTCGGCTACCAGATCGACTCCTATCTCAAGCACATGGTCCAGGGCACCGACCAGCCGGCGCCCCCTCCGGTCGACCCGGACAAGCTCAGGCGTCGGGATCCGCGCCAACCGCTGAGCTACTTCCACTTCGGCACGCCGGAGGAGGTGGCGGCAAGGGTGCGCACCTACGTGGCCGACGCCCCGGCCGACACCGCCTTCTTCTGGGGCTCCCTGGGCGGGATGCCCGAGGCGGAAGTGGTCAAGCAGATCCAGCTGGTGTGCACGAGGCTCGCTCCGCTCCTTCGGGACGAAGCACCGACCCCGTCGACCGGAGCACCCCTCGCCGCTACGACGACCGCAGGCGGGAACCGATGAGCGGAGGGCCGAGACTCGAGGGCAAGGTCGCCATCGTCACCGGTGCCGCTGCAGGCATCGGTGCCGCGACCGCGGCGGCCCTCGCCGCGGAGGGTGCGCGGGTGGTGGTCGCCGACCTCGACGGCGACGGCGGGCTCGAGCAAGCCAGCGTCATCCGGGCGGCAGGCGGCGATGCCGTCGCGGTGTCCGTCGACATCAGTGACGAGGCAGCTGTCGAGAGCCTGGTCGAGCAGACGCTGACGACCTTCGGCCGCATCGACGTGTTGCACAACAACGCCGCCGCCACGCGCCTCGGCGGTACCGTCGACGGACCGGTCCGCGAGGCTGACCTCGCCGTCTGGAACGAGACCCTGCTCGTCAACCTGTGCGGCACCATGCTGGTCACCAAGCACGTGCTCGGGCCGATGCTCGAGCAGGGATCGGGCTCCATCGTGAACACCTCGTCAGGGGCGGCCCTGGGCGGCGACCTCGGCCATCCGGCGTACTCGGCATCCAAGGCGGGAGTCATCTCCCTGACGCAGTCCGTCGCCACGATGTACGGCAAGGACGGCATCCGGTGCAACGCCGTCCTGCCGGGGCTCATCGTCACGGAGGCGGCTCGCCCCGCCTTCGCTGGGCCGCGAGGCGACATGTTCCTGCGCCATCACCTGACGCCCCGGCTGGGAGTTCCAGAAGACGTCGCGGCAGCCGTCGTCTACCTTGCGTCCGACGACGCCGCCTTCGTCACGGGGCACGTGCTGCACGTCGACGGCGGTCAGTCGGCGCACCTGCCCTACGTCGCGGACCTGCGCGACTCCGGCCGGAGCCAGGTGTCGACGCACGACCGGGCCCAGTGACCCCCGGCGACGTCTCCGCGCTCGTCATCGGAGCCACCGGCATGCAAGGCGGCGCGGTGGCGCGGGCCCTGCAGCGGGCCGGCGTGACGACGTCTGCGCTGGTCCGTGACCGGACCGGGCCGGCCGCCCAGGAGCTCGCGCGGGACGGCATCGCACTGGTCACGGGCGACCTGGACGATCCGGATTCCGTCGCCGCCGCGTGTCAGGGCCGCACCACCGTGTTCTCGGTCCAGCCGGCCCCGCTGGCCGATCCCGACTCCGAGCGCAGGCAGGCAGCCAATCTCGTCGCCGGTGCCCGCGCAGCCGGGGTGCACCAGCTCGTCCACAGCTCGGTGTCCGGTACCGGTTGGCGTGCCACGCACCCGCACGTCGACGCCGGTGTCACGCGCAACTACTGGGACAGCAAGGAGGACGCGGAGGCGACGGTCCGCGACTCCGGCATACCGGCGTGCACGATCCTCAAGCCGTCGTTCTTCATGGAGAACTTCATTGCGCCGAAGGCGCGCGGCATGTTTCCCAGGTTGTCGGCCGGCGAGCTCGTCGTCGTCACGGCGCCGTCGACGCGCGTCGGGCTCATCGCCGCCGCCGACCTGGGGTCGACGGTCACCGCCATCGTCACCGACCCCGAACGGTTCGCCGGCGCCGAGATCGAGCTCGGCGGCGACGCGCTGACGTTTCCCGAGATCGCCGACGTCCTCACCCGAGGCTCGGGTCGGACCGTCGTGAGCCTGTCGCTGTCGGAAGCCGAGGTCGACGCGCGTCTTGGCAGGCGCTCGTGGACGGCGTCGCAGGCGTGGCTCGACACCGTGGGCTACCCCGCTCGACCGCAGCACGCCGAGGAGCACGGCCTCAGCGTGCCGACGAGGTTCGCGACGTGGGTCGAGATGAACCACGAGGCCGTGCGCCGAGCCACGACACCCCGCTGATCGAGCTTCCACGCCGGGGGGACACGCGCTGCCGGGGCCACCGGTCGTCCGGGCTCAGAGGCGTTCGATCAGCGTGCCGGTGCCCTGTCCCCCGCCCACGCACATCGTGACGAGCGCATACCGGCCGTCGATCCGCTCCAGCTCGTTGAGCGCCTTGGTCAGCAGCACGCCACCCGTGGCGCCCAAGGGATGGCCCAGCGCGATCGCTCCCCCGTTGACGTTCACCTTCGAGAGATCTGCCTTCGTCTCGTGCGCCCAGGCCAGCACGACGGAAGCGAACGCCTCGTTGATCTCCACGACGTCGATGTCGTCCAGCGTGAGGCCGTTGCGGTCCAGGATGTGCTGCGTCGCCGGAATCGGACCGGTCAGCATCATCACCGGGTCGTTGCCCACCAGCAACGAGTCCACCACTCGCGCTCGCGCGCGCAGGCCCAGCTGCTCGGCCCGCCGGGCGTCTGCCAGCAACAAGCCCGAGGACCCGTCGGAGATCTGTGAGGACGTGCCCGCCGTGTGCCGCGCGCCGCCCGGACGATCCGGCAGGTTCACCTTCAAGCCGGCCAGACCCTCGGTCGTGGTCGGCCGCGGGCCCTCATCGGTGTCGAAGGTGCGCGGCTCAGCGGGCTCGCCGTCCGCGGTGACCGTCGGTGCCTGCACCGGCACGATCTGGCCAGCGAACCGACCGGAGGCGATCGCGTGTGCCGCGCGCGACTGCGACAGCACGGCGAACTCCTCCAGGTCGTCCCGGGTCAGACCCCACGCCTCCGCGATCCGCTCGGCGGCCTCGAACTGCGAGGTGAGCTCGTAGCGCTCCTCGTAGCGCGGCGTCTTCGCCGGCCCCAGCTCGGGCACGGCGGTGGAGTTCATGGGCACCCGGCTCATGACCTCGACGCCGCCGGCAGCCGCCAGGTCCACCACGCCGCCGGCCACCAGCCCGTAGGCGAGCGTGAACGCCTGTTGCGAGGAGCCGCACTGGGCGTGGATGGTCGAGGCGCCCGTCGACTGCGAGAGTCCGGCGGTCAACCACGAGGTGCGCGTCACGTTCCCCGACTGCGGACCTACCTGGCTCACGCAGCCACCTGTCACCTGACCGACCAGGGCCGAGTCGACCCCGGAGCGGTCGACGACAGCGGCCAGGACGTCGGCGAACAGGTCCGAGGACAACACCTGCGAAAGCCCGCCGCGACGCTTGCCCACGGCCGAGCGGACCGCCTCGACGATGACGACCTCGGCCACGTCACTCACCCCCGATCCCGGAACGCAGCGGGGCCACGCCGGGAGTGCGGCCGTTGACGAAGAACTCAGAGGATCGCTCGACGAGGTCCTCGACGGTCCAGGCCCGCTCACCCACCGACAGGTGCGTCTCGACCTCGATCGGCGTCTGAAGGTCGACGTCGCCGGCGTAGCAGGCGAAGACCTTTGCGGAGATGTGCGCGGCCGCCGGGCTGGCCAGCCAGGCGACCAACGGGCTGATGTTCTCGGGGGCGCGGGTGTCGAACTTCCCTTCCTCGGCAGTCGGGTAGCCGGAGAACGAGCCGGTGGTCATCCTCGTCCGGGCCCGCGGAGCGATGGCGTTGACGGTGACGCCGATGCTCTCCAGCTCGCGCGCCATCGTCATGGTCATGCCGACGATGCCTGCCTTGACCGTGGCGTAGTTGACCTGACCCACGTTGCCGAAGTAGCCGGACTCGCTGCTGGTGTTGACGATCCGGCCGTAGACCTTGCCGTCACCGGCCTTGGCTCGCTCGCGCCAGTAGGCCGCGGCGAACCGCGACGGGGCGAAGTGGCCCTTGAGGTGCACCGTCATGACGGAGTCCCACTCGTCCTCACTCATCTTGAAGCTCATCCGGTCGCGCAGGATGCCTGCGTTGTTGACGAGTACGTCGAGCTTGCCGAAGGTCTTGACCGCCTGGGCGACCATGCCCTCGGCAGCAGCCCAGTCGGCGCAGCTGTCGAGGTTGGCCACGGCTCGGCCGCCGGCCTCCTTGATCTCGACCACGACCTGCGCGGCGGGAGTGGCGTCACCTTCGCCCTCACCCCCACCGCCGACGCCGGGGTCGTTGACCACCACCGCGGCACCCTCCCTCGCGAGGTAGAGCGCGTGCGAGCGGCCCAGACCGCGCCCGGCTCCGGTCACGATCGCCACCAGTCCGTCGAGTGATCCCATGCTCGTCCTGTTCCTGTTCTCGAATGTGGTTCAGATACCGATGCGGTCGGCGAGGACCTGCCGGTGCAGGTCGGAGTCGCCCAGCAGCGCCTGTGAACTCTTGGCCCGCTTGAGGTAGAGGTGCGCCGGGTGCTCCCAGGTGAAGCCGATGCCACCGTGGATCTGGATGTTCTCCCCGGCGCCGGCGAGGTAGGTGTCGACGCAATGGGCCTTGACCAGTGGCGCCACGATGGACACCTCCTCATGACCCGTCGACGCCGCCCAGAGCGCGTAGTACGCCGCCGAGCGGGACGACTCGACGTCGACGAGCATCGACGCACACTTGTGCTTGATCGCCTGGAACGACCCGATCGGACGACCGAACTGCTCGCGGATCTTCGCGTAGTCCACGGCCATGTCCAGCACCTTCGCGTTGCCGCCGACGCATTCGGCGGCCAGAGCGATCGCGCTGAGATCCAGCATCGCGGCGACAGCGGCCTGTGCTGCCTCGCCGGTGGCCAGCAGCCGAGCGGGCGTCGTGGAGAACTGCAGCCGTGCCAGCTTGCGGGTGAGGTCCATCGTCGTCATCGGTGTGCACTCCAGACCCGCTGCGGAGGCGTCGACGAGGAAGACCGCCGGTCCGTCGGGCGTGCGTGCGGCCACGAGGAAGGTGTCCGCCGCGGCTCCGTCGACCACGAAGGACTTGTGGCCGTCAAGAGTCCACTCCTCACCTTGGCCGTCAGCGGCCAGGGCGACGTCCTCGAGACGCCAGGATCCGGTGTCCTCGGCGAGAGCCACGGCCGCGATGGAGTCGCCGCTGGCGATGCCGGGGAGGAGCTGTTGCTTGAGTGCGTCGTCACGCAGCGTCTCGATCAGCGTCGCGGCCATGACACACGAGCCGAAGAACGGTGAGACGGTCAGCGCGCGGCCCAGCTCCTCGAGTGCCAGACCGAGCTCGACGAAGGTCAGCCCGGCACCGCCGAACTCCTCGGGGATGGCCAGCCCGAGCAGGCCGAGCTCGTGGCCCATCCGGTGCCAGAGCTGACGGTCGTAGCCTGCGGGATCCTCGAGCTGCTCGCGGACGGCGGCCTCGGACGAGTACTGGGCCAGGAACCGACGCAGCTCCTTCTGCAGCTCCGCCTGCTCCTCGGTGATCGCGAAGTCCACTGATCAGTCCTTTCGCGAGCGGAAGGTCTCAGGCACTGCGCGGTACTCGGCTGTGTCGTGCGACTGGCTCTCGGCGGCGAGCCCGAAGCCGAGGGACGTGACTGCGGCCATGCGCAGGTGCTGGTTGAGCACGGCCTTGGTGTCCTGCACGGCCTGCGGCGGCAGGGCTGCGACCTTCCTGGCCAGGGCGAGCGCCTCGTCCATCAGCGAGTCGGCCGGGACCACCCGCGTGGCGAGGCCCAGCTCGACGGCCACCTCGGCGCTGATGCGATCACCGGTGAGCAGGTACTGCTTGGCCCGCAGCAGCCCCACGCTGAGCGGCCAGGTGATCGCGCCACCATCGCCCGCGACGAGCGCCACCTGAACGTGCGGATCGGCCAGGAACGCCGTGTCCGAGACCAGCACGAAGTCGCACGCCGTGGCGATCGTGCATCCCAGTCCGACCGCCGGCCCGTTGACCGCCGCGATCACCGGCAGGTGCACCCCGATGAGGTCCTCGAACAGACGCCGAGCGGTACGTAACGTCGAGCGCCGCAGCTCGAGGTCGTCGGCCAGCTCGAGGAAGCCGTCCAGGTCGCCGCCCGCACTGAACGCGCGTCCCGCGCCGGTCAGCACGATCACCCGCGCATTCCGGTCCGACTCCACCTGGCGCAAGGCGGCGGGAAGACCGGCGTGCAGGTCGTCGTCGAACGCGTTGAGCGAATCCGGGCGGTTGAGCGTGAGGACGCGGACGGGACCGTCCGCCTGGATCGTGACTGCGTCGCTCATGTCAGTCAGCGGTCTCCACGTAGTTGCGTCCGCGGATGAGCCGGACCGGCGTGAAGACGGCCGCGACCTCGCCGCGCTGATTGATGATGTCGCATCGCGTCGTGACCACGCCACGCTCACCCCGCGCGGCCTTGCGGTTGCCGGTCACGGTGACGACCACGTGCACGGTGTCGCCGACGTAGGTGGGGGCGTTGACCGAGTACTCCATCTGCATGAAGGCGAGGCCGGTCCCGTGCAGGACGTTGGTCTGCAGGATCAGCCCTTCTGCGATCGTGTAGACCAGGGCACCGGGCAGCAGCCGGCCGGTGTAGCCGCCGCCGGAGGCATGCCGGGCGTCGTAGAAGAGCGGCTCGTTGAAGCCGCCGAGGTGGACGAAGCTCATGAGGTCGGTCTCGGTCACCGTCCGGCTGGCCGTACGGAAGGTCATCCCGACCGCCATGTCCTCGAACGTGAGTCCTTGCCCGAGCAACGGGGGGCTCTCAAGTGAGCTGTCCATGGCGTCCTCTCCGGCGCTGCGCTGCGGCTGGCTCGGCCCGGCCGAGGTCCCTAGGGCGCGACAAGTAGCTAAACGATATACCTATTAGGCCGCCGGTGTGCAACTGCGGGCATCGCTGGTCGACTGGTAGGACCCCGGCCGTTCCACCGGGCGATGGCGGGCTCGGACTCGCGGTCGGGACGGTCACGACGGCCGCGGCTCGCGCGGCAGCCCCAGCGTGCGCTCGGCCAGCACGTTGTACTGGATCTGAGTGGTGCCGCCGTAGATGGCTTCGGCACGGCTCGCCAGGAACACCTGTTGCAGCCGGTTCAGGCCGTACCCGGCTCTCGTGACCTCGCTGGCCGCGCCCATGGCGCGCATCGCGATCTCCCCCATGCGGATGTGCGCGGTGCTTGCATAGACCTTGCTGATCGACGCCTGGACGCCAGGATCAGCACCGCGCCCCTTGATGCCCGTCATCAGCCGCAGGCCGTTCCACTCCATGATCCGGGCGTCGGTCCACGCCCGGACGAGATCGCGGCGCAGCACCGGGTTGTCGATCGCGCCGCTGCCCGTGGCGGCCTCGATCATCTCGTCCACCTCGCGCTTGATGCGGAGGTGCTCGGCCAGCAGGGTCGTGCCCCGCTCCGTGCCGAGCGCTCCCATGGCCACCCCCCACCCGCCGTTGACCGGACCGACCACCATGTCCCTGGTCGTACGCGCCTGGTTGTAGAAGACCTCGCAGAACTCGGCGCCGCCCAGCATGTTGCGAATGGGCCGGACGTCGACTCCCGGCTGGTCGACCGGCACGAGCAGCAGCGACATGCCCTGGTGCCGCGGCGCGCCGGGATCGGTGCGGCAGAGCACGTACATCCAGTCGGCGCGGTTGCCCACCGACGTCCAGACCTTCTGGCCCTCGATGACCCACTCGTCGCCGTCGAGGTGGGCGCGGGTGCGCAGTCCGGCGAGGTCGGAGCCGGCCCCCGGCTCGCTGAACCCCTGTCCCCACAACTCCTCGACCTGCACGATCGGCGGCAGGAAGCGGGCCTTCTGCTCCTCGCTCCCGTAGTGCAGCAGCGTCGGCCCGAACAGGTCCTGCCCCTGCAC
>Ga0136846_1214122_pt1 | contig 17006 bp, 5 predicted proteins | sample HopSoiMetagenom2_FD_96841 | JGI IMG/M metagenome (GOLD analysis project Ga0136846, IMG submission 96841) | Grasslands soil microbial communities from Hopland, California, USA - 2 Assembly 2016 (version 4) | ecosystem: Environmental > Terrestrial > Soil > Grasslands | place: USA: Hopland...
TTCGTCATCCCCGCGCTGCTCGCCGCCTGGGGCTCGAAGATCCGTCCGGAGCCGGCCGGGGACTCGAGCCGGGGGGCGTTCGGATGGCTCGCCCGCAAGGTTCAGCGCCGGCCGGTGGCCGTCGCCGCCGTCTGCGCGGTGGGCCTGGTGGCCCTGGCGGTGCCGTTCCTTTCGGTGAACTACGGCAGCGGCGATCCGCGGCTGCTGCCGCGGTCATTCGAGAGCCGTGCGGTGGCCGACACCCTGCTGGCAAGGTTCCCCGGCAAGCAGGCTGAGCCGATCATGGTCGTCGCGCGGCGCTCCGCCGGCGACCCCGCCGTCCGTGCCTACGCCGGGACGATCAGGTCCTTGCCGGGCGTGACCAGTGTCAGCGTCGAAGACACCAGGGGCACGAACCTGTCCGTCATCGACGTGATACCAGCGGGAGCAACGCAGAGCGCCGCCGCGCAGGACTTGGTGCGGGCGCTGCGCGCCCACCGGCCCGGCTACCAGACGTTCGTCACCGGGAGCGCGGCGTTCCTCATCGACTTCCGCGGCCAGATCGCTACCCGGCTGCCGTGGGCGCTGCTGCTGATCGGCCTGGCCACGTTCGTGCTGCTGTTCCTGATGACCGGGTCGGTGCTGGTGCCGGTCAAGGCGCTGGTGATGAACGCGCTGTCACTGGGCGCGACGTTCGGCGCCCTGGTCTGGGTCTTCCAGCAAGGTCACCTGTCCGGGCTGCTGGGCTTTGAGGCCTTCGGCGCGATCGAGGCGTGGGTGCCGGTCGTGGTGTTCGTGTTCGCGTTCGGCCTGTCGATGGACTATGAGGTGTTCCTGCTGTCCCGCATCAAGGAGCGCTACGACCAGACCGGTGACAGCGACGCCGCGGTCGCCAGCGGCCTGCAGCGCTCCGGACGCATCATCACCTCCGCCGCGCTGCTGGTCATGATCGTGTTCCTCGGGTTCGCGCTGGGCCAGAACCTTGGCATTAAGCAGATGGGCCTGGCGCTTGCCGTCGCCGTCGCCGTGGACGCCACCGTGGTGCGGTGCCTGCTGGTGCCGGCCACCATGACGCTGCTCGGTGACAAGAACTGGTGGGCACCCGGCCCGTTGCGGCGTCTGCACGACCGGTACGGCCTGCGCGAGGCACCGGATGCCAAGCAGCGGGTCCTGTCAGCGCGGCCCGGCCACCAGGGCGTGGCCCCTCCCGGCGGGCGGCCTGCAGCCGGGATCCAGCCGGGCAACTGACCAGCGCACGGCCAGCCAGGCGGCGCCGGATCTCCGGCGCCGCCTGGCTGCGGCAATCGGTTGCCGCAGACACCGGCGCTGTCTGCGCTTGCCTGGGCTCACCCCGCCTGCGACGATGGGCAGACGGCAGGTGCCGCCCGTAGGGTGAGTTGATGCGATGGAGTTCCGGTTGCTCGGGCCTTTCGAGGTTCGCATCAATGCGGCGCCGCAGCTGATCGTCGGCCACGGGGAACGGGCGCTGCTCGCCCTGTTCGCCTTGTCGCCCGGCAAGATCGTCGCGATTACCACGCTCACCGACGCGTTGTGGAGCACCGGCGGCCTCCCCCGGGACCCGGCCAACGCCCTGCAACTGCGCGTGTCGAAGCTGCGCCGGGCCCTCACCGCCCTGGGCGCACCCGAGCCGATACACCGCGACGGAGCCGGCTACCGGCTCGACGCTGATCCCGGCGACGTGGACGCGTACCGGTTCGCCCGCCTCATCAACAACGCCCGCCGCAGCGGCGAGGCAGAGCAGGCGATCGACGCTTACGACAGCGCGCTGACCCTCTGGCGCGGGGAGCCGCTGGTGGACTTCTCGGGTGAGGTCTGGGCAGTAACCGAGGCGGCCCGGCTGAGCGAGTTGCGCCTCGCCGCGGTCGGTGAGTGCGCTGAGCGGATGCTTACCCTGGGCCGCTATGAGCAGGTCGCCGCGGACCTGCAGCCCATCGTGGCCGGGGCACCGGCCCGGGAGCGGCTCGTGGGCCAGCTGATGACCGCCCTGTTCAACGCCGGGCGGCAAGCCGAAGCGCTCAAGGTGTTCACCCGGACCCGGCGCGTCCTGGCCGACGATCTCGGCATCGACCCGTCGCGGGACCTGCGCGCCGTCATGGAGCAGATCCTCCGCCAGGACCCGGCCATCACCCCAGCGCCGACCGCGCCGGCCATGCCCCGGCAGCGGCCTGGCTCGCACCAGCATCCGGGGCAGCGGGGTAACCTGCCGCTGCGTTCCACCTCGTTCGTCGGGCGCGCCGCCGACCTCCGGCGCACCCTGGAGCTGCTAGGCACCTCCCGGCTGGTGACCCTGGCCGGCCCCGGCGGGGCCGGGAAGACGGCGCTGGGCATCGAAGCCGCCCGCGCAGTAGCGGACCGGTTCAGCGACGGCGCCGTGTTCGTGCGCCTCGCCGCAGTCACCGAAGGCGACATGATCGCGCCCGCGGTCGCCGACGCGCTCGCCGTCAGCATCGAAGGCGGCACCGCGGCCCACCGGCCCCGCGACGTGCTGATCGGGCACCTCCGGACGCGCAACACGCTGCTCATCCTCGACAACTGCGAGCACCTCATCGAGCCGGTCGCCTCCCTGGCCGAGGCTATCTTGAGCCGGTGCGCCGAGGTGCAGATCATCGCGACCAGCCGTGAGGCGCTCGCCGTGCCGGGCGAGGTGCAACTGCCGGTCGCGCCGCTACCCGTACCGGAACCCGGCACGCCCCCCGGCGGCATCGCGGCCTTCGCCTCCGCCGAGCTGTTCCTCGACCGGGCCCGCGCCGCCACCCCCGGTCTCATCCTCGATACGCAGACGCTGGCCGCCGTCGGCGTCATCTGCCATCGCCTGGACGGCATCCCGCTGGCGCTGGAGCTGGCCGCGGCCCGGCTCGCCAGCCTCAGCCCGGCCGAGCTCGCCGACCGCGTCCGGGACCGGTTCGCTCTTCTGACCTCCGGCAGCCGCACCGCTGATGCCCGCCAGCAGACCCTGCGCGCTACGGTCGACTGGAGCCACGACCTGCTCACCCCCGATGAACGGCTGTTGTTCCGCCGGCTCGCGGTGTTCCGCGGCGGCTGGACCCTCGACGCCGCCGAGCACGTTGTTACCAGTCCGGATCTGCCGCCCGCGGCTGTGCTCGACCTGCTCGACCGGCTGGTCCGGCAGTCACTCGTGGCTGCAGACCGTGCCGCGGGCCGAACCCGGTACCGGATGCTCGAGACGCTGCGCCAGTACGCCGCCGACGAACTCGGCCTGGCCGGGGAAGCTGACGCGCTGTCCGCCGCGCACGCAAAGTTCTACCTCGCCCTCGCCGAGCAGGCCGAGACCGGGCTGCGCAGTTCCGCGCAACCGCTGTGGACCCGGACCCTGAACGAGGAACACCCCAACGTGCGGGCTGGCCTGGCCTGGCTCACCGCGACAGATGGCTATGCGGACGAGGCCCTGCGACTGGCAGGATCACTCGGCCTGTACTGGCACATGGGCCGGCACCTCGAAGGCCGCGACACGCTGCGCCGCGTCATGTCGCTGACCGGCGGATCCCCGCCCGCCCGCGCCCGCGCCATGCAGGCCGTATCGCTGGTGGAACGGCCCCGGGCCTGCATCGTGCATCCCAGCGATCAGTGCGCCGCCGCCGCCCTGCACAGCCTGGACATCTTCCAGTCCGTCGGCGACCGGCCCCGGGCCGCCTTCTCCCGGCTGCTGCTGGCGGTCGAAGGCGTCGGCGCGAACCCCAGACACGACGCGGCGGCGCTCCTCGCCGAAGCCGACCGGGAGTTCGCCGCGCTCGGCGACGACTGGGGCCAGGCGGTGGCCGCGTTCGTGCAGATGGAAACCCTGACGAAACGCGGCGACGAGGCCGGCGCGCAGGAGTACGCAGACAAGGCGATCGCGCTGTTCCGGCGCCTGGGGGGCGGCTGGGGACTGTCGGCCGCGCTGTACCACCGAGGCTGGGGCCTGGCCCGCTTCGGCCGCCACGCCGAAGCCGTCAGCGTCTATCACGAGGCGATCGAGGTGGCCAGCGAAGCAGGCGTCTACAACACCGTGCAATGGGCCACCGCCGACCTCGGGCTCACGCTGCTAGCCCTCGGCCGGGTCGAGGAGGCCTCGGTCTATTTCGCCCGGGCCGGCCAGGTCTCCGACCAGGTCGGCGACGACGCCGGGAAAGCGCTCGCCACCTACGGCGCGGCCATCGTGGCACAGCAAAACGGCGACCATGCCAGCGCCCGGACCCTGTTCGGCAGCGCCTGCGGCACCCTCGAACGCCTCGGAGTGCCGCTCGCCGCCGGACAGGCACTCGCCGGCGTAGCCGCCTGTGACGAGCTCGCCGGTGACGCCGCCGCGGCCCGCGCCGGCTACCAGCGGCTGGTCACCCTCGGCGAGGATGCCGGCGAGGTCGGGCTCATCGCGGCCGGCCTGGAAGGCCTCGCCCGCGCATCCATCGCCGCCAGCGACGCATACCAGACAGCGCGACTGCTCGGCCGGGCCAGCTGGCTGCGCACCGCCTACGACCGGCCGCCGGCACCGCCTGAACAGGCAGCAGTCAGCCGCGCCGAGGCAACAGCGCGTGCCATCCTCGGCGAGCAAAATTACGATGCCGCTGCTCGTCAAGGCGCCGAAACCGGCCTGGGCCCACCTTCTTAGCGGCCGGCGGCTTCCTCGCCGCCGCAGGCACCGTTCACCGGGACCGGCACCTCCGCTAGCGCCGCCCGCACCTGATCCTCCGACACCTCCCCCTGTACCGTCACCTCTTCCGCGGCCGCATCTGCCGCTACCGCTACCACCCCCGGCAGGTCCCGGAGCCGCGCGGTCACCACCCGGACGCAACGCCGGCACCTCATACCGGGCACCTGCAACGCGATGACAGCCATAGCCTCTCTCCATGGTCGGCGATAGACCCAGGCTGCCGTCCGCCGCTGTCCATTCGCTGTCCCGGCCAATAGAGTTTGAGGCGGCGGGGGCCTTCGTTTTCTAAGGTGCCAGACCCGGCCGGAGGTGCTCACTAGCCGGTGAAGATGCTTTCCAGGCAGGGCCATAATTTGGCGCCCCTGCTGGCAGTGGCCTGATCCAGCAACCGGACGGCCAGGCGGGCGTTACCCGATCGTTGGCGGCTTTCGGCCTGTCCCAGTATGGTGCCGGCCTTACATGCGGCAGCCCGGGTGAGTGTGAATCCCGCTTTTTCCGCCAGGGCGGCGAAGATGGCAGCGAGCTGGCCGGCGGTGTAACCGGGGAAGTCGATGATCGCCGGAAGCGGGCAGCCAGCGCCGGGCTAGCGCGGAGTAGCTCACCAAGCGGGCGTGCCTGGTCGGCCAGGATCACGGCCAGATCCTCACGACGGTGATCGCGGACCTGGGTCAGCAGCTCGCACAGCAGCGGATCATCCGCTGACCGTGATCGGGCAGGCCTTACCAGGTGTGCGCATCGGTGATCATCAAGACCCCGCCGGGGACGTGCCGAACGGCTTCATCCACGAGTTTCGCGGCTTCCCAGGGTCTTGTGTCAGCCAGGTTCGCGGCGGCTACCTCGGCCATGTGCCCCAGCGGCAGCAGGTCCTAGCTCCCGGTAGCAGCGGGCGACGGCCGCAGCAATCCAGGATTTTACCGGTGCCAGGGCCACCAGTGAATACGAGGTTCTTCACGCTGGTCGGGTGATCCCGGAAGGACCAGTTACCAGGCGGTGAGGCGCCCGGTCCGAGCCCTGCTGGTGATCATGCCGGGAATCGTTCAATCCTCGACAGAGTCCGGATACGCCGCCAGCGGTGCGGGCCCGGCTTACATACCTGTATATCCGTCTGATAGTACGGATATGCGGAGGTAGTGATGTCGTCGCTCGATCATGTCCACCCGGTCGACGCCGAGCAGGTTGCCGCCGCCCGGGCCGGAGGGCTCGCGGCCGACGAGGCCGGACAGCTCGCGGAGCTGCTGGGGATCTTGGCCGACCCGGTACGCTCCCGGGTCTTGTTCGCCCTCGGAGCCGCTGGGGAGCTGTGCGTGGGTGACCTGGCGCTGGCGCTGGAAGTTACCGAGGACCAGGTGTCGTACGCGCTGAAGATGCTGCGGCTGGCCCGGCTGGTCAGCTTCCGCAAGGACGGCCGGATGGTGTTTTACCGGCTGTCGGACGGCTTCCCGCACCAGCTGCTGGAGCACTGCCTGCCCCAGCTTCTGAGCTTGCCGCGCCGCAGCCAGGCAGGCGATGACGGTGCTTGACGCGATCGGCCGCGCCCTGGCCACCGCCGGGTCGATGACCTGGCAGATCACCTGGTCACTGATCCTGGGATTCACGTTGTCCGCAGTGGTGCAGGCGGTGGTCCGCCGCGAAACCATCGCCCGGCTGCTCGGCGATGACAAGCCCCAGGCGCTGGCGCGGGCCACGGCCTTGGGCGCCGGGTCCTCCTCGTGCTCGTACGCCGCGGTGGCGCTGGCCCGTACCCTGTTCCGCCGGGGCGCCAGCTTCACCGCCGCGATGGCCTTCGAGATCGCCAGCACCAACTTGGTCATCGAGCTCGGCATCATCATGGCGCTGCTGCTGGCGTGGCAGTTCACCTTGGCCGAGTTCATCGGCGGCCCGATCATGATCGCGCTGGTGGCGGTGGCGTTCCGGCTGCTCGTCCGCCAGCAGCTGATAGACGCAGCACGGGAGCAGGCGGACAAGGGGCTGGCCGGGTCCATGGAAGGTCACGCCGCCATGGATATGAGCATCGCCTCCGGCGGCAGCTTCTGGCGGCGGCTGGCCAGCCGGGAGGGCTACACGTCGGTCAGCCACATCTTCGTGATGGAATGGGCCGCCGTCATCCGCGACATCGTGCTGGGGCTGCTGATCGCCGGGGCGGTCGGCGCCTGGATCCCGGACTCGTTCTGGCAGCACCTGTTCCTGACCGGCCACCCGCTGGCGGCCAAGCTGTGGGGTCCGCTGATCGGCCCGGTCATCTCGGTGCTCAGCTTCGTCTGCTCCATCGGCAACGTGCCGCTGGCCGCGGTGCTCTGGAACGGCGGGATCAGCTTCGGCGGCGTCATCGCCTTCGTCTTCGCCGACCTGATCATCATCCCGATCCTGGTCATCTACCGGAAGTACTACGGCACCAAGATGATGCTGACCATCCTCGGCATCTTCTACGCCACCATGGCCGCCGCGGGGTACATCGTGGAGTTCCTGTTCGGCGGCCTGGGGCTGGTCCCGGCCGCCCAGGCGGCCAAGGTCACCGAGACCGGCATCACCTGGAACTACACCACGATTCTCAACATCATCTTCTTGCTGCTGGCCGCCGTGCTGCTAGTCCGGTTCTTCCGCACTGGCGGCGCAGCGATGCTCAAGATGATGGGCGGCAGCCCCGGCGAGCACCAGGACCGGCCCGGGCATCATGCCCACCCTGAGCCGGAGCCTCATCCGCATGCCGGCGGCTGACGTTGATCTCCCGCCCCGGCCGTTCGGTGAGTTGCCGGGAACCGGGCTGCTGGCGCTGGTAAGGCTCGCGGGGAAGGCCAGCGGGCCACCGGGCGCTAGCCGACGCTGTCGTAGTCAGGTACTGGTGCACTGATCCGACGGTTACCGAGCCTTCGCCGCCGGCGGCGCGGTTGATCGATCCGTGGCGTATGTCGCCTGCGGCGAGCACACCGGGCAGGTTCGTCTCGAATGGTAGCGGTGCCCGGGCCAGCGGCCAGTTCCCTGGGGAGGCCCTGGACAACACTGCAATGTGGAAAGCTGTCGATAAGAGGCCTGGTAACCCTGATCGCCTCCGTACTCCGGAGTGAAATGACGTGGATGCGGCGTACTACGAGGATCTGGCCGGACGGCTGTACGGCCTGCTGATCGGGCTGGGGGACCGGCTGAAAGGCAAGCAGGCGCAGCTGCTACACCACTTCATCGAAGTGGGCGAGTACGGCCTGGCCCTGGAGGAAATCGCCGGGGCCCTTGCTCAGCACAAGATCGCTATCACCGATCAGGAACGTAGTGACATGCTCGGGCTGACCCGCCAGATGAAGATGGGCGACATCGTGCCCCACGCGCTCGGGTTCTGTCCGCAGGCGACCTAACCGGACGCTTGCCACCGCTCCCAGCTCGCCTGCGCCTTAATGACCGTGAGCCGCGCTACATTTACTGGCCTGGTCGTTCGTCGTCTCTGATCGGCTCGTCGAGATGGATCTGCCCGGGTATGTCGTCTGGGCTGATCATGCTCAGGCTCGCTGGGACAGGAGCGCGCAGAGTCATGACCCGACAAGCCTGGCTGGAGATGGCTTGGTCTAGGAGCCGCACAGCCAGGCGGGCATTGCCGGACGGATGGTGGCTTTCGGCCTGCCCGCAAGCTGGCCAGCTGGGCCGGGCTCACGCCCACGGTCCGCGGCTCGGACCGTCCGGCACGGGCACATCTCCAAGCAGGGCTCGGCCTGGCTGCGCTGGGTGCTCAACCAGGCGGCCCAGACCGCCAAGCGGTCCCCCGAGTTCGCCGCCACCTACTGATGAGCACCGGCCAGACGTGGGTGGCCTTGTCCGGCGACAGCATCGGTTTGCGGATCGGCCGTTCATGGCGAGGGTGCCCGCCGGCCCGGGCCGGCGGGCACCCTCGCCATGAACGGCCGATCCGCAAACCGATGCTGTCGCCGGACAAGGCCACCCACGTCTGGCCGGTGCTCATCAGTAGGTGGCGGCGAACTCGGGGGACCGCTTGGCGGTCTGGGCCGCCTGGTTGAGCACCCAGCGCAGCCAGGCCGAGCCCTGCTTGGAGATGTGCCCGTGCCGGACGGTCCGAGCCGCGGACCGTGGGCGTGAGCCCGGCCCAGCTGGCCAGCTTGCGGGCAGGCCGAAAGCCACCATCCGTCCGGCAATGCCCGCCTGGCTGTGCGGCTCCTAGACCAAGCCATCTCCAGCCAGGCTTGTCGGGTCATGACTCTGCGCGCTCCTGTCCCAGCGAGCCTGAGCATGATCAGCCCAGACGACATACCCGGGCAGATCCATCTCGACGAGCCGATCAGAGACGACGAACGACCAGGCCAGTAAATGTAGCGCGGCTCACGGTCATTAAGGCGCAGGCGAGCTGGGAGCGGTGGCAAGCGTCCGGTTAGGTCGCCTGCGGACAGAACCCGAGCGCGTGGGGCACGATGTCGCCCATCTTCATCTGGCGGGTCAGCCCGAGCATGTCACTACGTTCCTGATCGGTGATAGCGATCTTGTGCTGAGCAAGGGCCCCGGCGATTTCCTCCAGGGCCAGGCCGTACTCGCCCACTTCGATGAAGTGGTGTAGCAGCTGCGCCTGCTTGCCTTTCAGCCGGTCCCCCAGCCCGATCAGCAGGCCGTACAGCCGTCCGGCCAGATCCTCGTAGTACGCCGCATCCACGTCATTTCACTCCGGAGTACGGAGGCGATCAGGGTTACCAGGCCTCTTATCGACAGCTTTCCACATTGCAGTGTTGTCCAGGGCCTCCCCAGGGAACTGGCCGCTGGCCCGGGCACCGCTACCATTCGAGACGAACCTGCCCGGTGTGCTCGCCGCAGGCGACATACGCCACGGATCGATCAACCGCGCCGCCGGCGGCGAAGGCTCGGTAACCGTCGGATCAGTGCACCAGTACCTGACTACGACAGCGTCGGCTAGCGCCCGGTGGCCCGCTGGCCTTCCCCGCGAGCCTTACCAGCGCCAGCAGCCCGGTTCCCGGCAACTCACCGAACGGCCGGGGCGGGAGATCAACGTCAGCCGCCGGCATGCGGATGAGGCTCCGGCTCAGGGTGGGCATGATGCCCGGGCCGGTCCTGGTGCTCGCCGGGGCTGCCGCCCATCATCTTGAGCATCGCTGCGCCGCCAGTGCGGAAGAACCGGACTAGCAGCACGGCGGCCAGCAGCAAGAAGATGATGTTGAGAATCGTGGTGTAGTTCCAGGTGATGCCGGTCTCGGTGACCTTGGCCGCCTGGGCGGCCGGGACCAGCCCCAGGCCGCCGAACAGGAACTCCACGATGTACCCCGCGGCGGCCATGGTGGCGTAGAAGATGCCGAGGATGGTCAGCATCATCTTGGTGCCGTAGTACTTCCGGTAGATGACCAGGATCGGGATGATGATCAGGTCGGCGAAGACGAAGGCGATGACGCCGCCGAAGCTGATCCCGCCGTTCCAGAGCACCGCGGCCAGCGGCACGTTGCCGATGGAGCAGACGAAGCTGAGCACCGAGATGACCGGGCCGATCAGCGGACCCCACAGCTTGGCCGCCAGCGGGTGGCCGGTCAGGAACAGGTGCTGCCAGAACGAGTCCGGGATCCAGGCGCCGACCGCCCCGGCGATCAGCAGCCCCAGCACGATGTCGCGGATGACGGCGGCCCATTCCATCACGAAGATGTGGCTGACCGACGTGTAGCCCTCCCGGCTGGCCAGCCGCCGCCAGAAGCTGCCGCCGGAGGCGATGCTCATATCCATGGCGGCGTGACCTTCCATGGACCCGGCCAGCCCCTTGTCCGCCTGCTCCCGTGCTGCGTCTATCAGCTGCTGGCGGACGAGCAGCCGGAACGCCACCGCCACCAGCGCGATCATGATCGGGCCGCCGATGAACTCGGCCAAGGTGAACTGCCACGCCAGCAGCAGCGCCATGATGATGCCGAGCTCGATGACCAAGTTGGTGCTGGCGATCTCGAAGGCCATCGCGGCGGTGAAGCTGGCGCCCCGGCGGAACAGGGTACGGGCCAGCGCCACCGCGGCGTACGAGCACGAGGAGGACCCGGCGCCCAAGGCCGTGGCCCGCGCCAGCGCCTGGGGCTTGTCATCGCCGAGCAGCCGGGCGATGGTTTCGCGGCGGACCACCGCCTGCACCACTGCGGACAACGTGAATCCCAGGATCAGTGACCAGGTGATCTGCCAGGTCATCGACCCGGCGGTGGCCAGGGCGCGGCCGATCGCGTCAAGCACCGTCATCGCCTGCCTGGCTGCGGCGCGGCAAGCTCAGAAGCTGGGGCAGGCAGTGCTCCAGCAGCTGGTGCGGGAAGCCGTCCGACAGCCGGTAAAACACCATCCGGCCGTCCTTGCGGAAGCTGACCAGCCGGGCCAGCCGCAGCATCTTCAGCGCGTACGACACCTGGTCCTCGGTAACTTCCAGCGCCAGCGCCAGGTCACCCACGCACAGCTCCCCAGCGGCTCCGAGGGCGAACAAGACCCGGGAGCGTACCGGGTCGGCCAAGATCCCCAGCAGCTCCGCGAGCTGTCCGGCCTCGTCGGCCGCGAGCCCTCCGGCCCGGGCGGCGGCAACCTGCTCGGCGTCGACCGGGTGGACATGATCGAGCGACGACATCACTACCTCCGCATATCCGTACTATCAGACGGATATACAGGTATGTAAGCCGGGCCCGCACCGCTGGCGGCGTATCCGGACTCTGTCGAGGATTGAACGATTCCCGGCATGATCACCAGCAGGGCTCGGACCGGGCGCCTCACCGCCTGGTAACTGGTCCTTCCGGGATCACCCGACCAGCGTGAAGAACCTCGTATTCACTGGTGGCCCTGGCACCGGTAAAATCCTGGATTGCTGCGGCCGTCGCCCGCTGCTACCGGGAGCTAGGACCTGCTGCCGCTGGGGCACATGGCCGAGGTAGCCGCCGCGAACCTGGCTGACACAAGACCCTGGGAAGCCGCGAAACTCGTGGATGAAGCCGTTCGGCACGTCCCCGGCGGGGTCTTGATGATCACCGATGCGCACACCTGGTAAGGCCTGCCCGATCACGGTCAGCGGATGATCCGCTGCTGTGCGAGCTGCTGACCCAGGTCCGCGATCACCGTCGTGAGGATCTGGCCGTGATCCTGGCCGACCAGGCACGCCCGCTTGGTGAGCTACTCCGCGCTAGCCCGGCGCTGGCTGCCCGCTTCCGGCGATCATCGACTTCCCCGGTTACACCGCCGGCCAGCTCGCTGCCATCTTCGCCGCCCTGGCGGAAAAAGCGGGATTCACACTCACCCGGGCTGCCGCATGTAAGGCCGGCACCATACTGGGACAGGCCGAAAGCCGCCAACGATCGGGTAACGCCCGCCTGGCCGTCCGGTTGCTGGATCAGGCCACTGCCAGCAGGGGCGCCAAATTATGGCCCTGCCTGGAAAGCATCTTCACCGGCTAGTGAGCACCTCCGGCCGGGTCTGGCACCTTAGAAAACGAAGGCCCCCGCCGCCTCAAACTCTATTGGCCGGGACAGCGAATGGACAGCGGCGGACGGCAGCCTGGGTCTATCGCCGACCATGGAGAGAGGCTATGGCTGTCATCGCGTTGCAGGTGCCCGGTATGAGGTGCCGGCGTTGCGTCCGGGTGGTGACCGCGCGGCTCCGGGACCTGCCGGGGGTGGTAGCGGTAGCGGCAGATGCGGCCGCGGAAGAGGTGACGGTACAGGGGGAGGTGTCGGAGGATCAGGTGCGGGCGGCGCTAGCGGAGGTGCCGGTCCCGGTGAACGGTGCCTGCGGCGGCGAGGAAGCCGCCGGCCGCTAAGAAGGTGGGCCCAGGCCGGTTTCGGCGCCTTGACGAGCAGCGGCATCGTAATTTTGCTCGCCGAGGATGGCACGCGCTGTTGCCTCGGCGCGGCTGACTGCTGCCTGTTCAGGCGGTGCCGGCGGCCGGTCGTAGGCGGTGCGCAGCCAGCTGGCCCGGCCGAGCAGTCGCGCTGTCTGGTATGCGTCGCTGGCGGCGATGGATGCGCGGGCGAGGCCTTCCAGGCCGGCCGCGATGAGCCCGACCTCGCCGGCATCCTCGCCGAGGGTGACCAGCCGCTGGTAGCCGGCGCGGGCCGCGGCGGCGTCACCGGCGAGCTCGTCACAGGCGGCTACGCCGGCGAGTGCCTGTCCGGCGGCGAGCGGCACTCCGAGGCGTTCGAGGGTGCCGCAGGCGCTGCCGAACAGGGTCCGGGCGCTGGCATGGTCGCCGTTTTGCTGTGCCACGATGGCCGCGCCGTAGGTGGCGAGCGCTTTCCCGGCGTCGTCGCCGACCTGGTCGGAGACCTGGCCGGCCCGGGCGAAATAGACCGAGGCCTCCTCGACCCGGCCGAGGGCTAGCAGCGTGAGCCCGAGGTCGGCGGTGGCCCATTGCACGGTGTTGTAGACGCCTGCTTCGCTGGCCACCTCGATCGCCTCGTGATAGACGCTGACGGCTTCGGCGTGGCGGCCGAAGCGGGCCAGGCCCCAGCCTCGGTGGTACAGCGCGGCCGACAGTCCCCAGCCGCCCCCCAGGCGCCGGAACAGCGCGATCGCCTTGTCTGCGTACTCCTGCGCGCCGGCCTCGTCGCCGCGTTTCGTCAGGGTTTCCATCTGCACGAACGCGGCCACCGCCTGGCCCCAGTCGTCGCCGAGCGCGGCGAACTCCCGGTCGGCTTCGGCGAGGAGCGCCGCCGCGTCGTGTCTGGGGTTCGCGCCGACGCCTTCGACCGCCAGCAGCAGCCGGGAGAAGGCGGCCCGGGGCCGGTCGCCGACGGACTGGAAGATGTCCAGGCTGTGCAGGGCGGCGGCGGCGCACTGATCGCTGGGATGCACGATGCAGGCCCGGGGCCGTTCCACCAGCGATACGGCCTGCATGGCGCGGGCGCGGGCGGGCGGGGATCCGCCGGTCAGCGACATGACGCGGCGCAGCGTGTCGCGGCCTTCGAGGTGCCGGCCCATGTGCCAGTACAGGCCGAGTGATCCTGCCAGTCGCAGGGCCTCGTCCGCATAGCCATCTGTCGCGGTGAGCCAGGCCAGGCCAGCCCGCACGTTGGGGTGTTCCTCGTTCAGGGTCCGGGTCCACAGCGGTTGCGCGGAACTGCGCAGCCCGGTCTCGGCCTGCTCGGCGAGGGCGAGGTAGAACTTTGCGTGCGCGGCGGACAGCGCGTCAGCTTCCCCGGCCAGGCCGAGTTCGTCGGCGGCGTACTGGCGCAGCGTCTCGAGCATCCGGTACCGGGTTCGGCCCGCGGCACGGTCTGCAGCCACGAGTGACTGCCGGACCAGCCGGTCGAGCAGGTCGAGCACAGCCGCGGGCGGCAGATCCGGACTGGTAACAACGTGCTCGGCGGCGTCGAGGGTCCAGCCGCCGCGGAACACCGCGAGCCGGCGGAACAACAGCCGTTCATCGGGGGTGAGCAGGTCGTGGCTCCAGTCGACCGTAGCGCGCAGGGTCTGCTGGCGGGCATCAGCGGTGCGGCTGCCGGAGGTCAGAAGAGCGAACCGGTCCCGGACGCGGTCGGCGAGCTCGGCCGGGCTGAGGCTGGCGAGCCGGGCCGCGGCCAGCTCCAGCGCCAGCGGGATGCCGTCCAGGCGATGGCAGATGACGCCGACGGCGGCCAGCGTCTGCGTATCGAGGATGAGACCGGGGGTGGCGGCGCGGGCCCGGTCGAGGAACAGCTCGGCGGAGGCGAAGGCCGCGATGCCGCCGGGGGGCGTGCCGGGTTCCGGTACGGGTAGCGGCGCGACCGGCAGTTGCACCTCGCCCGGCACGGCGAGCGCCTCACGGCTGGTCGCGATGATCTGCACCTCGGCGCACCGGCTCAAGATAGCCTCGGCCAGGGAGGCGACCGGCTCGATGAGGTGCTCGCAGTTGTCGAGGATGAGCAGCGTGTTGCGCGTCCGGAGGTGCCCGATCAGCACGTCGCGGGGCCGGTGGGCCGCGGTGCCGCCTTCGATGCTGACGGCGAGCGCGTCGGCGACCGCGGGCGCGATCATGTCGCCTTCGGTGACTGCGGCGAGGCGCACGAACACGGCGCCGTCGCTGAACCGGTCCGCTACTGCGCGGGCGGCTTCGATGCCCAGCGCCGTCTTCCCGGCCCCGCCGGGGCCGGCCAGGGTCACCAGCCGGGAGGTGCCTAGCAGCTCCAGGGTGCGCCGGAGGTCGGCGGCGCGCCCGACGAACGAGGTGGAACGCAGCGGCAGGTTACCCCGCTGCCCCGGATGCTGGTGCGAGCCAGGCCGCTGCCGGGGCATGGCCGGCGCGGTCGGCGCTGGGGTGATGGCCGGGTCCTGGCGGAGGATCTGCTCCATGACGGCGCGCAGGTCCCGCGACGGGTCGATGCCGAGATCGTCGGCCAGGACGCGCCGGGTCCGGGTGAACACCTTGAGCGCTTCGGCTTGCCGCCCGGCGTTGAACAGGGCGGTCATCAGCTGGCCCACGAGCCGCTCCCGGGCCGGTGCCCCGGCCACGATGGGCTGCAGGTCCGCGGCGACCTGCTCATAGCGGCCCAGGGTAAGCATCCGCTCAGCGCACTCACCGACCGCGGCGAGGCGCAACTCGCTCAGCCGGGCCGCCTCGGTTACTGCCCAGACCTCACCCGAGAAGTCCACCAGCGGCTCCCCGCGCCAGAGGGTCAGCGCGCTGTCGTAAGCGTCGATCGCCTGCTCTGCCTCGCCGCTGCGGCGGGCGTTGTTGATGAGGCGGGCGAACCGGTACGCGTCCACGTCGCCGGGATCAGCGTCGAGCCGGTAGCCGGCTCCGTCGCGGTGTATCGGCTCGGGTGCGCCCAGGGCGGTGAGGGCCCGGCGCAGCTTCGACACGCGCAGTTGCAGGGCGTTGGCCGGGTCCCGGGGGAGGCCGCCGGTGCTCCACAACGCGTCGGTGAGCGTGGTAATCGCGACGATCTTGCCGGGCGACAAGGCGAACAGGGCGAGCAGCGCCCGTTCCCCGTGGCCGACGATCAGCTGCGGCGCCGCATTGATGCGAACCTCGAAAGGCCCGAGCAACCGGAACTCCATCGCATCAACTCACCCTACGGGCGGCACCTGCCGTCTGCCCATCGTCGCAGGCGGGGTGAGCCCAGGCAAGCGCAGACAGCGCCGGTGTCTGCGGCAACCGATTGCCGCAGCCAGGCGGCGCCGGAGATCCGGCGCCGCCTGGCTGGCCGTGCGCTGGTCAGTTGCCCGGCTGGATCCCGGCTGCAGGCCGCCCGCCGGGAGGGGCCACGCCCTGGTGGCCGGGCCGCGCTGACAGGACCCGCTGCTTGGCATCCGGTGCCTCGCGCAGGCCGTACCGGTCGTGCAGACGCCGCAACGGGCCGGGTGCCCACCAGTTCTTGTCACCGAGCAGCGTCATGGTGGCCGGCACCAGCAGGCACCGCACCACGGTGGCGTCCACGGCGACGGCGACGGCAAGCGCCAGGCCCATCTGCTTAATGCCAAGGTTCTGGCCCAGCGCGAACCCGAGGAACACGATCATGACCAGCAGCGCGGCGGAGGTGATGATGCGTCCGGAGCGCTGCAGGCCGCTGGCGACCGCGGCGTCGCTGTCACCGGTCTGGTCGTAGCGCTCCTTGATGCGGGACAGCAGGAACACCTCATAGTCCATCGACAGGCCGAACGCGAACACGAACACCACGACCGGCACCCACGCCTCGATCGCGCCGAAGGCCTCAAAGCCCAGCAGCCCGGACAGGTGACCTTGCTGGAAGACCCAGACCAGGGCGCCGAACGTCGCGCCCAGTGACAGCGCGTTCATCACCAGCGCCTTGACCGGCACCAGCACCGACCCGGTCATCAGGAACAGCAGCACGAACGTGGCCAGGCCGATCAGCAGCAGCGCCCACGGCAGCCGGGTAGCGATCTGGCCGCGGAAGTCGATGAGGAACGCCGCGCTCCCGGTGACGAACGTCTGGTAGCCGGGCCGGTGGGCGCGCAGCGCCCGCACCAAGTCCTGCGCGGCGGCGCTCTGCGTTGCTCCCGCTGGTATCACGTCGATGACGGACAGGTTCGTGCCCCTGGTGTCTTCGACGCTGACACTGGTCACGCCCGGCAAGGACCTGATCGTCCCGGCGTAGGCACGGACGGCGGGGTCGCCGGCGGAGCGCCGCGCGACGACCATGATCGGCTCAGCCTGCTTGCCGGGGAACCTTGCCAGCAGGGTGTCGGCCACCGCACGGCTCTCGAATGACCGCGGCAGCAGCCGCGGATCGCCGCTGCCGTAGTTCACCGAAAGGAACGGCACCGCCAGGGCCACCAGGCCCACCGCGCAGACGGCGGCGACGGCCACCGGCCGGCGCTGAACCTTGCGGGCGAGCCATCCGAACGCCCCCCGGCTCGAGTCCCCGGCCGGCTCCGGACGGATCTTCGAGCCCCAGGCGGCGAGCAGCGCGGGGATGACGAA
>Ga0136846_1216494_pt1 | contig 17002 bp, 15 predicted proteins | sample HopSoiMetagenom2_FD_96841 | JGI IMG/M metagenome (GOLD analysis project Ga0136846, IMG submission 96841) | Grasslands soil microbial communities from Hopland, California, USA - 2 Assembly 2016 (version 4) | ecosystem: Environmental > Terrestrial > Soil > Grasslands | place: USA: Hopland...
GTTCACGCGGCCGGGCTGAAGCATGTCTTGATAATTGATGGCATGCTCTGGTCCTGATCAAAGCCGCTGAAGCCAGCTGATCTTCGCCATCAGATGCCTTCCAACTAATTCCATGTGTGATCTTCGCCTTCTTGCTTTCACCGTCTGCATCTCCGCGGCTGAAATAGGCGTGAATCTTTGCCTCACCTGTTGCCAACGACCGTGGAATTGAGACAGCTGGAAATTGGGTTCTCCTTCACCGGTTTTCGGCTATAGCGATGATGGCGCTTGCAAGATATCGCAAGTCTTCCAGTTTCATCTTTGGCCAGCCACGTTCGAACTCATCTATATCGTGACGCCTCGCTCGCCTGCTTGAACCTACACCGCTTCTGAAGATGGAGTGGATCAGGAAAGGCGCATTTGTTGTGCCGTATGTCACGATGAGCGCGATCGAGCTTTCTCTTACGGAAGATCATGGACAAGCTTGTTGCGACCATTGGGGGGCAATGTAAAGGTGGAAAGTTCGGTAGCCTTAGATCGCATGTGGAGGCGGGGAAGCTTTCCGAACAAACATTACACGCCGAGCCCGGAGAAATTGTAGCGGGCAAGAAGTCGGGCCGAGAGCGATGCAGAAACAATCCTGTTTTGGCATCGCGGCATCTCGCTCTCAGACATCGCGCTTGGGCATGCGATGCTCGAGAAGGCCGAGCGCCTCGGCCCTGGTCAGCGCCTTCGTTTAGCGTAGGCGACTCGGCCGTGCGCTACGTCGCCAACGCCCCCGTATATTCGGTCAACCCGCCGACGCGGGCCGGCTGGGCTGATTTCTTCGCCTTTGTCTCGCGCGCGAGCGGCGCAAATTTGCAGATCATCGAGCACCCGTTTCCGAGCGCCGCTGGTCGAGTTGTGGTCGCGCCGTGACCTTGCCTGCGCCTTCATGTGCGGTTTACCCTATGTACGCGCGAGCGATACTCCAAAGCCCGTAGCCGCGCCTGTGCCACGCAATGCACCGATCCCTCATAATCCTGTTTATGCAACACGGCTTGTCGTAAAAGCGAATTCCCCTTTTCGCACGATCGAGGACACTTTCGGAGGACGCGTCGAATTCACGGTCGAAGACTCCCACTCCGGATACAACGCGTTACGTCACCACCTGCTGCCCTATCGTCTTACCCGAGGAAGCGCACTTTATCGCGAGAGCGTCGGGCCTCTTTATACGCCCAGACGGGTGATCGAAGCGCGCCTCCATGACACGATCGATGTCAGTCCTTTCGACAGCTACGCATTTGGATCTGATTGTGGAGCATGAGCCTGAGCTACGGTCGCGTATCAGGATTGTTGCGACGACAGATCCCGCACCGATTCCGTTCCTGGTTGCGAGTGCCGGATGTGCTGACGATATAGTCGAACGCTTACGTGCAGCTTTTCTAGCATTTGCGGGGGCGGAAACCGCAGACCTGCGAAAACGGCTGTGCCTTGAGGGCTTCGCACCAGTTGACCTCACCGAGTACGAGTTAATCCCCAGGTGGGAAAATGAAGCGAAAAAGGCCGGGTACCACCACCCAAGCTGAGAGCCTCCCCTGATCCTCAGTTCAGGCTCGGCAGATCTAGCTTGTGTTCACGCGCGCATTGGATTGCGCTTTCATAGCCTGCGTCGGCATGGCGCATTACGCCGCTTGCGGGATCATTCCAGAGCACGCGCTCGATCCGTTTCGCCGCTTCCGCGGTTCCGTCGCACACAATCACCATGCCGGCATGTTGCGAAAACCCCATCCCGACTCCGCCGCCATGGTGCAGCGACACCCATGTTGCGCCGCTCGCACAGTTGAGCAACGCGTTGAGCATCGGCCAATCGGAGATCGCATCCGAGCCGTCGCGCATCGCCTCCGTCTCGCGATTGGGTGACGCGACGGAGCCGGCATCGAGATGGTCCCGGCCGATGACGATCGGTGCTTTCAGTTCGCCGCGCGCGACCATCTCGTTGAAGGCGAGACCGAGGCGGTGGCGATCGCCTAAGCCCACCCAACAGATGCGCGCCGGCAGGCCTTGGAAAGAGATGCGCTCCTTCGCCATGTCCAACCAGTTATGCAGATGTGCATTGTCATGTAGCAATTCCTTCACCTTCGTGTCGGTGCGATAGATGTCTTGCGGGTCGCCTGACAAAGCGGCCCAGCGGAAAGGTCCGATCCCGCGGCAAAAGAGCGGCCTGATATAAGCCGGTACGAAACCGGGAAAATCGAAGGCATCGCCGACGCCCTCCTCGAAGGCCATCTGGCGGATGTTGTTGCCGTAGTCGACGACAGGAATACCCATGTGGTGGAAGTCGAGCATGGCGCGCACGTGTTCTGCCATCGATGCGCGGGCGGCGCCGGCGACGCCTTTCGGATCGGTCTCGCGGCGCGATTCCCACTCGCCAAGAGACCAGCCTTTCGGCAGGTAGCCGTTACCGGGATCGTGTGCCGAGGTTTGATCCGTGACCACGTCGGGGCGAATGCCGCGTCGCACCAACTCGGGAAAAATCTCGGCTGCATTACCGAGAAGTCCAACTGAAATGGGCTTCCTGTCGTGAACAGCTTGCTCGAGGATAGCCAGCGCTTCATCGAGGTTGCTAGCCTGCCGATCGAGATAGCGGGTACGAAGGCGCATCTCGATGCGGGAGGGCTGGCACTCGATTGCCAACAAGGATGCCCCGGCCATGACCGCGGCGAGCGGCTGCGCGCCCCCCATGCCGCCGAGGCCTGCGGTGAGAATCCATTTGCCAGAGAGATTGCCGTCAAAACGCTGGCGGCCGAGTTCGGCGAATGTCTCGTAGGTCCCTTGTACGATGCCCTGGCTACCGATGTAGATCCAGGAGCCGGCCGTCATCTGGCCGTACATCATCAGGCCCTTTCGATCGAGCGCGTTGAAATGCTCCCATGTCGCCCAATGCGGCACGAGATTGGAATTGGCGATGAGCACGCGCGGCGCGTCCGCATGTGTGCGGAACACGCCGACGGGTTTGCCCGACTGCACAAGCAGAGTCTCGTCGCCTTCGAGACGCTTCAGCGTCGCGACGATTCGATCAAAACTCTCCCAATCGCGCGCAGCCCTGCCAATCCCGCCATAGACGACAAGCTCGCCTGGTTTTTCTGCGACGTCGGGATCCAGATTGTTCATCAGCATGCGCATCGGCGCTTCGGTGAGCCAGCTCTTCGCGGAGAGTTCCGGGCCACGCGGCGCGCGGACGACACGTATGTTGTTGATACGATTCATGACTAGTTCTGAATTCTACCACGCCAGACGCGCGCATGCAGTGGGTTGAAGCCCATACGATAGACTAGTTCCGCGGCCTTTCGATATCACAGATGGCGAGATCGCACCATTTGCGCTCTCTAGGCTGCCGATCTCGTTGAATATGCCGAGTGCTCGTGCTGCCTCCCGTGTCACTCCAGCGCTGCATTCGTCGACCGTGAGTCGAAATAGCGTTGCGCCCATATTCATGGCGAGCAGCAGAGAGGTCAGCGGCGAGGAGCCGGGATTGCAATCAGTCGCGAGCGCGATCGGCACGCCGTGAAAACGGAACGCATCGACTGGCGGAAGTCGCCGCTCGCGAATGAAATAGAAAGCCCCCGGCAAGAGCACAGCGGTAGTGCCGGCAAGGGGCCATAGCAGCCACGCCCCGCGTCGTTCGCGTATCCGAGATGATCGGCCGAGAGCGCGCTGAAGCGCGCGCCCAGTGTCGCGCCCCCAAGATCGGAGAGCTGATCGGCGTGCAGGCGCACGGGAAATCCGAGCGCGCGCGTAGCCGAGAAGAACTGCGCCGTCTCTTCTGGAGAGAAGGCAATATGCTCGCAGAACGCATCCACCGCATCCGCGAGACCATCTGCCGCAATGGCTGGCAGCATGTCCCGGCAGGAGGGCTTCGATGTAAGCGCCCTTGTCGCCCTTGGCTTCCGGGGGGAGAGCGTGCGCTCCCAGAAAGGTCGAGCCGTTGATCGAACATTCGCGCCCGAGTCTCCGCGCGGCACGCAATTGCCGCCGCTCCGTCTCCAGTTCGAGGCCACGGGGAGCGGGTCATATCGGCAGCCGTTTTGAGCGGCATTAATCTCACTCTCTTACCCGTCTTCTATGCTCACGCCAACTTCGGAGCCCGCCCGCCCGAGTCAGGGCAGCGCCGCTTCATCAACGAACTTGACCGGTTCGCTCGTTTGCTCGACCTGAGTGGGAAGCTCATACTTCATCAGCCTGGAGCTGCATTGGGCATCGCGCCATTCGACAATTGGGTGCGTTGACGGTTGAGCATCAGCCGGACCCGATGGAGCATCATCACGCTCTGCTGCTCAGGAGTCTTGACCGCGACGAAGCGCATTGTCGGCCGCGTTACCGCCTCGCATATCGCCTCAGCATCGGCCGAATCGTTCTTTCCCCGTTTGACATAGGGCTTCACGTGCGTCGGCATCAGCCGCACGTCGTGACCTCGCGCGATCAACTCGCGCGCCCAGTAATGGGATGTGTTGCATGCCTCTATGCCGATTAGACAGGGCGGCAGCTTCTCGAAGAAGCTCAACACGCGCGCCCGGCTCAACTGCCGGCGAACCATCACCTCGCCTGCCGCATCGATCCCGTGCACCTGGAACACTGACCTCGCGATGTCCAAACCCATGGTCGCGATCGTTCCCATCGTGGCTCTCCTTCCGACTCAGCCCACGATGATTATCGCAGGTCGGGGTGGAGAGCCGTCCACGACATCATTAGCAGACTGGTAGCTTCGGCCTTGGAAAATGGGAAGCGGACGTTCACCTAAAAACTTGTAGTCTATTTATCTGACCCAAAGCGCATCGAGCGGTGAAAACGCTGGTGGGCTCACGGCCTTTGCTTGCGCCTTTCCGCGCCGACCGACTCCGCGTAGCAGCTAGAAAACGCACAGGACTCGCTGATACTACGGGGATGCCGAAGCGTGCCGTAGAAGCGCAACCATCTTTCGAGCCTGCTTAACCTAGCCCGCTCTTTGCTGCCGCCCCTGCAACGAGGCGGGATCGACCAGTGCACCGTGCGGCTGGTCTTGCAATCGCGCGAAGAGCCGCTCGAGAAGCCATTCGATTTCGGCGATTGTTTCCGGCGAAAGCCGGGTGGCAGGCTTTCTCTGCGCGTCCGATGCGATGATGCCGCGCCGCTGCATCACGTACTTACGCACGGCAAGCCCGAGCGCGGGTTGCTGCTCGTAGCGTAGTAGCGGCAGGTGAAGATCGAATAAATCATGCGCCGCGGCGCGCTTGCCGCTCTTCAAGAGGCGCACCAAGGTGACCAGCATTTCCGGAAAGGCATAGCCCGTCATGGCGCCATCAGCGCCACGCTCGAATTCGTGCGGCAGGAACAGTCCGCCGTTTCCGCAGAGAATGCTGATCGGAGGCATCGAGCCCTCGGCAGTGAACCGGCGCAGCGCTGTGATCTTGTCGAGCCCCGGCCAGTCCTCGTGCTTGAGCATTACGCAGGGCAAATTTTCGGTGACGATGCGGCGGATCACACCCGGGCTCATCACCACATTCGTCGATTGGGGATAGTCCTGAATGACGAACGGCACATCTTGCCCGATCGCCTGTGCCGCATTGGCGAAATAGGCGACGATCTGATCGTCGGTGCGTGCGGTGGACGCCGGCGCGATCATCACGCCGGCGGCGCCCGCATCCATGACCGCGGAGGTCAGCTGCGCCATGGCGGCGAAACCCGGCGCCGACACGCCGACGATCACCGGCAAGCCGGAGCGCCGCACAACCTGGCGCGTCAACGCCACGGATTCTTCATGCGTGAGCTTGGGTGCCTCGCCCATCATGCCGAGCACGGTGATGCCATCGACACCGGAGGCCACGTAAAAATCGACCATGCGATCGACGCTCGCGATATCGATCGCGCCCCCCTCGGTGAACGGCGTCGCGGCGATGATGTAGACGCCTTTTGCCTGGTGATCGAGCATCAACCTTGCCTTTCGGCCCATCTATTCGCCTTTGTGCGCCGGGCCACGACTGCTATAAATTGCCGAGCTGCGGTCAACAAGGGTAGGAGTTTCCATGCGAAGATTGGCGTTGGCGGGCACGATCCTGCTACTTGCGGTTCCGACATGCGCTCAGGAGTTTCGAACCGCCATCGACGGCACCTTTGCGCCGCATGCAATGCCGAGCCTGTCAGGTGGCTATGAAGGCTTCAACATTGACCTCGCCAACGAGCTCGGCAAGCGGCTGAAGCGCAAGATCACGATCGATTTCACGCAATATTCCGGGATATTGCCGGCATTGCAGGCCGGCACCTACGATTTCGTCATCGCCCCGACCACAGTGACAAAGGAGCGTGCCGACAACCTGCTCTTCACCGAGGGCTATCTCAACACCGATTTCCAGTTCCTTATCAAGAAGGGAACGCCAAAGATCGATAAGCTCGAGGATCTGAAGGGCAAGACGATCTCGGTGAACAAGGGCTCGGCGTACGACTCGTGGGGCCGCGAACTCGAGGCCAAAATCGGTTGGAAGGTCGAGTCCTACGGGACGCAGACGGATGCGGTGCAGGCCGTGCTCGTCGGCCGCGCCGACGCTAACGTCGCGGGCAATACCGTGATCGCCTGGGCGGCGAAGAATAATCCGCAGCTGGAATTGTCTTACCTCTACTCGACCGGGCTTGTCTGGGCGATGCCGCTGCGCAAGGATTCGGGCGAGCTGCGTAAGCAGCTCGAGAACGCGATCGAATGCCTCAAGCTCGATGGCACGATCGCGAAATTGCACGAGAAATGGTTCGGAGTGAAACCAGCTCCCGGCTCCGCAGCGGTGACGGTGTATCCGGGCTACGGCGTCCCCGGCATGCCGGGCTACGATCCGACCGAGCATACGCCTGCGTGCAACTAAAACATTCGAGGCTCTCGGCGGCGCGACGCCTGGAAAATTGACGAGTGGCAGTGGTGACCACCCCGATCCTTGACATCCGTGGCCTGCGCAAAAGGTTCGGCCCTGTCGAGGTGCTTCGTGGGATCGATCTTGCCGTCAAACCGCAGGAGCTCGTCTTCATCATTGGTCCCTCCGGCTCCGGCAAGAGTACGCTCCTGCGCTGCTGCAATCGCCTCGAGGAACCGAGCGGCGGAGTGATTCGCATCGACGGCGTCGATATGATGGATGGCCACACCGTTATCAACGCAATGCGCCGGCTCATCGGCATGGTGTTTCAGTCGTTCAACCTGTATCCGCATCTTTCTGCGCTGAGCAATGTTTCGCTAGCGCTCCGCAAGGTTGTGAGGAAATCGCGGGCCGAGGCTGAGACGCTCGCCCTGGCCGCGCTCGCACGCGTCGGCCTCCGCGAGAAGGCGAAATCCTATCCCTCCGAGCTGAGTGGCGGTCAGCAACAGCGCGTCGCAATCGCACGCGCACTTGCGCTCGAGCCGACGATCATGTTGTTTGACGAGCCAACATCGGCGCTCGACCCTGAGCTCGTCGGCAGTGTTCTCGGAGTGATGCGCGAGCTGAAGCAGGACGGGATGACGATGTTGGTGGTGAGCCACGAAATGCGCTTCGCCCGCGATGCCGCCGACCGCGTAATCTTCATGGATCATGGGATGATCGTCGAGGAGGCGCCGCCGTCGCAGATATTCACATCGCCCCGTGAGCCGCGCACCCGCGCTTTTGTCTCCGAACTGACACGCTGACCGGCGCAAATGGACACGTGGTCACGGTTCCTTGACACGTTCTTTAAGCCGGAGCTGATCCGGCAATACCTCCCCTCGATTGCGAAGGGAACCTTCACCACAATCGAGATCGCTTTGGCGATTGTCGTCACTGGGATCCTGTTCGGCCTTTTTCTGGCCGTCGTACGCACGTTTCGCGTTCTGCCCGTCAACGTGCTGCTTGTCGCCTGCGTCGACGTCATGCGCGCGATGCCGCCGATCGTGCTCGTTCTGCTTGTCTATTTCGGCCTGCCGAATATTGGCATTAACATTCCATCATTCGCGGTGCTGTGGATCGTGCTCTCGTTGGTGCTTGCTGCCTTCGCCGAAGAGATTCTTTGGGCGGGCATCCTTTCCGTACCTAAAGGGCAATGGGAGACGGCGCGTTCGACAGGTTTTGGTTTCTTCTCCACCTTGATCTACATCGTCCTGCCGCAAGCGGTGCGCCTGACGGTGCCGCCGCTCACCAATCGCACGCTTGCCATCACCAAGAACACCGCGCTCGGCACCGTCATCGGCGTGCCGGAAATCCTCAACCAGGCAACGACTGGCCAGTCCTTTTCCGGCAATGCGACGCCATTGATGATGGGGGCGATCGCCTACGTCGTCCTGTTCATCCCCGTCGTGGCTTTTGGCCGCTTCCTCGAGACCCGCTTCAGGTGGTCGAGGGTCTGATGGAGGCGCTGCTCAACCAGTTCTTCAATTTCGATATCATGGCACGCGCTTTGCCGCTCGTGCTCACCGGACTGAGGCAGACGCTTCTCTTATGCCTTGTGGTCATCCCGCTCGGGCTGGCGGGGGGGCTTCTTGTTGCACTCCTCTCGCTTGTGCGCTTACGAGCTGTTCGCTGGGCCGCAATTGTCGCCATCGACTTCTTCCGCGCAGTGCCGCCGCTCGTGCTGCTGATTTTCGTCTATTCCGGTCTGCCTTTTGCCGGCGTCCGTCTGACGCCCCTTGCGGCGGTAGCGCTCGCTTTTTTCCTGAATAATTCGAGCTATTATGCCGAAGTATACCGCGCCGGAATCGAAAGCGTCGGCCGCGGTCAGTGGGACGCTGCACGTTCCACCGGGCTTACAGTCGGGCAAACCCTTCGCTCGGTCGTGCTGCCGCAGGCGGTGCGCAATGTGCTTCCCGATCTCGTCTCCAACACCGTCGAGGTGGTCAAGCTCACATCGCTTGCCAGCGTCATCGCGCTTCCGGAACTGCTTTACTCAGCCGATATGGCGCGGTCATTGACGTTCAACACCTCGCCGATTGTCCTTGCCGCCGGCTTCTATCTCTTGATGTTGTGGCCGCTTGTACGGCTGGTAAGCCGGCTCGAAAGGAGAATTGCCTCGTGACCTGTTTCAGTGTTTTTATCCCACTTACGAGGAAGTTTGCATGTCGCGCGTAATCCGTATCGGTGCCGCCCAGATGGGCCCGATTCAGAAGACGGAGAGCCGCCTGATGGTGGTGCGGCGCATGCTCGAATTGCTGGAGCAGGCGAAGGCGGAGAAGTGCGATCTTGTGGTGTATCCCGAGCTGACGCTGACCACTTTTTTTCCGCGCTGGTACATGACCGATCAAACGGAGGTCGATGCCTGGTTCGAGTCCGACATGCCGAACGCCGCGACGCGCCCGCTTTTCGACAAAGCCGCTGAATACGGCATCGCCTTCTCCTTCGGCTATGCCGAGCTCACGCAGGATGGCCATCACTTCAATACGTCGGTGCTGGTCGATCGCAACGCGCATATCCTCGGCAAGTATCGCAAGGTGCACCTGCCCGGCCATGACGAGTTCGATGAGACGCGCGCCTTCCAGCATCTCGAAAAGCGCTATTTCGAGCCCGGCGATCTCGGCTTTCCGGTATGGCGGATGCTCGGCGGCATTTTTGGCATGTGCATCTGCAATGACCGTCGCTGGCCGGAAACTTACCGTGTCATGGGCCTACAGGGCGTCGAAATGATTGTGCTCGGCTACAACACGCCGTCCCTTAATTCGCAACGAAGGGAGGAGGGGCCGGCGAAACGGCACTTCCACAATCGCTTGTCGGTGCAGGCTGGCGCTTATCAGAACTCGACCTGGGTCGTGGCCGTGGCAAAGGGCGGATCAGAGGACGGGCATCCGATGATTGCCGGTAGTATCATCGTAAATCCCGAGGGCGAGATCGTCGCAAAAGCCAAAACGGAAGGCGACGAACTGATCGTCCACGATTGCGATCTCGATGCGACGCTATTTGGGAAGCAAACGATCTTCGATTTCAAGCGTCACCGCCGCATCGAGCATTACGGACTTATCACCAGCCAGACCGGAATTGTCCCGCCGCCAGAAGGTTGAGCTTGGAAACGCAGATCCAATGACCTTCGATTTCGAGACTCTTCCGCAGCCGCTTCGCTACAAGCTCCTCGTAGGTCTTGTGGTGCCGCGGCCGATCGCGCTTGTCACTTCGGTTAGGCCCGACGGCATTGTCAATGCAGCGCCGTTCTCGTTCTTCAACGTATTCAGCGAAGAGCCGCCACTCGTCGTTCTCGGGTTGCAATCGCGCCCGGATGGCACCATCAAGGATACGCCCGCCAATATCCGCGAGACGGGCGCCTTTGTCGTGAACCTGGTGGACGAAAGCCTCGCTGAGCAGATGAATATATGCGCCGTCGATTTCCCGCCCGGGGAAAGTGAGATCGACGCGGCCGGTCTCGATCTCTACCCCGGCACCGCTATTTCGGTACCGCGTATCGCCAGTGCGCCTGTTGCGCTTGAATGCCGCCATTACATGACACTTGAGGTGAGCCGCGAGCGGCGCCTCTGCATCGGGCAGGTCGTCTGTCTCCACGTGCGGGACGGCATCGTCGATCCGAGCAATCTGCGCGTCGACATCGAGTCATATCGGCCGGTGGCACGCCTGTACGGAAATTATTACGCGGGGCTGGGAGAAGTCTTTCAGCTGGTGCGCCAATCCTATGCCGATTGGAAGGCTGATTTCGAAAAAGCTGGGCGAGAGCCATCGTGATCGCCGGCTATGGGTAAGTCCCTCGATTTTGAGCTTCCCCGTACCATGCCTAACCCGTTGACATCACGGTGACGCGCAGTAGCCTTTTTGCAAACGGCGCGGCGCTGCCAGGGCCGTCAGGGAGCAGGGCGACCGCTCGGCTTAGAGGGAGCACGCATGACCATCACTATCCGCCAGCTCCACCCCCATTTTGTCGGCGAGGTCACCGGTGTCGATCTCCGGGAGAAGCTGACCCGGCAGGACGCCAACGTGATCGAGGCCGGCATGGACAAATATGCCGTGCTGATCTTTCACAATCAGGACATCACCGACGAGCAGCAGCTTGCCTTTGCGCGCAATTTCGGTGAACGCGAGGACGCGCGTGGCGGTACAGTCACCAAGAAGGAAGATTACCGGCTTTCGTCCGGCTTGAACGACGTGTCCAATCTCGGCAAGGACGGCAAGCCGCTGCCACGCGACCACCGCACCCATCTCTTCAATCTAGGCAACTGCCTGTGGCATTCCGACAGTTCGTTCCGGCCGATCCCCGCAAAGTTTTCTCTTCTTTCGGCGCGGGTGGTCAATCCCAAGGGCGGCAATACTGAATTCGCCGACATGCGAGCGGCCTATGACGCGCTTGACGACGAAGCCAAAGCAGAGATAGAGGATCTGATTTGCGAGCACTCGCTGATGTATTCTCGTGGCGCGCTCGGTTTTCTCGACTATACCGCAGAAGAAAAGCAGATGTTCAAGCCGGTGTTGCAACGCCTCGTGCGCACGCATCCGGTCCACGGCCGCAAATCGCTGTATTTGTCCTCGCACGCTGGCGGAATTCTCGGCATGAGCGTACCGGAAGCGCGGTTGCTATTGCGTGATCTTACGGAGCACGCGACACAACCGGAGTTCGTTTACGTCCACAAATGGACGCTGCACGATCTCGTGATGTGGGACAATCGCCAAACTGTGCACCGCGTCCGCCGATACGACCAGTCGCAACCACGCGATATGCGCCGCGCTACGGTGGCGGGCAGCGCGCCTACCGTGGTGGCCCAAGCAGCCGAATAGGCGATGTTGGCGGTCCTCGGTTGAAGCTGCAGCGCAGAAGAGCCAGCTCAGGCTCGGCAAGAGCCCATGCTCTCTCGCCCGGGTGCGGCGCGAACGACGCGAGTGTTCCATACGAGACTCAATACCTGTCGAGATTTCTACGGGTACCTTCGAGAAAGGCTTCAGGAGGGCGTGCAAATTCGGATCGCGTGCCGCGTGCGCCATCTCCGGGCCGGGTTGTCGCAACCATCCCGATCTTCGTGATCAGCTGGTCCTGCGCGACGGGATCGCATCGATCGGCACGCATATCCGGTAGAACGACAAGGTCTTGCTCACCACGGAAGCGCGCGGCGAGGGACCATTCGACCATGCGGGCATCTTCTAGATCAACGTCGTCTTCGACGACGATCACCTGCTTCAGGAGATTCACCTGGCCCATCGCCAAAATGATGGCTCGCTTGCCTTCGCCGACACGGGGCCGATGCATGCTGATCACCGCGTGCATGCGGCCCATCCCACCATCGGTGATGAAGACGCGACGCACTGCGGGAATCACGCGGCGCAGATCGCGGGTCAGCGTCGCACCGATCGCGACGCCGCCGAGTAGGCAGTGTTCAGCCGAATAGCCCGGCAGAATCGCCTGAAACAAAGGTTGCTCGCGATGCGTGATGCACCGCACCTCCGCCGCGACGCCGTTGCCGTAGTCGACATAAAAGCCGTGAAATTCTGAGACTGGCCCTTCGTCGATCTCATCGCCCGCATCGAGCAACGCCTCAAGCACAATCTCTGCATGTGCGGGCACTTCCACGTCGATCGTGCGGCATTTCACCAGCTCTATGGGCTCCCCGAGCAGGCCGCCCGCGATATCGATCTCGTCCTCGCCGATGCCAACATACATCTGCGATCCCAAGAGAACGGCCGGAGCGTTGCCGATTGCCACCGCGATTTCTAGTTTTCGGCCGCGCGCACGCGCCTTGCCGGCGAGAATCGCGAGATGATGGTTCGGCGCGATGCCGGCCATGAGCCGAGCGCCGCCTTCGAGGCGCAGGCGCGCGATCGACACGTTGCGGCGGCCGGTCTCAGGGTCTTTAGCGACGATGACGCCGGCGGTAATGTAGGGCGCGCGCTCGCGCTCAAACCAATGCGGTACCGGCAGGAGCGCGCCGACTTCGATCGGCGCGTCGTGCACGCATTCTTGCGCGGGCGCATCGCGCACCAGAACAGGTGGAACGGGATCTTGCAGCGCCCTTTGCAGCCGCTCATCGAGATCCGCGCGTGTGACGCCAAGCGCGTCGGCGAAGCGCATCCGCGAATTCAGCACATGCGCGACAACGGGCATGCCATAGCCGACGACCTTCTCGAATATTTGTACCGGTCCGTGGTCGCGCAGCATTAAAACCGAGGCGAGTTCGAAGCGAGGATCGACCTCCCGGCTGGTGCGCTGCACTTCACCGCCTTGCTCCAGATTTGCAAGAAACCCGCGAAAGCTCTGGTCCAAAATCCTTCCTCTCCAGCGCGTGTACGAGCAGATCAGGCCGACCGCTGCTGTTCCAGTCCGGCGGCAGGCGCGTAGCCGGTCTTCCCAGCTTGCTCGACCGCTGTTTCATAGCCCGCATCCGCGTGGCGCAGCACGCCGATGCCCGGATCGTTGTCGAGCACGCGCTTTAGTCGTTCCGCCGCGGAGGCCGTGCCGTCCGCCACGATGGTCACGCCGGCACTCACGCCCCTGCTGCCGAGGCCGTGGACCGCGACGAGGTCGGCGCCGGAAGCGCAGTTCAACAGTGCATTCAGCATTGGCCAGTCGGCGATCGCGTCGGAGCCGTCGCGCATATTTTCGGTCTCGCGATGCGGCATTGCCGCCGAGCCAGAATCGAGATGATCGCGCGTGAACGCGATCGGCGCGGAGATATGCCCGTCGGCAACCGCCTCGTTGACAAGCAATCCGAGCCGGCTGCGCTCGCCATAACCGAGCCACCCGATACGTGCGGGAAGACCGGTGAACTGAACATGCTCGCGCGCTTTCTCGATCCACGGCACGATCGGATGATTCGGCGAAAAGTTCGCGAGGACGATGTCGTCGATCGTGTGGATGTCCCGGGGATCGCCTGACACCGCGATCCAGCGGAACGGCCCCATGCCTTCGCAGAACAGCGGCCTGATATAGAGATCGACGAACGAGCCGATCTCGAACGCGTTCTCGATTCCGGCGCTGCGCGCTTCGGCGCGCAGGCCGTTGCCGTATTCGAAGACGATCGCGCCCTTCTCTTTGAAGGCGAGCAGCGTACGCATATGCTCGGCGATCGAACTGCGTGCGAGCGTCGCAAGCCGGCCGGGATCGCTCTTACGCATGGCAGCTGTTTCTTCGAGCGTGAGATCGGCCGGCACGTAGCCGCGCACGGGGTCAGGAAAGGTCTGATCGGTGACGATGTCCGGCACGATGCCGCGGGCTAGAATCATCGGGAGGACATCGGCCGCGTTCGCAGAAAGTGCAAGCGCCAGCGGTCGCCGTGCATCGCGCGCCTCGAGCCACATGGCGATGGCTTCGTCAACATTGTCGGTCCGAAGATCGCAATAGCCGCTCGCAATGCGCCGGCCGATGCGCGCAGGATCGATCTCGACTACCAGCGTGGACGCGCCCGCGAGCTTCCCGGCGAGCGGCTGCGCGCCGCTCATGCCGCCGCAGCCGGCCGTCAGCAGCAAACGCCCGGCGAGCGTGCCGCCGAAATGCTTGCGCCCCACCGCCGAAAAGGTTTCATAGGTGCCCTGCAGGATTCCCTGACTGCCTATGTATTGCCAAGCGCCCGCCGTCATACCTGGCATGATGGTTAGCCCGGCATCGTCGAGACGACGACGACTTTCCTCGTTGCTCCACTCGCCGACAATATTGCCGTTTGCCATGATCACGAGCGGCGTGGTCGTCTGACCGGGAAATACCCCGATCGGCTTACCCGATTGCATGACCAGCGTCTGGTCCTCGCGCAGGTTGGTCAGCGTTGCTACAATTCGATCAAAGCTCTGCCAGTCGCGCGCCGCGCGCGCGATCGACATGTAGATGACGAGGTTTTCCGGATCCTCGGCATTCTCGAGATTGTTTTCGAGAAGGCGCAGGATCGTCTCCTGTCGCCAGCCGCGGCAGCGCAGATCAAGCCCGCGCCCGGCGGTAACTTCGCGACCGCGGCGAACCGGAATCGTCATACCCTCGACTCGTGCAGCATCACACAATCCTCAGAGATAGGAGCGCAGATCAACCCCCATCGCATCCTCAACTTCGGGAAACACGGCGGGATCGAGGGCGCCTTTACCCACGGGAAAGTTGCTACGATGGGCGATGATCATCGCGACCTCTGCGCCGACAGGAAGCTCGGAGATCGCGACAGGCTCGCCGTTTTGCGGATCAAGCGTGCCGACCATATCGGGGAAAGTGGCGACCCGTGCGCCATCGACATCCGCTGTCATGTACTCGTTGTAGATGCCAAGCCGCACCTGTCGTTGCCCGTCCGTGACGATCATATGCCCAAGATCAAACCCTCCGGAATATGTAACGGTGTTCTCCATTACGTTGCCGGTGATGAGGTGCTCGCCCTTCAGAAAAGCGGCGGTGGCGGCAATGCGCCCAGGCCCATTTGCCTCGAGCATTGCCCGACCGAGATCGAGCTGGAACGAAATCGCGCCCGGCGCGCCATTCGCGTGGATGAAACCAGCCGAAAGTGGGCCGCGTGCGGCATAGATAAGGCCGCCATTCACGACAGCTGCCTGGCGCATGACGTTCGATGTGCGCACGATATTGCCTTCGGCCATCACGACAAGCCGTGATCCATCTTCCTCGAGACCTCCCATCCCGATCTGATGAATGCTGATTTTCGGGTGGGATGCGAGCCCCATCCCTCCCATTTTCACCGTCGGATGGCCGCGTCCGTTCGAGGCGGCATCGACATATTTCAACCCGAGTGCCGAGGCGACAAGCCACGCATTGAAGCCAGGCACATGCCCGCAGATTACGCCAGCAACCGGACGCCCGATTTTTTCGATGAGCAGTCGCGCCGCCTCGACGCTGTCGCGCCAGGAAATGCTCGCTTTCGCGAAACCTGGCGCGCCAACCGCTGTCGCGGTAATGATCCGGGCGGTCGGATCGAGTTCGTTCAGGGGGGTGAATTCGAAGCCCCCATATTCGAGGGCGGCACGGCCCTGTGCGCGGTTGCGCTCGACTGCATTCTTGCCGCTGCCGCCGGCCGACAAAAACAAGCCGGCTATCAGTGCAGCCTCGACATCGTCGCGACTCAAGCGTCGTCCCACTTGAACTCCTTTGCTCAAGCCCGCCGACGCTCGGTCATGCCGAGAAAGCGGGTCAGGAGTTCACGATCTTGGCGCGCTTCACCTGCCGATCCCGCGAACACCACGTTGCCTGAAGAGAGCACGCACACAGTATCGGCAATCGCCAAAGCGCGCGCGGTATTCTGCTCGATAAGGACAATGGCCATGCCGTCGTCGCGAAGTTTCAGCAGCGCGTCAATGCAGATGTCGACCATTTTCGGCATCAAGCCGAGCGACAATTCGTCCACGAGAAGCAAGCGCGGTTCGGCCATCAGCGCTCGACCGATCGCCAGCATCTGCTGCTCCCCACCCGACATCGAACCTGCAACTTGCTTGCGCCGCTCGTACAAACGTGGAAACAGCGCGAACACACGATCGCGCTTGGCACGGTCGCGATCGGCGGGGAAAGAATATCCGCCGATTGTCAGGTTTTCATCCACGCTGAGATCGGCAAAGATTTGCCGCCCTTCCGGAACAAGGGCAACGCCGAGCCGGGCGCGCTCCACGGCTCGCCGGCGCGTGACGTCCTCGTTGTCGAAAAGCACCCGGCCGGCATGCACGTCGACATGGCCCATGATCGCCATAATGGTGGATGTCTTCCCCGCGCCGTTCGGACCCAGCAATGCGAGAATCGACCGCTCCGGAACAAGGAAGCTTACGTCCGAAGCGGCTCGGACAGCACCATAACCGCAGCTTAAGCCCTCAACCCTCAGCATAGGCGTCCACGTTTTCGCCGAGATAAGCGGCGCGCACGTCGTCCTGCCGCATCACATCGCGGGGAAGACCGTCACCTATGGCGCGACCGTTGGCCAGCACAATCAACCGGCGGCAGGCGCGAATGACCTCCTCGAGGTTGTGCTCGACGAGGAGGATGGTGACGCCGCTCGCGTTGACCTCGGCAATCATGTCGATCTGCTCCGCGGCCTCCGCATTATTCAGGCCGGCGAGCGGCTCGTCGAGCAGCACGACCGTCGGGTCGAGCGCCAGCGCGCGGGCGATTTCAAGCCGCTTCAACTGGCCGAGGGGCA
>Ga0136846_1215145_pt1 | contig 16994 bp, 10 predicted proteins | sample HopSoiMetagenom2_FD_96841 | JGI IMG/M metagenome (GOLD analysis project Ga0136846, IMG submission 96841) | Grasslands soil microbial communities from Hopland, California, USA - 2 Assembly 2016 (version 4) | ecosystem: Environmental > Terrestrial > Soil > Grasslands | place: USA: Hopland...
GGCATCACGGTGCCCGCCGGCAGCTCGAGCACGAACCGGATCACCCGCGCGACCGCCGCGGGCTCTTGCAGGGTGTCGAGATCGATGTCGGGGAAGCGGTCCAACAGGAACGGCGTGCGCATGCCGCCCGCGACGATCGCGCTCACGCGGATCCCGCACGCACGCCCCTCGACGTGCAGCGCGTGGCTGAGGCCGAGCAGTCCCCACTTGCTCGCGTGATACGCGGATGCGTTCGCCCACGCGCGCTTGGCCGCGGTCGACACGACGTTGATCACATCGCCGCGCGTCGCGCGGAGCATCGGCCACGCAGCCTGCGTGAGCAGGGCCGGGCCGCGGAGGTTCACGTCCAGGATCCGTCCCCACGCCTCGGCCGACAGATCCTCCAGCGGAGCCGTTTGGTCGACGCCGGCGTTGTTGACGAGCACGTCGATCCGGCCGTGGCGGTCCGCGATCGCCGCCACGCCGTGCGCGATCGAGTCCGGGTCGGCCACGTCCAGGGCGAGCGCCGACGCCGATGTGCCGAGCTCGTCGGCGACGTCATGCGCGCGGGCCTCCGCCAGGTCGGCGACGACGACGGCGGCGCCCGCGCCGGCCAGCTCGCGGCCGATCGCGGCTCCGAGGCCACCGCCGCCGCCGGTCACGACGACGACCGCGTCGCGGAGCGCGCGTGCCCGCGTCGCGGTGTCGACGACAGCGTTCATGACGCGTCCCGCCAGCCGGGCTCTCCGGCGATCGCCGCGGGCTCCAGCGACACGCCGCGCGGCACGGCGAGCGCCGCCTCGTACGCGTCGACCAGCTGCTCGGTGACGCGCCGCCACGTGAACGCCGGGCGGACATGGCGGGCCGCCCGGCGGCCCATCTGCGCGAGGCGGCGTTGGTCGGACAACGCCTCGGTCAATCGGTCCGTGATCGCGTCGGGGGCGCGCGGCGGAACGAGGAACCCGGTGACGCCGTCGCGGACGGTGAATCCGATGCCGCCCACGGACGAGCCGATCACCGGCGTGCCGCACGCCATCGATTCGACCGGCGTGATCCCGAACGGCTCGTACCACGGTGTCGTGACGAACACGTCGGCCGCCGCGTAGTGATCGCGAAGCCGGGCACGGTCGACCGATCCGGTGAACACGACCTGGTTCGAGACCTCGAGCTCCGTCGCGATGCGCTCGAGCCGCACGCGCTCCTGAACAGATGCCGGATCGTCGGGGTGGCCGCCGACCACGAGCATGCGCGCGGTCCGCATGTCCGCGAGCACGGCGCTCGCGCCGCGGATCGCGTCGTCGATGCCCTTGCGGGGCACGAACCGTCCGACGTGCAGGATGAGCGGGCCGCGCAGCGGCACGCCGATCCGTGCGCGAGCGAGGTACTTCGACGACGGGGAGAGCTCGCGCGGTTCGAAGCCGGCGGGCACCATCGAGATTCGTTCCGGCTCCGCGCCGTACAGCATGCGAAGGTCGTACTCGTCCTGCGGGCACTCCGCGATCACACGGTCCGCCGTGCGGACGGCGACCGTCTCGATCGTCTCGCGCGCGGGGGGCGAGGCGTCGGCGGCGCCCTGCTCACGGCGACGGATCTTGCCGAGGGCGTGGAACGTCACGACGAACGGCGTGCCGAGCGTCCGCTGCACCCGCATCCCGGCGATCGCCGACATCCAGAAGTTCGCGTGCACGACGTCGTAGCGGCGCATGCGCGCGGTGCGCTCGACGGCGGCGGCGAATGCGTCCATCCACGGCAGGAGCCGCTCCTTCGCGATCGCGCGCGGGGGACCGGCGTCGACGTGCAGGACGCGCACGCCCTCGGGCGTCGTGACTTCGGCAGGGAGCGACGGATCGTCTCGGCGGGTGAACACGTCGGCCTCGTGGCCGAGCCCGCGCAGATGCCGCGCAACCTCGGCGACGTAGACGTTCTGGCCGCCGGCGTCGATCGAGCCCGGCGGCGTCAGCGGCGACGCGTGGTCGCTGATGAGCGCGATGCGCATCCCAGTCCCCGCTCCCTTTCCGCCCGCCCTCATCCAGCGCGTTCGAGAAGCGCTTACCCCTGTGGAGAAGTGAGAAACACTTCTCCAGCGCCCAGGGCCGCTGGCTCCCAGCCCGTCCCCACGACCGAGAGGCCGGCGTCCGCGAACGCGCCGGCGTCGAGCGCGTTCGGCAGGTCGAGGACGACATCCCCGCGCATCACCCGCGCGAGGTGGGTGGGATCAAGATCCTGCGCGACGTTGGACGGGACGGTCAGGACGAGCGCGTCCGCGCCATCGGCGGCGTCGTACGCATCGGGGACGAGCGAGACGGACGTCCACTCGTTCGGGAGCGCGCGCACGAGCGGATCGCTCGCGACGACGGTCGCGCCTCCGTCACGCAGGCGTGCGCACAGCGCGAGCGACGGGGAGGAACGGAGATCGTCTGTTCCCGCCTTGAACGCGACGCCGAGGACGGCGATGCGGCGCCCGCGAACGGTCCCGAGGTGAGCGCGAAGCTTCTCCATCCCGATCGGGACGCGATCGGCGTTCACGGCGCCGACGGCGCGGAGCAGCGGCGTCGAGAGTCCGACCGCCTCGCCCGTAGCGATCAGCGCGGCCAGGTCCTTCGGCAGGCACGAGCCGCCCCAGCCGATGCCGGGCCCGAGCCACGAGGCGCCGATCCGCGAGTCCGCGCCGATCGCGGGCAAGACGGTGCGCGCGTCGGCGCCGGTTCGTTCGCAGAGGTCGGCGATCTCGTTCGCGAGGCTGATCTTGGCCGCGAGCGCGGCGTTCGCGCCGGCCTTGACGAGCTCCGCCGAGCGGCGGTCCATCCGGAAGACGAGCGGATCCTCGGCGAGCAGCGGCCGGTAGAGCGCCTCGATCGTCGCGACCGCCGCCGGCGGTCCGCCGAAGACGAGCCGGTCGGGGTGCAGGAAGTCGTGCACGGCCGTGCCCTCGCGCAGGAACTCCGGGTTGGTCACCACGTCGCCGGTCCAGGCGCCGCCGGTCGCGTCGCGGAGCACGTCCACGCAGGCGTCGCCGGTGCCGACGGGCACCGTCGAGCGAAGCACCACGACTGCGTCGGGTCGGAGCTCGGGCGCGATCGTGTCGAGCGCCCGCCACAGCTGCGTGAGGTCGGCCGCACCCGACGATGTGGTCGGCGTCGCGACGCAGATCAAAACGGCGTTCGCGTCGGACACCGCGCCGGGGACGTCGGCGCCGAACGAGAGCCGGCGGGCGTCGCGTTCGTGTCGCACGAGCTCCGGCAGACCGGTCTCGACGAACGGCGGGTCGCCGCGGCGAAGGCGAGCGAGGCGCTCCTCGTCGACGTCGACGGCGCGCACGCGATGGCCGAGCGACGCAAGGCAAGCGGCGCTGACCGAGCCGACGTACCCGCAGCCGATCACGGCAAGGTCGCTCACGGCGCCACCCGTTCGGCGGCGAGCCACCGCGCCGCGCGCACCACCGCGTCGCGCGCGGACACGCGTGGGCGCCAGCCGAGGGTGCGCTCGGCGAGCGCGATGTCCGGGCATCGACGCGCCGGGTCACCCGGCATCGCGGGAACGAAACGGAACGTCGGCTCGACGCCGAGCGCCTCGGCGACCCAGCCCGCCACTTCCAGCACGGGGTGCTCGTCGGGGTTCCCGATGTTGATCGGCCCGCGCACGGGCGCATCCAGCGCCCGGAGGAGCCCGTCGACCGTGTCGGCGACGTCGGCGACCGACCGCGTCTGCCGGCCGTCGCCGTGGATCGTCGCTGAGGCCGTGTCGAGCAGCTCGGCCACGAACGCCGGCACCATGCGGCCGTCGTCGGGCCGCATCCGCGGCCCGACGGTGTTGAAGATGCGCACGATCGCCGCGTCCACCCGACCGTCGCGGCCTGCGGCCGCGACGGCCGCCTCCCCGAAGCGCTTGGCCTCGTCGTACACCGCCCGCGGACCGGTCGGATCGACGTTGCCGGTGTACGTCTCGGGCTGCGGATGCACGAGTGGATCGCCGTAGACCTCGGAGGTCGAGGCGAACAGCAGCCGTGCCCCGTGCGCCGACGCGAGGTCGATCGCGTGTAGCGTCGCGATCGAGCCCGCCCGGAGCGTCTCCGTCGGGTGCCGGAGGTAGTCGGGCGGGCTGGCGGGGCTCGCGAGGTGCATGATCGCCGCGACGGGGCCGTCGATCGCGACGTCGGCGGCGTCCGCCGTGACGACCTCGAGCGTGCCGGGACCGTCGAGGCCGACGAGGTTCCGCTCGCGACCGGTGATCCACGAGTCGACGACGACCACCGTCGCGCCCTCGCCGAGCAACCGTTCGCAGACGTGGGTCCCGAGGAACCCCCCGCCCCCGAGGACGACGATCCGCTGGCCGTGCCGATCGCGCTCCATAGAGCGCTGCTACCCGGCACGCGCGAGCTGAACCGCTTCGAGCGGTCCGACCCGGCGGGGGAACCGGCGTCAGCTGCCGCTCAGCCGAGCAGCGCCTTGCCCATCTCCTTGCGGTAGCGCTCGTTGAAGTCGTACAGGAACCGGTCCTGCCGCGGGTACACGCCGGTGGTGAACGCGCGCGAGCCGACGCCGGTCTGCGCGCGCTGGCAGACCTCCCAGTCCTGCTTCGAGATCAGGTCCCACAGCTCCACGACGGGTTCGGGCTTGAACGCCGACTCGTCGGCGATCGTCTCGGGCCGGAACAGGTACTCCGACACGACGGTCGTGTGGTTCGGCCCCTTCGGGAACCCGAGGTAGTACATCACGGTGTCGGGGTGCAGGTTGATCATCAGGTTGGGGAACTGGTAGGCCCCGTAGTACATCGAGTAGTCCTCGGCTTCGAGGTCCGGGAACTTCGGCAACGTCGACTCGCCGGTCTGCGTGAAGCTCGTCGCGCCCTCCCGCATCCAGTTGCCGTCGTCGCGCGTGACCTCGTCCCAGACCTCACCGAACCGGAACAGCGGGACGACCTGGACGAGCTCGGGGTGCACGGTGGGGCAATGGAGGCACTCGTTGTAGTTCTCGACGATGATCTTCCAGTTCGCCTCGACCTCGTAGACCAGCCGCACGCCGATGCGGAGCTCGTCCAGCTTGAACCGGTCGAACATCGACAGCGACTCGGCACCCTCGTTCATCTGCTCGAGCAGCGGTCGCGGCGTCTCGCGCGTCAGGTTCACGAAGATGAAGCCGCCGAACGTGTCGACGGGGAACGAGTGCAGCGGATAGTCACGGCGTTCGAACCGCTCGTTCTCCTTGACGTTCGGCGTGCCGATCAGCGAGCCGTCGAGGCCGTAGACCCAGCCGTGGTAGGGGCACGCGAAGGCCTTCCGCACATGGCCGTTCGCCGGCTCGTCGTCCAAGAACTTCGTCCCGCGGTGGCTGCACACATTGTAGAAGCCGTGGAGCCGGCGGTTCTCGTCGCGGGCGACGAAGATGGACTCGCCGGTGAGGTCGCGGACGATGTAGTCGCCGGCGTTCGGGAGCTCCTCCTCGCGCCCGACGCAGACCCAGTCGCCCCACCAGATCTTCTCGCGTTCCTCGTCATAGACGGCGTCGCTCGTGTACTCGGCGCCGGAGAGCGTGGGTCGGGGCTGCCAATCTTGCTCGTCGTAGCGCAGTGCGGTCTGGCTGACCATCGGTGTGGCTCCTTGCGGCTCGGTCGACCCTTGCAGGATAGCGATGCCGCGGCCGGCGCCGTGAACCGCCGGGGCTCGGCCACGCGAGGTGCGATGCCGGCGACCGATCGGGTCGAGGGCACGATCGCCCGTGTGATACTGCGGCGATGATCAACGCGAACCTGCTCCCGACGGTGGTGTTCGTCGCGTCGTTCCTGTTCCTGTATTTCGCGGTCCGGCTCGGCGTGCATCACGGGATGCGGGACTTCACCAAGAGCGAGGCCGCCCGCCGGGAACGGCGTCCCTGAGCCGCTACACCCGCAAGGGCGGGAACCGGTTGCGCAAGCCGTCGGCCTTCACCTGGTACAGCGCTTCGGCCCTCGCGAGCCCCGCGAGCCGGTGCTCGCCGAGGCTGTCGTACCGCACGCCGGGCGGCGCGCCGCCGTCCACCGCGTGCGACGAGACGACGATCTGTCCGCCGTGCGCGACGGATGCGATCCGCGCGACGGTGTGCACCGAGATGCCGACGTAGCCGGTGTCGGTCAGCGTCGGGCGTCCGCCGTGGATGCCCGCACGAACGAGCACCTCCACGCCGCCGGGCCACGACCCGCCACGCAGCTCGGCGAACAGATCGATCGCCGCTCGGACCGCGGCATCGGGTCGCTCGAACACGGCGAAGAACTCGTCGCCGTGACTGTCGACCCGATGGCCGCCCGCCGCGGTCACCGCCTTCTTCGTGCACGCGCGAACGTCGCGCAGCAGCGCTGCGTAGTCGTCGCCGAGCTGCCGCAGCAACGCGGTCGAGCCCTCGATGTCGGTCAACAGGAACGTCACGGTCCCCGTCGGGAGCGCGGGAGCTGCGCTCGTCGAACCGAGCTGGCGATTGATGAAGCCCACCGGCATGATGCCGAACCGCTTCGCGGCGTTCAGCAGCCGCTGCCGCGCGCGATCGCGCGCGGCATCGTCCTCCCACGCCACACGATCGAAGCGCGCGAGCGCGTTGCGAACGTGCGCCTCGTCGTTGATCGGCAGACGCCGAACGCCCTTCGAGTCGATGGAGGCGAAGGCTCGATCGGGGAGCTCCGCCCGTTCGCGGGCGCTGAGCTTGGCCATCGTTGGACGATACCGCCCGCGGCAGACATGCTTGCCTGCCGCTCGTCGGCGTCGACGATCCGTGCCTAGACGCGGCCGTCGGACACCGCGAGGGCGGCCTCCTCACGTGGGACGGTCGCCGTCCGCGTGAGGACGACGCGCGTCCCCGGATCGAGCCGTTCGATCGCGACGTCGTCCATCAGCGTGCGCATCAGCGGCAGCCCACGCCCGCGCGCCGGATCGGGGTGTCCCGTACGCCAGTCGCCTCGATCGACGACCGACATCCGGATCTCCCCGTCCACCACGTCGCCCGACACCTCGACGGGACCCTCGCCATCGAGGTAGCCGTGCTCGATCGCGTTCGCGGCGGCCTCGTTGACGGCCAGGACCACGGCGTCGGCGTCGTCGGGCGTGCATCCACGCAGGTCGAGCCAGGCGTGCAACCGGTGACGCATCGGCCGCAGATCCTCCGGCGCGTCGTCCAGCGTCATCCCGAACGGGATCGGCGCTCCCGTTCGAAGCACGACGAGCGCCGCGTCGTCGGTCCGGTCCCGGTTCCCGAGGACCGCGTCGATCACACGCTCGGCCAGGGCGTTCGGATCGCGGTCGGCGTTCGCCTCGAGCGTCTCACGCAGGCGGTCGATCCCAAGATGGAACGCCTCGTCGCGCCGTTCGAGTAGACCATCGGTGTACAGCACGAGTGTGGAGTCGGGCGGTAGAACGATGGCGGCCTCGGCGCGGGGGCCGTCGTACCCGGCGGCGAGCAGCGGCGATCGACCGTCTTGCAGCACGATGGCTCGTCCGTCGATGCACGCGACGGGCGGTGGGTGCCCGGCGCACGCGTAGACGAATACGCCGGTCATCGGGTCGTACTCGCCGTACGCGACGGTGGCGAGCTCCGTCCGGGGGGTTCGGGCGGCGAAACGGTTCAACGCCTCCAACGTCGCCGCGGGACCGCGCATCTCGAGCGCGATCGCACGAAGCCCGTTCCGGAGCTGGCCCATCGCGGCGGCGGCGCGCAGGCCTCGTCCGACGACGTCGCCGATCGAGACGCCGAGCCGCCCATCGGGCAGCTCGATCGCGTCGTACCAGTCGCCGCCGACGTCCAGGTGCTGCGTCCCGGCGGAATACCACGTGGTGACCCGCGCGCCGTTCCACGACGACGTGGGCTCGTCGGGAAGGAGGCTCTCCTGGAGGATCCTCGAGATCTCGCGCTCGCGGCGCCGGACCCGCGCGCGCTCGATCGCCTGCGCGGCCTCCGACGCGACGGCCGCGAGCAGATCGATCTGCTCGAGATCGAACGCCTGCGGCTCGGCGAAGCTGACCACGACGGCGCCGACGGTCTGCCCGCCGGTGACCAATGGCAGCTCCGCGACGGCGGCGCCGAGCTCGCCGGCGACCGCTGGGTACCGGGCGGCGACGGCGTCGGGTGTCCGCTCGAGGGCGGGGCGGCCGTTCGCGACCGCGGCCCCGCCGGGCGCCGATGCGTCGGTCGCGATCGCCTCCAACACCGTCGAGGGGAACCCGGTGGCCGCCACCACGTCGGCCGTCGCGTCCGGGCCCTCGTCGACCAGCACCACGGCGGCGGCTTCGGCGCCGAGGACCTCGAGCGCGGTGGACGTGAGGATCGCCGAGATCTCCTCTGGGTCCGAGCCCCCCGCCAGATCCGCGATCAGGTGCTGGATCTGCTCGGTCCGCCGGCTCCGGGCCATCTCGCGCTCGTGCAGTTGCGACCGCTCGAGCGCGACCGCGGCCTGGTGGCCGATCGTTCGCGCCAGGCGCCGCTCCGGCCGGTCCAAGACGTGCTCGCCCGCGAAGACGAGCGTCATCACACCGAGCACGCGCCCCTCCAACGTGAAGGGGATCGCGATGCTCGAGCGGGCGATGCCCTGGAACATCGCCGCGCCGGCCGGGTACCGACGGCGCCACTCGGTACGGCTCGGGACCCAGCTGACCGTTCCGGTCGCGAACGAGGCGCACATCGCCATGTCCGCGTCGACCGGGACGGTGTCGAGACGACCCGCGACCGCTGATGTGAACACGCCGGCGGCTGCGACCTGTCGCAGCACGTCGCCGTCGGCCAGGTACGCGCCGCCACCGAGGGCGCCGAACGCCTCGATCGACGCGCCGAGGGCGGTCGCGGCCACCTCCTGTGCCGGGACCGCCTGGCTGATCGCATCCGACACCGCCTGCAAGCGTGAGAGCCGAGACAACGTGCGCTCCAGTTGCCGGCGGGTGCGGCGCTCCGTCTCGAGGAGCCGGGCGCGGTAGACGGCCGCGCCGACGCGCTCCGCGAACGATTCGAGCACGTCTTGCACGCGCCGGTCCGGAGGTTCCTCGTTCGCCGCGCCGATGCCGAGGAACCCGAGCACCCCGCCGGCGCTGATCAAGGGCAGCACACCGACCGCACCGACGCCGAGCGAGCGGAGGTCGCCCGCGAGCGCCGGATCAACAGCCACGACGTCCTCGACCGATCGCCACTGCGCCCGGCGGCTCTCCGCGGCGCGGTCGATGATCGCGAGCGCGTCGGCCCCGATGTTCGCCCAGCGGTCCAGCAGCCGCTGCGGGATGCCGACCTTATGCGCGACGCGCAGGCGGTGGGTCTCGGGATCGATCAGCAGCACCCCGCCGACGTGTGCGTCGAGGAGCTCGAGGGCGAACGACACGCCCGACTCAACCGCGTCGCTGATGGTGGTCGCCTCGGCGAGCGAAAGCGTGGCGGCCTGGAGCGCGGCCGCGCGCTCCGTGGCGTCGCGCGCGTCGCGGTACAGGACCGCCCGGTCGAGGGCCTGACCGCACTGTCCCGCGATGGCCTCGAGGAGCCGGACCGCCTCGGCGTCGAAGTGCGCTTCTTGCACGCTGCTCGCGATCAGCACACCCCTGGGGACGCTTGGTCCGCCGATGGGGATGAACGCGCGGGCGGCGAACGGGAGCGCGGCGATCAGGTCGCCGAGCCGCGGATACGCCTCGACGAGCTCGTTGCCGGTGTTGAAGATCAAGCTCGTCCCGGTGGCCACGACGTCGGCGACCGGCGATGCGCCCGGGTCGACGTTGGTCGGCAACATCGGACGCAGGTCCGCCGGATAGGCGTCGGTCGATGCGTACGACACCGTCGATGACTCGGGGTCCACGATCGCGAGCAGGCACGCGTCCGCGCCGACCGCCGCGCACGCCGATCGCGTCGTCACCAGCTGGACCTCCTCGACCGTCATCGCGGCGCCGAGGTCGGCAGTGACGGCCTGGAGCGCGCGCGTTTGGTCGTCGGAGCGCCGCGCCGCGTCGAACAACCGCGCGCGTTCGAGCGCCTGGGCGATCCGGTCGGCGACGGCGAGGCAGTAGGCACGGCGGTCCTCGTCGAAGCGCTGCGGATCGGGGAACGCGGCGTAGAGCACGCCGAGGATCTCTTCGCCCGAGCGCAGCGGCAAGACGACGCGGCCCTCGTAGTCGGACAACTCGCCGCGCAGGTGCGGGAACGACTCGATCAGGTCCTCGGCCGATACGTAGAACGCGCTCGAGCGATCGCGGACAACCCGTGTGACCGGAAGGTCCTCCTCGTCGATAGCGAGGGACCGCCAGGCGCCCCGTTTGCTCTCGAACCCGCGGAGGCGGGTGATCGCAAGCGTGCGGCCGTCGGGCTCGACCATCCCGAGCGCTCCGAACGGCGTCTCGAGGGCCTCCAGCGCCTCAGCGAAGACCGTGTCAGCGACGTCTTCGACCGAGGTGGAGGAGCTGAGCGCCTGCGTCACGCGATCGAGCCGTTCGGCCCGGGCGCGCCGGCGGCGCTCCACCGAGATGTCGGTGCCGACCACGATGACGCCCTCGATCCGGTCGTCGTCCCCGCGCAGCGGGCTCTTCGTCGTGAGGAACGTCGCGTCGGCCTGCTCGTCGTCGGCCCAGACCGCCTCGCCCCCGAGCACGGCGTGGTCTTGCTCTTCGCGGCGCGTCCAGTCCTCGACGCCGAGGTCGCGGTCGGTCTTCCCCACCGCGCTGCCCGGTTCGACACCGAGCAGGCCGCTCATCGCGTCGTTCGCGATCAGGTAGCGGCCGGCGCGGTCCTTCACCCCGAGCGCGACGCCCATGCCCTCGGCTACGGTCGACAGCAGCGCATCGCTCGCGCGCACCAACGCCTCGGCCTCGCGCTGGGCCGTGACCTCCAGCGCGGCGCCGAGGAACGAGCGTGCGCCCGGCGCGGGCTCGAGCGGATAGCCCTGGTCGGTGACGGTTGCGTAGCGCCCGTCGGCGCACCGCAATCGGTAGTCGGCGGCAAAGGGCTCATTGCGATGCATCGCCTCTCGGCACGCGGCGAATGCGTCGGCGTCGTCCGGGTGGACGTTTGCCGCCCAGCCCTCGCCCCACGCCTCGGCCGCGGGCCGACCGGTGATCCGGGTCCAGGCGCTGCTCACATACGTGCAGCCGATGTCCGGGTCCCAGAGCCAGACGATCGCCGGAGCGCTCTCCAAGACGAAGGACAACCGCTCGGGCGGGAACGCCTCGGACGGCACGGCGCCGGTGCTCATGGGTACTCCCGCATCGTGCCCATCCTCTCGCGCCCTCGTCGACGAGCCAACCCGTGCCCGGGTGCGCTGTGCTGCATGCATCCGCGGGGCCCGAACCGCGGGTAGCCTCAACGCGTGCCGCTGCCGCTCGAGGACTATGCGCTGATCGGGGACACCCACACGGCGGCTCTGGTCGGGCGCGACGGGTCGATCGACTGGTTGTGCCTGCCGCGGTTCGATTCGGGCGCGTGCTTCGCGGCGTTGCTCGGCGATCCCAGCCACGGCCGATGGTCGGTCGCGCCGACCGAGCCGTACCGCACGCGCCGTCGCTACCGTCCGGACACGCTCGTCCTCGACACCGAGCACGAGACCGCGAGTGGCGCGGTGCGCGTCACCGACTTCATGACGCCGCGCCGCGCACAGGCTCGGGTCGTGCGGATCGTCGAGGGACTCCGCGGCACCGTGCCCATCCGGAGCGAGCTGCTGCTCCGGTTCGACTACGGGCTCGCGATCCCGTGGCTGCGCGAGGTCCCGCAGGGCGTGCGCGCCGTCGCCGGACCCGACGCCGTGCACCTGCGCACCGAGGCGCCGGTCGACGTCACGACGGGCACGGTCGCCTCCGACATCACGATCCGGGCGGGCCAGCGGGTGTCGTTCGTGCTCACGTGGCACCGCTCCTACGAGCCGGTGCCCGAGAAGATCGACGCGCAAGACGCTCTGCGCAACACCCTCCGCTACTGGACCCGATGGGCGTCGCGGTGCGAGTACCGCGGGGAATGGCGCGACGCCGTGATGCGCTCGCTGATCACGTTGAAGGCGCTCACCCACCGGCCGACGGGCGGCATCGTCGCCGCGCCGACGACGTCGCTGCCCGAGGAGATCGGCGGCGCTCGTAACTGGGACTACCGGTTCTGCTGGCTGCGCGACGCGACGTTCACGCTGTACAGCCTGCTGATGGCCGGCTACGACGACGAGGCGGAGGCGTGGCGCGAGTGGCTGCTGCGCGCCGTCGCCGGCGACCCGCGCGACCTGCGGATCATGTACGGGATCCGCGGCGAGCGCCGCATCCCAGAGATCCCCGTCGAGTGGCTCCCGGGGTACGAGGGTTCGCTGCCGGTGCGCGTGGGCAACGACGCGTCGCGCCAGTTCCAGATCGATGTCTACGGCGAGGTCCTCGATCTGTTGCACCAGGCCTCGCGCGAAGGGCTGCCGCACGAATCCGCGGCGTGGGAGATGGAGCTTCGGATCATGGAGGTCCTCGAATCGAACTGGCGCGAGCCGGACGAGGGCATCTGGGAGGTGCGCGGCGGCCGCCAGCAGTTCGTCCACTCGAAGGTGATGGCGTGGGTCGGCGTCGACCGCGCGGTGCGGTCGGTCGAGCTGTTCGGATTCGACGGGCCGGTCGGCCGGTGGCGCGCGCTCCGCGACGAGATCCACGACGAGATATGCCGGGAAGGCTTCGACGACGACATCGGCGCGTTCACGCAGGTGTACGGGTCAAAGACGCTCGACGCGTCGTTGTTGATGATGCCGTTGATCGGGTTCTTGCCCGCGAAGGACGAACGGGTGGTCGGCACGGTCAACGCGATCCAGGACCGGCTGATCGTCGACGGGTTCGTTCGCCGCTACGACACCGCGACGCGTATCGACGGCCTGCCCGGCAGCGAGGGGGCGTTCATCCCGTGCACGTGCTGGCTGGCCGACTGTCTCGCGCTGCAGGGCCGGGACGACGAGGCGCGCGAGCTGTTCGAGCTGGTGCTCGGTGTGCGCAACGACGTCGGGCTCCTGTCCGAGGAGTACGACCCGGTGCGGCGGCGGATGGTCGGCAACTTCCCGCAGGCCTTCTCGCACGTGTCGGTGATCGGCACGGCGCGGAACCTCTCGCGCGGTGAGGTCGGCCCCGCCGATCGGCGGCGCAGGCCGATCGGCGTGGGGCTCCGCGCGCGGTCGGGCCGCGCGAGCAGATGACCCTCGCCGACATCTCGGCGCATCTGGCCGAGGCGGCGATCCTGCTCGACTTCGACGGCACGCTGGCGCCGATCGTCGACGACCCGGCGGCGGCCAGGCCGCTTCCGGAAGCCGCGCCGGTGCTCGACGCGCTCTGCGATCGCGTGGGCGCGGTCGCGGTGATCACGGGGCGGCCGGCCGAGTTCGTCCGGGAGCTGCTCGACGTGCCGGAACTCGAGGTGGTCGGGCTCTACGGGTTGTCGGCGTCGCCGCCGCTCGACGACGACGTCCGAGCGGCGCTCGCGCGCATCGCGTCGGGGGAGCCCGGCGTCGAGCTGGAGGACAAACGCGTGAGCGTCGCGCTGCATACGCGCCGGACGCCGGACCCCGGCGCGGCGCTGGCGCGGATGCGCGAGCCCGTTCGCGCGCTCGCCGATGCGCACGGGCTCACATCGTTCGAGGGGAAGCTCGTCGTCGAGGTCGCGCCGCCGGGCCCGCGCAAAGAGGGTGCGGTGCAGCAGTTATTGACGCGGATCCGTCCGGCCGCCGCGCTCTACGCGGGGGACGACCTCGAGGACGCCGCTGCGTTCGACGCGCTCACCCGATCGGGGATCGCGTCGTGCCGGGTCGCGGTTGTCGGGTCAGGGACGCCCGAACGCGTCGTCGAGGTCGCCGATATCGAGGTGGACGGACCCGCCGGGCTCCTCGAGCTCCTCCGCACGCTGTGACGCGATCCCATGCGCGACGTCAAGGTCGCGCAGCTGGGCGGTCAACCACCGCACCGGGTTGCGCGCGAGCACCGCGCGGGCGAGCCCGCGCGCGCGCCGCACCCGCTCGTCGCGGGACATCTCGAGGCCGGTGGCGATCGCCTCGGCGGTCTGCGCGACGTCGAACGGGTTGACCGCGATCGCGTGGCGCCCGAGGCGCGCGAACGCGCCGGCGTTCTCCGACAAGATCAACGCTCCCTGCTGCCGGTTGACGAGCGGACCCTCCATCGCGACGAGGTTCATCCCGTCGAAGATCGGGTTCACCAGCAACGTGTCGTAGATGCCGTACGCCGCGACGGCGCGCGTATAGCTCTCCTCGGTCCGCATCTCGATCGGCTGCCACCCCGCGCCGCCGAACTTCGCGTTGATCATGTCCACGAGCTCGCGCACCCGTTCGGCGTACACCTGGTACTCGGGGATCTCGGTGCGCGAGCGCGGCAGCAGCGCCAGGAAGCGCACCTTGCCGTGCCACTCCGGCCGGTCGTGCAGGAACGTCTCGAACGCCTGGAAGCCGCGCACGATGTTCTTCGATAGCTCGAGCCGGTCAACCCGCACGAGCAGGGCGGCGTCCTCCTTCCAGGCAACGAGCTCCTTGCGGATGTCGCGGACCTCCTTGCTGCGCGAGGTCGCCCGCAGCGGCTCGGGGTCGAGCGAGACGGGATACGTGCGGACCAGCACGGTGCGATCGCCGATGCGGATGCGTCGCCGCCGGACGTCGACATGCGCGTCGTGCAACGTGTCGCGCGCACACAGCAGGAAGTTCTCGGCCCACCGCTCGGCCTGGAAGCCGAGGACGTCGGCGCCGAGCATGCCGCGGAGCAGCTCCTCGCGGATCGGCGAGGGCAGCACCCCTAAGAAGGACTGTCCCGCGAAGGGCGTGTGCGTGAAGTGGGCGATCCGGGCGTTCGGCTGCTGCTGCCGCAGGAACGCCGGGACGAGCGACAGGTGGTAGTCCTGCACCAGATACACCGGGTCACGGTCGGCGTGCTCGTCGAGCGCGCCCGCGACCATCCGGTTGACCTCGCGGTAGTCGTCCCAGATCTCGCGGGTCTCCGCGTCCCACGACGGCAGGTACGCCAGGTCGAACAGATGGTGGTGCAGCTGCCACAGCACCCGATTCGAGATGCCGTTGTAGTAGCCGGCGAAGCGCTCGGGCGGGACGTCGACGAAGCCGGCGCGACCCGCGGGCTCCACGTCGGTGCTCGCGCCCGTGCCGGCGATCTCTCGGTCGGCGTCGGTCATCGCGCACGCGACCCACGTCGCATCGGACTCGAACAGCACGCCGGCGATCGCGGTCACCAGGCCGCCGGACCCGCGCTCGGCGACGAGTTCCCCCTCGTCGTCGCGACGGAAGGACACCGGACCTCGATTGGATGCCACGACGAGCGGGGACTCGAACGCCGCGGCCTGTGGTTGCCGCATCGCGGTGCCCATAGTAGTCAACGCTCGCCGAAAGGCGTCGGTCCGCTACTCGCCCGCAGATCCATGGCTCCGTCCCCCCCTCTGCCCCCCTTGGTCGACCCCTTTCGCTACCGCCCGCGCCCGCTCACTTCACGACCAACGAGCCCGTCATGATCTCGGGGTGGACGTCGCACTGGAAGAAGTAGGTGCCGGGCTTCGTCGGTGCGGTGAATGACACCTTCTGGACGTCCGGGCCCGTCGCGACCTTGGTCGCCGCGAGGCTCGGGGCGGTGGCGTCCGACCCGGCGAAGAAGTGCAGGTTGTGCGGCAGGCTCGACTCGTTGTCGTACTCGACGGTGATCTTGGAGCCGGCCTTCGCCTGCAGGCTCGTCGGCGTGAACACCGTACCGTCGGGCGTCTTCACGACCAGCGCGTTGCCGTTGGGCGTGCCCTGCTCGCCGGCGCCACCCTGTGCCTGCGTGGGCGAGGCCGTCGCGCTCGGCGATGGTGCCGTCCCGACCTGTCCGGTCGCGCCCAGCCGGAACGCGATGAGCTGTGGCTTTTCGCCGCCGCTCGCGACGCCCGCGGGCCACACGATCGTGTCTCCGGCGACCGCCGGCCACGCGTTGATCCCAACCGGCGAGTCGAACGTCCACAGCTGCTGGCCCGTCGTGGCGTTGTAGGCGTAGATGTGGCCGTCGTAGGTGGCCGTGAACACGACGTCGTTCACGACCGTCGCGCCCCCGAGGGCCATCGACGGGAACTTCTTCGACCAGGCGATCTGGCCGGTTGCCGCGTCGATCGCCACGAACTCGCCGGTGCCCTTCGTCGGGTCGAACGAGCTCGCTTGGAACGCCGTCGAGGTGTACTGCGCGGGCAGGTCGTCGACCGCCGCGAACACCATGCCGTCGCCCGCCGCCATCGGCGTCTCGACACCGCCCAACGGGCCCGGCTCGACCGTGACGGTCTGGCCGTTGGGCACCGCCTGGAGGTCGTCGTTGCGATGGACGCCGACGGGCGTCGACCACAGCTTCTTGCCACTCGCCGGGTCGAACGCGGCGACGACGCCGGCCTTGCCCGATCCGATCACCTCGGCCGGCTGCGAGCCGCTCGCGCCGAGCAGGATCGGGGAGCTCTGGAAGTCCAGGTCGAACAGGTCGTGCGGGCGCACCTGGTCGTACCACTCGAGCTTGCCGGTGCGGTGATCGAGCGCCACGATCGAGCTCGTGTAGAGGTTGGTGCCGGGACGGCTGCTGCCGTTGGGCTGCCCGGGCACGCCCGGCCACGGCGCCGGGTTACCGATGCCCCAGTAGCTGAGACCGGTGGACTCGTCGATCGCCGGCGGGTACCACGCGCCGCCGCCGCTGTTCACCTTTGGATCGCCCCACAGGTTCGGCGACTTCACCGTGTTGAACGTCCACGCGACCTTGCCCGTGTCGCTGTCGAGCGCGGTGATCACGCCCGCGTCGCCGCCGGTGTAGAAGGCCGACTGGTTGCCGGGCACCGTGCTCGCGTAGACGAGGCCGTCATACGCCACAGGCTGGATGTCGACGCCGGCGGTCTGGCTCTTCTCGATGGTGGTCGACCACTGCTGCGAGCCCGTCGCAGCGTCGAGCGCGGTGATCGAGTCCTTGCTGCTGGCGGCGACCACGTTGCTGCCGTCCAGCGCCGGTCCGTTCGGCCCGATCACGGGATGGTTGAAAGCGGTGCTCCACACCTCGCTGCCGTCGTCGACGCTCAGCGCGCTGA
>Ga0136846_1215395_pt1 | contig 16992 bp, 16 predicted proteins | sample HopSoiMetagenom2_FD_96841 | JGI IMG/M metagenome (GOLD analysis project Ga0136846, IMG submission 96841) | Grasslands soil microbial communities from Hopland, California, USA - 2 Assembly 2016 (version 4) | ecosystem: Environmental > Terrestrial > Soil > Grasslands | place: USA: Hopland...
CGTACTCACAGGTACTCCGAGTCGCCTTACGGCATCAGCCCTGCTCGGTTCCCTGCTTCGATCTGTTCGGCCGCCTGGGACCGACGCGAACGATAGGCGACACATGCAAGGTCTGCAAACGCAGGTGACCTGCACATATGCGCGATGACCTGCGCGTTGTTCGACACCAGAAAGAGTGACAAGACGACGCATGTCGTGCACTCGGTCGACGTCGGTACGCTGGACGAACTTCCGCGATGGCGAAGGACAAGCTTGGCTCGCAACGATCATCAGGGTCTGACGGGCGGCGTGGAGCGGGCGACCGAGGTATCCAGCCTGGACCTTCGCCAGGGTGTAGGGTTGCCCCTTCGCGCACATGCGCTGGTCGGCCCATCCGGAGGTCCACATGCAGCAGTCATCTCGCCGCGCGCCAACATGGATCGGCGCCCGGCTCGGTCTGGTCCTGCTCTGCGTCGCGGGTCTGGTCACGATCGCCGTCCCGGCCCAGGCCGTCACGTCGCTCACGGCGTTCACGCTCGAGAGCGAAACCGGCGATCCCATCGGCGGCGGGCAGAGCTTCACGTTCACGTCCTCGAACGCGACCATCACCGCGACCGGCGATGACACCGCGCTCACCATGACGACAGACGACGGGACGCACAGCTTCTCCGCCGACCTGGCCGCGCCGACCGGTGGCGCCTTGACGACGGGAACCACATACAGCACGGCGAAGTCGGGGGACGCGACCAACGCCGGTCTCAACGTGAGCGGCGACGGCAACAGCTGCGCCTCGTCGACCGGCACGATGACCGTCCACGAGATCACGCTCGCTGCCGGTGCGATCGCGACCCTCGCGGTGACCTACGAACAGCATTGCAACGGCGCGACGCCGGCGTTGTTCGGCGAGCTGCGATTCGATTCGACCATCGACTACAAGGCCGTGTCGGCGTCGCCGGCGAGCATCGACTTCGGTACCCGGCCTCGGACGCCGTCGGCGCCGAAGACGATCACGATCACGAACACGGGGAGCACGGCGGTCACCTTCGACGCCGCGTCGATCAAGGGCACGGCGCGCGCCGACTACTCGTTCGCTACCGACACCTGCTCGAACACCTCACCGGCGCCGGCGGCGACCTGCACCATCTCGATCGTCTTCGACCCGAGCTCCGGCGCGAGCCGGCCCGCCCGCGTGGAGCTTCCGGCCGACACCGCGCGCGGGTTGGTCGTCATCCCGCTCACCGGCAAGGGCGAGAAGCACAAGACCTCGGTCTCGCTCAAGGTGTCGGACTCGCGGGTCAACTTCAACGGGTCCGTGACCGTCACGGCTCACCTCGAGGACTATCGGAAGACGCACGACAAGGACCTCGAGATCTTCGCCAAGCCGATCGGCGGCGCGAACAAGCGCATCCGAGCCGGGCACGTGGACCGGCACGGCAACCTGCAAGCCAGGATGTCCCTGTCCAGGCGGACGACGTTCACCGCGACGTTCGATGGCGACATCGACTGGAAGCCGGCGACGAGCCGTACCCAGACCGTGCGCGTGTTCGCCTCCGTCCAGGGCCGGATGATCCGCAACTATGGGCGGTCGGGCGCGTACGCGCTGTACCACTACAAGGCCAAGTGCGGGAAGGCCCATACGGGCTGCCCGGAGTACGCGATCAAGGTGAGCCCGAATCACGGCGGCGAGACGGTGTACGTCACGGTCCAGGCCTTCGGCGGCGGTAAGTGGCACAACGTGACGAATATCAGCGGGGCGTTGTCCGGCAGCAGCCGGGCGATCGCGATCACCTTCTACACGAACCGTGGCGTGATCGGCGTCAATCTTCGCGAGCACGTCCAGTTCAAGGGCGACTCGGCGAACCTCGGCAGAACGTCGTCATGGTCGTACTTCCGCGTCACCAACTGACGCGCTGATCAGTCCGGCAGCAGCGGCACCTGGAGCCCGTCGCGACGGCCGAGCAGCACGCCGCGGGTGACGGACTTCGAGCCGAAGCGCTCTCGGAGACCGTCCAGCGCCGTGTCCATCGCCGCAGCCGGCGCTTTGCCGAAGGGCAGCGCGAGCTGCACGGCGTCGTCGTTCGAGAGGTTGGTGAACGTGATGCCGATCAACGTGATCCCACGTTCCTCGATGATCGGGAGCGCGTCGCGGAGCAGCGCCCGGCCCGCGATCAGCAACGTGACGGTGTCGGTGGTCGATTCGTGAAGCGTCTGGGACCTCGTCGCGCGGGTGAGGTCGTCGAACCGCAATCGGAGCGTCACGGTGCGAGCGACGCGATGGGCTGTGCGGAGCCGACGGGCGAGGCGGTCGACGAGCGCGATCAGATCGACGTCGAGCTGGTCGGGTGAACGCGCGTGCCGGCCGAGCGCGCGCTGGGTGCCGATCGAGCGGCGTCGCTTGCCGACCTCGACCGGTCGCGGGTCGCGGTTGTGGGCGAGCGCGTGTAGGTGCCGCCCCGACGCCCGGCCGAGGATCGCGACCAAGTCGTCCTCGTCGAGCCGCGCCACGTCGGCGACCGTCGTGAGCGATCGCTCGCGGAGCTTCTTCGCGGTGACCTTGCCGACGCCCCACAGCCGCTCGACCGGCAGGGGGTCGAGGAACCCGAGCTCGTCGTCGACGGGAACCACGAGCAAACCGTCGGGCTTCGCCACGCCGCTCGCCACCTTCGCCAAGAACTTCGTACGCGCCACGCCGACGGTGACCGGGATCCCGACCCGCTCGCGCACGGCCGCGCGCAGCCGCGCGGCGATCGCTTCGGGTGTGCCCGAGACGCGCCTGAGCCCGCCGACATCGAGGAACGCTTCGTCGATCGAGAGCCCTTCGACCAGCGGCGTGGTGTCGCGGAACACGTCGAACATCGCGTCGCTGGCGTCGCTGTAGGCGTCCATCCGCGGACGGACGACCACCGCCTGCGGGCACAGACGTCGCGCCTGGGTCTCGCCCATCGGGGTGTAGACGCCGAACGCCTTGGCCTCGTAGCTCGCGGCAAGGACGACACCGCCGCCGACGATCACCGGGCGGCCACGGAGCGACGGATCGTCCCGCTGCTCGACGGACGCGTAGAAGGAGTCGGCGTCCGCGTGCAGGATCGTGGCTTCCTCGCCCACAGGCCGATGCTCGCACCGGCCACCGACACTCAGCGCTGGTGCAGGTATCCCTCGGCGAGAGCCGCAGGCGCACAGGCGAGCCACCCGTCGGTGAGCAACTCCTTCAACGGGCGCTTGCCCACCAACCGCAGCTCGATCAACACCGCCGGATACCCGTTGAAGTGGGCGATGTCGAACACGCCTTGGATGCCGGCCTGCAGCACAGCTCCCTTCTCGATCATGCCATCGGTGCGAACGGCGACGACGGGCTGGCGCGGAGGCGTCTCGTCACCGAACCGCTTGAGGTCCGCCTTCGTGTACGGCCGTTCCCAGGCGAAGCCTTTGCCGCCGACGGACCACGTCCGGTGGCCGCGTCGCTCGCCTTCGGTCACATCGGGCAGCGCGAGCGCGTACCGAGCGACGTCGTCGAGCGTGGCCGCCATCGCTAGGCGAGCTGGAAGAACAGGAGTCCGCCGATGATGACGCACCCCAGCGCGCCGAGCAGCGCCAAGATCTTGAGCGTGTTGGTCTGGCTCCGCGTGTATAGGAACGTGACGACACCCGCAGCGAGCAGGATGACCCCCATCAACGAATCGTGGTCGAACTCCACGCCGTCCCCCCTTCGGCTCGGATGCGCCGACTGTAATCGGCTTCGGCCGAGCGCACGAATCCGGCCCGCCCGTATCGAGCCCCGGTGATACGGTCGGCCGATGGAGTACAGAACGCTGGGCGGGACCGGCCTCAAGGTCAGCACGCACTGCCTCGGCACCATGATGTTCGGGGCATGGGGGAACACCGACGTCGACGATTGCATCGGGACGATCCGCGCGGCGATCGACGGCGGGATCAACTTCGTCGACACGGCCGACGTCTACTCGGCCGGCGAGTCCGAGCAGATCGTCGGCAAGGCGCTGAAGGGTCGCCGCGACGAGGTGATCCTCGCGACCAAGGTCCACGGACAGATGGGTCCCGGCCACAACGACGAGGGCAATTCCCGCGTCTGGATCGCGAAGGAGGTCGAGAACAGCCTGCGGCGCCTCGGCACCGACCATATCGACCTGTATCAGATCCACCGTCCCGACGGAGACACGGACGTCGAGGAAACGCTCGGCGCGCTCACCGACTTGCAGCGCCAGGGCAAGATCCGCTACTTCGGTTCGTCGACGTATCCGGGCTGGCAGATGGTCGAGGCACAGTGGGTCGCCGAGCGGCGAGCGCTATCGCGGTTCCGGACCGAGCAGCCGCCGTACTCGATCTTTGTTCGGCAGATCGAGCACGACGTGCTGCCGGTCGCCGAGCGGTACGGGATGGGCGTGCTCGTGTGGAGCCCACTGTGTCGCGGCTGGCTCACCGGCCGCTATCGTCGCGACGACTGGGACGACTCGCCGGACGCGCGCGCGACACGCGGACCGCAGCGCGCCGACTGGATGCGGCCGATGTACGACCAGTCGCGGGCGGAGGTGCAGCACAAGCTCGATCTGGTCGAGCAGCTGATGACGATCGCGGACAAGGCCGGCATCACGCTGACGCACATGGCCGTTGCCTTCACCCTCGCGCACCCGGCGGTCACCTCGACGATCATCGGACCGCGCACGCGCGACCAGCTCGACGATCTGCTCGGCGCGGCCGACGTTAGGCTCGACGCCGCCACGCTCGACGCGATCGACGAGCTCGTGCCGCCCGGGACGCTGGTCGACGAAGAGGACCGTGGGTTCGACCCCTGGTGGTTCGAGCCCGAGGCCCGTCGCCGGCGATCCTGACCGGACGGTGCTCACCGACGCCGAACTGGACACGCTCGAGCACGCGGCCGCGAGCATCCCGATGAGCAGCTTTGAGTTCGTGGCCGACGACTACATGATCGCGCTGTTCGACACCGTGCTCGACTACCAGAACCAAGCCGCGGCGATCCAGAAGGCAGTTGACCACTACCGAACGGACCACTACCGCGAGATCCGAACGCTCGACGATCTCGAGGCGGTACTCGAGCGGTTCCCCGAGGACCGCGACGGCAACGACGAGCTCGCCCAGTACCTGTGGGGGAACCACCACTGGCGCCGAGCGGGGGAGCTTCGCGGGCTGGCGGGCTACTTCCGCGAACGGAACGTGACCACGTTGCGCCGGCTCCGGACGTGGGCGACGAAGTCACAGCAGGAGGACTTCGTCGGACACATCAAGGGTCTCGGACCGGCGGTGTACCGGTCGCTCGCGATGCGGATGGGTGTCGACACGGTGAAGCCCGATGTCCATGTACTGCGGTTCGTCTCCGGCGCGATCGGTCGCAATGCGACGCAGGCCGAGGCGGTCGACGGCTTGACCGAGGTCGCCGCGCGTCTCGGCGTGCCGGCGCGGGACCTCGACTGGAGCGTGCTCGAGTATCAGAAGGCGAGGGTCTAACCCCCGAGCCCCAAAGGAAGGGAGAGCAGATGAACCTCAACAGCATCCTGATCGGCTCCGAGGACGCGGAGCGGTTGGCCACGTTCTACACGAAACTGTTCGGTGACCCGATGTGGCAAGACAACGGGTACACCGGCTGGCAGCTCGGGTCGGGGATCCTGTCGATCGGGCCGCACGACGAGGTCAAGGGGACCAACGAGCAGCCGGGCCGTCTGATCTGGAACATCGAGAGCGCGGACGTGCGAGGCGACTTCGACCGCTTCAAGGCGGCCGGCGCGACGGTCGTGCAGGAGCCGTACAACCCGGGCGAGGACGGCGACGAGATGAGCATCGCGACGCTGGCGGACCCCGACGGCAACTACTTCCAGCTCGTTTCGCCGATGTAGGGATAGTCCTGGCCACTGGCTGGCCGTCACCTCGAAACAGGAACCGGCCTACCCGAAGTTGTACGTACGGACGTCGAACGTACGGCCCTGTTCGTCGGTAGGGGTGACCGTCACGTTCTTGCCGCCCTGGACGGTGACGAGCAAGAAGTGGAAGACCTGATCGATCGAGGTCGGCCGCGAGAGCGACCCGCACGAGCTGCCGTGCGTGCTCGAGGAGTAGGACCACCCCAGCGCGGCGGCGATCGGCGCGCCACAGACCGTCGCGGGCTCGAGATGCGCGCCGCCACCTCCTGTGACATAGCTGACCGGCATCCCCTCCGGTGTCGAGCGGGCGTAGGTGTGGGCGTGTCCGTTGAAGATCACATCCACGCCGTTGTCGGCCAGCAGGCCCTCAAGGTTGTCGGCACCACTCAGATACGTGTCGGACTTCTCGGTGCTGTTGGGTGAATGCAGCGGGAAGTGGAAGAACGCGAACTTCAGCCCACCGGGATGCGCCGCGAGATCCTGCGCGAGCCATTCGTACTCATCGCTGCTCGTCGTCCAGTGGTTGTCGTGGTCGTTCTTGTACAGATCGGCCGTGCCGACGTTCGAATTGGCCCAGGCTGCGTCGAGGATGTAGAACCGCGCACGGCCGGTGTTGAACGCGTACCACGCGCTGGGGTAGCTCGCCGACCTCGTGCCGTTGGTGCAGCAGTACGTCTCCATGGCGTACCGGCCCGAAGAGCTCGAGGCCGCCCGTCCCTCGGGCCAGTTGGTCAACGCGGTCGAGTTCAACCCGTGATTGCCCAACACGTTGAAGAACGGGATCGACGCGCCTGGCACCGTCCAATAGGAGGGGCCGAACACCTCGCTGACGTACGGGCCCGTCTGGACGAGGTCCCCGTAGTTGGTCTGTGAGCCGCTCTGGTAGGCGATGTCGCCGGTCGTCACGGCGAAGCGTGCGCCGCTGGACGCGATCCGCGCCATGATGTTGGCCTGGTCGGTGTTCAGGGCGCTCGTATCCTGGAAGCCCCAGTCGCCGATCACGGCGAACGAGAAGGTCGCTGTGGAGCCGGCCGCCAGCTGCGTCCGGAAGACCGGCGAGGCGTCGCTCCCGAGCAGATCCGTGCCGCCGCCCTGGATGCGATAGCAGTACGCAACGTTGCGCGAGAGGCCCGTCACCACGGCCTTCCACTGATACTCGGCGGTCGAGCCGACCGTGATGGCCGTCCTCTTGGCTGTGACGGTGTGCGCGGTGCAGCTCTCGGAGCCGGAACGGCCGTACGTGACCGACCCGGTCGCTATCCCTGTGGTGGTTGCCCAATTGACCGTGACCCCGCCCAGGACCAGGTCGGTCAGATACGGATAGCGGCGCAACGATGACGACGGCGTCGCGGACGCTCCCGGCGGTATGAGCGTTGTCGCGCCCACCAGCAGGGCGACTGCGACAGCGATGATCGATACGTGTTTGATCCGAGCGATGACAGGCATGTGACGGCTCGTACCCTCCGTGGCAGGACCTCACACATACCGTAGCCCGATTAGCCTGTCGGAACCGTGGATCCAGCACTGGAGACGCTCGATCCGGCGGACCGCACGCTGGTCCGACGAGCCGCGATGCCGGCGTTCACCCCGCCGATGCTCGCCACGCTGACCAAGCAGGTCTTCTCCGACGCGGCCTGGGTCTACGAGCCGAAGCTCGACGGGCAGCGCTCACTCCTGTGGCGCAAGGGCTCTACGGTGCGCCTGCTGACGCGCAACGAGAAGGACCGAACGTCGGCCTATCCCGACCTGGCCGCCGCGATCCTCGGCGACGAAACGCCGCCGCTGATCGCCGACGGCGAGATCGTCGCCTTCGACGGCGACGTGACGTCATTCTCGCGGCTCCAGGGCCGGATGCAGAACGCCCGGCCGAGCGCCGCGAACGTGGCGGCCGTGCCCGTCTACTTCTATCTGTTCGACCTGATCTGGTTCGACGGGTACGACCTGTCCGCCCTGCCGCTTGTTGCGCGGAAGGCCGTCCTTCGGGCGTCGATACCCTTCGTCGATCCGATCCGATTCTCCGAGCATCTGGACGAGGAAGGCGAGGCGGCCTTCCGAGCCGCGTGCGAGAAGGCGTGGGAGGGGCTGGTCGCCAAGCGCGCAACATCGCCGTACACCCACGCCCGGTCGAAGGACTGGCTCAAGTTCAAGTGCAGCAACGAGCAGGAGTTCATCGTGATCGGCTGGACCGAGCCCCGGGGGTCGCGCGAGGGCTTGGGCGCGCTGCTGGTCGGATATCACGAAGGCGGTGAACTGCGGTTCGGGGGCAAGGTCGGCACGGGATTCAACGTGCGGGAGCTCGACCGGCTGAGCACTAGGCTCCGCCGGCTGGAACGGCAGACGTCGCCGCTGGCGAACACGAAAGGGATCGCGATGAAGGGCGTCCACTGGGTCCGGCCGGAGATCGTGGCCGAGGTCGGGTTCGCGGAGTGGACGCCGGACGGCAAGCTCCGGCACCCCCGCTACCTCGGGCTGCGCGACGACAAGGCGCCCGACCAGGTTGTGCGGGAGCGCCCGCGGTGACGCCGACCGTCGAGGTCACCAACCCTGACAAGGTGCTGTGGCCGGCGCTCGAGATCACGAAACGACGCTACGTCGACTATCTGGCCGCCGTCGCTGACCGGATGCTTCCGTGGCTGCGCGACCGACCGCTGTCCCTCGTGCGCGCGCCCGACGGCGTGGAGGGGGAGCGGTACTACCAGAAGGACACGCCGAAGTACGCGCCGTCATGGATCAAGACGGTCACGATCCCGGCGGCGCGGCGCGACGTCGCATACACGGTCTGCAACGACGCTGCGACGCTCGCGTGGCTCGGCAACCAGGCCGCGCTCGAATTCCACCCAGCTCCGGTGCGGCGCGACAAGGTCGAGCGGCCGGACGTGCTGACCGTCGACATCGATCCGCCCGACGGCGCCTTCGAAGCGGCCGTCGAGGTCGCCTTGCTGGTGATCGAGGTCACGGACGACCTCGGTCTTCGCACGCTAATCAAGACGACCGGCGGCAAGGGGCTGCATATCGTCGCCCCGATCCAGCGGCACGTCTCGGCCGACGAGCTGCGGCACGCTGCGAACCGCCTGACCGAGATCGTCCAGGACCGCCGTCCCGACCTGGTGACGGCGGAGTTCCGCAAGGCGGATCGCGGCGGCAAGGTGATGCTCGATCCGTCGCGCAACTCGACGGGAGCGACGGTGGTCGCGCCGTACTCGCCGCGCGCTCGCGACGAGGCGACGGTGTCGTTCCCCGTCGTGCCGGAGGAGCTGAAGGCAACCGATCCGAGCGCGTTCTCGATCGCAACGGTGCCGACGCTGCTGGATCGCGCTGGGCCGGTGGCCTGGATTGAGGCGGAGCGCGAGCCGCCGCAGCGGATCCCTCGAGCGCTCCTTCCATAGGGAGCGTACGCCCCGAACCCGATTGGCGTCCTTGGATGCCGGTGCGAACATGCCGGGTCATGCCTACGACAGCGGTCCGCGTCAGCGGTCTCACGAAACGGTTCGGCGATGTGCAGGCCCTTGCGGGGGTCGACTTCGAGATCCCGGAGGGAACCATCTTCGGATTGCTCGGTCCGAACGGCGCTGGCAAGACCACCGCCGTCCGGATCCTTGCGACGGTGCACGCGCCCGATGCCGGTACCGCCGAGGTGCTCGGCTACGACGCGGTCAAGGATGCGCACGAGGTCCGGATGCGCATCGGCCTCGCGGGCCAGTACGCGGCGGTCGACCCGAACCTGACCGGGCGCGAGAACCTCCGGCTGATGGGCCGGCTTGCGCAGGTCGAGCCCTCGTTCATCCCGCCGCGGGCGGACGAGCTCCTCCGCAGCTTTGATCTGGTCGACGCGGGCGACCGCCCGGTGCGGACCTATTCGGGCGGCATGCGCCGACGGCTGGACGTCGCGGCCTCACTGGTGCAGAAGCCGCCCGTGCTCTTCCTGGACGAGCCGACCACCGGGCTCGACCTGCAGAGCCGCCAGGAGCTCTGGAACACGATCCGCGATCTCGTGAAGGAGGGGACGACCGTCATCCTGACGACGCAGTACCTGGAGGAGGCCGACCAGCTGGCGGACGACCTCGTCGTGATCGATCACGGGCGGATCATCGCGCAGGGCACGGCCGGCGAGCTGAAGCGCAACCTCGGCGGTACGGTGATCGAGCTGACCATGGGCGAAGACTCCGACGTCGACAAGGCGGCGTCGCTGGTGGGCGCCGTGATCGGCACGCAACCCGAGCGGCAAGGGTCGTTGCTCCGGATGCCGTCGCCGGACGGATCGCACCTGCTGACGCAGATGCTTCGGCGGCTCGATGACGAAGGCGTGCAACCGACCGGCGTGGCGCTCCGCGAGCCGTCGCTCGATGACGTCTTCCTCGCGCTGACGGGCCACGCGGCAGAGGAGGAACAGGCGCAAGAGAACGGCCAAGCCAACGGCCGAAAGAAGGGCAGGGGGAGGCGGTCATGAGCGCGACCACCGTTTCGACGGGCCGGCTGCCGGTGGCCAAGCGGTCGGCCCTCGCGAAGGAGTTCAACGACGGGCGCGCGATGATCGGCCGGAACCTGATCGCGTACAAGCGCGTCCCGCAGTTGCTGGTGTTCTCGACGATCCAGCCGATCATCTTCGTGCTGATGTTCACGTACGTGTTCGGGGGCGCGATCGCGGGCTCGTTGCCGCCGGGCGTTCCCTACGTCGACTACCTCATGCCGGGCATCTTCGTGCAGACGGTCGTGTTCGGGTCGCTGGCCGCGGGCGTCGGCCTCGCGACCGACCTGAAGAGCGGGTTGCTCGAGCGGTTCGCCTCGCTCCCGGTCACGCGCTCGGCGGTGCTCGTCGGGCGAACGGGCGCCGACCTGGCGCGGAACATCTTCGTCGTGATCTTGATGTTCACCGTCGGCACGATCGTTGGATTCCGCGTGCACACCAACGTCTTCGGGCTCCTGGCCTCGATGGGACTGGTGGTGTACTTCGGGTTCGCGCTCTCGTGGATCTTCGCGACGCTCGGGCTCGCGGTGAAGGACCCGGAGACCGCGCAGGCCGCGGCGTTCCCGATCCTTGCGCCGCTGGTCTTCGCGTCCGTCGCGTTCGTCCCGGCCGCGAGCATGCCGGGCTGGCTGCGGCCGTGGGCGAACAACCAGCCGGTGTCGTCGGTGGTGCTCGCCGCACGCGCGTTGGTCCTGGGCGGCCCGACGGCGCACTACGTGTTCTGGGCGCTGTTCTGGTGCACGGTGGTGCTGGTCATCTTCGTGCCCCTCGGCGTCCGCACGTACCGCCGCGCGATCTAGCGGTCGGACCGCCCGCGCCGAAGCGCTCGTCACGTCATCTTCGATCTGTTCTACGTCGCGCCTGAACCGATGCACTGACCGACCCGTACTCCCTTCCAAGTTGACGGGGGGACGGACATGAACAGATATCTCGTGGTGTCGGACCTGATGGTCGGATCGACGCAGCTGAAGGACTTCGTGCGGAACCAACTCGGTGAGGACCGATCGACGTTCCATCTGGTTGTGCCGGCGATGCCGGACCGGCGCCGGCTCGCGTGGGATGAGAGCGAGGCGCATCTCATCGCGCGCAGACGACTGGTCAACGGTCTCGAATGGATGCGTGAGGTCGATCCGAGGGCAGACGGTGAGGTCGGCGACGTCGATCCGATCCTCGCGATCGAGGATGCGCTGCGCACGACGGCCTACGACGCGATCGTGCTGGCGGTGCGTGAGCGCCCGCATCGACGGCGGCTTCGCGTTGCCGCACGCGCTCGGCAAGCGTTCGACCTCCCGGTCGTCGACGTCTTGACGGCCGCGTAACCCGAGCGGGTCAGCTCTGCTGCGCGAGCAATAGCTCGACAGAGCCGGCGACACCTTTGAGGTCGACGGGACCGATCTCGCGAAAGCCGATGCCGTCCTCGTCCGATGCATCGGCGACCGACCGGGTCACGAGCACCTCACCGGGGCGCGCGTAGTCCGCGATCCGTGACGACAGGTTGACCGTCTGACCGAAGTAGTCGCCTTCCTGGAACAGCACCGGGCCGGACGACATGCCGACGTGCACGGGTGGGAGGCCGGCGGCCGGGATCGCGTCGGCCATCTCGAGCGCCGCGCGCACCCCCGGCCCGGGGTGGTCGAAGTAGAACATCACGCCGTCGCCGAGCCACTTGATCGGCTTGCCGCCGTGCTGCACCGAGTTCCGTTGCACCAGCCGGGCGACGGTCGCCGCGAGCTCCGCCGCGGCATCGTCGCCCATCTCCTGGGTCAGCCGCGTGTAGCCGGTGATGTCGAGGAAGCAGATCGCCGGCGGGCGCTCGAGGCGACTTTGGATGCCGGCCTTGGCCAGCAGCTGCTCGAATCCCCCGATGATGTTGGCCGTCCACTCGCGCGCCTGTTGCGCGTGATAGATGGACATCAGGGCTCGCTCGGTCAGCGGCACGATCTTGTCCGAGAACTCGGGGTTGGCGATGTCCTCGGCGCCATGCCCGGCGGCCATCGCGGGCTCGATGACCTCCGATCGCCACCAGGCCGCCTCCTGCTCGCTGATACGGCGCGTCGCGTCGCCGGTCACTCGCAGCAGTCGCTCGATCGCGGCCGGCCTGAAGCCTGCGGCGATCTGGAGCTCGAGGAACGGCAGGACCCCGAGCTCGTCCTCGCGCATCCGGTCGCTTGGTGACGGCTGCGCCATGCCGATCGACTCGCGGATCACCATCAGGAGGTCCACCGGGACACCAGTTCTGTCGCTCACCTGCTGGAACGTCTCGTCGCACAGACCGACGAACCGTTCGTAGGCCGCGGAGTCGAGGAAGTTCAGATCCACCGTCCCTCGCCGGAGCGCGTCGCCGAGGACGTCGAGCGGGATGCCCGCCGCCTCGAGTGATCGCGCCGTGAGCGCCCGGCGCACGTCACCTTCGGTGAAGGTGTCGCGACCTTCGGGCACGATGCCGAGCTCCTGGAGACGCGCGAAGTGCGAAGGATCGACTCCCGCTTTCTCCGCGGCCTGTGCGAGGGAGAGGCGCTCAGTCACGGGGCGAGGGTACCGCCGGCAGTGGCGGCCTCGACCTCGGGCAGCCGAAGGAAGCTCGCGCGGAGCGCCTCGTCGTCGATCGTTGCGGCGAGGCTTGCGACGATCGACCCGGCTCGTTCGCGGAGCTCGGTTGCGCGCGCTGCGTGCCCGGCGTCGGCGGCGAGGCCGCTCAGCGCCATGTCGATCTGCCACGTGATCGGCGCGAAGCCGAGCCGCTCGGCCTTGTCGTGACCCTCCTGCAATGCGCGCGCCGCCTCGTCGAGCCGACCGAGCGCGATCAGCGACGTCCCCTTCAATAGGAGGGCGGTGGGGTCGTACGGCTTGACCTCGAGCGGACGGAGCCACGCGAGGAGCCGGTCGGCGACCTCGACGGCTTGCGCGTGGTCGCCGCGGATCGCCGCGAGCCGGCCCTTCTGGATCTCCGCGTTGGCGGCCGACGAGAAGGCAAGGAGCCCCGGGAGCCGGTCGGTCATGCTGCCTTCGACGGCCTTTTCCGCATCGTCGAGCCGTTCTCCCAGCAGCGCGATCTCGGCGACCGATGCCATCACGAGCGGGACCGCGAGCGCGTTGACCTGCTCGGCGACGGCGAGACCCTCGTCGGCGAGCTCGGCGCCCCGCTCGACCTGACCGAGGTTCGCGTAGAGGGCGCCCATGTCGGCGCGCGTTGCGGCCAGCGGGATCATGAACCCCGACGCCTCGGCGCACTCGATGCACTCGCGCATCTTCGCGAGGGCGCGGCCGTAGTCGCCTTGCGAGGCGACCACGTGATAGCTGTTCAGCAGGCTGTAGGACTGTCCCCACCGGTTCCCGATGTCGCCGGCGATCCGGTGCGATTCGTCGCTGAGCGCGAGTGCTTCGGCATTCGCACCCGCGAGGGCGAGCAGCGCGCTGGTGCTCGACAGGTTCTCGCAGTACATCGGAACGTTCTCGATTTCCTGCCACAGGGGACGGGCTTCCTCGAGGCTTGCGCGGGCGGCCGTGAGGTCGCCGGCCGCCGCGTACGGGCGCCAGAGGTCGTTCAGTGTGTACGCCATCTGCTCGCGGGCGCCCAGTTCACGCGCGATCGCGAGCGACCGCTCACCCGCCTCGATCGCTTCGTTCGGGTCGCCGCCGCTGAACGTGTTGAGCGTCATCAGGTTCCACAGCGCCTTAGACTCCGCGGCGCGGTCACCCAGCTCTCGCGCGAGCTCGATGGTGCGTTCGCACAGCGAACGCCCGAGAACCGCGTCGAACACCGGAGTCGGCGTCGCGTACAGGGTGGTGAGTGCGAGATCGGCGGCCAGGGCAGCGGTTCGATCGCCGTTCGCCTGCGCGGCCTTCTCCATCTGCTCGTAGTTCGTGACGGCCTCGGGGATGCGCCCCGACAGCTCGAACGCGCGTCCCCGTGTGAAGTAGAGGTCCGTCACATCCGTGCGACCGAGCGCCTCGGCCGCTTCGATGGCCCACGTCGTGTGCGTCACGGTCTCGGCATGGGCGTACAGTCGGGCGTCGGCCTCGGCGGCGAGTGACGCGTATCGCAGCGTCCGCTCGTCGTCGGCGCCCTCGCGCGCGTGTTGGGCCAGCAGCGGCGCCGAGGCCTCGATCCGGTTGGCGTACAGATCCTCGAACACCTCGGCGACCCGCCGGTGGAGCTCTCGGCGCCGCCGCAGCAAGATCGTGCCGTAGGTCGCCTCCTGCGTGAGGCTATGGCGGAACGCGTACTCGCGCTCGGGCGTGCGCGCGGTCTCGACGATCAGGCCCGCGCGCTCGAGCGTCCGGATCGGCATCGTGACGTCGTCGCCCGACACCGCGCGCAGCACCGGCTCGCTGAACGAGCGGCCGATCACCGACGCGAGCTGCAACGTGTGCTTGGCCGCTTCGTCCAGGGCGTCGAGCCGCGCGGTGAACAGCGCCTGCAGGGTGGTCGGGATCGCGATGTCGACGTGGTGCTCGTGCACGGCGGCGGTGACCTCTTCCAGGAACAGCGGGTTGCCGTCGGTGCGCGCGAGGATCTGCGCCCGGACGTCGGCGGCCTCGTCGGGGATCAGCGCGTCGATCAGGCGGCCGCTCTCGTCGGCGGACAGCGCCGTGAGCGAGAGCTCCGTCGACCGATGCGGGTACTCGGTCTCGAGCCACTGCTTCAGCCGCCATGACGGGGCCTGTCGATCCGGGCGGTACGCGAACACGAACAGGCTCGGGATGTCGTCGACCAGCTTGGCGGTCTCGATCAGCAGGTCCATCGAGGCTTCGTCGCACCAGTGCAGGTCCTCGAAGACCAGGAGGCGCGGCTCGGCGCCGAGCGACCGGGTCGAGGAGGTCACAAGCTCGGTGATCGCGTCGCGGAAAGCCTCGCCCGCGAGCGCCTCCTCGCCGGGCTCGGAGACCCCGAACAGCGAGCGCCACACCTCCATATGCGGGTCCAGCCGGTCCTCCCACCCGTGTCCCATCGTGCCCGCGAGCTTGCTCCGAACCACCTCGGGCGGATCGGTGTCGTCGATCCCGGCGACCCGGGCCACCCGCCGCCGGTATTGCGAGTACGGGCGGGTCACGTCGTAGGAGACGCATTGCCACGTCTCCCAGCCGCGGTGCGGCTCGTCTGCGTGCGCGTCCGGCATGCGCCGGTCCCACTCCGCCCGCGCCTCCTCGACCAGTCGCGACTTCCCGAGGCCGGCCTCGCCGACGATCGAGACGATGCGTCCGCCGCCCGCCTGCGCGTCCTCGATCGCGCGGGTCAGCTCCTCGAGCTCCCGCTCGCGTCCGACGAACGGCGAGTCGCGCATCTCGCGCGCGGCGCCGTGTGCGTGCCGGCGCCGCAGGACCGTGTACGCCTCGACCGGCTCGGCTTTGCCCTTCACTTCGACCCCGCCTCGCGACTCGACGTCGAACAGCGACTCGACCAGCCGGTGGGTCTCGGCCGTGACCTGCACGGTGCCGGGATCGGCGGTCTGTTCCATGCGCGCGGCCACGTTCACGGCGTCGCCCATCGCGGTGTACTCGAGCCGCAGGTCGGAGCCGACCTGCCCGACCATCACCGGGCCGGTGTGGATGCCGACGCGGACGTCGAGGTCGAGGCCGTGCCTCGCGCGGACGTCCTCTTTATAGGAGTCGATGCCCGAGATGATGTCGAGGCCGGCGCCGACCGCCCGCTGTGGGTCATCCTCGTGGGCGATCGGGGCGCCGAAGAATGCGAAGATCGCGTCGCCCATCAGCCGGGCGAGCGTGCCCTCGTACCGATAGACCGGCGCGATCAGGCGCTCGAAGGCGCCGTTCATGATTTCGGTCCAGTCCTCGGGGTCCAGTGTCTCGGCCATCGCGGTGGAGCCCTTGACGTCGCAGAACAGCATCGTGACGACGCGGCGCTCGCCCTCCATCGCGCGGCCAGCACGAGCGGCCTCGAGCTTGGCGAGCAACTCCCGAGGAAGGAACGGGTCAAGCTCGGCGCCGCCTTCGGCATCGAGCCGCGTTCCGCACGCGTTGCAGAACCGCGAGCCCTCGGGGTTGGCGGTTCCGCAGGCTGAACAGTTCACGGGCCTACCAGCTCCACTCGAGGCTGATCCGCTCCGGCAGGAGCCCGTCGTCGCCGAGCACCATCACGACGTCATCATCGTCCGGATGCTCGAGAACCCGCACGCGACGGTCCTCGAGCCGATGCCATCCGAGACGCGCGTAGAACGGGATGGTGTCGGGATCGCAGAAGAGCATGCCGAGCGCCAAGCCCTTGGCCTCGATGTGCTCGGCGGCCCGGCGGAGCAGTGCGCTCGAGTGTCCCTCGCCGCGGAACGGCGGGTACGTCATCACGGACGAGACCCCGCCGATGACGAGCGGACGGTCGCGACCGTCAAGTTCGATCGGGATCACCTGCACGTGGCTGACGAGCAACGACCCGGCCGAGCGCACGAAATGCGTCGTGTCGTCGGAGACCTCGTGCATCCGATCGCGGTACCGGTCCTCGGGCATGAAGCCGTCGGACCAGACGATCCGACCGAAGTCGAGCACCTGCTGCTCGATCAACCTAGGCAGCTCCGGCCGGAGGTAGGTGTGTTCCTCGATGTCCACGCCGCTCATCCTGCAGGAATATCGACGGGTGCGTCAGGAGCGGTGGCGCCCTCATCCGCCCGGCCGCTAGGGTGGGTGCGTCACCCTGCCAGGAGGTCC
>Ga0136846_1240332_pt1 | contig 16987 bp, 15 predicted proteins | sample HopSoiMetagenom2_FD_96841 | JGI IMG/M metagenome (GOLD analysis project Ga0136846, IMG submission 96841) | Grasslands soil microbial communities from Hopland, California, USA - 2 Assembly 2016 (version 4) | ecosystem: Environmental > Terrestrial > Soil > Grasslands | place: USA: Hopland...
AGGCCGGCCACGGGCCGATCTCGTTCGACCACACGACGTCGCACGCGTGCCCGAGCGCGGTGAACTCTTCCCGGAGCTTGTGGAGCACCTTCGAAGAACCGAGTCTGGGGTCGTCGGGGTAGTCGCCGACGAGCAGAATCGAGAGTGGCTGCGCGGATGTCACCGGACCGGCACTGCATCCATTGACTGGCGCAGCGCACTGACGCTGTGGGCCAGGTCGAATCGTTCGTCGTACACGCGACGGCCACGCGTGCCCTGCGCGGTCCGGACGACGGCATCGTCGGCGAGCCGCTTCACTTCTCGCGCAAACGACGCCGCATTACCGCTCGGCGCCAGCGCAGCCGCGCCGGTTTCGCGCCATACCCGCTCGGTCAGTCGACCATCTGTCGTGACCACGGCCCGACCGGTCGTCAGCGCTGCCATCAATGACGTTCTTCTTGTCGTCGCACCATCGGGGAACGGCGCGACCAGCACGTCGCACGCGCGAAGCGCCGCGGCCGCGTCGAGTGCTGAGAGGCGTCCCGTTCCGGCCACGCTGGCGCCGCCCGGCGACGCGCCAATGCGATCCGCGAACTCGCGGCTGCCGTCGCCGACGAGCAGCACACGGGCACGAGGAAGGGTGCGCCAGATCGCGGGCACTACCTGTTGTAACTCCGCGGCCACGTGGTCCCCATACGTGCCGAAGTGGCCGATGACCGTCTCCGCGTCGCCTCGGATGCGTTCGCGCCAGCTTGCGACGAGGGACGCCGGGGGATCGACAGTGATCGTCGCCGGAATCGTGAGCACCGACGCCCCGTCGATCGGCCCGAATGGCACGAGATGATCGAGCCAGCTCTCGGTCGACACGTACGATGTGCGGCTCGCGCGGATCATCAGAGCGGCCATCAGGCGCTGCGTGATGGCTAGCGCATTGCGCCACGGTCGATTGAACCCGAAGTAGAAGAACGGCTCGTGAAACATGACGCGCACGTCTGCGCCAGTCCGGCGCGTGCGCAACAACCATCGGCAGAACGGCACGTTGCCACCGCGGAGGCCGTACGCGCTCGGCACGTACTGCACCAGGATTATCCCTGGCGCCTCGACGAACGCGCGGTCGAGCAGGGTGCGCGACCCTCGGCGGAAACGATCCGGAAGCTGATGGACCGTGAGGCCGCGCGATGATGATGACGATGACGTGGATGCGGCGTGATGCGCCGGGCGGGGGTGCCACACGTGGACGAGGTCCCCGGCAGCCGAAAGCGCCCCGGCCAGCAGGGCCGTGTAATCCCCGACGCCGCCGCAGTCGGGCGGATATTCAGGCGTAAGGAGGTGCCAGAGCATCAGCCGCCTGATCCGGCCTGAGCCATCAGTCCCGAACCGTGAGCCGCGCGCGCAAGAACGCCCTCCAGCGCGCCGACGTGCGCATCGATTGTGAACCGCTCTACGGAGTCCCGGGCGCCCGCGGAACATGTCCGCCAGCGGTCGTCATCGTTCAGGAGTGCGGCGATCGTTTCTCCAAGGCCGTTCACTCCGCGAGACACGGGGACGAGACGTCCATTCACACCATCGGTCAACCATTCGGAAATGCCGCCCGTATCGAAAGCGACCGCGGGCGTGCCGAACGCGGCAGCTTCGAGACCCACGAGGCCGAACGGTTCCGGCCACACACTCGGCACCGCAAGGATCGCGGCGTCGCGCAGCAGTTGATTGCGGATCGACCCGGTCACCCATCCCGGAAATTGCGAGCGGACGCCGAGTGACGCGGCACGGCGCTGAAGGTGGAGGCGCTCGGGGCCGTCTCCTGCAAACGTGACGCGCGCGTCCGGGGCGTGCGTCGCGAGAGCGCGCAGCAGGACGTCGGCACCCTTCAATGGCGTCATGCGGCCGAGGAACAGAACATCGATGAGGCGGTCATGTCTCTCGAGAATCGATCGGTGATTGGCCAGTTCTGTAAACAACGGAATGGCGGCAAGGCGATCGGGGCTGAGACCCGCGCGAATGTATTCAGCCATCATGAACCTGCTGGCAACGACGACCGCCGCGTATCGATCGAGGAGTCGGCGCTGTCGCGTGGACCAGGCGTATTGCTTCACCATCGCGAGCGGGCTCGCCTGTCCGCATCGACGTGGCAGGTAGTGCGCGAGGCATCCGGGGCCGAAATCCCGGGAGCACGCGGCAGCCCGGGGAAACGCAAATGCCTTGTGGCCGCTCACGCACGTGCCGAAGTGGCCATGCATCATCTTGACGACAGGCCACTCGCGCAGGAGTCCCTCTTCGACGTCGAGCGCGCGCATGTTGTGCGAGAAACAGACGTCAGGCTCGAAACGGCGAACGCGGGCAAGCGCGGCCGCGAGCCCTTCGTCGCGAACGCCAACGCGCCAGAGATCGGGAGCGACGATCGGTGCAGCGTCTGCCGAAGCGATCGCGCTTTCGTGCAGCACGCCGACCTCATGTCCTTGTGCCTGCAGCTCGGGCACCAGCGATGCGAGATAGGTCTCGACACCGCCGGCGCCCGCAATCTCGTCGTTCGCCAGCAGAATGCGCATCAGCCGATGTATCGAATCCGCATCGAGATGCCTTCAGTCGACCATGGATCCACCACACCGCCGGGCGCCTCGATTGCGAGACGCTGCGCATCGAGTTCAGCCTCGATGTCGGCGCGCGACAGGCCGGTCGCCAGCCAGGCAGACGGGTGCAGCTCGACAAACAGCGCGAGCGACCTCCCGCACGCGGCAATCGTTCGCCGCGCGCCGCGCAGCACGTCGAGCTCGGCGCCTTCCACGTCGATCTTGATGACATCAGGGGTCAGTCGCAGCGCCCCGCAGAACTCGTCGATGCTCACGGCAGGCACATCGATGCTCGCCGCATCGGAGGATTGCGCGATCCTGTTGCCGCCATCGGTGCCCGAGTCGACAAACCGTCGTCTGCCTGACCCGCTCGACACGGCTTCGCCCCGGACGGTGACACGATCGGCAAGGCCGTTCATGGACAAATGCCGCGTCAGCCCCGCGCGGCTTCGAGTCGCAGGCTCGAACGCGTAAACGTGGCCTTCGGGGCCGACCCATCTCGCAAACAGGAGTGTGTAAGCGCCCACGTTGGCGCCAACGTCGAGCACTGTCGCGCCACCGCGCACGCATCGTTTCAGCGCGTCGTACTCTTCCGAGTTCCACGCCAGGTGCCGGTACGCCGGATCGACGAGAAATGTTTCACCGCCCGGAAGCCGGCACTCGAGGTGATCGCCTGGGAGCGCTCTCAGCGCCGTTTCATATGCGATTTTCAGCGGCATCCGCACCCAGCCCGGTGCGCTGCTCAGGCGCATCGAACGCGTCAGGCGTTCGAGCCAGCTCGGGTCACGGTAGTGGCGGCCGACGCCGGTCTGGATCGAGGTCTGCCGTCCGGCCGGTGCGGTCGGGAGTCCCTCGTTCAAGGGCTGCATGCTGCCGCCCTCCGTCTGCGGTCCACGACGAATCATGTGCGCGCTGGCCATATGACTCGGGCCGCGGCATGGGTCAGTTGGCGCGCCGTCGCTGCCCATCCGGACACTGTCGATTGCCGCCGCCACGTCCGCCTCGAGCGCGAGTGCTCCTGCGCGATGATCGCGTCCCACCGTTGGTGGAACAGCCGGCCGTTGCGCAGCACTTTGTCCAGGTACGACTGCGGCGGACGCGTGCCGATCGTCGTGCTGCCCAGATGCGCGTATGCGCGCAGGCGCTCGTACCCGCACGTCGCAACCTTCCATCCCGCCTGCCGGATCCTGCAGGCGAGATCCGCTTCGTCCCATTCGGTCGGGCGGAATGCCTCGTCGAGCGGACCGACGCGTTCGAGACACGCGCGCCGCACGATCCACGGCCGAATGACGATGTCCACTTCCTGGAGACGAAACCAGTTTCCGGGCGCCGGGCCGATCGTGCTCCGGAGCCGGCGCGAGTCAATCAAATCCTCCCAGCGCTCGATCGGCTCGTCGAGCGGCACGCAATCGAGGCCGCGGCTGAGGCTCAGCATCCCGAGCTCCGGATACGCGTCGAACGTTGCGCGCACCTCGGGCACGAGCCACGGCGCGCGCAGGAACATGTCGTCCTGCCACGCCATCACGAACTGACCGCGCGCAGCCGCGATACCGGCGTTGGTACAGCGGAGCTCGTGCGCGTCGTCCTGATGAAGACAGCGAAGATGTCGCTGACCCCAGGGCGTCGCGCCGACCTCGGCCAGGAGAGCAGGGGTGCCGTCCTTGCAACCATCCTCCACGACGATGATTTCGATGCCGTCGCCGCCGAACCGGCGCCAGCGGTCGAGGCACTCGCGCAGCACTCGCTCGTTGTTGAACGTCGGGATGACGACTGAGAGCAGCATGGCCACGACTCAGTCCCGCCGTCCGTACGCCTGAAGGTTGAATGCGAGCGGAGACGCGACGCCGCCGGGCAACGCACGCGCGAGGCGAAACGCGCCGAGACGCAGCAGGCGGCTCCCGAATGCGTCCGGGAGTTCTGGCGCAGCTGCCACGACGGTGACCTCGTGAAATCCGGTGCGCTCGAGCGCGCGCACCAGTGACGTGGCCGAAAAGTGGTTCACGTGAACGAGGTTATCGGCAAGAGTCGCACGATAGCCGGGAGTCAGCCGCGCGCGCAGATTCTCTTTCAGTCGCTGTGCGGGCCCGTTTGGTACTTTGATCGCGACCCACCCGCCGCCGCGCAGAAACGTGCGCACCCGCGACAGCACGTCGAGAGGAGACGGGATGTGTTCGAGTACGTCGATAAGCGTGACCGCGTCGTAACAGCCGTCGGGTTGGAACGTGCGCACGTCCCCCTGGTGAACGACGCCATTCGACAGGCGCGCGGCAAACGCGGCGGTCTTCGGGTTGAGTTCCAGGCCGTGGCTGTCCCACCCTTCGCCGCGCGCGAGGCGCACGAACCGGCCCGCATGCGCACCGATATCGAGCAGCCTGCCGCTGCGCGCCGCGCGACGCGCGAGCCCGTGGAGGATGTCGGTAAAGATCAGGTCCTTGTAGTCATCCTCGTGTTCGTTCGCGATCCAGTCATCCGCCCAGCGCTGGTCGTACATGCGATCGAAGAACCGCGGCAGCGCCGGGAGCGCCGCCGGCTGGGCAAAGTCGCACGCCGTGCACCGCTGAATCGCGACACGGCTCCCGGAATACGCCGCGAGCTCGGGATCCTGCCGGCGATATTCCGAAAGATCGAACGACGCTTCATGGAGACCGGTGAAGGCGCGCCCCCCGCAGATCCAGCATGCGTCAACGGTGAGGAACGCGTCGCTCGCGATCATGCGCCTTCCACGATTCTGACGATCTCGTCAGCCATCTGATTCCAGGTCCGCGTCCGCAGCGTGCCGCCCGCACGTGCGGCGGCCAGCCGCCAGCGGTCGGGGTCCTGGTGCCAGAGCCGGATTCGGGCGACGACGTCCTCGACGCGCGACGGGTCCGGCAACATCAACGGAGCGAACTCTTCGGAAATGTTTTCGGCCACGCCCGCGCTGCCGCTGACGATCACCGGGAGCGCACGCGACAGCGCTTCGTGGACGCCGAGGCCATACGCTTCGTAGCGGGCCGGATGAACCAGCAGATCGCACGCCGCGAGCACTCGCGGGATGTCGGTGCGGAACCGCAGAAACCGTAGATGGCCGGACAGTCCCAGCTCGCGAGCGCGTTGCTCCCACATACCGACTTCCGCGCCGGCTCCCACAACCGCGAGGTCCACGGTCCACCCGGCGCCGGTCATCACCAACTGCCGCCAGGCATCGAACAGCAGATCGAAACCCTTCCGGCGATCGCTGAGCGCGCCAATGAACACGGCTGTTTGGCGTTCGGGATCCAGACCGAGCGCCCGTCGCGCCTCGACGCGTTCGGCGCTCATGACGGGGCCGAAGGTCTGCGCGTCGGTGCCGTAATACACGACACGCACGCGCTCCTGCGGAATGCCGTAGTGCTGCCGCACGTCGGCGGCGGTACGTTCGCTGTTGCAGATCACCGCAGGCGCACGCGTCAGCGCCTCTCGTTCGCGCACCAGAAACAGCCGGCGGGCCGTGGACGCCACGGCCCGTGCGCGCATGCCCGTCGCGACCTTCGGCACGTGCGCCGCGTGCAGGTAGTGAATCCACGTCGGCGACGGCCATCGTGTGTTGCCGCCGTTGGAGAGCAGTTGCGTGTCGCGGCCGAGCAGACGAGCGACGCGTGATGCCGCACGCGACAGCAGGGGCGCGCCGAGCAGATGCGAGCCTAGCGGACGCAGAACTTCATGCACGACAACATTGGACCTGGCGGAGAGCTGCGGCGACACGCGATGCGCCACGAGGTGTACTTCGCGTCCGGCCGCCGCAAGATACTCGGCCAGCGCGTGGTTCGCGCGATCCATGCCGCCGAGCGGCGTGAAGTCGCCAGCCGCGAGCACCCAGCGCCTCATGCGTCCTGCGCGCCGTAGCGGCACGCGACCCCGTGCAGGGCGCCCGCAAGAAACCAGTACTGAATCCCAATCTGAGCGACAAACGGCGTGAAGCTCACGATCATGACGGCAGGTCCGATGCCTGCGGCGAGAACCACCGCGGCACACGTGCCGAGCCGCGGATGGTTCGGCAGCCGCGCAAGACGGAAGTGCGATTGCGCTGTCGTGAACAACGCCGCGACATAGAGCGCGATCATCAGCACGCCGCCGTCAATCATCCAGCCGGTGAACTGGATCTCTGCCCAGATTGGCGGGATGTTCGGATCGAGCGATCCGAAATATCCAGACGCCATTCCCCACCGGCCGAGTCCTGCGCCGAATGGGTACTGATACAGCAGTTCGGCAAACGTGTATTTGAGCTGCGCACCGCGCGCCTGCTGATAGACCGCGAGCGGGTCGTCAGCGAAGAGACTCTTGAACCGTTCTGCGATGCTGGCGCCGCCCATCGTGAGCGCGAGAAAAAAGCTGAACATCAGGATCCCGACCGCGAGGAATGCGAACTGCGTCGAACGCGCTCCGCGGCCCTGGCGGAACAGCACGAAGGCATACACCGCCATCATCAGCACGGCAACGACGAGGCTGATGCGCACCTGACTCAAATAGATGGCGGCGAACCCGGACGCGGCCATCGCGAGCGAAAGCGCACGCTTCCAGGCAGGAATTGGACTGACGCTGAAGATCAGCCCCAGCAACGCGGCGAACATCGCCGGGCCTGCCACGGCTCCCGGCGTATCGAACAATCCGGGAGGCCGCACGATCTGTTGCCCGTGCGCACCAACGTAGGTCACCGCGCCAAGCCCGATCGTCGACTGCGTGACCACGCGTGAGAACTCCTGCGGAAGCCATCGCGCAGGATCGTAGACCTGCAGCACGCCGACTGCCGCGTTCGCACCGGAGCACATCAGCAGGATCCAGAAGAGCCGCGCCATCTGCTCGGGCGACTTTACGAAATGGGGCGCCCAGAAGAGCGGCGCGATGACAGCAAGATAGACACCGATCTGCGCAAAGCCCGCCGTCAGCGTGACCGTCTGCGGGTGGAACAGCATCAATCCGAGCAACGACAGGACTGCGACGACCCATCCCTGCATGCGGGCGCGCGGCATCGTTGGCGCCGCCACCTGGTGCCAGGCGAATGCGAGCAGGCTGATCGCGAACGCACTGAAGCGAATCGGCAGCCGAAATGCCTGCGTGCCCGGCAGATACAACAGGGCGGGCAGCGCCGTCTGGCTGATCACGAAGACCTCCGCGAATCCCCACGGAATCCTCGCGGCAACCGCCGGCGCGGCTGCCATCGCTGGCTGGCTAGCAGCCGGCAGCGTGAGCCAGGGCGCGGTCTCTGCAGGCAGTGTAGACATCGATGAAGGAATGCGTGAAGGCAGTTGGATCGAACCGGCGGCGCGCGGTCTCGCGGCCGATCGCGCCGAGACGATGCCGGAGGGCCGCGTCGGTCGCCAGCGATGCGATGGCGCGGCTCAGTCCCTGCACGTCTCCCGGTCGATGCGTGAGCGCATCGAAGCCGTCGCTGACGAGTTCCGCGGCGCCCCCCGCCGCGCTCACAATCACGGCGCGACCGGATGCCAGCCCTTCGGCGATCACCAGCCCGAACGGCTCCGGCCGCGTGCTCGCATGTACGACGACGTCGAGTGCGCGCATCGCATCCGGGACGTTATCGATGAATCCGGTCAGGCCCACGCGCCCCGTCAGACCGAGTGCGGCGATTCGCTGCTCGACGTCCGCGCGCACGTGTTGACTTCCCGCAGTGTCGTACAAGGCGTCGCCGATGATGTAGCCGCGCACAGGAACGTCGCGCGGTAACGCCCGCACCGCTTCGATGAACGTGTCATGCCCTTTCCACCGACCGAATGTCGCCACCAAACCGACTCGAACGGTCCCGGCTGGCGCCGGCGGCAGCGTCGACAGTTGATCGAGATCGACTATGGGGCCTCGAGGCGTGAACACGTTCGCGTCGACCGCGTTGTAAATCGTCGTGACAGGGACCGTCGCTGCGATAGAGGCGGTCACGTCTGCTGCCACGCTCCGCGAGTTCGTCACGATGGCCGCAACGTGCCGGACGGAGCGGCGCAAGAGAGCACGGCTGATGGGGCGTGCGCCGACGTACTCGTGAACGTGCCAGACGACGGGCGTTCCAGGTGGCGCCGCACGCGCGCCCAAAATGTGGACCTTGAAGCCGTTCGTGTGGACGACGTCCGGGCGGAGCGCGGCGAGGAGTTTCCGCAGCCGGCGCGAGTAAAGCCCGACTCCACCGGCGGCCAGCAACATCGACGCACCGCGCCCGGCGATGGCGCGGACGCCGCCGCCCACCCGTTCGCCCAGACGCGCAAGGCGCTCCGGAAACGGCAGGACGTGCACGCATACGCCGGCGGCCCTGGCGCGCACCGCCAGCGGCCCCTCCCGGGGTACGACCAGATCAAGGGTCCAGGCTGGCTCGACCCGGCGCAGCCCGCGCAACAACTCGAGAAGACTGACTTCCGAGCCGCCCATTTCGGCCGAAACTCTGAGGAAGGCGAGCCGTGTGATCACGGGACGGTGACGATTCTCGTGCCCTGTGACTAGCGCCGCCCGATCAACAGTACGTTGTCGGAAAGGCGCCGCGGCGAGAGTCGCGCCAGGGCTTCCGGGTAATGCCAGCGCGTGAGCGGCACACGGCCCCGGCGGGTGAACTCGATCGCACGCTCGCGCAAGTGGCATTCGCTCGCGATGCGATGGAGATCGACTTCGAGAAGGGCTGTGCGGTGCGCGGGATACGCGGCGTCCTGGAACGCGGAGAATCGCCCCTTGACCACGAGCGTCAGCAGGCTGAGCGCGCTGATCTGATTTGGCGTCGTCACGACGATCCAGCCGCCCGGCCGGACGATCCGCACCAATTCGCGCACGAACGCGCGGGGATTCTCGAGATGCTCGATCACTTCGACCGCGGCCGCCACGTCGACACTGCCGTCGTCCAGCGGGAGCCGGGCCGAGTCCAGATCGGCGACGCGAAAATCGATCCCGTCCGGCAATCCGTCGTAGCGCACCGCATCGATGCCGATCGCGCGTGTGAACACGCCCGAGACCGTCCGCCACAGATCACCGGAGCCGCACCCGACATCCGCGAGGATCCCTCCCGCGTGACGGTCCACGAGAAGACGCGCGACCGCCTTGCAGATCCAATCGTCGCTCCGCCCGAGACTCTGTCTCGCGCGCCGTTCGACCTCTGTCGCGACGGGAATCATGCGACGGGGACGGGCGAGACCTGAGCGCGGATCACTTCGCACATCTCTCGCAAGCGCAGTTCGGGATCCGCCACCCGGCGGGCGCGTGACGGTCCGGCAACGCCGAGAGTCAGCCGACCGGCCCGGTTGTCGATCAACTGCTGCAGCGCTTCGGCCAGCGCGGCCTCCGATGATTCGCGCAGCAACACGCCCGAGCTCGTGTCGACAATTTCGAGCGCGCCACCCGATGCGGTAGTGACGACCGGCACACCGGCGTACAGCGCCTCGACGAACGCGATGCCGAACGGCTCCGGTGACGTATTGGGCTGGCAGTGAATGTCAGCCGCGGCAATCAGCCGCCGCACGTCCGGCCGATCGCCGAGAAACCGCACGCGTCCGCGCAGTGCCGGATCCGCAGCCAGCTGGTGGAGCTCTTCGAGGTAGTCTGCCTCGTGGGCACGCTGGGGCGCACCCGCGATCCAGATCGCGAAATCACCACGCAGCCTGACGGCGGCCCGCAGCAGCACGTGATGTCCCTTGTACCGTTCGAGCCGGCTTGCAAGGACGATCACCGTCGTGCGATCGCTGGCGCCGGCCGCGCCGCGAACGCGACGCCGCTCTTCCGCGTGTAGCGGAGGATTCGGCACGACAGGCGGGTAAATGACGTCGCGCGGCACCGACGGCATCCATCGATTCACGGCCTCGGCGGTGAATCGACTGTTGCAGATGAACCGATCCGGGGGATAGCGTCTGACCTTCTTTTCCGGCCAGGCATCCGCCTGCGGAATGTCGTGCACCCACATGATCAGCGGCCGCCGTCGTCGCCTCGCGACCGGTGCCGACAGCACGTAGGGCCAGGGCGCGTGACAGATGACTGCATCGTAGGCGGCTGACGCGAGCATCCGTGCGAGCGCGCGGCGCGCCCGCCACACCGTCGCCGGTCGGCTGAACCGGACGGCGCCGAGCACTCCGGGATCGCCGCCGCGCTCGCGCAGCTCGCGTGCGACGCGCCCGTCGAAGCACAGCACGAAATCGTGGGTACACTCGTCGGGCCGCTGCGCCTCCGCGATGGCGAGCAGCATCCGCTCGACGCCGCCGAACAAATTACCGGCGGCAACGTGGAGCACCCGGAGGTGGGTCGAGGGTTTCACGTCAGGCTCACAGGATGCGCTGCGGAACCTTGATCGTGTCGTTCGGCTGCACGACGTCGCTCATCCGGGCCTTGATTTTGAGGAGCTTGCCGTCCACCGTCCGCTCGATCGTGATTCGTCCCGTCGCCGCGCGCTCGGTCGCGCCGCCGGCCAGCGACAGGGCGCGTTCGACCGTCAAGCCGTCTTCGTAGAGGATGGGACCGGTCTGCCGGACGTACCCGAGCACGAATATGGTTTCCGCCTTCGGGACGAAGATCGTGTCGCGATCCTGGAGCGTGATGGTTTGTGCGCGCCCCGACTCGAGGTCGCGGCGCGGGACACGAATCTGCTGCGCCACCGGCTCTGCGCCCGCGGTCGCGCCCGCCTCCGCCCCCGCGTAGCGCGTAATCACCACGTAAGACCCGGCGTCGGACGTCATCGATCCCGCCTGCGCCAGCACCGACATGATCGAGACGTTTCCCTCGAGCTTGAACTCGCCGGGGGAGCGCACCATGCCTTGCACCGTTACCGTCTTGCTGCGGTATCGCACGACGTCGATCGTGACCGACGGATTGACGAACAGTCCTTTCGAGAGCCGCTGCTTGACCTGCTGTTCCAGCGCGCGGGTCGTCAGGCCCGAGGCTTTCAGGCGACCGATGTACGGACAGTCGATGGTTCCGTCGGTGTCGACGACCACCCCGGCACGCGACGCGTCGGGCTCGCCGAACACCGTCACGTTGAGCACGTCCTGAACACCAATCGTGTAATCGGTCAGCGCGGGCGCCGGTGCAATGGGCACTCCCTGGGTCAGCAGCAACAGCAGCGTGAGGATGGTCATGGCATAGTTCCCCAGGTCAACGAGGCGAAGATTCGGCGCTTGCGATACTCACGGTCGGCGGCGCGATCCGAGTCACGCTCCGCCCATTCCGTGTTCACGCCAAGCCGGGCATGCTCGGAAAAGCGGTACCCCACCCCTCCGCCGTAAATGGTCGACGTGTCGGTGTCGGCATTGCTGGCGCCGCCGCGATAGTTCATGAGCGTTCGTCCGGCGGTGCCACGGACGTCCCACGGTCCGACGACAACGGTCGTCCACGTGATGTGTCCTCCGTTGCCCACGTAATAGGGCGTCGACGGGTCGTAGGAGTACTGCACGTCGCGCAGGTATGACGCCTGCAGCTGGTGCCGTCCGTAGATCGTCGCTCCGATCGCAGCCGATGCGACAAAGCCGCTGTAGTCCGGCAGCGTCGGATCGATCGCATCGAAGTGCCGATATCCGAACGACGCCTCTCCCGTCAGCAGGCCCGTGGGACTGAATCGCAACGTCGGCGATACGCGCCAGCTGTTCGAGTCGCGCGACGGCGACAGATCGAAGCGCTGCTGCTCGCGCTGCACCACAACGCTGTAGGTCGTGACCGGGGTGAGCTCGATTCCGAAGCCCCCTTCAATGCGGTCGACGGTTCCGTCAAAGCTGTCGTGCAGGGGAACTCCACGGAATATCGCATCCTGATCGTACTCAGTCGTGCCGTGTCGGGCGTCGAGCAGCAGGTTCGTGCGCGACGCGACGCGCACGGTGATCCCGGCCGCATACGTCTTGTCGTGATGACGGGCGCGAGCGTCGACCTCGGGATTCAGGCGGTTGCGTGTATTTGCCCCTTCGAACGACGCGAAGGGGCGCAGGCGTCCGAGATCCGCGTCCATGCGCACCTCTGAGGTGACGTTCGTGCCGCGTTCGGTGTCGTACCGATCGTAGTAGACATAGTCGATCGATGTGACGTAACTGAGGTGCACGCGGCGCACACGAAACGCGACATTCGCCTTTGGCGTGAGCGTAAGCGTGAAGTCGGACTTCGGATCGGTCGCGTCATTGAAAACGTTGTCGTCGACCCCGACATCTTTGACGACCAGGCTTGGTGCCAGTGTCAGGGGCCCATAGACGACGGCGCCGGGCGGCAGTTGTTCGGGGTCTCCCTGCTGCGCCGACACGAGAGCGGGCGCGACTCCGAACGCGAAAATCACGAATGCGGCGCGGCGGACGCGTGGGGTCATGGTGTGACCGGGGCTCCGGCCCGCCGGGCGATTCCGAGTTGCCGTGTTTTCCGATACAGGTTCGCGCGCTCGATTCCAAGCGTGCGTGCCGCGTCGCTCATGCGCCACTGGTGGCGCTCGAGCACCGATGCAATGTATTCGCGCTCGAAGCGCCGGCGCGCATCGCGGAGGCTGACCTCGGGCGCAACCCGTGGAAACGCGCTGTCGATCGGAAGATGCGCAAGCACGTCCTCCTGCCGCACCGCGCCATTCGAAACCGCGCGCAGCACGTTTGCGAGCACGCGGCGCATCTCGTCGAGATTGCCGGTCCATCGCGGCGCCGCGAGAACGGTCAAGGCGGCCTGCGTGAATGTGGGCCCGGGTCCGCCGGTCAGCTCCGAGGTGATGCGCGCAGCCAGCTCCGGAATATCGGCGGGCCTATCGCGTAGCATCGGTATAGAGATAGAGACCCGAGAGAGCCTCCGGAAGAGATCGGGGCGGAAATGTCCTTCGCGCACTTCCGCGCCGATCGACGCGGGCGCCTGTGCGATGACGCGGCCGCGAATGGCAACCCGTCGTCCCCCGGCGCCAACTTCACGATCCCGCACGACCCGCGCGAGCCGGCGCTGGGCGGCTGCCGACAGCTCCACGATGTTCTTCAAGTACAGAGTGCCAGTCCGCGCGCGCCACATCGCCGAAGACGGAGAGACGTGATCGACGTCGGCCTGTCCATTCCCGCGCGGACGGCTGCCGAACAGTTCGCGCTCGACGGCTGACGGATCGCGGGCCCCGCAGTCGAACGAGAGGAAAAGGGTGTCGCCCCGGCTGCGATCGTGAATCGCGCGCGCGACGGCATCGGCGTCGAGACCGGCGTCGGCGGCAATCAGGATGGGCCCCGACTCGGTGAGCGCCTGCGTGAACGCGGCACGGGCGCGTTCAGCCGCGGCCGAAGGACCGTCGAGTGGCAGCGGCCAGTGGCCCTGCGGCCCCGACGGCGAGCCGGGCAACGGAGTACTGGAGAGAGGAGTTCGCATGATATTGAGCGGTCCCGGGCAGCGCTTCGCCCCGTCGGTCCCAGTCCGGTGACTGGCCGAGGATGGCCCGGGGCAGTTGTGCGGTTGAGTTCAGCCCGAATTGTCGCGCTATTCGACGCATGTGTCAATAGCGACACTCAGGTTGAGTCCTAAATGACACAAGCGATCGGCGTCTGATGTCGTGGGCCGCAGCCGTTCAGGGCTGCTGGTGTTGGATCACGCGGTGAGGCCGCGGACGAGGCGGTCGAACGCTCCCTGGCCGGCCTGAAGGGAATCCCAGGTACCTTGCTCGACGATCTCGCCGCGCTCGAAAACGACAATCCAGTCGGCTTCGCGGATGGTCGACAGCCGGTGCGCAATCACGAGGGTCGTCCGACCCCGCGATGCATTCGCCAGCGCCTGCTGCACCAGCTGCTCCGACACGGAATCGAGATGCGACGTCGCTTCGTCGAGGACCAGGATGCTCGGGTCGCGCACGATCGCCCGGGCGATCGCAATCCGCTGGCGCTGCCCGCCCGAGACCATTGCGCCGCGCTCACCGACGAGCGTTTGGACGCCGGCCGGCAGTTCCGCCAGCATGTCGTCGAGGTTGGCCGCCTTCAACGCGCCGGCGAGCGCGTCCTCGGTCGCGTGCTGCCAGCCGTACAACACGTTGTCGCGCAGCGTGCCGTGAAAGAGAAACGCGTCCTGCTCGACGAGCGCAATCGCACGGTGCCAGCTCTCGGCGGAAAAGTCCCAGCAATCGATGCCGTCGACGCTGATGCGGCCCGAGGTGGGTGCGCGCAGCCTGAGCAGAAGTGCCGCGAGGGTGGACTTGCCGGATCCCGAAGCGCCGACAATCGCGACGGTGTTGCCGGCAGGGACGACGAACTCGACGTCGCGCAGCGCCGCTGTTCCGGCCGCATACCGGTAGGTGACCCGCTCGAACCGCAGGTCGCGACGAAGACCCGGGAACTCGATGGTGCCAAATGGCCGTGGCGGGTACAGGGGCGTGTTCAGCCACTTCTCGACTTCACGAATACCGCCGGCGAGATAGAACAGGTGCCCCTGCATGCTGTACAGCTGATTCAGCAGCGGCAAGAGCCGCAGCAGGACGAAGCCGTACCACAGGAGATAGCTGCTCAGCATGTGTCCTGGACGGACGAGAAAGATGTACGCACAGATGACAATCGCCATCGCGCCGGCGACCGCCAGCGTCTCGGTGAGCGGAAACAGGAGCGCGTGTGCGCGCGACGTGGTTTCCTCCGAGTTCGCCTGCGCGATGTTCAGGGCTGCAAAGCGATCGATCTCGCGTTGCTGGGAGTTGGTCGCGCGAACCACGCGCACGCCGGCAAACGACTGTTCGAGGACGGAGGAGAGCTGGTGGTTCAGATCCGTGAGTGCAGTTCCCGCCCGTCCGAGTCGCGTGTAAACGAAGCCGAGAACGCCGCCAAGCGCGGCGCCGAGCGCGACGACCAGCGACGTCAGCGGCCAGGAGATGTAGAAGAGCGCGATCACGTAGAACAGCGCGATGCTCGCCCGTTGCACGAATCCGACCGCCGCTTCGATTGCCACTGTGGTGCGGAAGGTCTCGACGAGAAAGACATTGGCAATCTCGCCGCCGGGACGTCGATCGAACACGTCGAGGTCGGTCCGGTGCAGCCGCTCGAACAACGCCGTACGCAGGCCGATCGCAATGCGGCGCTTGAGATGCGCGGAAAACAGCTGCGCGATATAGCTGGCCACGTTCTTCGCCGCAATGGCCGCGACGATCGCAAGGCTGCACAGGCCAACGTAGTACGCCGGGGAGTGGTTCGGGAATTCCCGCTCGAGCCACTGCAGCGGCCGCATGGGCACCGCGTTCGAACCGCCCAGGAGCAGCGACAGCAATGGAACGAGGAGACCGACGCCGACGCCTTCGAACAGCACCATCACGAGCGAGCTCGCGAGCGCCGCGAACAGCAGGCCGCGCCCTGCACCGAGGTACGGCCGCAGCTGCTTGAGGAGCCGCCAGACGTCGGCTGTCTGCGTCAACCAGGATTTCATCGGGGGGTGCCGTCAGGATACTCGCGCTTTTTCTTCCGTTCCAGCTCTTCGAGCGTCTTCGGCCAGTCGTTGCGCAGGAGCCGGGACAACGCGCGATCGGCGAGGAGACGGCCTCCCGTCTGACACGTGGCGCAGTAGTTGGCCTCGTTGCTCGCGTACACGATGCGCTGCACAGGCGCACCGCAGCGCGGACAGGGCTGACCGTGACGGCCGTGGACGGCCATCCCCGGCCGGAACGCCGTCACCTTCTGGGGAAAGGCCTCTCCGGTTTCTTCGCGCAGCCGCTCGGCCCAGCCGCGGAGTACCGTGAGACACGCGGTGTGCAGCGCGCGGAGCTGCTCGTCGGTCAGTGCATGCGTCAGGGCCATTGGCGACAGCTGTGCCGCGTGCAGAATCTCGTCCGAGTACGCATTGCCGATGCCGCTCAGCAGGTGCGGGTCCGTCAGCGCCCGTTTGATCGTGTGGTTCTCGCGACGGATGGCCGCGGCGAACGCCTCGAACGGCGCGTCGAGCACTTCGAGGCCACCGGGATCGAGCGCCTCGACCGCCGCTTCACCACGGACAATGTGCAGCGAGGCGCGTTTGCGCGACCCGGATTCCGTGACAATCAGCGAGCCATTTGGGAAATCAAACGCCGCCAGACCGATTTTCCCTGGTATCGGCGCGCCCGCCTCGAGCCAGCGCAGACGTCCCGCGATCATCAGGTGCATCACGGTGAAGAGATCGGCATCGAACGCAAACACGATTCGCTTGCCGAGCCGCCGAAGATCGAGGACACGATGCTCTTCGAGCGCCGCCGGCGCGACCTCCACGCTGCGCAGGAAGAACGCGCTTGCAAAGCGCAGGCGCGCGAGCGGCTGATCCAGTACGCGCGGGCGGAGGGCCGCGAGATACAGCTCGATGTCGGGCAACTCCGGCATGCGTGACCTCAGGGCCTCTTCGATTGTGTCAGGGCCCGATTGGATGCGGGACGATCGCCATCACCCCGGCCGGGAGGCCTCAATAGCCAACGAGCAGCCGCGCCGCGCGTGCGATCTCTGGTTCGCCTGGCAGAAAACGCGCCTCGAGAGGCGGTGAGTAGGGCACGGGCGTGTCCAGCGCGCCGATCACCCGGACCGGCGCGTCGAGCG
>Ga0136846_1225150_pt1 | contig 16986 bp, 16 predicted proteins | sample HopSoiMetagenom2_FD_96841 | JGI IMG/M metagenome (GOLD analysis project Ga0136846, IMG submission 96841) | Grasslands soil microbial communities from Hopland, California, USA - 2 Assembly 2016 (version 4) | ecosystem: Environmental > Terrestrial > Soil > Grasslands | place: USA: Hopland...
CGGAGATGCGTGAGGACGAGCTCGCCGGTCGCGCCGTCCTCCCAGTCGCCGGCGGCGCCTGTCTCGGCGTCGATCAGCTCGGGATGGACGAACCCATGTGCGCCGAGGTGCATGCCGGCCTGCTCCTCGCACTCGCCCCTGAGCGACGGGCCGATGTCGCCGATCCCCATCGCCTCCGTCACGCGCGCGCCCCATCCCTCCTCGAGCTTCGCCCGGAACACGGGCTCTCCCCCGCCCGGCTCGCCCGCGACGAGCACGCGGCCGACGCTCGAGCGCCTCAGGTCGGCGAGCTCGAGCAGGTATGCGGCATACGACGGCGTCAGCACGACGGCGTCCGGGCGCAGCTGCTCGATCGCGAGCAGCAGCCGCTCGCTCGAGCCGGTGCCGACCGGGACGTGCGTCACGCCGATGCGGGCGAAGGCGTCGAGCGCAGCGCCGGCGACGAACGGGCCTGCGTTGTACGTCGTGACGACGGTATCGCCGCGGCCGATCCCCGACGCCGCGTAGCTTCGCGCCGACCCGGTCACCCAGTTCTCGAGGTCGCCGGCGGTGAGAGGGATGTAGCTCGGCGTCCCGGTCGTGCCGCTCGTCGAGTAGATCCGGGCGATCTCGTCGCGGACGACGCACAGGTGCGCACCGAACGGATTGTCGGGCGTGCAGGTCGCCTTCAGCTCCCGCTTGTCGGTGAGCGGTAGCTGTGCGATCGATTCGAGCCCACCGCCGGTGTCGCGGTCGGCGAGCTTCTCCCTGTAGAACGGCGAGCGCTCGAGCAGGTACGCGAGCTGCTCGCGGAACCGCCCGTCGTCGTCACTCATCGGCGGCGCGCGACGCGAGCAGGAAGCCGATCGGCCGCTCCTGCTCCTCGGCGAGATGCGCGAGCAGACCGGCCGTCCGCGCGAGGATCGGCACCGCCTGCGCGACCACCGGTGCATAGCCGAGATCGAGCAGCACCGCCGCGATCGGAAGCGAGACGTTCAGCGTCAGCGGCTTGCCGTAGACGGCCGCCACGGCGTCGCGGAGCTCTCGGGCGAGCGCAACGTGCGGCCCGCTCACGGCTCGGTCGTCGGCGAGCGCGAGGATGCGCTCCGCGCGCGGGTCGACCGGCTTGTGCAAGGGGTGCCCGAAACCGGGCACGCGCCCGCCGGCCGCGTGGATCTCGTAGACGACGGTCTCGGCGCCGCGCTCTTCCGCATCGTCGAGGAGCCGAGCGCACTCGCCGGCGGCGCCGAGGATCACCGATCCGGCGCCGAGGATCCCGGCCGCGACGGCTCCCTGCAGCGACTCCGGGTCTGCTGCGAGCGTCATCCGGGCCGCGACGTTGCTGGGCATCAGCCCGTGCTCGGCGATGGCGACGAGCAAGAGGTCGAGGAAGAAGCGCTCGTCGTCCGTCGGCTCGCGTCCCGTGAGCAGCAGGTGGAAGTACTCCGTGAACGTCACGCGGCCCATCAACTCGGCCAGGTCGTGCCCGCGCACCTCGACGCGGTCAGGCTCGGCGCGGCTGATCCGGCTCAGCGTGTCCACGCGCCGATACCTACGTGTTGACTGCCGCCCCGTCAAGTGAAGTCTCCGCCGCCATGTCGAGCTCCTCAGCTTCCGACACGCGCAGAGTCGATGTCGGCGGCGGCGACGGCGAGGATCTCGGCGACCTCCGGGCGGCCGGCGTAAGCGTCGAGCAACGCCCGTACCCACCGGCGCGCGACGTGCAGGTACCCGGGCATCGGTGTGACGAGAACGGTCGCCTCGTGCTCCACGAGACGGCGGGCGACGTCGTAGAACTCGCCCCACGCCTGCGCTCGCTCGCGGAAGCCGGGATCCTCCCAGACGCTCTTCCGTGTCGGGTTCATGTTTCCCTCGAAAGCGGACCGGAGCAGGAACTCCTTCGAGCTCGCCCATTCGACGAAGCGCCATGCCGCGGCCGCGTCCCGCGTCTGCCCGTTCACGACCAACGACCAGGTCCACAGGTTCGGCCGGCGCGACCCGTCGGGGCCGGCCGGCGGTAACGCGTAGCCGATCTGACCCGCCAGCCGGGACGACGCGGGGTCCTCGAAGTACGCGACGTAGTGATCGGAGTCGACGATCAGGCCGTAGCCGCCCTGCGCGAAGTCGAGCGCGAGCTCGTACCAGCGCTGCTCGGGCCAGTCCGGCGGGCCCGCTCGGTGGAGCCCGTCGAGGAACTCCGTCGTCACGCGCACCGCGACGTCGGAGGCGATCGCGCACGAGCCGTTCTCGAAGTCGCGCCCACCGCACGACCAGAGCTGTGTCGCATACCCCGTGTACATCGTGTGCCACGCGTCCGTACCGCGCTGGGCAAAGCCGCGCACGCCGCCGCCGTGGTGGGCGATGCGTGCCGCAGCGTCGAAGTACTCCGTCCACGTCGTAGGCACGTCCACGCCGGCCTTGTCGAGGATCCGCGGTACGAATGCGAGGTTGTACGACTCGCAGTTGACGGGGATCTCGAGCAGCGGGCCTTCGCCGAGCGGGTCGCCGAAGCGACCGGTCCAACGGTTGCACGCAATCAGACGCTCGAGGAAATCGCCTGCATCCCAGCTGTCACTCGACTGCTCGACGAGGTCGTCGAGCGGCCGGACGAAGCCGGCGGCGACGTGATCCCACATGAGCACCGGCCCTGACATGTAGACGTCGGCCGCCTCGTCGCCCTCGAGCAGATGACGGATCTCGTTCGAGTAGTAGAGGTCGCTCGGGACGATGCGGAGGTCGAGCGTGAGGCCGCTCTGCTCCTCGAATTCGGCCGCGTGCCGCTCGACGCTCGCGACGTACGCGTCAGTATCCGGGCCGAGGAACCTCATTCGCGCCGGAGCCTATCCCCACCGGCCTGCGGGACTCGCCACGGCGATGTAAAGTCGCCCCGGGGGGAGGCTCTCTTGATGCCTAGATGTCGCGTCTCGTATGAACGCGCGAAAGAACCGAGAAGTGGCCTTGTGTCAATTCAGAGTTCTCGGGTGCACCCGAGTCCTACGTGTCTTGGAGTCTCTCCCGCTTTCTCCATCCCGGTGACGTGTGGCTGAGGACGCCGGGTTCGCGGTCGCGGTCACGATCCGGGAGAGCCTGATCAACAACGCGCTGCTGACGTCGTACGCAAAGAAGACGTTCCCGCGCACGCTGGCTCACGACCTGCCTGGAACGGCGCAGCCGTCGGCGATCGACATGTTCCTCGCGCCGCCGGTCGTCAACTGCCGGCGGGACAGGATGACGATCGCCGTCCAGATGTGGGGAACGATCGACGTCACCATGACCGACACCAAGGAGACGGGGAGCGTCGCCGCCAACCTGACGCTCGAGCTGAACCCGGCGTTCAAGGTCGACGTCGGCGTCGACCGGTTCGGCGTCAAGTTCCAGAACCTCGACCTGGTCTTCGAAGATCTGACGGCGGACGTCACCGCGATCGCGTGGAGCTTCGAGGTGATCTCGGGCCCGCCGTTCTCGTCCGCGGCCGACGCCTACCTTCGCAGCAACGGCTACATGCTCCGGCTGCAAGCGGCGATTCAGGGCGCGATCCTCCTCCGGCTGGTGACCCTTCCGAGTCTCGACGCCTCGTTCCTCGGCGACGGTCTGCTCAAGGCGGTGAGCGGGCACGTGGCCCAGACTAAGGTCGTCGCCGGCGCCGTACTGCTCGGCCTCGACATCACTTCCGACGGACTGACCGGCCACATCGAGACGCAGGGAGACCTCGACCAGCTCGAGGATTTCGCGTTGAGCAACGACGTCGCCGCGGTGACGAGCGCGGTCGCAGTGCCCGTCCAGCTGCAGCAGGCGCAGGACGAGGTCAAGAACGCGGTGTCGAAGTCGGGAGGAACGCTCGACTGGCTGACGATCGAGGCGCAGACCGGCCACTTCCACGTCCGCGGCTCGGCGCACGACACCGGGGGCTCCGTCGACTTCTCCTTCGACGTCACACCGCAGATGTGGGCGTCCAGGCCGGGGAAGCTCTTCCAGTACCTGCCGGAGTACGTGAAGGTGAACCCGCGGCAGTGGCCCGCGCTGGCATTCTCGATCGACAACCCGCAGGCGAGCACGAGCCCGGCCTGGTGGGTCGACCTGATCGCGATCGTCGGCTTCTACCTCAACCCGGGCACGCCGTTCGTCATCTTCAGCCTCGCCGCCGACAACGCGCGATACGTCCAGGGTGACATCAGTCGCGCGCAGGCCCCGGATCCGACACCGCGTGTTCAGCACCTGAAGTCGCTCGTTCCGGGCGGGCCGACCGTTCGCATCGCGCTGAACGAGTTCACCATCTCGACCGACGGCACGTACACGGGCATCACGATGCAGCCGAAGGCGCTGCCCGGCGCGCTGATGGGGGTCGAGACGATCCCCGAGGACTTCGCCGGCGAGGCTCTCGGCTACCAGGTGCGGCTTCCGCTCGGCGCGATGCCGGACGACCCGGCCCTGCGTGTCCGGTGGACGGTCACCGATCCGCAAGGGAACGTCCTCGTGAACAGCGACGACGCCGCCGCGGGCCGGCTGATGTTCACCGTCACCCCTGCGGTCGACGCGCCCGGCCAGTCCGAGGTTGCGGTCTCGGTGCGCGTCTACAGGGCGCTCGGCGCGCAGATCACCGATCTGGTGAACGACGACATCGGGCTGACGATCCGGCAGGCCCCAGCCGGGACGGGCGCGTACGTGCGCTGGTCCTACGAGGTCAAGAACCCGCAGGTCGCGTTCGACGAGGTCAACAACGAATGGCGGTTCGCAGGCGACCGGCGCGTGAAGCGCCACTCGAACATCCACCGGACGGACGACGCACACTGCCAGAACGCGTTCAAGCCTTCGCGGTACGCACCGCAGCGCGACCTGCTCGACGCGCTTCCGTTCCCGCTCGCCGACGTCACGCTGCACCGGTCGCAGCTGTGCGACTACTGCTTCTTCGGCAGCCCCGGCGGCTTCCGGCTCCGGCTCTGACCATGCGTGCGCGGCCTGGCATCCTGCCGCTTAGCGTTCGTGCGCCGCCCTCGGACGGCTGCTGCGGAGCTGGGGGACCACGCCAACGCGAAGGAGAGACAACCCGTGCAGATCACCAGGAATGCACTCGAAACGAATCCGGGGCCGAGCGACTGGTTCTCCGGCTCGGTCTACATCGACACCGTTGCGGCTCCGGCGGAGGGCTCGAGGTTAGCAGCAGCGAGCGTGCACTTCATGCCGCGTGCGCGCACCGCGTGGCACACCCACCCGCACGGCCAGACGATCTGGGTCACGGAAGGCGTGGGCCTCTGCCAGCGCGAGGGCGCCCCGATCGAGGTGATCCGGCCCGGTGATCGCGTCTTCTTCGAGCCCGGCGAGAACCACTGGCACGGCGCCGCACCGACCCGACTCATGACGCACATCGCCATGCAGCAGGCGGACGACGACGGCAACGTGGCCACCTGGGGCGAGCACGTCAGCGACGAGCAGTACGCGAAGGCACCCTCGATCGGCGAGGAGGGTCGCTGATGCGCGCCACGATGTCACCGCGCCGGCCGGTCGCTCGCCGCGCGAAAGGCGCGGACCGCCCCGGCGCTCGCGGCGGTTGTCGCGATCAGCATCAGGATTGCCGTGACAAGTAGCGCCGGTGCAAGCGGCGACGCCGCCGTGCCGTTCGGCGCGCCCGCGAGGAACCACGGAGCGGACCGCGCAAGCGCCGCCCACCAGATCGCCGTCCCTGCCGTCATCGCAACCATCGAGAGCGCAACCCCGGCGCCGAGCACCGCCTCGAGCCGCAACACTCGCGATGAGATCTCGAGGCGGCGCGCGACGACGACGCCTGCCACGGTCCACGTGGCGAGGCAACCGAGCAAGAGCAGCGCCCAGAGAACGGTGACCGTCGCGTAGGCCGTGTCGTGGCCGTTGCGCTGAGCGGCGGTCAACCCATGCGCCCACACGACCACGGCGACGGACGCGGGTATCGCCACGAGCGTCAGCCCGACGGCGACGGGCAGCGACCGTACTTGACGCCGGCCGCCGGTTTGGAGGATCCGACCGAGGCTCGGGAGCACGGCGGCCACACCTGTCACGACCAGGGCGCTCGCGATGGCCGCCCCGACGACGAGCACATCGAACGCGCCCGCCGGCAACGCGCGACTGCCGCTCGGCGTCACCGCTTGCCAATGTTCAGAGAACTTCTGCACCCCGATACCGGCGACGACGAAGACCGCCCATGCACAGAGCACGAGGAGCGTTCCTCCGCGCATCCGCTCCGCGGGCGTCCCGTCGCCGGCAAGACCAGCCCCGCGCAGCCGCTCACGCACGGCCCCCAGCGCGACGTCGGCACGCACCCGCCAGGGCACATGGCCGGCACTCGTCTCCAGGATCAGCGTCTCCAACTCTTCGCCGTAGCGCGCGCGCCAGCCAGACGGATAGAGGCGCAGCAGGAAGCCGCTCGTCCGCTCCGGCCTCACGCGAGCCCTCCCGCCGTCACAACCCGCGGCGTCCCGGTACCCGCGAGCCGCGCCGTCCCCTCCTCGACGATCGCCCGCAGCTCCGTGAGCGTCGCTTCGAGAGCCTCCGCGCCGGCGGCCGTCAAGCGATACGGACGCCTCCGCCCGGATGCGCCGACCGGCTCGATCAGCCCCCGCTCCTCGAGTCGCGCGATCGCGCCGTAAAGGGTGCCCGGCCCGAGCCTCACGCGGGCGAAGGCCTCGATGTCCTGCAGCAGGGCATACCCGTGCTTCGGCCCGGACGCCAGGCTGGTCAGGATCAGCACCGGTGGATCGTTCGACCGACCCGACTTACCTGGGTTCTTCTCCCGGATCGGCACGCCGCGCATCTTACTACGCGCTACGTATTAAGCAAGGCGTACGAGTCGAGTCGAGCGTCCTGCCGGGCCCGACTCGCAGAAACGGAGCGACCGCCCGGAGGCGGTCGCAGGAACTCGGGTATAGCGGGGGCAGGATTTGAACCTGCGACCTCCGGGTTATGAGCCCGGCGAGCTACCTGACTGCTCCACCCCGCGTCGCACCGAAAGTCTAGCACCCGAGCGCCTGCAAGCCGGCATGCGATCCTACGCCGGTTGCTCGTCTACGTCTGGATCGCGCTCGGCGTCTCGGTCGTCGTGACGGTCGCCTCGCTCCTCTTCGCGGCGGGGCGCTGTCTGGCCGCCTGGCGCGCGTTCCGCTGCAGCCGCGATCGCCTCTCCGGCGGGCTCGAGGAGATCGACCGGCGGGTCGAGGCAATGGAGCGGCGGATGGGGACCGCGGGCGAGACCGCCGCACGCCTCGAGCGGGGTCAGGCCGATCTCCAGGACTCACTCGCGGCCGCGCAGGCGGTCGCGGCCGCCGCCGCCGAGGTCCGCGTGACGGTGAGGCGCGCGCTCGCCCTGCTCCCGAGCGGGTAGTGCGGGGCGGGCGCCCGCGATCGTCGCGGACGCCCATCCCTTCCTTCGCTCAGAGCATGTTGCGCTTCCGCCACTTGGCGTAGATGTCCTTGATCGCGGTGTTCGTGTGACGCACCGAGTCCTGGGCGCTCACCTTGCCCTGCGAGACCTGCGCGAACATCTGCGGGATCAGGTACTTCTGAAAGATCTCGTCGACCGCCGCGTTCGTCGTGCCGGGATAGCCGATGTTGTGCGTGTACTTCTCGGCGATCGTCGTCAGGATCGAGTACTTCCCCTTCGGCTTGTGCTGGTCCGCGGCCGCAACCTTGCGGATGTCCTTGAACGGCATCGCGTTCGCGAACGTCGGGAAGTTGTAGAGCTGCGACTGGATCGTCGCGTCCTTCCCGGCGATGCAGAGGTCGGCGAGGAAGCGCTGCGCGGCGGGCTTGTTCTGCGCGAACTTCCAGATCGACCAGCAGCCCATCAGGTGCTCGAGCCCGATCCGCCCGTGCGGCCCGGCGGGGATCGGCCAGATCCAGAGGTCGTCCGCGTACTGACCGCCGGCGGCTCCACTCTCCGGCGTGCGTGTCGCCGAGATGGCGTTGAAGATCAACGAGCCGGTGCCCGAGTAGAGATAGTTGTTGTTGGCGGCGGCGTTGCCGTTCCAGCTGAAGACGTCGTTGGTCTCGCCGGTCTTCGCGATCTCGGCCATGAAGTTGACGGCGTCGACCGTGTTCTTCGAGAGCAGCGTCGGCCGGTTCTCCTCGTTCTGGATGAAGCTGCCGAAGCACATCATGAACGCGATCAGCGCCATGTTCGAGTCGATCTCCTGCGACTGCCCGATGCCGATGGGATGCCCCATCGCCTTCAGCTTCGGCCCCGCGGCCTTGACGTGGTCCCACGTCGCCGGTGACTCGCCGACGGCGTTCCACAGGTCGTGCCGCCAGACGACGGGGTCCGGGACGTAGCTGTCCGAGACCGCGAAGTACTTCTTCGTCTTCGGGTTGAACGTCGACGACTGGGCGATCGGCATGTATTTGCCGACCTTCTTCTCGACCTCCTGGATGACCGGCGCGTGGTTGATCACCTGGTCCTCGTACACCGCCATCGGGTGAAGGTTGAAGAAGAGGTCGTGGCCGCTTTGCGCCGCGACCTCCGCGGCCGCGCGCGTGTCGAGCAGGGCGTTGTTGATGTGCTCGATGTTGACCTGGACGTCGTTCTTCTCGCCCCACGCCTTCACCCACGGGTCGAGCCACTGGTCGTAAGAGGGAACGAAGTGCACCCACGTCAGTAATGAGAGGTTCCCAGAGAGCCAGCGTCCTTTGTAGTTCAGCGGGCCCGCGAACGAGAACGGCGCCGCGGCTCCTGCGACCCCGATCGCCGCCGCCCCAGCGCCTGCCTTCTTCAGGAACTCGCGCCGGCTGAGGAATGACTCCGCCGGTGCGGGCTCGTCCCTGGTGTCTGTCAAGTCCCTCCTCCTCCTTCGATGAGTTAACGGAAGGCCCCGCCCGTGAAGCCGGTGATGAACCGGTTGAGGAACGCGTTGTAGACGAGGGCCATGGGAATGCTCGGGATCAGGACGGCTGCCATGATCCCGGGCCAGTTGTAGAGATCGCCGCGGATCAGGTCGGTCGGCACTCCGACCGTCAGCGTGCGGTTCGTCGAGCTCGTGATGAACGTGATCGCATAGACGAACTCGTTCACGACGAGCGAGAAGGTGAAGATCACAACCGTCAGGATCCCCGGGGCGGAGATCGGGAACACGATCCGCACGAGCGCCCCGAACCGGGAGCAACCGTCGATCAGCGCCGCGTCCTCGAGCTCCTGCGGGATCGATTTGAAGAACCCCATCAACAGCCAGATCGCAAACGGGATCGTGAAGGACGGGTAGACGAGGATCAGCGCCCAGAGCCGGTCCTCGAGGCCGATCTTCGAGACCACGCGCGACAAGGGCAGGAAGAGGAGTGTCGGCGGCACCAGATACGTCAGGAAGATCGCGACGCCGAGGCTGCGGCCGAACCGGCCCGACAGCCGCGCGAGCGCGTACCCGGCGGGGACGGCGACGAGCAGCGTGATCAGCACGACGGCCAGCCCGACGAGCGTCGAGTTCCGGATCCAGCGCACGTAGCCGGTGTGGTGGAAGAGGTAGCCGTAGTTCTCGAGCGTCGGGCTGAATCGCCACGTCTTCGACAGGTCGTAGACCTCGCCTTGAGGCTTGAGCGACGTCACCGCCATCCAGAAGAACGGGAACGCGAGCAGGATCGCGAACGGCACGACGACGCCGTACTGGAACAGCCGTTGCCGCAGCAGTGCGCTCACGTGACCTCCGCACGGCGCGCGAAGAAGAGCATTCCGATCGTGACGAACGCGAGCAGCGGCAGCATGAAGAGCGCGATCGCCGCGCCCTCCCCGACGTTCCCCGAGTTGATGCCGGTCTGGAACGCCCAGGTCGTCAGCACCTGCGTCGAGTTGAACGGCCCGCCCGCCGTGAGGATGTACGGGACGACCATGTCGGTCGCGGTGAAGACGATCCCGAAGAGGATCGCGACGAGCGCGATCGGCAGCTGCAGCGGCAGCGAGACGTACCAGAACTTGCGCAGCCCGGTGGCGCCGTCGATCGCCGCCGCGTCGTCGACCTCCCTCGGGATCGAGGCGATCCCGGCGATGAAGATGACGGTCGCGAACGGGATCGTCCGCCAGGCCTGCACGGTGATGATCGACGACATCGCCGCCCGCGGCGTCCCGAGCCAGGTCGGATGGTTCGTCGCGGAGACGAGGTGCAGCTTGACGAGGAACCACGTGAAGATGCTCGCCTGGGTGTCGTAGAACCAGAGGAAGCCGATCGTGGTCAGCGCGATCGGCGCCGCCCACGGCAGCAGGATGAGGAAGCGGAGGAACCACCGGCCGCGAAAGGCATGAACGAGGGCGTGGGCGAGGAGGCCGGCGACCAGGATCACGACCGCCTGCGAGATGAAGGTGAAGAGGAACGTGTGCCAGAGCGCGTCGACGAAGATGGGGTCGTTGAGCTCGTGGCGGAAGTTCGCGAGCCCGATCCACGGCCCGGTCAGCGACCCGGCGGTGGCGTCGGTGAAGCTGAGGTAGATCGCCAGGATGAGCGGCGCCGCGACGAGCGAGCCGATGAACAGGACCGCAGGGGCGATCAGGAGCGTGGCGAGGAAGCCTCGCCGCTCGGTGACATATCTGAGCCGGCGCCGCCGGCCCGCACCCACCGCCACCGCTGCCATCGAGGGTCCGAATGTAACACCATTGCAACAGTCCGGTCTCCCGTTAATCTCCCCGGGCCGTGGCGGCCATCGAGCTCGAGCAGCTGACGAAGGTCTACTCGGACGGCACGCGGGCGGTGCGCGAGCTCGACCTCGACGTGGGCGACGGCGAGTTCGTCGTCTTCGTCGGCCCGTCCGGCTGCGGCAAGACGACCGCGCTACGGATGATCGCCGGTCTCGAGGACATCACCTCCGGGACGGTGCGGGTCGGCGGCGAGGTGGTCAACGACCTGCCGCCGAAGGCGCGGGACATCGCGATGATCTTCCAGAACTACGCGCTCTACCCGCACATGAACGCCTACGACAACATGGCGTTCGGGCTCAAGATGCGCGGCCTCGACCGAGCCGAGATCAGGCGCCGCGTCGAGTCGGCGGCCGAGATTCTGGGACTGGCGGACGTGCTGGCCAAGCGGCCGCGCCACCTCTCCGGCGGGCAGCGGCAGCGGGTGGCGATGGGCCGCGCGATCGTTCGGGAGCCGGCGGCCTTCCTGATGGACGAGCCGCTCTCGAACCTCGACGCGAAGATGCGGGTCCAGGTGCGGGCGGAGATCGCCCGGATCCAGCGCGACCTGAAGGTGACGACCGTCTACGTCACCCACGACCAGAGCGAGGCGATGACGCTCGGCGACCGCGTCTGCGTCATGCGCGGCGGGCTGCTGCAACAGGTCGACCGGCCCCAGGTGCTCTACGACCGGCCCGCGAACCTCTTCGTCGCCGGCTTCATCGGCTCCCCGGCGATGAACCTGGTCGAGGCCGAGCTGGCCGAGCGAAATGGCGGTCTGGTGGCGAGCTTCGGGCCGCACGAGCTGGCCTTCGCCCCCGAGCTCGTCGCCGAGCGGCCTGCACTCCGGCGCTACGTCGGCCGGCGCGTCGCGCTCGGCGTGCGCCCGGAGGACATCGCCGACGAGCCGGGGCCCGACGACGCCCGGCTCGAGATCACGGTCGACATCCGTGAGGACATGGGCTCGGAGGTGTTCCTCCACTTCGCCGTCGACGCGCCGCCCGTGAAGGCCGAGGAGCTCCGTGAGCTCGTCGGAGACGAGGCGGTCGAGGCAGCGGACGCGCAGACCCACCACCACGGCAGCCCCTTCATCGCGAAGGTCGCCCGCGGCACGGGCGCACGCGAGGGCGACCAGGCCTCGCTGACCGTCAACACGCGCCTCCTCCACGCCTTCGACCTCGATACGGGCGACGCGATCGCAGCCTAGAGCACGCTGCAGTTCGCGCAACAACGCTAGAGCACACGCGACTACCGGGGTCAGACCCCTCAACACTCCGCCGGCCGGTCGGAGGGGTACTTGCGCTCGCAAGATATCGGTGCTATGGTTCTTGCGTCATCAACCTTTGCGGAGGCAAGAATCCTATGAGCACCATTGTCGAACAGCAGCAGACCTCAGTCCCGGCCGGCACATGGCAGGCCGATCCGGTCCACTCGAGCGTCGGCTTCGCCGTCAAGTACCTCGGCGTCGCCACCTTCAGCGGCGAGCTGAAGGGCTTCGAGGCCTCCCTCGTCGACGGCGAGCTCGCCGGCAAGGCGCAGGTCGCCTCGATCGAGGTCAAGGACGAGAACCTCTACGCACACCTCCAAGCACCGGACTTCTTCGACGTCGAGCGGTTTCCCGAGCTCACGTTCTCCGGCCGCGACGCCGGCGACGGACGCTTCCAGGGCGAGCTGACGATCAAGGGCGTCACGAAGCCCGTCACGCTCGAAGGCGTCGTCACCGGCCCGGTCACCGACCCGTACGGGAACGAGCGCTACGGCCTCGCCCTTGCCGCCGTCGTCGACCGGACGGACTTCGGCCTCGACTGGAACGCACCGCTGCCCGGCGGCGGGTTCGCACTCGCGAACGACGTCACCCTCAAGGCCGAGCTCTCGCTCATCAAGGCCGCGTAAGGGAAGCGATGCGGATCCTCGCGATCTCGGGCAGCCTCCGCCGCGGCTCGCACAACACCTCGTTGCTGCGGGCCGCGGAGGAGCTCCTCCCGCCCACCAGTGAGCTCGTCTTCTGGGACGGGCTCAGGGACGTGCCACCTTACGACCAGGACGACGACGTCCAGCCGGCGCCGCCCGCGGTCGCCGCGCTCCGTCAGGCGGTCGCAGAGGCGGACGCCGTGCTGATCGCGACGCCCGAGTTCAACTCGTCGATCCCCGGCGCGCTCAAGAACGCGCTCGACTGGGCTTCCCGGCCGATCGCGACGAACGTCTTCCGGAACAAGCCGGTCGCCGTGATCGGCTCCAGCGCAGGCATGTTTGGCGCCGTCTGGGCTCAGGCGGAGCTGCGCAAGGTGCTCGGCGCGATGGGTGCGCGCGTCGCGGACGTCGAGGTCGCCGTCGGTCACGCCGGCGAGAAGTTCGAGGCCGACGGCACCCTCGTCGACGACGACGTGCGCGAGCAAGTCGCGGACGCGCTGTCGGTGCTAGGCGTCGAAGTCGGCAGCGGCCTCGTCGCCGTCTGACGGCGGCGGCTCGTCTTCGGCGAGCCGCCGCTGCACCACGGCGCGCGACAGCACGCCGACGAGCCGCCCGTCGTCTACCACGGGAACGCGCTCGTAGTCGTGCTCCTCGAGGAACGCGAACGCCCGCGTCAGCGGCGTCATCGAGTCGATGGTCGCGTTCGGCGGCTCGGCGATCTCGCGGAGAGTCACCTCCCGCGAGTCGCGACCGCGCGCCACGACCTCGCGCACGAGCGTCTTCCGCGTGATCACCCCGACGAAGCGCCCCCCGTCGCAGACGAGGACGGCGCGAACCTCGGGCCGCATCAGGGCCTCCCCCGCTTCCTGCGCCGACAAGCCGCCGTCGAGCGGGTGCGGGTCGGGCAGCATCGCGTCGCGGACGAGCTGTTCCGTCGAGGAGGCGCTCACGGGTAGATCCCCCGCGCCTCGAGAGCGGCGGAGACCTCACGGATGCCCGCGACGAGCGCGGCGTTGCGGAGCGTCATGGCGTCGCGGTCGGCGAGCTCCCACACGCGGTCGAAGGCGTCGCCGAGCTTGTCGGCCAGCCGGCTGCGGATCTCGTCGCGGTCCCAGAACAGCCGCCCGAGATCCTGCACCCACTCGAAGTAGCTGACGGTGACTCCGCCGGCGTTCGTGAGCACGTCCGGCAGGACGCGGATGCCGCGCTCGGCGAGGATCGCGTCCGCCGCGACCGATGTCGGCCCGTTCGCTCCCTCGGCGACGAGGCGGCAGCGGAGGTTGGCGGCGTTCGCGGCCGTGACCTGGTCTTCGCGCGCCGCCAGGACGAGGACGTCGCACGGCAGCTCGAGCAGCTCCGCGTTCGTGATCCGATCCGCGCCCTCGACCCCCTCGAGCGAGCCGTGTTCGCGAACGTGCTCGTGGAGGGTCGGGATATCGAGACCGGCCTCGGCGAACACGCCGCCGGAGACATCCGACACCGCCACGACCGTCGCGCCCTTCTCGTGCAGCTCGGTTGCCGCGATGCCGCCGACATTGCCGAAGCCCTGCACGACGCAGCGGAGGCCCGCGAGATCCCAGCCGAGCCGTGCGCAGGCGCGCTCGATCACCATCACCACGCCCGCGCCCGTCGCCTCGTGGCGGAAGAGCGAGCCGCCGATCGAGATCGGCTTGCCCGTCACGATCTCGGGCACCGCATACCCCTTGTGCATCGAGTACGTGTCCATCATCCAGGCCATCGTCTGCTCGTTCGTCGCCATGTCGGGCGCCGGGATGTCCTGGTCGGGCCCGATGAACGGCGCGAGGTCGGCCGTGAAGCGCCGTGTGATGCGGCTGAGCTCGGCCCGGGAGAGCTCGCGCGGGTTGCAGCGGACGCCGCCCTTGGCGCCCCCGTACGGGAGCCGCAGCAGCGAGCACTTCCAGGTCATCCACATCGCGAGCGCCGCGCATTCCCCGAGGTTGACCTCGCCGTCGTAGCGCACGCCGCCCTTCGTGGGGCCGAGAACGGAGGAATGCTGGACGCGGTAGGCGGGGAACGACCGGACGCTGCCGTCGTCGAGCTTGACCGGCAGCGTCAGGATCAGGGCCCGCTCCGGGTAGCGGAGGCGCTCGGCGACCCACTCGGGGATGCCTGCCTGGATGAGCGCCTGCTCGAGCTGGCTTCGGGCCTGGCGATAGAGCGGGGTGTCCCACTCGAGGGTCGGCAGGGGATGCGTGACCTCGACCATGTGCAAGAAAGCCTATTCCTGGGACCTAGGCGCCGCTTTTATGGGACCCACGGCCCATACGACGGCGCCGGTTTTCGTGGAGACTCTCGGAGTGCGCCACCCTGAGCTGCTGCCGCTCTTCGCCACGGCGATCGCGATGGAGATCGTCCACCTGCGCTGGATCATGCTCACGAAGTGGACGTGCCGGGGCTGTCACGCGTCGCACATGGACTGCGACTGCAAGTACGGCTGGCTCAAGCGCTTACTTTGATCTGTTGACCGCGGACAGGTCGGGCCTCGTAGACGCCGACGGTATTCGCGCTCCCGACCTGTCGCCGGTGTAACACTCAAAGCCCGGCCGGGGTGGCGGAACTGGTAGACGCGCTCGGCTTAAAACCGAGTGCCCTTCGCGGGCGTGGGGGTTCGATCCCCTCCCCCGGCATTCAGGTTGCTACAGGGCCGCTGCCAGCTCCGGGGCTCCGAAGAAGGCACCGACCGCCCCGAGCTCGTCGACAAGGGGGCACCGCGGCAGCGCGGCGAGGAAGGCGCGGCCGTACGGGCGGGTGCGCAGCCGCGGATCGAGGATCGCGACGACGCCCCGGTCGTCGTGGCCGCGGATCAGCCGCCCGAACCCCTGCCGCAGCTGCAGCATCGCGGTCGGCAGCGCGAAGTCCCGGAACCAGTCGCCCCCGGCCGCCTCGACCGCCTCGCAGCGAGCCTCGTGCAGCGGGTCCCCCGGCGCCGAGAACGGCAGCTTGTCGATCACGAGCAGCGAGAGCGACTCGCCGGGCACGTCGACTCCCTGCCAGAAGGTCGCCGTCGCGAGCAGCACCGAGTCGACCTCGTCGCGGAAGCGCTCGAGCAGCCGCTCACGCGGCGCGTCGCCCTGTACGAGCACCTCGTAGGGGACGCGACCACGGATCCGCGCCCGCAGCGCCTCGAGGGCGCGATAGCTCGACGTCAGCACGAGCGCGCGGCCCCGCGACAGCGCCAGGAGCGCCAGAACCTCGTCGGCCACGCGCTCCGTGAATCCGTCGAGGCGCGGGTCGGGCATCGCGCGCGGCACGTAGAGGAGCGCCTGCTCGTGGAAGTCGTACGGGGAGCCGACGACGATCTCACGCGCGTGATCGAGGCCGAGGCGACGGCGGACGAACGTCGCGTCCTCTCCGGTCGTGAGCGTCGCCGACACGAGCACGGTCGTCGGCCCCTCGCCCCAGAGCCGCTCCCTGAGTGCGTCGGAGACGTCGACCGGCGCCCACGCGACCGCTTCCGGCTCCGCCCAGACGACGCGCTCGTGCTCCGCCGGCGCGAGGCACGCCTCGACCTGCCCTGCGGCGAGGAGCGCGCGGCGCGAGAGCCCGTCGAGCTCCTCGCCCTGGCCGTGCAGCTCGCCGGCGAGCGAGGTGAGGGCGTCGACGAGCAGTCCGAGCTCCGTCGGGGGCGGCTCGCGCAGGCGGCGTCGGCCCGAGGGAGGCGAGACGGCACGCAGCAGCCGGTCGCCCGCCCGGTCGACGCGATCGAGGGCTCGGCCCGGTGCCGGAACCGCGCCTTCGCGGCAGCCGCGTTCCACGTCGGCCGCGAGCCGTCGGAGGCCCGCCCGCGAGACGCGGCCGCCGAGCCAGCTCGCTGCGGACTCCTCGAGCCGGTGGGCCTCGTCGAAGACGACTGCGTCGTGCTCCGGCAGGACGCCGCCGCCCGCCGCGATGTGTGCGAAGTAGAGGGCGTGGTTCGCGATCACGAGCTCGGCCTCCGCCGCGCGCGCCTTGGCCGCCTCCGAGAAGCAGCTCGAGAGGAATGGGCAGCGCCGACCCGCGCAGCGGTCGGGGCCGACGGCGAGCTCGGCCCAGACGGCGTCGGACGGCTCGAGCTCGAGCTCCGCCCGGTCCCCCGTCTCCGTCGTGGCGAGCCAGGGCTCGATCGCCTCGTAGGCCGCCTCGTCACGCGGGTCGCGCAGGAGCATCGGCCCGAAGCTCTGCAGCTGCTTGCGGCAGACGTAGTTCTGGCGCCCCTTCAGCACCGCGACGTCGACGTCGCGCCCGAGCGCACGCGCCGCCGCCGGCACCTCGTTCGTGAGCAGCTGCTCCTGCAGGGCCGTCGTCGCCGGCGCGACGACGCCGCGCTGCCCGGACTCGAGCGCCGGCAGCAGGTACGCGAGGCTCTTGCCCGTGCCGGTGCCGGCCTCGGCGACTAGGTGCTCACCAGTCGCGAGCGCCCGCTCGACGGCGCCCGCGAGCGCAGCCTGCTCGGCCCGCGGCTCGAACCGGGGCAGGGTGGCGGC
>Ga0136846_1221282_pt1 | contig 16985 bp, 15 predicted proteins | sample HopSoiMetagenom2_FD_96841 | JGI IMG/M metagenome (GOLD analysis project Ga0136846, IMG submission 96841) | Grasslands soil microbial communities from Hopland, California, USA - 2 Assembly 2016 (version 4) | ecosystem: Environmental > Terrestrial > Soil > Grasslands | place: USA: Hopland...
CCGGAAGCATTGGAGGGCAACGCCTATACCAGCGGGGCGGAACGGCTGCCGACCACCTTGGCAGAGGCCGCGGCGCTGTTCGGCAAGTCCGAGGTGGCGCGGGAGGCCTTCGGCGACGACGTCGTCGAGCACTATCTGAACAATGCGCGCGTCGAATTGAACGCGTTCAACGGCGCGGTCACCGACTGGGAAAGGGTGCGCGGTTTTGAGCGGCTCTAGTTTCAGCGCGAGCAGGCGTGAAAACCCCCAAAACACAGGGCAATTAGGGGTGTACGCGTCTGCTCGGCCGGTGATCGGGTTGACCACCTACCTGCAGCAGGCGCAGACCGGGGTGTGGGACGTGCGGGCCGGCTTTCTGCCCGCCATCTACCTCGAAGGGGTGAACCTGGCCGGCGGAATCGCTGCCTTGCTGCCGCCCCAGCCCGTGGACGCCGAGATCGCGTCGCGAATTCTGGATGGGCTGGACGGCCTGATCATCACCGGTGGACGCGATGTGGCGCCGGAAAGCTATGGGCAACAGCCGCACCCGGCCACCGACGAGGCTTCGGCCGACAACCGCCAGCGTGACGCGTTCGAGTTCGCGTTGGTCGACGGCGCGATCCGGCGAGGCATGCCGCTTCTGGGTATCTGTCGTGGCGCGCAGGTGATCAACGTCGCGCTGGGCGGGACGCTGCATCAACATCTGCCCGATGTGATCGGCCACACCCACCATCAGAAGGGCAACGCGGTGTTCTCCACGTCGGCGGTGCGCACCGTGCCGGGAACGCGACTGGCCTCGCTGATCGGCGAATCGTCCGATGCCCAGTGCTATCACCACCAGGCCATCGACCGGCTCGGCGAGGGCCTTATCGTCAGCGCGCAGGACTCCGATGGCGTCATCGAGGCTGTGGAAATCCCCGGTGACAGCTTCGTTTTGGCGGTGCAGTGGCATCCCGAGGAGCGACTGGACGACCTGCGATTGTTCGCCGCGGTAGTAGAGGCGGCGGCCAGATATGCGACCGGAAAGGTGAACGCGTGACCTCGAGCGAACTGATCAACCCCGCCACCGAAGAGGTGCTGCGCGCCGTCGAGCAGACCGACGAGGTTGGGGTCGACGACGCCGTCGCACGCGCCAAGGCCGCACAGCGAGACTGGGCGCGACTGGCTCCCGCCGAGCGGGCGGCGGCGTTGCGGGCGTTCGCCGCGACCGTCGATGCCCACGTCGACGAGCTGGCGCAGCTGGAGGTCGCCAACTCCGGGCATCCGATCGGCAATGCGCAGTGGGAGGCAGGCCACGTCCGCGACGTGTTGCAGTTCTACTCGGCCACCCCGGAGCGGTTGTCCGGCAAGCAGATTCCGGTGGCGGGCGGCCTGGACGTCACATTCAACGAGCCGCTCGGCGTGGTCGGCGTGATCACCCCGTGGAACTTCCCGATGACGATCGCATCGTGGGGTTTCGCACCCGCTTTGGCGGCCGGCAACGCGGTGCTGGTCAAACCGGCGGAGTGGACGCCGCTGACCACCATCCGGCTCGGCGAGCTCGCTGTCGACGCAGGTCTGCCCGCGGATCTGTTTCAGGTGTTGCCCGGCAAGGGTTCAGTCGTGGGGGAGCGCTTCGTCACCCACCCGGATGTCCGCAAGATCGTGTTCACCGGATCCACCGAGGTTGGCGCGCGGGTGATGGCCGGCGCGGCCGCACAGGTCAAGCGGGTCACGCTGGAACTGGGCGGAAAGAGCGCCAACATCGTGTTCGACGACTGCGACGTGGAGAAGGCAGCCGCGACCGCGCCGTACGGCGTGTTCGACAACGCCGGTCAGGACTGCTGCGCTCGCAGCCGAATCCTCGTGCAGCGCAACTTCTACGAGCGGTTCATGGAGCTGCTCGAACCGGCCGTCAAGGGCGTCGTGGTCGGCGATCCGACGTCGAAGGACACCGAGATGGGCCCGCTGGTGTCGAAGCCGCACTGGAACACGGTGGCGTCCTATGTGCCCGACGACGCGCCCGTCGCGTTCCGTGGTGACGCCCCTTCGGGACCGGGCTACTGGTTCCCGCCGACCGTGCTGACCCCCTCGCGCACGGACCGCGCCGTCACCGAGGAGATCTTCGGTCCGGTGGTGACGGTGCTGCCCTTCGACGATGAGGCCGACGCCATCGCGCTGGCCAACGACACGCCCTACGGGCTGTCCGGATCCATCTGGACCGACAACCTGTCCCGCGCCCTGCGGGTGTCGCGCGCGGTGGAATCCGGCAATCTGTCGGTCAATTCGCATTCGTCGGTGCGCTACAACACGCCGTTCGGCGGGTTCAAACAGTCGGGACTGGGCCGCGAGCTTGGCCCCGACGCGCCGTTGGCCTTTACCGAAACCAAGAACGTCTTTTACGCGATCGGAGAAGCCTGATGGATTTGACCCAACGATTGGCCGGCAAGGTCGCGGTGATCACCGGCGGCGGGGGCGGAATCGGACTGGCCACCGGTCGGCGCATGCGCGCCGAAGGCGCGACGATCGTGGTCGGCGACATCGACCCGAAGGCGGGCAAGGCGGCGGCCGACGAGCTCGACGGATTGTTTGTCCCCGTTGACGTCTCGGATGAGGCGGCCGTCAACACACTGTTCGACACGGCCGCCGACACGTACGGGTCGGTCGACATCGCGTTCAACAACGCAGGCATCTCGCCGCCCGACGACGACGTGATCGAGACCACCGAGCTGCCCGGATGGCAGAAGGTGCAGGACATCAACCTCAAGTCGGTGTATCTGTCTTGCCGGGCCGCGCTGCGGCACATGGTGCCGGCCAAGAAGGGCTCGATCATCAACACCGCGTCGTTCGTCGCGGTGATGGGCTCGGCGACGTCACAGATCTCCTACACCGCGTCCAAGGGCGGCGTGCTGGCGATGTCTCGCGAACTCGGGATCCAGTACGCGCGCAGCGGGATTCGCGTCAACGCGCTGTGCCCGGGACCTGTCAACACCCCCCTGCTGCAGGAGCTGTTCGCCAAGGATCCGGAACGAGCGGCGCGGCGGCTGGTGCACGTGCCGATGGGCCGATTCGCCGAGCCGGATGAACTGGCGTCCGCGGTGGCGTTCTTGGCCAGCGACGACGCGTCCTTCATCACCGGCGCCACCTTCCTTGTCGATGGCGGCATCAGCGGCCACTACGTCACTCCGATCTGATGTCTGCAGACCCGGATATCCCGCTCGCGAGCGAAGCACTGCTGCGCCCGGTGCGGGCCGGGAACCCGTTCGAAGACACCGTCGAACGGCTGCTGCAGACCATCCGGCTGGGCGTGCTGCGGCCGGGCGAATCCCTTCCGCCGGAACGCGAACTCGCGGCCCGGCTCGGGGTCAGCCGTGACACCGTACGGGAGGCGATCAAGTCGCTGTCCGATGCCGGATATCTGGTATCGCGTCGTGGCCGATACGGCGGCACCTTTCTGGCCGATGAGCTACCCAGGCACACCGGGGACGCTGCAGGCGTCAGCCGCGCGGAGATCGACGATGCGCTGCGCCTACGCGAAATCCTTGAGGTCGGCGCCGCTCGGATGGCCGCCAGCCGCACCCTGACCGCCGCCGAGCGGGAGGTTCTTTGGTCGCGGTTGGCCGATGTCCGCGGTGCGTCGTCCGACGACTACCGGCGGCTGGACTCGCGGCTGCACCTGGCGATCGCGGAGGCGGCCGGGTCGCCGTCACTGGTCCCGCTGGTGGCCGAAAACCGGATGCGGCTCAACGCGCTGCTCGACCAGATTCCGCTGCTGCTGCGCAACATCGCGCATTCCGACGAGCAGCACGAGGCGATCGTCGTGGCGATCCTCGCGGCCGACTGTGACGGCGCCGCTGCCGCAATGCGGGCCCACGTCGCGGGGTCGGCCGCCCTGTTGCACGGCTTCCTGGACTAGCCCGAGTGAGACGCAAGAGGCCCCTTTTTCTCGGCGTATCGGGTGCCTTTACGTCTGCTCGGCGAACGAAACTCAGTACTTCTGTTGGGGCGGTTTGTATTTCAGTGCATACCGATAGAAGGCCGCATTCTTGAGTTGATCGGCTGCCGCTTCGTCGACCACGACCGTGACATGCGGATGGAGTTGCAGGACCGACGCGGGGCAACTTGCGGTCAGCGGACCCTCGACGGCAGCTGCGACCGCCTCCGCCTTGTGACTGCCCGTCGCGATGAGCACGAGATGCCGGGCATCGCAGATGGTTCCAAGGCCCTGGGTGATGACGTGGCGGGGCACGTCGTCGATGCCGGTGAAGAACCGTGCGTTGTCCCGTCGCGTCTGCTCGGTGAGGGTCTTGATCCGGGTGCGTGACCCCAATGACGATCCAGGCTCATTGAATCCGATGTGCCCGTTGACACCGATGCCCAGTAACTGGACATCGACCGGCCCTGCGTCGGCGATCAACTCGTCGTACGCCACCGCTGCGGTGAAGATGTCCTCGGCGACGCCGTCGGGGCTGTGCACGCGCTCGGAGTCGATGTCGATGTGGTTCGTGAACTCCGCACGAATGACATGTGCATAGGACTGCGGGTGGGTCGGCGCCAAACCGACATACTCGTCGAGCAGAAATGCCTGCGCTTCGGCAAAGCTGAGTCCGTCTTTGCGGTGCCGACGGATCAGCTCCCGGTACACGGAAAGTGGTGACGAGCCCGTTGCCAGTCCGAGCGTGGCCGCACCGGAGCCGACCGCGTCGGCGATGATGTCGGCCGCCGTGACGCCGCATTGTTGTTCGTATTGCCTGATAACGACTTCCATCGACTAAGCCTCACTTGCAGTTCTGCGCACGCGTCGCTCGAAGACCAAATTCCAAGCGGTGTCCATCGCCGTCACGATGGCGCCGACAAGGACCGCATCCTCGCCGAGATGGCCGCCCACGATGTCTGGAACCACCGGAATCGTCTCGGCCAACTCGCGGCGCATCGGTTCGGCCAGCAGGTCTGCATTGCGGCCGATGCCGCCGGCCAGCACGATCAGCCCGGGATCAAGGACAGCGGTAACGATTGAAACCACGTGTGCGAGTTTGGAAGCCTCCTCTGCAACAACTCGCAGGGCCAGCTGATCGCCTTTGCGAGCCAAGTCGAAGACGGCCTTCGCGGATTGCACCTGTGTCAGCCCGAGCACGTTGGCCGCCGAAACCACCGCCTGGGCCGCCGCTGCCGTCTCTACCGGTCCTGGGCGGTGCTGCGTGACGCCGGCGGGCACCCGGTCGAACGGCAGGTCGGCGATTTCGCCCGCCGCACCATGCGCGCCGCGGAAGAGTTTTCCGTTGAGCAGCAAGCCCATTCCGATACCGGTGCCCACAGTCAAACACGCGACCACATCGACGCCCTGCGCTGCACCCCGTGCGTGCTCGCCGACCACGCAGAGATTCGCATCGTTCTCGACCATCACTTCTGAGCCGCCTGCCCCCAGGGCCTCGACCAACTCGCCCAGTAGCCCTCGGCGTTCCCAGCCGGGCAGATTCGGCGACCGGTGCACGGTGCCGGTGGTCGCGTCGGGGATACCCGGTGTGCCGACCACAGTCACCACAATGTCGTGGGGTTTCAGCCCGGCTTCCGCGATGGCGCGGTTCACGGATTCACACGCGGTGCGCTGCAACATGGTTCCGGAGCGACTCCGGTTCGGCTGGTCGACGTGGGCGACGACGGCACCGTCCAGGTCCGCGACCGCGACGCGAATCACGCGCCGTCCGATGTCCACACCGACGATGTGCCCTGCGTCAGGCGCGGTTTGGTAGATGACTGCCGCGCGGCCTGGGCCGGACGCACTACGCCCGATCGCGCGCACCAGACCATGCTGCTCCAGATCGAGCAGTGCCTGCCCGACCGTCGGTTTCGAGAGGCCGGTGTCATTGGCGATCTGAGGACGGGTCGCCTCCGCTTGTCCTCGCAGCCGATCCAACACCAATCGTTGGTTCAGCGCGCGCATGCTCGCGGGCGTTCCGGCTTGCGGCGCAGCTTGACCCACCACCGTGTCCGCCTCCGTTTCCGTCGCAGGGAGTTTACAAAGCGAAGTCTTCCACCGGCCGCGATTGTATGTTAAGAAAGTTTCCTAACAAAGTAAGGAGTGCCTCGTGAGTTCCCCATCCATCAGCTCGGAGGAGTCTGGATCCGCGGTGTCCCGCCCATCGACGCTCGAACGCAGGATCGGCCCGCTGCAGGCCACCGCGATCAACATGACGCAGATGTGCGGGATCGGCCCGTTCGTCACGATTCCTGCCATGGTCGCGACCATCGGCGGGCCCGAGGCGATGTTCGGCTGGATCATCGGGGCCATCGTCGCGCTCGCCGACGGCCTCATCTGGGCCGAACTCGGTGCCGCAATGCCCGGCGCCGGCGGCACTTACATCTACCTGCGCGAAGCTTTTCAGTACCGCACCGGACGGCTGATGCCGTTCATGTTCGTGTGGAGCGCGGTGCTTTTCATTCCGCTGATCATGTCGACCGGCATCATCGGCCTGGTCCAGTATCTCGGTTATCTGATTCCTGGTGTGACCGACGCGTCGGGGAACACGGCGCTCGGCAAGATCATCGGAGTCGGCATCACACTTCTGATCATGGTGGCGTTGTTCCGCAAGATCGGCCAGATTGGCAAGCTCACCACGGTGCTGTTCGTCGTCATGCTGATCGCGGTTCTCTCCACGATCGTCGCGGCATTCACTCATTTCAGCGCCGCGCAGGCATTCGCCTTCACGCCCGGTGCGTTCAGCCTCGGTGGGCACGGCACGTTCTGGGCGGGCCTCGGGGCGGGTTTGATCATCGCGATCTACGACTACCTCGGCTATAACACCACGGCCTACCTCGGCGCGGAGATGCGAGACCCGGGCCGGACCATCCCACGCTCGATCGTGTTCGCGATTCTCGGCATCATGAGCCTCTACTTCCTCCTGCAGATCGGCGTGCTCGGCGCGGTGCCGCTCGACGAGTTGAAGAGCGCCACCTCCGTCGCCTCCGCCGTGCTGGAGCAGGCATGGGGCGCGGGCACGGCGCAGGCCATCACAGTGCTGATCGTCGTGGCGGCCGCCGGCTCGGTATTCGCAGGCCTGCTCGGCGGGTCCCGCGTCCCGTTCGAAGCCGCGCGCGACAAGGTCTTCCTACCGATGTTCGGCCAGCTGCATCCCAAGCTGAAGCTGCCCACCGCGGGTGTGCTCACTATGGGCGTGATCACGATGATCGGCTCGCTGTTCACACTGACCAACATCATCAACGCAGCAGTCGCGACCCTGGTGATCATTCAATCGCTGGCGCAGGTCGCCGCGATCGTCGTGCTGCGTCGCCGCCAGCCGAATCTCCCGCGCCCATACCGTCAGTGGCTGTACCCGATCCCGACAATCATCGCGCTGATCGGGTGGGTCTACATCTACGTCTCGGCAAGCTTGCTCTCGATCGGCCTGTCGCTGTGCTGGATGGTCATCGGTGTCGTCGCGTACCTCATTTACGCCAAGGCCGAACACACCTGGCCGTTCGGTCCCAAAGAAGTCAAGGAGGCCTTCGTCGACGGGGCCTAGAGGGCGTGGTGATAAACGATCCTGACGTGGCTCGCCGTCAGGGGTTGATCGCGTGACTGCGAGGCAGGAGAGTAGGCAACGAACGGCTCGCCGCTACGCAGCTGCGCGTCGAGCGCTCGCAGCCTGTCGGCGTACTTGGCGACGGAGAAGTCAGGTACCCACCAAACGCACTTGCGCAAGATCCACACGATGGCCCCCACGTCGTAGAACTCCATCCGGCACCGCGCCTGTTGCAACGACTCCACGACAAGGCCCGCCCGCTCGGCCCCCGCAGCCTCTCGATCCGGGCGGCGGCCGCCGCGTGCATCGGCAAGCGGCCCGAGGAAGAACACGATGAGCTCGAAGGCTGACTCCGGTCCCACGTGCTGGGCGAAGTAGTGCCCGCCTGGCATCAGGACCCTGCGGATCTCGTCCCAGTCCGGCCGCACCGGGTGGCGCGAGGTGACCAGCTCGAACGACTGGTCCGGAAAGGGCAGCAGCCCATCGCCGGCCTCGATCTTGACCACCTCCACGCCGCGCGGCCCCAAGAGCATGCGAGCCCGCTCGGCATTGGGTGGCCAGCCCTCGGTGACAACCATCCGGCAGGAAGCACCGGCGCCTCAGCGACGACTTCGCCACCGCCAGTGTCGATGTCGAGAGCGGACTGAACCTCGCTGAGACGCTCGGCCAACAGGCGCACGTAGCTCCACGGTGGCCGTGCCTCTGTCGCGCGGCCGTCCAGCCAGTCAAAGCCCCATCCGCTGACGTCTGCGGCCTCTGCTTCGGCAACCAGGTCTTCGTAGGCCCTCATGCCCACACGCGCTCCTGTGAGGGCCGGCCGGGTCGCAACCCATTTCCGGGACTAGCGCGAACTCTACTGACCCAGTCGACATTTCAGGCTTCCGCTGCCGGCTGCTCTCACGCGCGATGAGGCTCATCGCGGCGACCGCGATACAGAACGATCTCAGGCCGCCCGCCCGCAGAGCCACGAGTTCGACGCTTCTTTAACCAACTTTGCTCTTGGTCCAGGTTCGCTGCATTTCGACACGACCTTTATCAACACGGCCTAGTGGCCGAGGCGGCGTCCGCTGCGTAGTCAATTTCCCCTCGCTGCGGTTGGGCGAACCGGAATGGCGTTGCCGCGCAGCTTCGTATGATCGGCGAAGGCAAGGGGGATGCCAGGGGAGGAAATCATGTCGGTCAGTCAGTTGGATTCGTCGCGCATCCTGGAAGTCGGCATGGGATTCTGGCCGTCTAAGACACTGCTGTCGGCGGTAGAGTTACGACTCTTCACCGTGCTGGCCGGTGGCCCGCTGACCGGCGAACAGGTTGGCGACCGGCTCGGACTGCACCCGCGCGCCATATACGACTTCCTGGACGGTCTTGTCGCGCTGCGATTCCTGGACCGCGACGGCAACGGACCTGGCGCGCGTTATCGAAACACCGTGGACAGCGCGGAGTTTCTCGATGCCAACAAGACGACCTACATCGGTGGTCTGCTGGAGATGTTCAATAGTCGGCTCTACGGATTCTGGGCCGATCTCACCGAGGCGCTCAAGACCGGCAAGCCCCAAAATGAGCTCAAGCACCGTGGCACCTCCATGTTCGCCGAGCTCTACAGCGATCCCGCGCGGCTCGAGCAGTTCATGCATGCGATGGCGGGGATCTCGCTCGACTCCGCTCGTGCGCTCGCCGAGCGGTTCGAGTTCTCCAGGTATCGGAGTGTGTGCGATATCGGCGGAGCCACCGGCCAGTTGAGCATGATCATCGCCCAGCGTCATCCGCAGGTGAGCTGTACGACGTATGACCTTCCCACCGTCGCGCCCATTCCGGAGAAGGCCATCGCCGCGGCCGGACTGACGGACCGTGTCCATGTCGCATCGGGAGACTTCTTCGTCGACCCGCTGCCGTCTGCGGACGTGATCACGATGGCCCGGATCCTGCACGACTGGAACCTTGACAAGAAGATGCAGCTCATCCGGGCCGCATACGACGCTCTGCCGGACGGCGGGGCCTTGATCACTGTCGAGTCGCTGATCGACGACGAGCGCCGCGAACACGTCGCCGGCCTGATGATGTCGCTGAACATGATGATCGAGTTCGGGGACGCCTTCGACTACACCGGTGCCGACTTCGCCGGCTGGTGTCGCGAGGCCGGCTTCCGCGAGATCGCACCCCTTCCACTGACCGGAATCATCAGCGCGGCCGTTGCTTACAAGTAGATTGTCAGCAGTGGAAGAGCCGGGAAACCAGATGCAGGTCGAGCGTGCGACGTCGGCGTTGGCCGATGTCGACACGACCGGCTGGACCCAGCGCTTCGATTTGCTCTCCGACCCCAACCGGCTGGAGATACTGCTCGTTCTGCACCGCGCGCCCGGGATTTGCGTCGGGGACCTCGCCGCAGTGCTGGGCCGATCGGAGAATGCGGTCTCCCAGGCGCTGCGCGTGCTGAGGCAGCAGGGGTGGGTCACGTCGACGCGGGTGGGCCGGCTGGTCAGCTACCGGCTCGAAGATGAAATCGTGCACGATCTGCTGCACTGGATCGGCGCCCGGCACGGCTGATGACCTTTCGCGGTCGCTGCCGCATAAGCTCCCAATGTGCGCGTCTTGACGATGGATGATCCGCTGCTTGCGGATCGTCCGGACCTGGCCGGCACAGGAGACCTGCCCGCGCATATGCGCATCGGCACCTGGCTCGAGCAGTTGATCGTGTCGCGGACATTGGCGCCGGGCGACAAGTTGCCGTCCGAGGTGGAGATCGCCAATGCGTTGGGCGTCAGCCGGATGACGTTGCGGCAGGCGCTGAGCGCGATCGAAGCCAAGGGCCTCATCGATCGCCGACGGGGCCGCTTCGGCGGCAACTTCGTGGCCGCGCCGCGGTTCGAGTTCGACCATGCCAGCCTGCCGGGGTTCACCGAGCAGATGCGCCGGATCCACGTGGAGGCGGGCGCGCAGGTGTTGCGTGCGACGACTCACCGCCCGACCGCCGATGTCAGGCAAGCCCTTGGGCTGGGCCGCGGCGCGCAGGTGCACGACATATTGCGTGCCCGGTCGGCCAACGGCGAACCCATCGTCCTAGAGGAGGCGTACCTGCCTGCGGCGGTCTTTCCTGGGCTGCTGTCCGCCGATCTCACCCGCTCGTTGTACGCGATGATGCGCGAATACCACGCGTCCCCGTTCTCGGCCGACGAAGAACTCGAGGCGACGCAGGCCAATGACGAGCAGGCCGAAATCCTCTGTGTCGAACCGGGAAGCCCGCTGTTGTTGATCACCCGAACGTCGTTCACCGAAGACGGCGTAGCGGTCGAATTCTCCCGCGACTACCACCGCTCCGACCGGACGCGGATCCGCATCAAGTCGCGCGTGGAATCGGGTTCCCCGGCCCGCGACGCCAGCGGCTGAGCGGGCCCGCGACGAGTTCAGCCGACAACTCGGCCACGATCGCCGGAGCTGCGGCGCTCAGCTCCCGGCCGGGATCGTCTGCGCAAACGGCGATGCAGTGCATGCCCGCGGCCACCGCAGCCTGTACGCCGGGCAGCGAATCTTCGAAGACCAGCACATCGGTGGGCCGGCGGTTCAGCATCCTCGCCGCCTCGAGAAAGCCTTCCGGATGCGGTTTACCGTTGCTCACGTCTTCTTCGGCGATCAGGAAGCTGACCAACTCACCCGTCGGGCTGGCGTCCAGGACCGCCAGCACGTCCTCTCGCTGGGCTCCGGTGACGATGCCAACGGGAATCTGATTGTCCGCCAAGAGTTTCACCAACTGCGCGGCGGCAGCCCTGATCGGGTTGTGGTCGGCGACCCTTTGCTTGTAGACGCCCTGGCGCAACCGCAGCAGCTCGATGACCTCGGCCTCGGTGCCACGACCGTGACGCGCTACCGCGCGCTCGATGATCTCGCGGTCGCTGCGGCCCAGCAGTTCGTCGCGGTAGTCTTCCGCCGTCATCGCCCAGCCGAGGTGGGCACGGAACAGGTCGCTGAAGATGTCGAACAGGATGTGTTCGTCGTCGGAGAGGGTGCCGTTGAAATCGAACACGACGGCGGGCTGCTCACTTCGTAACCACCCTTCGATCACATCGATCACGGGACGGGCGAGCGGCATGGGCAATAGTCTAGACCTTTAATGCAACGACGGTTACAGTGAACCGATGTCGTTTCCGTTGATCGACGCGCAGCTCAACGCGCTGCTCGAGGAGATTCCGGCCGTGGCCGGACGGCCGCGGCAATTGGAAGAACTGTCGGGCGGCCTGACGAATCGCAACGTCAAGGTCACCACCCCGGACGCAACCTACGTCGCCCGCTGCACCGATTCGTCAAGCAACTTCCTGGCCATCGACCGCGACGAGGAATACTACAACTCCGTCGCCGCCGAGCGTGCCGGTGTCGGTGCGCCCGTTGTCGATTACCGGCCGGATCTCGGCATCCTGCTGCTGGGCTACCTCAACGGAAAAACACTGTCCAACGACGACTTTCAGCGCACGGGGGTGGTGGCCAAGGCGGCCGCGGGATGCCGTGCACTGCACTCCGGGCCCCGGTTTCGCAGCCGATTCGACATGTTCGAACGCCAACCCGCCTACCTGAAAACCGTCCAGGACAACGGCTTCAAGATCCCCCATGACTACCTTGACTACGCGGACCTGTTCGCCCAGGCGCAACGGGCGCTGACCGCCACCGACCAGACCACCGTCCCGTGCAACAACGACCTTCTGGCGGGCAACTTCATCGAAGACGGCGAGCGGGTGTGGATCATCGACTACGAGTACTCCGGCAACAACGATCCCTGCTTCGAACTCGGCAACATCTGGAGCGAATGCGGCTTGTCGGTCGACCAACTCGACGAACTCGTGGCCTGCTACTACGGCCGAAGGCTGCGCCACAAGACCGCCCGAGCGCACCTGCAGGGCATCGTCGCCAAGTACGGCTGGACGCTGTGGGGCTGTATCCAAAGCGCCTCCAGTGCACTCGAAGTCGACTTCTGGGCGTGGGCGATGGAGCGCTACGAGGCCGCCGTCACCGAATTCAAAAGCCCCCATTTCACCCGACTCCTCGACGACGTTCACGCCACCGACTAACACTCAAGGGACCTGTCTAACTCATGGCCACCACATCGCTTCCTGACCGTGCCCGCGTCGTCATCATCGGCGGCGGCGTCATCGGCACCAGCGTCGCCTACCACCTGACCAAGCTCGGCTTCACCGACGTTGTGCTGCTCGAACAGGGCCAACTGTCCTGCGGCACAACCTGGCACGCGGCCGGGCTGGTCGGTCAGCTGCGGGCCTCCGAAAGCGCAACCCGGCTGGTGCAGTACTCGACGCAGCTGTACGCCGAGCTCGAACGCGAGACCGGCCTTTCCGCCGGCTACAAGCAGTGCGGGGGAGTGACGGTCGCGCGCACCGAGGACAGGATGATTCAGCTGCGTCGCACCGCCGCCAGTGCCGCTGCATTCAACATGGAATGCGAATTGCTCACTGGTGAGCAGGCACTCGACCATTACCCGGTGATGCGCGTCGACGATCTCGTCGGTGCGATCTGGTTGCCCGGCGACGGCAAGGCCAACCCGACCGACCTGACATTCGCGCTCGCCAAAGGGGCCAGGATGCGCGGCGAATGTATCATCGAAAAGGTCAGGGCCACAGACGTTCTGACACAAGGCGGGCGGGTCACCGGCGTGCGCACCGACGTCGGCGACATCGAAGCCGAAGTTGTCGTCAACTGTGCAGGGCAATGGGCCAAACAGGTCGGTGCGATGGCTGGGGTCAACGTCCCGCTTCACTCCGCCGAGCACTTCTATGTTGTCAGCGAGCACATCGAGGGCGCGCATCCGGACCTGCCGATCCTGCGCGACCCCGACGGCTACACCTACTTCAAGGAAGAGGTCGGCGGCATGGTCATCGGTGGCTTCGAACCCGAAGCCAAGCCGTGGGTGTCGCCAGACAAAATCCCGTACCCGTTCGAATTCCAACTGCTGGACGAGGATTGGGAGCACTTCGAGGTCCTGATGAACAGCGCGCTGCTGCGCATCCCCGCGCTCGAGGTGACGGGCATCAAGAAGTTCTACAACGGCCCCGAGAGCTTCACCCCCGACAACCAGTTCATTCTCGGCGAGGCCCCTGAGGTCGCCAACTTCTTCGTCGGCGCCGGGTTCAACTCGGTTGGAATCGCGACGGCCGGGGGTGCCGGGCGCGCGCTTGCTGAATGGATCGTCAACGGAGCGGCGACCAGCGACCTGACGGGAGTGGACATTCGCCGGTTCGCGCCGTTCAACGGCAACAACCGGTGGCTGCATGACCGGGTCGCCGAGGTGCTCGGTTTGCACTACGAAATCCCCTGGCCGAACCGGGAAATGGAGACAGCCAGGCCGTTCCGGCGTTCGCCGGTGCACCACCTGCTGCAGGCTGCGGGCGCCAACTTCGGCAGCAAGATGGGCTGGGAGCGGGCGAACTTCTTCGCGCGTGACGGCGCGGAACCAACGATCGAATACACCTGGGGCAAGCCCAACTGGCTGAGCTGGTCGGCGGCCGAGCAGACCAACACCCGCGCAGGAGTCACCGTGTTCGACCAGACCTCGTTTTCCAAGTACCTCATGGTCGGTCCGGATGCCGAGGCGGCGCTGCAGTGGCTGTGTACCGCCGACGTCGGCGTCGAGATCGGCAGGTCGGTCTATACCGGAATGCTCAATGAGCGCGGCACGTACGAGTCCGACGTCACGGTCACCCGCACCGGACCCGAGGAATTTCTGATCATCAGCAGCGCGGCCACCACGGAGCGCGACAAGGACCACATCCGCAAGAACATGCCCGACGGAGCCGGCGCGGCACTCGTCGACGTGACATCGGCCTACGCGGTGTTCGGGGTGATGGGGCCGAAATCCCGTGCTCTCCTGTCCGCGCTGACGTCGGCGGACCTGTCCGACGAGGCGTTCCCGTTTGCCACGAGCCAGCAGATTGCACTGGGCTATGCCACCGTGCGCGCCACCCGCATCACATATGTCGGCGAATTGGGCTGGGAGCTGTATGTTCCCGCCGAGTTCGCGGTCGGCGTCTACGAGGACCTGATGGAGGCGGGCGCTCAATTCGGTGTCGGCCGCGGCGGGTATTACACGATCGAGTCCCTGCGGCTGGAGAAGGGCTACCGCGCCTTCGGCCGGGAACTGAGCTCGAGCGACAATCCCATTGAAGCCGGCCTGCTGTTCGCGTGCAAGCTGAAAACCGACATCGCGTTCCTCGGTCGCGAGGCCGTCGAGAAGGCCAAGGCGGAAGGCCCGCGCCGCAAGCTTGTCGGATTCAGGGTCGATGCTCCTGAGGCGATGTTGTGGGGAGGCGAGTTGATCCTGCGCGACGGCGCCGTCGCCGGGCAGGTGACCTCGGCGGCGTGGGGCGAGACGACCGGCTCATGCGTCGGGCTGGCCTACGTGCGCGCCTCGGACAACTCCGTCATCAATGCCGACTGGGTCAAGGCCGGCAACTACGAGATCAACGTCGGCGGGCAGCTCTACCCGATATCGGTCTCGCTGCGGCCGCTGTACGACCCGACGAATGAACGAATCCACCCGTAATCCGACCCGCCTGTGACACACACCTGAACATCTGTTCACCTAGACAGATGAGAGGGTGTCGACATAAGGTCGAGCCATGACCGTCGTCGAGCAGCCCGAAGCGACCGTTTCCCGCCGACTCGACCGAACCGACTGGACGTCGATCGCCACGATGGGCGGCATCGTTCTGATGCTCCATATCTTCGGCTGGGGCGTGCTGGTGTTCGGGGTGGCGCCGCAGCACATCACGCTCGGATCGGCAGGTGTGTTCGGCGTCGGCCTTGGCGTGACCGCCTACCTGCTCGGAGTGCGGCACGCGTTTGACGCCGACCACATCGCGGTGATCGACAACACGACCCGCAAGCTGGTCGGGGAGCGCACCCGCTCGCTGTCCGCCGGTTTCTGGTTCTCGCTCGGCCATTCCAGCGTGGTGTTCGGGCTGGCGTTCCTGTTGGCGATCGGCGTACGCGCTGTCGTCGGGCCGGTGCAGGACGAGGGCTCGCCGATGCTGCAGACCCTCGGGCTGGTGGGCTCCCTCGTCGCGGGTACCTTCCTCATCCTGATCGGGCTGTCGAATCTGTTCGTCGCGGTCGGCATCGCCAAGGTGTTCCGCCGGATGCGCAGCGGCGACTTCGATGAGTCCGAACTCGAACAACACCTCCAGAACCGCGGCTTCCTGGCACGCCTCTTCGCGAAGGTGATGCGCCGGGTCAGCAAGCCCTGGCACCTCTACCCGGTGGGGCTGCTGATGGGTCTCGGCTTCGACACGGCAACCCAGGTCGCACTGCTGGTGCTGGCCGCGGGAACGGCTGCGTTCACCCTGCCCTGGTACGCCATCCTGGTGTTGCCCGTGCTCTTCGCGGCGGGGATGAGCCTGTTCGATGCGCTCGACGGCATCCTCATGTCGCGTGCCTACGGCTGGGCGTTCCTGCAGCCCGTCCGCAAGGTGTACTACAACCTGACCGTCACGGTGCTGTCGGTGGTCGTCGCGCTGGTCATCGGCGTCATCGTGCTCGCCGGCCTGGTGGCCGACCGCCTCGGCATCGACTCGGGTCCGCTGGCCGCGATCGGATCGGCGAACCTCGAGTTCGTCGGCTTCATGATCGTCGGGCTGTTCGTCGCGGCCTGGTTGATCGCCCTGGCCGTCTGGCACTTCGGGCAGGTCGAGGAGCGCTGAGTGCCGGCGGTCGAGTGACGTCAGTGCCGTTTTGACGGTGGCCAGGGCGGTTCGCCGCACAGCGCCAACAACGCGTTCTCGACCACCTCGGGCAGCGCGGGGTGGATCCAGTACTGGCCGCGTGCCATGTCCTGCGCGGGCAGGTCGAAGGCCATCGCCTGGATCAGCGGCTGAATCAGCGACGACGCCTGGTGGCCCATGATGTGGGCGCCGAGAATCAGACCGCTGTCGTCGTCGACGATGATCTTGGCGATACCGGTGTTGTCCTCCATCGCCCATCCGTAGGCGACGTCGGCGAAGTCCTGGATCTTGACCTTGATACTGAAACCCTTTGCCCGGGCCTGATTTTCGGTGAGTCCCACGCTCGCGATCTGCGGGTCGGTAAACACCGCCGACGGTACATACCGGTGGCTGGAGGGCATCAGCGCGTCGGTGTTGTCCCAGTCCTGCAACAGGTTGTGCTTGACCACGCGGGCCTCATGGTTGGCGACGTGTTTGAGCTGATAGTCCGATGACACATCACCGAGTGCGAAAATGCCACGCGCCGAGGTGCGTTGGTATTCGTCGACCACCACCTGGCCACCCGCGTTGACTTTCACGCCGGCCTGTTCGGCGTCGAGCAGGTCACCGTTGGGCACGCGGCCCGTCGCAACCAACAACGTATCCCCGCGCACTGTCGAGCCGTCGTTGCAACGTATCTCGACTCCGTCGCCGACGGCACGCGCATCGACTAGCTCGTGGTGGCTGCGGATCTCCCATTTCTTGCCCGCGATGTCGGTGAAGCGCATCGTGATGTCGTCGTCGTGGCCGCGCAGCA
>Ga0136846_1240751_pt1 | contig 16984 bp, 18 predicted proteins | sample HopSoiMetagenom2_FD_96841 | JGI IMG/M metagenome (GOLD analysis project Ga0136846, IMG submission 96841) | Grasslands soil microbial communities from Hopland, California, USA - 2 Assembly 2016 (version 4) | ecosystem: Environmental > Terrestrial > Soil > Grasslands | place: USA: Hopland...
CCGCCCGCCTGGCCGCGCTCGACGACCCGCCGGCGGTCCTGGAGGGGATCGCACGGGCGGTGCACGACACGCTCGGCTTCACGCGCGTGATCGTCGCGCGCCGCGACGACGAGGGCGCGCTGACGCCCGTGGCCGCGGCCGGCTGGCCGGCCGGCGAGCTGGCCGCACTCGCGCCGATGCGCGTCGACGACGTCGCCGGTCTGCTCGAGGCCGAGCGCGAGGACTGCGGTTGCGTGCTGCTCAGCGCGCCGGAGGCGCGCCGCCTCCTGGCGCCGACCCTGCACGACTTCTTTCCCTCGACGCGCAACGGCCGCGGCGGGCGGGCCTGGCAGCGCCACTGGCTCGCGGTGCCGTTGCGGAGCCGCGACGGCGACCTGCTCGGGGTGCTATGGCCCGACGAGCCCGCCAACCGGCTGCTGCCGACCGCGGCCCAGCTGCGCGCGCTGCGCGCGTTCGCCGATCAGGCCGTGAGCGCCCTGGCGCGGATGGGGTAGGGCGCGTCGCGCCGCCGCCGCGAAGCCGAGCCGGTGTGGATGCTGCGGCGGCGTCGCGGGCGCGGGTGCTCAGTCGCGAAGTCGATCGACGCGGTCTGCGTCGCGCTGGTCGCTCGAGATCGCGCCCTTGAACTCGCGGATCCCGCGGCCCAACGCCTTGCCGGCGTCGGGGAGGCGCTTGGGACCGAGGACCATCAGGGCGATGGCGAGCACGACGATCAGCTCGACCGGCCCGATGCTCGAGAACATCGGGGTCACCCGTTGAAGGAGTGGAAGCCGCCGAGCGGCTCGGGCAGGACCGGGGTGAACGGCTCGAACTTGAAGGCGCGACCGGTATCAAAGCCGGCCTTGGCGGCGGCCTGCTTGTCGGCGAAAGGCAGCAGCGCGTTGACGGCGCGGCCGATGCGGCGCCAGCCGAGCGTGCGCTCGTAGCCGTTGTTGTTGGGCGGGTCGACGCTCTCGGCCTTGCCCTGGATGCCGGTCACCTTCTCGATCGGCCCGCCGTCCTGTGGGGCGACGCCGGGAGCCACGACGCGCGCGAGCGTGCGGTGGTCGCTCTCGATGCCCATGATCCGCGCCGCGGTGACCCGCAGGTCGGGCGAGCTGAGGCGGCGCACGCCGACGAGGTAGGCGGCGATGAACGCGTCCTCCAGCGTGACCAGCACGTTGAGCGTGGTCTGGGCGTCGTCGAACATCTTCGCGGGGTAGTAGAAGCGCGTGAACGGTGACGCCTTGCGCGTCACGTCGCGCTCGAGCAGGTAGTGCGACATCTCCTCCTGCCGGGCGGCCTTGAGATAGCCCTGGTCGTCCTCCTGCAGTCGCGTGAAGAACGGCGCGCTGTCGATGATGTTGGTGTACGTGGTGACGGCGAGCGCCTCGGCGATCTGGGCCGCACCGAGGATCTCGCGGTCCTCGCGCGTCACGCGGCCGTTCTGGCGCGCGGATGCGATCGGGGCAAGCAGCGCCTCGACGGTCCCGGCGCCGGCGAGCGCCCCGGCGCCCGCCAGCGCGCTCGTGCCCAGGAAGCCTCGGCGATCCATCTCGTTGCCTGCGGTGGACATCGCGCACTCCTTGGTTTGAAAGATCGAACGCTCGCTGTTCGCGGGCGGGCGCTGCGTGGATCAGCCAACGGCACGGTCGCCGGCATTAAGATTCGAGTGATCCGGTTGCAGACGCCGTCCGCAGGAGGGCGATATGAGCCACCGCGCGCAGGCTGACCGGAAGCTCTCGGCGCGAACGCGCTCAGCGCCGGCGCTCCGCCGGGGCGCAGTCGTCGCAGAGCCCGTGGATCGGGAAGTGCGTGAAGCGCGCCTCGTAGCCGAGGTCGGCGCGGATCGCCGCGCGGGCGCGGTCCAGTCGCGCGGGGTCGGCGGCGGTCACGCGGCCGCAGCCCTCGCACACGAGGTACTCGCGCTCGCCGTCGCCGACCAGGCCGTAGAGCCCGGGCCCGTGACCGAGATGCACGTGGCGGACGACGCCCAGCTCCTCGAGGCGCTCGAGGTTGCGGTAGACCGACGCGATCTCGATCGCGGTGCCGGTGTGCGCCCCCGCGGCGATCTGCTCGGCCGACACGAGCGCGTCCGCGGCGAACAGCGCCTCCAGCACCAGGCGGCGCGCCATCGACAGCCGGCCGCCGTCGCGGCGGACCGCCTCCGCCACCTCGGCGAGGTCGCGGAACCGCAGCGGCTCGTTGCGCGGCGCAACGGTCATCACGCGGTCATGGTACGGCCGGGCTCACCGCGCCGAGCTCCAGACAACTGCGACGCGTTCGCGATAGGGATAGCGTCACGCCGAGGACAGGAGGGGAGCCAAACATGCTGAAGCGCATCCGCGGAGGACTGTCGGCCTCGGAGTGGGCGACGGTGAGTGCCATGGCGGCCGTGGTCGCCGGCCTGCACGCGGTCGGCTTCTTCCTGCTGTTCGCGTTCGTGGCCCCGCAGCACGTCGATCTGGGCGACTCCGGCATCTTCGGCGTCGGCATCGGCATCACCGCCTACACGCTCGGGCTGCGCCACGCCTTCGACGCCGATCACATCGGCGCGATCGACAACACGACGCGCAAGCTGATGAGCGACGGGCAGCGCCCGCTGAGCGTCGGGTTCTTCTTCTCGCTCGGGCACTCGACGATCGTGTTCCTGCTCGCCGTCGGCTTCACCATCGGCATCCGCGGCCTGTCCGGCGCGGTCGCGGACGACGGATCGTGGCTGCACTCGGCCACCGGGCTGATCGGCCCGACCGTGTCCGGCACGTTCCTGTGGATCATCGGGATCCTCAACCTGCTCGTGCTGATCGGCATCGCCAAGGTGTTCCGGGGCCTGCGCGAAGGCGACTACAGCGAGGCCGAGCTCGAGCAGCAGCTCGACAACCGCGGCTTCATGAACCGCTTCTACAAGCGCGCCACGAACGCGGTGACGAAGCCGCGGCAGATGTATCCGATCGGCCTGCTGTTCGGCCTCGGATTCGACACCGCGACCGAGATCGCACTGCTGGCGACCGCGGGCGCCGCCGCCGCCGGAGGGCTGCCGATCTACGCCATCCTCTGCCTGCCGATCCTGTTCGCCGCCGGGATGTCGCTGCTGGACGCCATCGACGGCGCGTTCATGAACTTCGCCTACGGGTGGGCGTTCGCCAGGCCGGTGCGCAAGGTCTTCTACAACTTGACCATCACCTGCCTGTCGGTCGTCGTGGCGCTGGTCATCGGCACGATCGAGCTGACGTCCGTCCTCGCCGACAAGCTCCGCCTGACCGGCCAGCCGTGGGCGTTCGTCGCCCGCCTCGACCTCAACTACGTCGGGTACGCCATCGCCGCGCTGTTCGCCATCACCTGGATCGCGGCCATCGCCGTCTGGCGCCTCGGGCGTTTCGAGGAGAAGTGGTCCGCCGGGCTGATGCGCGGCGAGCCCGCGCCCGCGGACTGACCCGCACGCCGCCGCGGCGCGACCTCGGGCCGGGGCCGGCGCGGTCACGACGAAGACGCGGACGGGGCGACTGTCGAGTTCGTGCCTCGGCCGGCGTCGACTCGACACTCGATGTCGCAGGGCCGGTTGGCGCCCGCCGGCGCGGGTCGCGAGCGGGTGGGGTGGGAGAGGCGAGGGCGCGGCTCACGCCGTCCGGGCCGGTGGCCCGGACGGCACCGCCCGGTCAGAGATCACCGCTGACTGCATATGTCCCAGGACGTGTCGATGCCTGGGCGGCTTGACACTCCCGGCCACCGGGACTGGCCGCCGGCCCATGGGCCGGCGCGTGGCCCGGACGGGCGCCCGAGGGCGCCCCGGCCGAGTGGGCGATCCGCCGGACCACGCAGGCTAGCGCGCCGGCGGTCACCGGCGAGCGCGGCGTCCGGCGGGTGACGCGGCTACGGGATCGACCTCGAAAGGTCGGCCAGCCGGCGGCGCAGCGCCTCGACGTCGTGCCGGCGGCCGCTGTACAACTCGACCCCGTAGCGGCGCTGCAGCCGCGTACGGCGTACGACGTCGGCCATCAGGGCATCGCACGTGACAAGCCGGCAGCGCGGCAGCGCGATCGCCAGCGCCTCGATGTCGGCGGCGTCGCCCGCCCGGGCGTGCCGGCCCGGCAGCTCGGCCTGCAGCGCGGCCGTCAACCGCCGCGCGACCTGGCGGCCCTCCGGCCCCGGGTCGTCGGGCAGGCGCAGGCCGCCGGAGAGCTCGTGCAGCAGGGCGAGCAGCCCGAGGTCCGGCCGCGGCGCGGACTCGCGCGCGTGGACGACGGACTCGGGCACGGCGACGGCGCCGGACGCCATCGCGGCGCGCAGCACCGGCTCGAGCTCGACGAAGGCGGGCTTGCGCTTGGCGATGCCCGACAGGTAGTTCTGGTCGAGGTACAGCAGCGGTGGGGAAGGCGCCGGTCGCGCCAAGATCCCGCGCGGCTCAGCTCGGGGCCGTCCGCATGTGGGCCGAGCGCACCTCGGGGAGGTGCCCGAGGTCGGCGACCGCGCGCTCGAGCGCATCGACCCGCCCGGTGCGCACGAGCACGCGGACGTCGCGCACGTCCGCGCCCTCGACGTGGTGGTCGTCGATGGAGAGGTCCTCGACGTGCGCGCCCGCGTCGCGCAGGGCGTCGAGCACGGGACCGAGCGTCCCGTGGCCGCGGTCGTAGCGGACGATCACCACCCGCAGCGCGGCGCCGAGGTGCGGGCCGAGCCGGTCGCGCACGTGGCGCAGGCCGACGAGCAGCGCGATGATGATCGCCACCGAGCCGGCGGCGGCGATCAGCAGCCCGGCGCCCACGGCCAAACCGACGGCGGCCGCCGCCCACAGCGACGCGGCGGTCGTCACCCCGCGCACGCTCGCGCCCTCCTTGAGGATCACCCCGCCGCCGATGAAGCCGATGCCGGACGCGATCTGCGCAGCCACCCGCATCGGGTCGATGTTCGGCCCGCGCTGCACGTCGGAGAACCCGTACGCGCCGGCGAGCGTGAAGATCGCCGCGCCGCACGCTACGAGCGCATGCGTGCGCATGCCGGCCGGCTGGCCGCGGTGCTCCCGCTCGGCGCCGAGCGCGGCGCCCACGACTGCGGCCAGGCCGATGCGCAACAACAGCTCGAGATCGGGGGGCACATCCATCCGCTTCCCGCCCTCGTCCTTGGCATGCTCAGGGGGATGGCGACCGACACCGCCCCCTTCAGCGATCTCGCCGACCCGATCCCGGGCACGCGCGTCTTCGCCCAACGCGTCCTCCCGCGCCTGGGCGACGCCGCGCCCGGCGGACGCGTGCGGCTCGACGCACTGGCCGAGTGGCTGCAGGACACCGCGTACGCCGACGTCTTCGACGCCGGCCTGCACGACGCGGCGGCCTGGGTCGTGCGCCGCGCGCGGCTGTCGGTGCGCGCCTTCCCGCGCTTCGGCGAGGCCGTGACCGTGCGCACGTGGTGCAGTGGGCTCGGTCGCCTGTGGGCCGAGCGTCGCACGACGGTGACCTCGCCCGCCGGCGCGGACGTCGAGGCGGTCGCGACCTGGGTCCACCTCGACCCGAGGTCCGGCCGCCCGGTGCCCCTGACCGAACGCGAGCTGGAGGTCTACGGCTCCAGCGCGGCCGGTCGCGTCGTGCGCGCCCGGCTCCGCCATCCGCCGCCGCCACCCACCGCCGCCCGCGCGCGCTGGCGGTTCCACGCCGCGGACCTCGATCTCGCCGACCACGTCAACAACGCGGTCGTCTGGCGTCCGCTCGAAGAGCGCCTGCTCGCCCGTCCGCGGGAGCCCGCCGCCATCGACGCCGAGATCGAGCACCGCGCGCCGATCCGGCCCGGCGAGCTCGACGTGCTGCTCGCCGACGGGGCGCTCTGGCTGGTGGACGGCGACGAGCCGGACGGCGTGCGCGCGTCGATCCGGCACGTCGACGACGCCCGGCGCTGAGGCTCAGGCGTCCAGGAGGCCCTCCAGCGTGAACACGCGGCGCAGGATGGCCAGCGAGGACGCATAGGTGGAGTCCATGCCGAAGTACGACAGCCCGCGCGCCCCGAGCGTCCGCGCCTGCGTGTAGGGCGTGTCGGAGGCGTAGTGGATGATCCCGAAGTCGATCGGCAGCTTCGAGAAGTTCACCGCCTCGCCCGTCGGATAGCGCTCGGCGTCGGCGATCTCGTAGACCGCGTCGCAGAACGGGCCCGCCTCCATCTCGACGACCGTGTACGCCTCGCGATAGTAGAAGTCGAGGTACTCGCGGTTCTGCAGAAAGGTGGACTTGACGGTGACCGCGCGCTGGTTGTCCAGTCCCGAGCCGAAGATCAGGAACGGCTCGATGTCCTCGAACGAGAAGGCGTTGTCGAGCCAGTACGTCGAGCCCGAGTGCTCGTCGTGGATGACGCTCGAGATCAGCACGTCGCCCACGTCGGCGTTCAGCGTCGCCGCCTTGCCCAGCACGTAGACGCCGCGCAGGGCGTCCTGGTTCACGGCGATCTCGCGCAGGATGTTGTAGGCGGCCAGGCCCAGCGGATACTCGATGTTCACGACGACCGCGGGCGACGCGGCCAGCCGCCGGCGGTCGACCGGCCCCAGGCGCGGGTCGAGCCCGGCCGGGTCGAGCTCCGAGAGCGCCATGACCTGGGCCGAGACCCGCAGCGCGGTGCGCGACGCGAGGTGGGTGATGCCCGCCTCGCGCTCGCGGTCGACGCGGTGGCGCCACTGCTCGGTGCCCTCCGGCAGCGACCCGTAGAGCAGGCGTGCGCCGTAGTAGAGGAAGTTCTCCCAGGAGCCCTCCGACCGCCCGTCCTGCAGCCGGTGCAGCTCCTCGCGCAGGTACTCGGGCCCGAAGCGCCCGACGAAGTCGACGATCTCGGACTCCATCTCGCGCGCGGTGCCGGTCAGCAGGTTCACGAGCGAGTGGGTGTTCGAGGAGACGAAGTACAGCGGTGCCTGCTCCAGCCCCCGTTCGGCCAGGCAGCGCGCGACCGGCGACCACCACTGCCGCGTCAGGCGCGCGTAGCCGATCGCGGAGCCCCCGAGCATCCGGATGCGCAGGTTCAGCCGGCGCCGGCGGACGGCGCCGAGGAACTCCGCCAGACCGCCCGGCCAGGCCTGGCCCACGCGATCCCAGTCGTCGGCCTGCCCGCCCAGGACGGCGGCGCACTCGGCCCCGGTGACGTCGTCCTCGTCGGGGAGCGTGGCCGCCCGCACCGTGGCCGAGATCTTGTTCCACTCGACCTGGTAGGCGACGAGCGTGGGGATGAGGTCGTCGAGGTCGGAGGCCGACGCCAGCAGGACGGCCAGCGTCCCCCCGCCGGAGTCGAACCAGCGGCGCCGGCGCGCCGGCGCCTCGGCCGGTTCCCACTCGTCGAGGTCGCCGATCCCGGCACGCGCGAACGCCGTGGCGTCCTGGCCCAACACGATCACCGCCGCGCTCCCGATCTGCGCCGGCAGGCGGTGCATCGCGTAAAGGAGGGCACCGAGGTCGGGGGCCGGGTCGCCCGCCCCGGCGTGCAGGCTCGAGCGGATCTGGACGTGCGAGGGCTCGAGGATGCGCAGGCGCGTCTCGCCCGAGGACCGCAGCAGCGTGGCGTAGGTGCGCTGGTAGAGCTCGATCTCGTCCGAGAGCTGGGCCGGTTGCCGCGGCCGGGGCTGCGCGACGCGGTCGGCGGCGTGGAGGCGGGGAACGGCCATGGGGGGGCGCATTCTCGCATCCCGATCGACCTTGACAGCCGCGACGCTCGCCGTGAGGTTGGTGTGCATGGCCCCCGTCACCCAGATCAACCGGCTGCGCTTCGTCAACGCCTACCTCGTCCAGGAGGACGACGGCCTGACGCTCATCGACTCGGCGCTGCCGCGCAGCGACGACGCGATCCTCGCCGCCGCCTACCGCCTGGGTGGGCCGATCCGGCGCATCGCGCTGACCCACGCCCACGGCGACCACATCGGGTCGCTCGACGCGCTGGCCGCCACGCTGGGCGCCGTCGAGGTGCTGATCTCCCCGCGTGACGCGCGCCTGCTGGCCAAGGACCAGAGCCACGACCCCGACGAGCGCGACGGGAAGCTGCGCGGCAGCTACCCCGGTGCGCGGACCCGCCCGACCAGGACGATCTCGGCCGGCGATCGCGTGGGGTCGCTGGAGGTCGTCGCCGCCCCCGGGCACACCCCGGGGCAGGTCGCGTTCCTGGACGGCCGCGACGGCACCCTCTACTGCGGCGATGCCTATTCGACGCTCGGCGGGATGTCGACCACGGCGAAGATCAACCCTCGCTTCCCGCTGCCGACCCTCGCGACCTGGCACCGGCCGACCGCGCTGGCCACGGCCCGCGCGCTGCGGACACTGGACCCCGAGCGCCTGGCGCCGGGCCACGGACCCGTGGTCGACGCGCCCGGCCCCGCGATGGACGCCGCGATCGCCGCGGCGTCCTGACGCGGGGACGGGTCAGACCGCCAGCCGCGCGTTCAGCGCGATCTCCGGCACCGACGCGAGCGCGCGCGAGACGGGGCAGCCCTCCTTGGCCTCCTGGGCGTGGCGCTGGAAGGCCTCCTCGTCGAGGCCCGGCACGTCGGCGTCGGCCTCCAGGTCGATGCGGGCGATCGTCGGCGCGCCGTCGACGTTGCGCAGCTGCACACGGGCGCGCGCGCGGACGGCGTCCGGCGTATGGCCGTTCGTCGCGAGGATGTTGCCGAGCGCCATCGCGAAGCACGCCGCGTGGGCGGCGGCGATGAGCTCCTCGGGGTTCATCCCCTCGCCCTCCTCGAAACGGGAGGCCGCCGAGTAGCGGCCCTCGAAGACGCCCTCGCCGACGGTCAGGTCGCCGTCGCCGTTGGGCAGGTCCCCGCGCCACTCCGCGCTGCCGTTGCGCGTTGCCATCGTCATCTCCCTCCTGCTCGACTGGTCCTCACTCAGCCGCTCGCATACCCGCAGCAGCGACCGGGCGATCCAACTCGAAACGCGTCAGGCGCGTGCGCCGACCTCCGTGCGCGCGAGCGTGGCCAGGAAGCCCAGCACGCGCCGCCAGGCGTCCTCGCTGGCCTCGGCGTGCTCCTCGTAGGAGCGGTCGAAGAACGAGTGCGGCGCGCCGGGATAGACGACGATCTCGTGGGGGACCCCGGCCTCGCCCAGGCGCCGGTCGAACTCCTGGACCTGCTCGGTCGGGATCGCCCGGTCGGCGCCTCCGAACAGGCCCAGCACGGGGCAGCGCATCTCCTCGGTGTGGAACAGCGGCGAGGTGTCGCCGAGCCGCGCCGGGTCGAGGGCCCCGTAGAAGCCGATCGCGCCGTCCAGCGCCAACTCCGGGTTCGTGGCCGCGAGGAACGCGTGTCTCCCGCCGAAGCAGAAGCCGACCGTCGCTCTCCCGGCGGCCCCGGTGCGCTGCGCCAGCAGCGCCAGGGCGGCGCCGAGGTCGGCCTGGACGCTCTCCGGGCGCGTCGCGTCGACGTGGGGCCGGTACTCGAAGTGCTCGTCGCGCGGTCCCAGCCCGGCCGTGCGTCCGAAGGGGTCGATCGCGACCGCGGGGTGGCCGGCCGCCGCGAAACGCTCGGCCAGCTCGATGTAGAACGGGTAGAGGCCGCGGACGTCGGGGATGATCCCGACCCCGACGGCGCCGGGCCGACCGGGGTCGGCGACGGCGGCCGAGAACCGCGTTCCGTCGGCCGCGGTGACCTCCACGATCTCCGCCCCGGCGCCGCCGGCCAGGCGCGGGAGCACGAGATCGCGCGGAAGGTCGGGCGGTCGCGCGTCGTGGGCGAAGCACATGCGCGCATCCTGCCCGCGTTCAGACCGCCGCCGTCAGCACGGCGACAGGTCGTGGTACGACGGCACACCGGACGGGAACGCCGAAGGAGGTGGCGGCGGCCTGAGAATGGCCGCCGCTCGTGCGTTCGGGACGCGCCACCAGGTGCGTGGCTCGGCGGCCGCCGACGCCTGCGGGCGCGCGACCGGTAGGCGAAGCGGTGGGTCCCGGAGGCGTGGGCGGCGGAGATGGGCCACGGGTGCCGGCGTGTCCGGCGGACGTCGATACGGCGGCTGGTCGTCGGGAGGGCGGTGCGGGACCGCGCCGCGGTACGGGCGGCCGCACGTGCTCACGCGGGCGCGTCGAGCGCCGCCAGCGCGCGCTCGGGGTCGGGGATCGCGGCGACCTCGCCGTCGCGCCCCAACAGCCAGAACCGATCCAGCTTGCGCAGGAACGCTCGGTCGTGCGAGACGGCGACGACCGTCCCCTCGAAGCCGTCCAGGGCGTGCTCGAGCGCCTCGGCCGACTCGATATCGAGGTTGTCGGTGGGCTCGTCGAGGAGCAGGAGGTTATGGCCCTCGACCTCGAGGAGCAGGATCTCCAGCCGCGCCTTCTGTCCGCCGGAGAGCATCTCGGCGCGCCGCCGCGCCGCCTCGGCCAGGCCGTAGCGCGCCAGGGCGCCCATCGCCGCCTGCATCCCGCCGACGTGGTCGACGACGACGTCCAGGACCACGCGACCGACCAGATCCTCTCGGGCGTTGACCTGCGTGAAGTGGCCCGGGGACACCCGCGGGCCGAGCACGACGCTGCCCTCGTGCCCGACGCGCTCCCCGGCCAGCAGCCGCATGAGATGCGTCTTGCCGGTGCCGTTGGCGCCGATCAGCCCCAGGCGCTCGCCGAAGTGGACCTCGTCGGAGAAGGCTCCCACGAGCCCGGGCACGGCGACGGCGCGCAGGTCGACCACGCGCCGCGCACTGTCGGCCCCGCGCAGGCGCACCTGGATGTGGCGCTCGACGACCGGCGGCGGGGGCGGCCCGGCGTCGACGAAACGCTTCCAGCGGGTCTCGGCGGCATCGGCCTTCTTGGCGAAGTCGGGCGCGTACCGCGCGCGCTCCTTGAGCAGCTTGAAGTAGCGGAAGAGCCGCCGCTCCTCCTCATTCCAACGGCGCAGCGCGTCGCCCATCAGCCGCCGGCGGTGCTCGCGCGCCTCGGGGTAGCCGGCGTAGGAGCCGCCGTGGACCCACGCTCCGCGCCCCTCGAGCGTGATCGTGGTGCGCGTGGCCGCCGCCAGCAGGTCGCGGTCGTGGCTGATCAGCAGCACGGTCTTCGGACTGGCCACGATGCGCGCCTCGAGGGCGCGCTTGGCCGGGATGTCGAGGAAGTTGTCGGGCTCGTCGAGCAGCACGATGTCGGCGTCCGAGCCGAAGAGGACCTCGAGGACCAGGCGCTTGCGCTCGCCGCCGGACAGGGACGTGGTCGGCCGGTCGGCGACGTCGTCGAAGCCCGCGCCGACGATCGCCCGGCAGGCCGCGTCCCAGCGCGCCTGCAGCTCGTAGCCGCCCAGGTCCGACCACGTCCCGATCGCCTCGCCGAGCCGCATCCCGGCCTCGGCCGGGTCCGCGCCGTCGGCCAGCGCGCGCTCGGACTCGAGCATCGCGCGCCCGGCCTGCGCCAGCGCGTGCGGCGCCTGGGCGAGCAGCAGCTCGCGCACCGTGCCCGCGTCGGCGCCGACCCCGACGTCCTGGCGCATGAAGGCCGCGCGGCCGCCGAGCGCGATCTCGCCCTGCTCCAGATCCAGCTCGCCGGCCAGGCAGCGCAGCAGCGTGCTCTTGCCGACCCCGTTGGCGCCCACGAGCGCGGCGTGCTCGCCCGGCCTGACGCGGAAGGAGACGTCGGAGAACAGCAGGTCGCCGCCCGGGTGGGCGTAGGCGGCGTCCGCGACGACGATCGACGACACGCGGCGACCGTAGCGCGGACGGGCCGCGCGGACGCGACCGGCGGCCCCGGGAAGGGCCGGGCGGGCGCCGAGTGCCATCCTGGGCGCATGCACGAGCGTCGGACCCGACACGCGGCCCCACGGTGACCGAGGTCCTCGTCGACCGCTCCGCCGCGCTGCGCGCCGACATTCGCGAGCTCGGCGACCTGCTCGGGCGAGCGCTGGTGCGGCAGGAGGGCGCCGATCTGCTCGACCTCGTCGAGCGCGTCCGCGCGCTCGTGCGCAGCGACCGGCAGGCCGCCTCGGCGCTGCTGGGCGGCGTCGACGCCGTGACCGCGACGAAGCTCGTGCGCGCCTTCTCGATCTACTTCCACCTCGCCAACGTCGCCGAGCAGGTCCATCGCGTACGGGAGCTGGGCGCCGCCCGGGCCGTGGACGGGCCCTGGCTGGCGCAGGCGGTCGATCGCATCGCCGACGCGGACGTCTCGCACGCCGACGTCGCCGCGGAGCTGCGCCACCTCGCGGTGCGCCCGGTCTTCACCGCGCATCCGACCGAGGCGGCGCGCCGCACGCTGCTGACGAAGATGCTGCGCATCGCCGAGCTGCTCGAGGAGCGCGAGCGGGTTCGGGGCGACACCGTCGCCGAGCAGCGCGTCCGCCGGCGCCTGGAGGAGCTCATCGACCTGCTCTGGCAGACCGACGAGCTGCGGGTGGCCCGGCCCGACGTCATCGACGAGGCACGCAACGCGGTGTGGTACCTCGACGCCCTCCACCACGACGCCGTGCCCGAGACCCTCGAGGCGCTGGTCGGCGAGCTGGGCCGGCTCGGGATCGACCTGCCGGTCGACGCCCGCCCGCTCAGCTTCGGCACCTGGATCGGGGGCGATCGCGACGGCAACCCCACCGTCACGCCTCAGCACACGCTGCGCATCCTCGACCTGCAGCGCGACCACGCCCTGCGCGACGCGCTCGACATGATCGACGAGCTGCGCGACGACCTCTCGTCCTCGTCGCGCATCACCGGGGTGACGCCGGAGCTCGAGCGCTCGCTGGCCGCCGACCTCGAGCGGCTCCCGGAGCTCGACCCCCGCTTTCGGCGCCTGAACGCCGAGGAGCCCTACCGGCTCAAGCTCACGTGCATGCACGAGAAGCTCGGCAACACGCGCCGCCGGCTGGCCGAGGGCACCCCGCACGAGCCCGGCCGGGACTACCGCGGCGCCACGGAGCTGATCGAGGAGCTCGAGCTCGTGCGCGACTCGCTGCTGCTGCACCGCGGCGAGCTCATCGCCCGCGGCCGGCTCGAGCGCGCGCTGCGCACGCTCGCGGCCTTCGGGCTGCAGCTGGCGACGATGGACGTCCGCGAGCACGCCGACGCCCACCACCACGCCGTCGGGCAGCTGGTGGACCGGCTGCGCGACGGCGACGGCGCGCCGCGCTACGGGGAGCTCGACCGCGCGCAGCGCCGGGCGCTGCTGGCCGCCGAGCTCAACTCGCGGCGCCCGCTCGCGCCGGCGCCGCCGCCGCTCGACGCCGCCGGCGCGCGGACCTTCGAGACCTTCGCCGCCGTCACCACCGCGCTCCGTACCCACGGCCCCGAGGCGGTCGAGACCTACATCGTGTCGATGTGCCGGGGAGCCGACGACCTGTTCGCCGCGGTCGTGCTGGCCCGCGAGGCCGGCCTGGCCGATCCGGTGCAGGGCCGCTCGTCGCTGAACTTCGTCCCGCTGCTGGAGACCGTCGAGGAGCTGCGGCGCGCGGGGGAGGTCCTGGACGACCTGCTGGGCGAGCCCGCCTACCGGCGGCTCGTCGCGGCGCGGGGTGACGTGCAGGAGGTGATGCTCGGCTACTCGGACTCCAACAAGGACGCGGGCATCACCACGAGCCAGTGGGAGATCCACCGCGCGCAGCGCCGGCTGCGCGACGTCGCGCACGCCCACGGCGTGCGCCTGCGGCTGTTCCACGGCCGCGGCGGCACGATCGGTCGCGGCGGGGGGCCCGCGCACCACGCGATCCTGGCCCAGCCGTGGGGCACGCTGGAGGGTGAGATCAAGGTCACCGAGCAGGGCGAGGTCATCTCGGACAAGTACCTGCTGCCGGCGCTGGCCCGTGAGAACCTCGAGCTCACGGTGGCCGCGGTCATCGACGCGACCGTCCTGCACCGCAGCCGGCGGATCAACGAGGCGGTGCTCGACAGCTTCTCCGACGCCATGGACGTCGTCTCCGCGGCCGCCTTCGAGCGCTACCGCGCCCTCGTCGACGACCCGGCGTTCGCGGACTACTACTTCTCCTCGACGCCCGTCGAGCTGCTGGCCGACCTGCACTTCGGCTCGCGACCCGCACGGCGGCCCGACGCCGCCGGCGGACTGGAGGGACTGCGGGCGATCCCGTGGGTCTTCGGCTGGACGCAGTCGCGGCAGATCGTGCCCGGCTGGTTCGGCGTCGGGACCGGCCTGGCCGCCGCGCGCGACGCGGGCCTGGGTGACCGCCTGGCCGAGATGGCCGAGGACTGGCCGTTCTTCGCGAACTTCCTGTCCAACGTCGCGATGACCCTGGTCAAGACCGACCTCGCGATCGCCGGCCACTACGTCCGCCGACTGGTGCCCGCCCACCTGCGCCGGTTCACGGACGTCATCGCCGCCGAGTACGAGCTCAGCGTCGCCGAGGTGCTGCGTCTGCGCGGGGGGGACGAGCTGCTCGCCTCCGACCCGGTGTTGCGCCAGACCCTGCGCGTCCGCGACGCCTACCTCGCGCCCCTGCACGACCTCCAGGTATCGCTCCTCGAGCGCTGGCGGGCCGACCGCGCCGACGGGCTCGAGGCCGACCGGGCCGTCGGGCGAGCGCTCCTGCTGACCGTCAACGGGATCGCCGCGGGCCTGCGCAACACCGGGTGAGGAGCGTGGCGCCGGGCGCAGTCGTCCGGAGGGGAACGTAGGATCCCGCGCCGTGCCGGCACCGTCCGCCACCCGCCGCCGTCGTGCGTCGCCTTCAGGCGAGACGGTTCTCGCGCCGCGTCCGGGCGAGGTCGTGGTCTGGACGGACGGGGCGTGCCGCGGCAACCCCGGCCCGGGCGGCTGGGCGGCGATCATCGTCCCGCCCGACGACGGCGTGCCGGTCGAGCTGTCCGGCTCCGAGCCGCAGACGACGAACAATCGCATGGAGTACACGGCGGCTCTGCACGCGCTGCGCGCGCTTCCCGCGGGCAGCCGGGCGTGCATCGTCACCGATTCGCGCCTCCTGCTGGAGTCGATGACCAGGTGGCTGGCCGGCTGGAAGCGCAGGGGCTGGAAGACGGCCGGCGGGCAAGCAGTCAAGAATCAGGACCTCGTGCGGGCGCTGGAGGCCGAGGTCGCCCGTCACGCCGAGGTGGGTTGGCACTGGGTGCGCGGGCACGAGACGGGTGCGGGGCACGCGCACAAGGCGCTCAACGACCGCGCCGACCGCCTCGCGGTCGCCGCGTCGCACCTCGCCGGCTGACGACGGCCGCCCGTCCAGCGGCCGCCGCGTCGCGGCTCGCCGCCTGACACCGCCGCCCGTTCAGCGCCCGCCGAGGTGGTCCAGCAACCGCTCGACGAAGGCGACCTGGGCGGGGACGAGCTTCTCAGCGGCCTGCACGGGATCGAACCAGGCTGCGCGGTCGACCTCGGGGAACGCCTGCCGGCGCCCGGAGCGCGGCGGCCACTCCATCTCGAACGCGCCGCTGCGCAGCCGGGCCGGGTCGAAGTCCCCGCGCGCGGCCCACGCGTGCACGACCTTGCCGCTCTTCTGGCGGACCTGCCCGAGGTCGACGAGCTCGTCGAGCGCGGGCAGCTCGCCGAGCTCCTCCTCGAGCTCGCGCAGCGCCGACGCCTGCGCGTCCTCGTCGTCGCCGTGCTCGCCCTTGGGCAGCGACCACGCGCCGGCATCGCGGCGGGCCCAGAACGGTCCGCCCGGATGGACGAGCAGGACCTCGACGCCGCCGTCGCCCGACCGCCGGTGCAGGAGGATGCCGGCGCTGCGCTGGGCCATGCTCCGGGCAGCGTGGCAGAATTCCGGGCATGGGCGATCTCATTCCCGGCGGCAGGCGCCCGCCGTCGCGGCGCGCTCGCCGCGAGCGCGCCTACCGGCTCGTCGTCGTCGGCGGAGCCGCCGCCGTGGTCGCGGTGGTCGGGATCGTGCTGGCCCTGGCCGGTGTCGTCGGGGCCACGGTCCCGCTCGTCGCGGCCGCCGTGGCCGTCATCTGCGCGGTCCTGTTCCGGCGCGAGGTGTCGCCCTAGGTCCGCACGGCGGTCGTCGCGATGCGCCGCCTGCTCCTCGGCTCGGGTCTCGTCAGCGTCGTCAACGCCGTCCTGCAGTCACCGCTCTCCCGTGATTGAGCGCCGGTCCGCCGCGTCGGTTCGTGCGAGTGGCGAGCCGGTGCCCGCAGCGGGCACGACCCCGCCACTCGGCTGCCCCCCGGCGCACCGTTCGGCGCGGGCGCTTCAGGCGACGAGGTAGTCCGCCAAGCGCCGCAGACCGGCGGGCCAGCCGTCCGAGGCGCCGACTGCGCCGCGCATGTTGTCCCACCCGTCGCCGTGGCGGTCGAGGTGGCGGTGCTCGAGCTCGACACGCGTGCGTCCGGCGTCCTCGGGCACGAAGCGGACCTCGACCTCGCTGGTCTTCTCGGGGTCCGTCTCGAGCTCCCAGTGCGTGTTGATGTCCCAGCTGAAGACGACGCGGTGCGGCGGCTCGTAGGCGAGCACGCGCGCCCAGCGGCACTCGCGGCCGTCGGCGCCGCGGTCGTAGACGTGGCCGCCCACGCGCGGCTCGAAGACCATCTCGGCGACCGGGCCGTCGAGGAGGTGGTGATCGGGATGCCACCAGCGCGCCATCTCGTTGGTGAACGCGTCGAACGCCCGCTGCACCGGCGCGTCGACGACGATCGCGGTCTGCACGGACGTGTCCGCTGCCTGTGTGCTCATCGGTCCTCCTTCGTGGGGCGCTCGGCCGCGTCCTTGAACGCGAGCAGAGCGCGATTCCAGAATCCGTCGAGGTAGGCGCGCAGCGCCTCCAGCCCGGCCGGGTCGACCCGGTAGAGACGGCGCGTGCCCACCGCGGTGTCCACGACCAGCCCGGCGTCCTTGAGCACCTTGAGGTGCTGCGAGACCGCGGGGCGCGTGACCGGCAGGTCCTCCGCCAGCTCCCCGACGGACCAAGGCCGCTCGGCGAGCCGTTCGAAGATCGCGCGGCGCGTCGGGTCTCCGAGCGCTCCGAACCCAGTGGCTGCGTTAGCCATGACTAACCGTTAGTGTACGCTGACGAAGCGTCGCGCGTCAACCCGGGAAGGGCGGCGGAGCCGAGCGGGACTAGCTGTTGTGCCCGGTGACGTCCCGAACGCGGGTGAGGGGAGCGCGGTTGCCGAGCGCGCTGTGGGTGCGCCGCTCG
>Ga0136846_1236080_pt1 | contig 16979 bp, 12 predicted proteins | sample HopSoiMetagenom2_FD_96841 | JGI IMG/M metagenome (GOLD analysis project Ga0136846, IMG submission 96841) | Grasslands soil microbial communities from Hopland, California, USA - 2 Assembly 2016 (version 4) | ecosystem: Environmental > Terrestrial > Soil > Grasslands | place: USA: Hopland...
TATCGTCGCGGCCGTGAAAGCGCGGGTCCTCGAAACTTCCGTTCAGGGGGTTGCCCCAACCAGGGCCGACTGGATTTACGAAGGTCTTATTGCCGACGATGCTGGCATGTGTTCCGTGGGAAGCGTCGAAGGCGATGCCGCGCCAGTCGATGGACTGATCTCCGGTCCACGCCGCAGCGACACGGAGCGTGTAGTGATCGTAACGAATCCACGCGTGTCCTCTGGAAACGCCACCGGGGCCTTCATCCAGCCGAATGGCGATTCCTTTGTAAGCGACGTTGTTGCTTTCGACCTGCAAGGTCCAGAAGAGCGCCGGTCCGAAATCCATTCGCAAGTACGGCGGCCCTTTTTGGAACGCGAGGGCTTGTTCCGAATTTGAGTCATCGAGGGGCTCGGTAGGGAGAGTGGCGAGGTAAGCGGCATTAATTTTGAAATACGCGGCAGGATTGTAGGGCTTGACGAACGCTTCGCGGATGTAATGGATCGCATCGTAGCGTTGTTCAGGCGTAAGAAAGGTCCACGCGGGCATTTGGCCGAAGCCCTGCGTGAGTGTCTTGTATAAGCTCAAGGGGTCATTGCCGTTTTTAAATGGCTCCTTCCAAAATGGACGAGAGGTTGGGAGGGTGCCCTCTTTTTCCGGAGAGCCGTGGCAAGTGATGCAAAGAGAATCGTAAAGCTGCTTGCCGCGCGCAAAGCTCTGATCGTTCCACGAAGAAATGATTTTCGCATGAGAACTTTCCACGGCTGCCGCGGCTGCGGAAGAGATGAGGAGCGCAGAAAGAGCGGCGAGTTGAAGCGAGAAATGAAAGGGCATAGTCATCGAAGCGGGTTGCGAAATTGGCGCTCAGCCGGCGAGATCGTTCCAGACCACTTTTCCGGCGACAATCGTCGCACGGGCTTTGCCGCGCATGGGCCAGAGATGAAAGGGTGAATTGAGAGATTTGCTGACGCTACCTTCCTTTTTGTAGATCCAGCGGAATTCGGGATCAAAAATCGTGACGTCCCCGTCAGCGCCGATGCCCAGGGTGCCTTTTTCCAGGCGGAGAAGTTTGGCAGGCTGAACGGTTAGTTTATCGAGAATTTGCGGCAAGGTCATTTTGCCCGTGTGATAAAGCTGCATGAGGGAGAGAGCGAGTTCGGTTTCCAGGCCGGTGATTCCGAAGGGAGCGTAGTCGAACTCAACTTCCTTTAGATAATCGGGATGGGGAGCGTGATCACTGCCGATTATTTCGATCGTGCCATCAGCCAGGCCTTCGATGAGAGCTTCGCGATCGTGATGAGTGCGAAGCGGCGGGTTCATTTTGAAATTGGTATCGTAAGAAGGCCAGACTGGAAGCGGATGACTTTTAGGAAAGGCGCGGGCGAGAATCTCGCCATCGGCTTCCCAGAAAGCTTCACTGCCGGCGATCGCGGCGTCAGTGAGGGTGAAATGATGGGGACAGGCTTCGCCCGAAATGGGAATGCCGCGCTCCTTGGCTTCACGAATGAGACGAACGCTCTTGGCGGAGCTCAGGTGCTGGCAATGGATATGGGTGCCCGTGAGTTCGGCGAGGAGAATATTTCGAGCGACAATGACTTCTTCGCCGAGGGCGGGCCAGCCACGCAGACCCAGTTCAGTGCTGTAATAGCCTTCATGCATGACGCCGTCGCTCACGAGCGAGTAGTCCTGGCAATGATCAAGCACCTGGAGGTCGAACATCCTCGCGTACTCCATCGCGCGCCGCATGAGTTCGTTATTCTGCACGCAATGACCATCATCAGTAATGGCGACAATGCCGGAATTTTTGAGCGAACCGATGGGAGCCAGTTCTTCGCCGGCAATGGCCTTGGTGATCGCGCCCGTAATGTAAACGTTCACCAGGGCCTCCTTTTCGGCTTTCTCCCGAACAAGAACCACCGTGGCGGGACTGTCGATGGCGGGAGTTGTGTTCGGCATGCAGAGAACGGAGGTGAACCCGCCGTGCGCAGCCGCTTTTGTTCCGGTGGCGATGGTTTCTTTGGCCGATTGGCCGGGCTCCCGCAGATGAACATGTGAATCAATCAGGCCGGGGCAGACGACGCAGTTTTTGGCATCGATGGATTGGAAATCGGGCGGGGCTTTGTGGCGAGCTTCAGCGCCGAGCGCGGCGATTTTGCCATCGAGGATAAGAAGGTCCTGCGTGGCATCCAGATCGGTGGCAGGATCGATCACCCGGCCGTTCGTTATGAGCAAAGAATTCAAGCGCAAATGGCCGCTATTGTCGTGATTGGACGCGAGAAAGCAAGATTGACAACGAGTTCCGCGCCGATATAGTTTGCGGCACCTTTGAGGCGGGTGTAGCTCAATGGTAGAGTTCCAGCCTTCCAAGCTGGCCACGTGGGTTCGATTCCCATCACCCGCTCCATTCCTCAGAATTTCACCAACAGCAACAGCGGCGCAAATGGATTTAGCCTGGCTACTTTGCTCTCGAGGAGGTCCGGTCCGCGAGCCAGATCATATCTCTATTGTTGGGCGAAGAGACATTGAGCGTCAACTTGCCGTCCCAAGTGGGTTTCGGCTTTGTGCGTGAGTCAACCCATTTTCGAATCTCGGCATGGCCGTCCGCGAATGAAATGCCCGCGGCGCCATTATGATAACTGGCGGGAAAATCGATAATCCGCGCTGAAGCGGGATTCTCAACCATCATGTTGGCAAAGCCGCCCGCGTTCATGCTGTCGGGATGCTCGTCGAGCATCACGGGATCAATAATGTCGGTAGTCTTCGCGTAAGTCCGGTACTTTTTGGATGAGGGGTTTGCCCCAAAACCGGCAGGGTCGAGCCAGTCCCCGGGCCCAAATGCCTGGCTCATGCTCATGCTGCGCACGCGCGGATATACCTTTCCGGAAATTTTAACGGAGCTCACATCAGCAGGGCACTTATAAATCTCAACTGCCGTTAAGTAGAACTTCGACCTGGCTGGATTCTTCAGGGCCGCGGTGTTCGTATTATCAGGATTGCTTCCTGAAAAATCGAGCCATCCATCTACCCAGGCGGTCGGTTCCACGGGTTTGATATAGCCCGAAGTCGGCACCTTTTCGTTGTAGTCCATCGCATAAAGATGCCACACCAACTGCAGTTGCTTGAGACCGCTCATGCATTTTATTCCCTGCGCCTTCGTTTTTGCCTTGGCGAGAGCAGGCAGGAGTAGACTGGCCAGGATCGCGATTATGGCGATGACAACCAGCAGCTCGATCAGAGTGAAGGCGCGACGGCCAGCTAATAACGGGCGAGTCACTTTCATGGGTCAGCGCAGTATAACCGGTCCGGATCAGAAATGGAAGAACAGTCGCAGAGTTACTCCCCTTTGACGTAAGAGATCAGGTCGGCGAGTTCCTGGCGTGTCATCGTTTTTTCCAATTCCTGGGGCATCATTGAGTTTTTACTGGCCTGAAGAGTAACAATGCTCGCGCGGGGGATCGCTTCATCCCGGCCGGTCGCAGAACGAAGAGTGATGGCGGATTCGTTTTCAGAACGGATAATTCCCGAGAGAGTGCGGCCATCTTTAACTTCGACGGTGTAATTATTGAATCCGAGCGCAATTTCATAGTCGGGCACGATGACGTGAAGGAGGATCACTTCCTTCGGTTGATTCCGGATCGAAAATAGATCCGGGCCGACGGGCGTACCTTCCTGGTCAAGGCGATGGCAGGTGGCGCAGACGCGAGTGAATACTTTCCTCCCGTTTAACGGGTCGGCCTTTTCACGAAGAATCGATTTGTAACTCTCGTAAACTTTCATCCGATCCTCTTCGCCAGACGAGCGAAAAAGCGCAACGGACCTTTCCTTGATGACAGGATCCTTCGCATTCTGGAGTTGCTTGCGTTGCGCGGAGGAGATCGCGCCGGGAGGAATGTTGTTCGAAGAAAGTTGATCCAAAAGCTGTGTCGCGAGTCGAGGATTGGAAATTACTCCATTTAAAAACTCCTCGCGGAGATTCGGGGAAAGTTCATTCCAGAGCGGAGCAGTGACGACCGCGGCGACCGTATGGTCGTCCGCTTTCGCAAGAATAGTTTGAACAACGGCCCTCTGTAATTCCGGTCGATTCGACGGATTGAGCAGCGGGAGAAGTTCGTTGTATTGAATCTGCGGAATCCAACGGGCGAAGCGAATAGCGGCTTCGCGGGCTGCAACCGTTTCGGCTGGATCGGCGCCGATTTTTCGCGCTGATCGTGCCAGCCTCGGCAAATCAATTTGATCGATTGAAGGCAAAGCGCCGGTTTCGCGCGCGACGCCGTTTAGCACGGCAAATTGGATCGGCAACGGTTTTTTTGGCAGATCGTCAAAGGCGTAGCCCCTGTTCTTCTCCTTTCCCGCCAGGGCGCTCAACTGATCCAGAAAATGAATCAAACGTGGCTCCTGGTTCGTGATCTCATTTTTTAGAAGCGATTTCAGCAAGGCCGGTTCTGTTCCGTAGCTTGAGCTCAAAATGGCAGCTTCCGTCCACTTGTCCGTATCAGGCTGAAGGGCGATTCGCGCCAGAAATCCGACCACCGGAAGGGTGGAACGAAGTTCCCCGAAAGCGAGAGCCACGCGAAAGTGCACGTGGGAGTCCGGATCGGTGGAAAGGTCCGTGATTTTTTTCAGGAGCGAGGGAGAATCGTTGAGGAAAGGCTCCGAAAGCTCGACTGCTGTTTCGCGAACGCCTGGATTTGCATCGCCAAGCGCGTTGATGAGCTTTTCCGGTTTTAATTCGTGAGAGTCTGCCAGTAATCTTAAGGTTCTTGCCTGACCTTCCGCACTTTTGAGATCTGCACTTAAAAGTATTTCGACTGAGTTGCTGGCTCCGCGCTCAAACAGGAGCCGCTGCGCGGTTTCGCGTTGCCAGGAATTTTTGTGGCCGAGCGCGGAAATCAAATCCATCGGCTTCGCCTGGCCAGGTGTACGGGAGGTGAGCGCGTTTTTTGTTTTGTACACTCTCCAGATCCGTCCACAATTCCGTCCGCTCTCGAAATCAGTTTTCTTCCGAACCTCTTCGGGAAGGTAACCGGGATGCTCGATGGTGCGGCGGTACATATCGCAGAGGTAGAGCGCGCCGTCTGGACCGGTTTGGAGAAACACCGGACGAAACCAATCATCGGAACTAGCCAGGAATTCTGTTTTTTCCGCGGCGCGTTTCGCGAGGTGAGTCGCGCCGTGTTTGAGGAGGAGATCGCCATGAACGAGGTTTGCGGCCGGGTCGCAGGAGAACACGTTTCCGTACATTTCCGCCGGCAAGGCGTCGCCGCGATAAACGGTGACGGCGCACGCTGCCGTAAAGGTCCCGAGATGCGAGTCGGCGGTGGTCAAATTATGGCTGATCGGAAAGATGTGGGCAGCCGGGGGGCCGAGATGCAGGCCGGGATCGAGCTCTTCGGGGAGGTCCTGCATTGAGTCGGTGAAGATCAGGTTGGGATTTCGTTTCAAATAACGGGAGGGGAGAACGACTTCCTGCGCCTGCACGCGGTTCATGCAGGTGAAACGATGCCCGAAATCATCAATGCATAATCCGAATTGACCTTTTCCATCGACCCCTTCGAATCGAACGGAAGCGACTTTGCCGTCATCGGCCATTTGCAAGCGAAAACGGATCTCGGAACGAGAGATGTCGATGGGAGTCCGCTCCGGGACCAAAGGAGAGGTAACTTTTCCTCCGCTTAAACCACCGCTAAGATAAATCCAATCGTCGGGGCCGAAAGTGGGATGGCTGACACGAAGCTGGGTGCTGCCATTGGTGGCGAAACCGGTCAGGATCACCTGGCGAATGTCAGCGTGACCATCTCCATCAGTGTCTTTGAAATACAAAACATCCGGCGCGCAAGTGACAATAAGGCCGCCTGCCCAGGGGAGAACGCCGTTGGGATAATTCAGGCGTTCGACAAAATCCAGGCGTTCGCTGAATTTGTCCCCGTCCAGACGAAACATCGCGATCCTTCCCTGGTTGAAGTTGGTCGGGTATCCCCGATTTTCCGCCACATACATCGTTCCAAGTTCATCAAACGCCAGAGCGCACGGCGCAATGACTTCGGGTTCGGCGAGAACCAATTCGATTTTCAACTCAGGTTCCAGTCGAAATGCTTTTTGTGCTTCGGATGGCGAAAGCGGCTTTTCGTGAAGCTGCGCGAGGGTCGTGAAGCAAACCAGGAAGAATGCGATTACGAATTTCATGAGAGAATCCTTTCCCTTTCTCGCTTGCCGTGCAAAGAAACTCGGCCCAAATTTGGGTCTTACCTTCTTTTCTTTCACCCCACTTCCTGCGGTCCCTGTCCGCCGGAAACCAAAAAGAGCACAGCCATTCTCACGGCCAATCCATTGGTGACCTGCTGCAGAATGACCGAGCGATCGCAATCAGCGATATCGCTGTCGATCTCGACTCCCCGATTGATAGGCCCCGGATGCATGATCACGGCATCCGGCTTCGTCAATGCGAGACGAGCTTTGTTCAAACTGAAAAGCGAGATGTACTCGCCGATTCCGGGAAACATGCTTTGGCGCTGGCGCTCATGCTGGATGCGCAAAAGATTGATGATGTCGGCTCCGGCGATCGCCTCTTCGACGTTATAAGTGACTTTGCATCCCATTTGCTCGAAAGTTTTTGGGACAAGCGTTGACGGGCCGCAGAGCGTCACGCGCGCGCCGAGCTTTGTCAGAGCCCAAATATTCGAACGGGCCACCCGGCTATAAAGAATATCGCCAAGGATCGTGACATTCAGCCCTTCAATCTTCCCTTTCTTCTCTTTTATCGTGAAGATGTCGAGCAAGGCTTGGGTCGGGTGCTCGTGTGCGCCGTCGCCGGCATTGACCACACTCGCGTTCAGAAAGCGGGCCAGGAAATGCGGCGCCCCAGTCGCGCTGTGTCGAATGATGATAATGTCGGCATTTAATGCCTCAAGATTCCGCGCGGTATCTTTGAGCGTTTCTCCTTTTTTGAGCGACGATGCCTCAGCGGTAAAATTGATGACATCGGCTGTCAAACGCTGTGCTGCGAGTTCAAAACTGATCCGCGTGCGGGTTGAAGGTTCAACGAAGAGATTAACTACCGTTTTTCCTCGAAGCGCGGGGACTTTCTTGATTGCGCGTTCACCCACATTCTTAAAAGCGCGCGCCGTGTCCAGAACAGTGTTAATCTCTTCGGGAGTGAGCGATTGGATATCGAGCAGGTGTTTGCGGTTCCAGCTCACGGTTTGGTTAATTCGACAGCGTCAGTTTGGGTTCCATCCTCCGTAAATCTCACTTCAATCCGCTCGTCTACAGCGGTCGAAAGCTCTTTTCCAACAAAATCAGCCTTGATCGGCAACTCGCGATTCCCACGGTCAATGAGGACCGCAAGCTGAATGGCCTTCGGCCGGCCCAGATCGGTGATCGCATCCAACGCCGCCCGGATGGTCCGTCCGCTGAAAAGAACGTCATCGACGAGAACCACCGTCTTTCCAGTCACATCAAACGGGATGCTGGTTGGCTGAATATTCTGGGGCAAACGATGGCTATGATCGTCTCGATGCATGCTCACATCGATCAGGCCAAGCGGCACCGGGTGTCCCCAGATCTTTTCCAGCGCCAACTGCAGGCGCCTGGCCAAATGCGTTCCGCCTTTCTGAATTCCAACCACCGCCACATCAGTGCCATTGAGGTTTTTTTCCGCGATTTCATGGGCGATACGGCCCAAGGCGTGGGCCAAACCTGTAGCGTTCAATAACTGTTTCGGATACGGCATTGAAAAAGCGGCGGCAACCTACAGGCAGAGAACCGATTTGAGAAGCAAAAGGTAAGAAGAGAGATTAAGCAGCCGAAGGGGCCTGGCGGGCTTTGCGCCATTTGGATCGATGTTTCATGATCCAATCAGTCAGGGCTTGTTCGAACCCGATGTCCCGGCCCGCTTTCTCCGACTCAATCCATTTATGCCTAAGGATTTCGTCGAGCTCGGCCTGAAACTCCTTATAGAGCGACGAGTTTTTCACAAGATCATGTCCACTGGATAGATCCGCTGACATAGGACGCGTTGGCTTCCGTGTCACACTACGTAACATCGGCAGACTTACTAACAAATCAAAACTTTTTCGTTAAAACGAATATCTATTTGCGACAAATGTTACGCTTTTGCGCGACGCGTGGCAATCCCTATTTTTCTCGGTAAGATTTGCGGTTTCAACAACTTCCGCCCTCGGCTTGCAAACGCGGCCCGATGCCCCTACGATGGCCCAAAACGAACAAGGATTATGAAGATGATTTACCTCCTTCTCGCATTGGCGCTCTCAGTCGGAATCACCGCATTCGCGGCGGAATCCTCGACCAGGACCGGCAAACTCTATCACGTCGTTTCCCTCAAGTTCAAAGACACCGCCAGTAAGGAGGACATCAAGAAAATCGAAGATGCTTTTCATGCTTTGAAGAGCAAAATCCCTCAAATTTCGACACTCGAATGGGGCACTAACGTCAGCCCTGAGAAGCACGACAAGGGTTTCACCCATTGCTTCATCTTAAGCTTCAAGAGCGACAAGGACCGCGATGATTACCTGGCCCATCCCGCGCACAAGGAATTTGGCAGCATGCTGGGCCCGGTTCTGGCCGATGTTTTTGTGATCGATTTCTGGGCGCAGCATTAAAAGGAATTTCGTTCCCTTATTGAACTCGGGAGACTCTGCGGGATATTCAGCCATGATTCTAACTCGGGAGGAACTGGACAGTCTGTTGCGAGCGGAAAATCGTTCGCCTCACCAGCTTTTAGGGATGCATCCTCTCGGGGACGGTTCGGGCGTGGTAGTCCGCGCGTTTTTACCGGGCGCAACAAAGGTCGAAATTGTCCCCGTTCACGAGAAAAACAAGCCGCGAATCACCCTCAAGAAGATTGATCCTCTCGGCGTTTTTGAGGGGGTAAGCAAGGAATCGAAGGCCGTTTACGCGTACGATCTGGTCGTGTCCTACGACGGCGGAGCGCAGCGCCAGTTTCGTGACCCTTATTCCTTCCTTCCGACGCTCGGTGAAATGGACGTCTATCTTTTCGGGCAGGGCAATGAGCTTCGCATTTACGATAAGCTCGGCTCGCACCTCCGCAGTCCTGACGGGGTTTCGGGCGTGAGCTTCGCCGTTTGGGCGCCGAATGCTCAGCGCGTCAGCGTCGTCGGCGATTTTAACAATTGGGATGGCCGGGTCCATTCCATGCGGATACTTGGCTCGTCTGGCATCTGGGAAATTTTTATTCCGGGCCTGGGCGAAGGCACTCTCTACAAATACGAGATCAAAACTCTCCAGGGCCATCTCACCATTAAGACGGATCCGTACGCGACCTTCTACGAGGTTCCGCCGAAAAATGCCGCGATTGTTTGGGACAACCAGAAGTTTAAATGGACCGATGCGGACTGGCTGGAAAAACGCGGCCAGCGCGACCCGCTGCGCTCGGCGATTAGCATCTACGAAGTGCATCTTGGTTCGTGGCAGAAAAAAGCCGCCTTTGAAGGTTACAGCTATCGGGAGCTTGCCGATCTGCTCGCCGATTACGTGCGAAAGCTCGGCTTTACCCATGTCGAGTTTCTTCCTGTCGCAGAACACGCGTTTTATCCCTCCTGGGGGTACCAGGTCACCGGTTTTTACGCGCCCACTTCCCGCTTCGGCACACCCGAAGACTTTCAGTACCTGATTAACCATTTGCACGAAGCGGGCATTGGAGTCCTCATCGATTGGGTGCCTGCGCATTTTCCTCGCGATGATTGGGCGCTCGCCCAATTTGATGGAACCGCGCTTTACGAACACGAAGACCCGCGGAAAGGCGCACACCAGGATTGGGGCACGCTGATATTCAATTACGGCCGGCATGAAGTCCGAAATTTTCTGATCGCCAACGCCATCTTCTGGTGCGAGCGCTATCACATCGACGGGCTCCGGGTAGATGCGGTCGCCTCAATGCTCTACCTCGACTATTCGCGCAAAGAAGGCGAATGGATTCCCAACCAATTTGGCGGACGGGAAAATCTCGAAGCGGTCGAATTCCTTCGCTCCTGCAATCACCACGTTCACACCCAATGCCCGGGCGTGATCACGGTGGCTGAAGAATCCACCGCCTGGCCGCTGGTCACCCGCCCTCCCTACCTCGGCGGTCTCGGATTTAATTTTAAATGGAACATGGGCTGGATGCATGACACGCTGAATTATTTCCGCAAAGAACCCGTCCATCGCAAGTACCACCAGAATGACCTCACCTTCGCGATGCTCTACCATCATCATGAGAATTTCATCCTGCCGCTCTCACATGATGAAGTCGTGCATGGCAAAGGCTCGCTGCTCCAGCGCATGACTGGGGATGATTGGCAGCGGTTTGCCAACTTACGTGCCCTTCTCGCTTACCAATGGCTCTTTCCGGGAAAGAAACTCCTGTTTATGGGCGGCGAAATCGGCCAAAGCAGTGAGTGGAATGCAAACGCCGCGGTTGATTGGTGGCTGCTCAGCGCAGGCCCATATCATGTGGGAACGCAACGAATGGTAGAAGATCTAAACCGCCTTTATCAGGCTCATCCGGGGCTTTGGGAAGGTGATTTCGACCACGAAGGCTTCTACTGGATCGACTGTACCGACGTCGAAAGCAGTGTCCTCTCGTTCGTCCGCCAGACCAAATACGGCCAGGATCCGCTTGCCGTCGTCCTGAATCTTACGCCGGTTCTCCGCAACAACTATCGCCTTGGCCTGCCGCGCGCCGGCGTCTGGAAAGAAGTCTTCAACAGCGATTGCGAAAGCTACGGCGGGAGCAACCAGGGCAATCTCGGCCGCGTCACCACCGAGCCGATGCCAATGCACGGCCACGCACAATCCGCTCCCTTGACCCTGCCTCCCCTCGGCATCGTCGTCTTGCAGCCCGAATGATTATAAGGCGGTTTTCAGTTCAAAGACGGGATTCACTTCGATGTGCAATTCCTTGAAGCGGACTTCGAGCGGACCGCCCGCGTGCAACTGGAGCGCGAAAATACCCTGAGTGGCGCCTTTTGCATCTTCGAGATCGACACAGGTCTTGCCGTTTAAGGCCGTGCGAATTCGATGGCCGACAGCGACGATTTCATAAGTATTCCAATCATCGGCTTTGAGATATTGCTCGCCGGATTTGTCCCAGAGAACACCGCGGCCCTGTTCTTCGTACAGTTTTCCCCACCAGCCCGCGCCGGCATCGGCCTGGTAGCCTTTCACTTCACCGTCAGGCAGCGCCTCGCTGCGGAATTGAATGCTGCTGTTTTCTTTGTTGGGAGTGAGCTTGATTTTGCAGATCAGGCGGAAATCACCGAAGACCATTTGGCCTTTCAGAAATTCGTTGTGGTCCAGGCCGGTTTTGCTGGAACCGACGATTTCACCGTTTTCAATTTTCCAGAGATCGGTATTGCCTTCCCAGCCGGCGAGATCCTTTCCAGTGAAGAAATAGGCAACCGTGTCGGGTGTGGCCAGGAAAGGCACCTGACCCGGACGGCTGAGATAATAGAGGAGATCTCGCACTTCCTGATCGTTCAGCGCCGCGAGCAGGCCCTCGGGCATCATCGAAATTTCACTGACGCGGACCGATTCGATATCGGATTTAGGAAGAACCAGGGTTTCATTCGGCGCAGCCACCGTGAGAGAATTGGCTTCATCTTTTTTGATGATGCCGGTGATGACGCGATCATCCTTCATCGTGATCGTGGAACTGCGGTAGTCGTTCGGGATAACGGCGTTCGGATCGAGGATGTTTTCGAGAAGATATTGCAGATCGGCGCGATTCGAGCCGGTGATGTCAGGCCCGACATTGCCGCCGACCTCGAACAGAGTATGGCATTGCTGACAGGTGCGCGCGAATACAGCGCGGCCACGAACGGCATCGCCGGGAGTCGAGCCGCCAGCCCAATATAGTTTCGTATAGCGTTCGATTTCTTTCTTCTTATCAGCCGAGGCTTCGCGAAAGGCCCCCCAAACCTTTTGAACGCCAGCGTCGATGTCGGGTGATTTCAAATTGCGCAGTTGGCGCACGATTTCAGCCGTCAGGTCTTTTTTAGGAACCTCATTCCCGTAAACGGCGGCGAGCAAGGGTTTGGCGTAAGAGGCGCGGGAAGTGAGCGTGTTTAAGGCGTCCCGTTTTTCAGCGCCGTTCAGTTGCGAGTAAATGCCGAGAACGGATGACGCGGTTAGCGAATCGTCAAAGCGGGCGAGGCCGCGAATCGCCTGGCCACGCAGGCCTGGCTCTTTGAGCAAAGATTGCAGAAGCTTCGGCAGATTTGGGTCGCGAGTGGTGAGGAGCGAATCCAAAGCGGCCCGGCGCGTATTCACATCAGCGGAAGAATCGAGCACCACTTTTTTCAGTTGATCTAGGGCTTCCTTGCTTCCGAAAGTGAGGGAGAGACTTTGGGCGAGCAGCCGAACCTGTTCATTCGGATTTGTGCTCAGTTTGTTTTCGAGTTTGGCCCAGCCGGGAGGCATGGTGAGATCGCGCTTTCCTTTGAAAGCCTCAGAAAGGCCACGCAGAATATCGAGTTGAAGCTGCGGGTCCTCGGTGCTCGTAAGCATTTGCACGAGGTCATTAAGACCTGCGTCCGACTGGCCTCTCGCGAGAATCGGCAGCAAGGAAATAATGCTGATCAGGAGGAGCGTGCGTAATTTCGAATTTGTCATTAAAGGTGACGTAAAAGAGTTGATCAATTGTTCTGTGCAACCGCTTTGCTGGCGACACGCCGGGCGATGAACTGGCGCACTTTCGGGATTTTCGCATCCGAAAGGAGCTTGATAGCCTGCTGAGAATCCGCGCTAACCGTGCCTTCTGCGGCATACCAGTACATCAGCGGAAGATTGTGATCGTTCGCGTCCTCCGGATGGGCAAGCAGATTCTTCAGAACGGGCGGGCGGTCCTGCGGGGGAGTTTTCTGCATCACCGAGGCGAGGTAGAGACGCACGATTGGCGACGGATCGGCCGCGGCCATCTTCGCGAAATGCTTCAGCAATTCAGGACGGGGAGCATCTTTTTCGCAGAGTAACTGGATAGTCCAGGCGCGGACGTACTCGTTGCCGTTCTCGAGGAGTTTCACTCCTTCGGCATCAGTGAGGCCGCCGGTGACGTGAAGAGCCCACAACGCGTTCAGCCGCGCGGTTTCATTTTTGGCATTTTGAATAAAATCGCGAATATCGCTTTGAACGGACTGATCCGGTCCGCGCTCCTGCAGAATGCGGCGGGCGTGCCGGGCATAAAATTGATTTTTGTTTGAAAGCAGTTCCACCAATTCGTGGCTGCTCTTTTTTTGCAGGTCTATCGGAGTCCATTTCTGCTTGTTGTAAACAAGTTTGAAAATGCGGCCGTTGGAGCGGTCGTGGCCCTCGACATTGTTGTGGTGGCATTGGTTTTTATCGTACCAATCGATCATATAAATGGAGCCGTCCTGGTCGTAGAGAAAATTGAGAATCTGCGACCATGAATCGTTGAACTTCACGAAATCGGGCCCGTGATGACCAACAAATCCAGAGCCCTGGCGTTCAGGAATATCCATATTAAGACGCGCACCGTGGATGTTATTCATGAAGATCATGCCGTCATACTTTTCGGGAAAGCTTCCACCCTGGTAGAGCATAAGTCCGGCGTGAGCGTGCCCTCCACCCGCTGCGTCGGAGCGGCCATTCGCGGCGTGCGGACCTTTATTTCCGGCATAATGAACATGATCCGCGATGGTTTTGATGTCGTCGTAAACGTAAGGATTGAAATGCTGGCCGCCCTGGCGTTCGTACCGAGCGCCCTGGATCATGTGGAATAAATGCGGGATTACGCAGGCTTCGATGAAGCATTGGCCATGGATATCGAAATCGATACCCCACGGGTTGCTGGTGCCTTCGGCGAACAGTTCGAATTTGTGGCGAGTAGGATGGTAACGCCAGACGCCTGCATTGATGCGGGTGCGTTCGCTATCCGGCGCACCGGGCTTGCCAACATTCGAATAAGTGAACACCCCATGGCAGCCATAAAGCCAGCCGTCCGGGCCCCAGGTGAAAGTGTTTAGCGTTTCATGCGTGTCCTGATAGGCGAAACCATCGAGGAGAATTTCCGGTTTTGAATCGGGCACGTCATCGTGATTTCGGTCTGGAATGAACATCAAATAGGGCGCCGCGCCCACATAAACGCCGCCGAAACCGACTTCGAGCCCGCTGACAAGATTGAGTCCCTCAATGAAAACAGTGCGCTTGTCGAATTTCCCGTCACCGTTTGTATCTTCGAAAATCAAGATGCGATCTTTGCCCTGCCCTTCAGGAGCGCGGCGCGGATAGGTGTACGCTTCCGCCACCCAAAGGCGTCCGCGATCATCCATCGCAAAGGCGATCGGTTGTTTGACGTCGGGCTCGCCTGCGAAAAGCTTCAGTTCGAAGCCCTCGGGAACGCTGGCCGCTTTGGCGGCATCTTCCGGAGAGAGTCCGGCAAACTTCACGACATCCATGGGAGGTGGAGCATCCGCCAGTTGCTTTGCCGGATCGACGGCATTTGTGAATTCCGGCTTTTGGGCGTGGAAACGGAAATCATCGAAATTGATGTGTCCCCATCCGCCGCTCTGCTGGTCCACAATGCGAATGAAAATTTCTTTGCCCTGGTGCGGTTGAAGATCGACGACAACCGGGCGGAGATTCTCGGAATCGTTGCCGCTGACTTTGAAAAAAACCTGGTTATCGTCGGCGCGGACCAGTTCAACCCGGGTGTTTTCGAAGGAACCGCCGGCTACAAGGAAGCTGCCGTATGGCTGCGTCACTTTGAACGGAGCGGAGGTGAGGGTGCCCTGGGCATCATCGCCGAAGCGTTCGTAAGTGCCGATCCAATATTTTCCATCGTGCTCGCTTTTCATGTCAGAACGGCGCGGAGCAACGGTGTCGCCCTTGATAGGCTGGCCCTGAAAGGCTTTGCCCGAAGCAGTCCAATCCTTCAGAGTGCCGTCTTCAAAACCGAGATTGAGCGCTTTGCCATCCCGGCCCAGGGGAATGGCGCCGGTCCGTTCGGCAGAAATGCCCGAAAACGTGAGCGCGAAAGCGGCCAGAGCAGGAACAAAAATCTTCATACGGTCAGGAATAAATTGGATGCGTAAGATGCCGAAAAATTCACGACAAAACGAGAGATATTTCGCCGTTGCGCCATGAACAGAGAGCGCGAGGAACAGAGGCGCTTTTATCTTGGGGTGTTCTGACGAAATGATCGCCGCGAGATCGGGCTCCTCCGCTTTGTTTGCGCTTTACAGTTGAAAGGCGGCGAATAAAGTTCGCGCCATGGCTTCGAAGTTTGACGAATCAGAATTCATTGATAGTGACTATGAGAGTTCCAGGCAGAGCGTCGCATTCGGGAGTGGAACACTCGCAACTGCTCCCGCCATGAGTTCCAACCCGCAACCGAACCCGAGTCATCGACCGCCCACGCGGGAAGAAATTGAAGCCAAAGTCAGCGATACGCATTCGAAGCTGGCCGACTTGAAACGCGCACAGGAGCAACTTGAGCGGGAGCGCGCCTCGCTGGAAGAGGCGCGGAGGAGGAGAATTGAATTTCATATCGGGCGCGAAGAGATGCTGAACCATCTGGCGCGCGGGGTCGAGATTTTGAAAGAAGGGGAGTTCAACGCCCGGCGGGACGCCGAGCAAATGAGCAAGAGCCTGATGGACCTGCAGGAGGCGCTCGCCAAAGTGGAATCTCTCAAGGAAGAAACCTGGACCCAGGAAAATTGGAACATGGAGCTGACGCGGGCATTGACCACCCTTGAAAACGCGCGAATGGAATGGAACTCCTCCCGCTTGAAATGGCCGGTGCTGGACGGAGCCTTGAGGGCTCCGGAGCCGGAAAATGAGGACAAAACCGGGATTACTTCTTTCCTGAAGGGCAAGAGCTTTTGGGAGATTTGCCAGATCGGGCTGGTCCTGACCTGGCCGCTCGTTTTGGCGGCGCTGACGGGCGTAATCGCGATCAGCGTGATACTGCTGATGCGTTAGTTGAATGGCTCTTTTCAAGAAAAAGCCCGATCCCATCTCGGCGCGTTCAAAGGAGCTGAACGCGCAAATTGCCGCCCTCGAAGCGCAGATCAAAAGCATCAATGAAAAGATCGAGCACGGGAAATCGTACCCGCGTGTTCGTTCGACAGCGGTTCCCCACGGTCCCACAGTAAATCTAGGGCATGCCGCCGCGCCTAAAGATCCGGTCTTCGAGCAGATTGATTACAAGAAAGCCAAGGAACAGCCGGAGATGGAGGGAACAGCCGAGCACTACAATGACCTCGGAGTACGAAAATATGATTTGCTGCGGGCCTTTCGCAGAATGAGCAATCACCTGCGTGGACCTTCTACAAACAATCCAAAACTGGTCAGTTATCTCGCCGCCGGAAGCATCAAAGGTTTGAGGCCGTTGCGCTACGAAAAGCGAATCGCCCGAAACCGGTTTATTTTCCTCTCGCTGTTTTTCGTGCTGGTGCTTTGGGGAATCTTGGCCGCGATTTTTGGCCACCGCTAAGTCAGTCGCGCGCCGGAATGATCAGCTTTTCGCCGGCGCGGGCGCCATGGGCGGCGCCAGGGTTGGCCGCGACAAGATCTTCTTTCGAAATCCCGTACTTCTTCGCGATGACCGCGAGTGTTTCCCCCGGTCGGACCGAATGAGTGGCCCCAGAGCTGTGAGCTTTTGGAGTTTCTTTAGGGGTTGAGGATTGTCGGGCTGAATTTCGAGCGACCGTTCGAGTTCTGGAATCCGCGGTCGGGAGACGACTGGCGGAAGGTCGATTCTCCGGGTTTTCCTCAGGCTCGTTTTGAACAACCGTAGGCCGGGTGACACTGCGGTCTTTCGGCGAGAATTGCGGAATGGAGACGAAGTTTGTGACGTAATTAGTCATGTATTGCGGACGGCGATTCAGTTCGGCTTCGAGTTGAGCGACGCGCTGCTGGTAAAATGCATTGGTCTGAGTGAGGCGCTCAAGTTGCCGCTGCACCTCGCGGGTGACAATCGTGTAAGAAACGGTGCTGGCGAGTTCGCGTTTGCAGGCGACCA
>Ga0136846_1231110_pt1 | contig 16976 bp, 13 predicted proteins | sample HopSoiMetagenom2_FD_96841 | JGI IMG/M metagenome (GOLD analysis project Ga0136846, IMG submission 96841) | Grasslands soil microbial communities from Hopland, California, USA - 2 Assembly 2016 (version 4) | ecosystem: Environmental > Terrestrial > Soil > Grasslands | place: USA: Hopland...
AGGTCAGATGACTGGATCTGACCCAATCACGTGGGGCTCCGCTAAGGCCGGCTACGATGCCGTGCAATACTCAGAAAGGGGGAACGGAAACGGCCGGAAACATCAGATCTTGCGGATCGCTCCCCGTAGCGGAGAACTCCACGCCCAACGAGCCGTGATTTCTTTGGGAACAGCCTCAGGACGCTAATAGGAGCGTCCCGAGGCTGTTCCCTATCAATGAGCTCGTTGCGATTTGGATCGTCCCTTCCTCGGAGCGATCCGCCCGATCAGTAGTTTCCGGCCGTTTCCGTTCCCCCGTTGGTTTGGATGCTCGACCTACCATAACGAGCGTTAGGCCGATGCCCAGGCGACTGCCTGCGGGAGGAGGTCCGCCGGCACGGCGTGTCCCCCGGCGAACTCGTGATACTCGACGTCGTAGCCGGCGTTCCTGAGCGCCGGCACGATGATGCGACTCGTTTGGTCGATCGGGAGGACCGTGTCACTCGTCCCATGCGTGATGAACACCTTCGGCTTGCCGGTCGCCGTTCGGCTCACGACGAAGCCCGGCGAGAACGCGACGATGCGCGAAAACAGGTCGCCGTTGATGATCCCGAGCGAGAGCGCGTAGGTGGCGCCATCGGAGAAGCCGATGATGCGGATGCGCGCCGGGTCGACGCGCACGCGGGAGAACACCGACGTCAGCGCACGATCGATGAAGGCGGCGTCATAGGAGAAACTCCCATTGATGGCGTCCCACGTCCCGGCTCTCGCGTCGGGCGCCATCAGCACCAGACCCGTGTCGTCCACGAGAGGACGCATCGGCGTCACGAGCTCGGATGAATCGCCGCCGGCACCATGCAGAACGAGCGCGAACGGTGCCGGTGTGTCAGGGTTGTAGCTCGCGGGGACGTATAGCAGGCCGTCGCGTCCACTCTCGAGTCCCAGCGGATAGATCCCGGGAGCGGTGGATGTCGTGGGTTCGGCCACGCGCGCGGCCAGACGGCCGGTGCCGGTGTCAGCGTTCGGATCAATGCCACCAAGGCACCCGCCCGTCGTGAGCGCGATGGCGCCAAGCGTCGTGCGCTTGAGCGCCTCGCGGCGCGAGATCGGGAGCTCGAGCGCGGATGGACGACGAGGGTCAGACATTGCGCGTGCCTAGGACAGGGTAGCTGTACGGACGCATCGCGGGGTGCTAATCGACAACCACGCTGGGACAAGCCGCGTGGTTCGGTGGCGAACGCCCGGCACGAGACGTGTAGCGAATACGAAGCTCGTGTCGCGGAGGAGTCAATGCCAATCGGTCACACGCGTCGCTCGCTGGCGGCGTTCGGTCTTCTGCTCGCGGTGGGTTCAGCCTGTCGCCCGAGCACACCGGGCGGTGCGCCAAACGATACCGCAAAGCCATCGACGAGCGCGGGCGCCACCACGTCGGCCGCGTCAGGCACGGTACGAAGCGATTCGGTCGTGCTGCGGACGGACAAGACAGCGTATCGATCGGGCGAGCGGATGACGTTGACGTTCGAGAACCGCAGCGCGAGCAGCTACGCGTTCAACCCGTGCCAGCGGTCGGTGGAGCGGGAGGCCGGTGGGTCGTGGACTGCAGTGCCGGAGGCAGGTCGAATGTGCACGATGGAGGCGTGGATCCTCGAGCCGCACGGAACGCGATCCGGACCGACGGAGCTGCCCGCCTCGCTCGCACCGGGACGGTATCGAGTGGTGGTCCGAATGTCGGTTGAGAGAGCGGACGGGGTAGCGTCGTCGGTAAGCGTGGTCAGCGAGCCGGTCTCGGTTAGTTAGGCGACTGGCGACTAGCGACTGCCGACTGGCGACTGGCGGCAGGCGGCAGTCGGCAGGCGGCTCGTTGGGCTCATAGCAGCGGCTCGCAGCAAGCGGCAGTAGCACGCAGCACGCAGCCGTCGGCCGTCGGCTACCAGCTTGCAGCAAGACACCCTTGCACGCGTTGGGTAGGAATCCTACATATTATGTGTAGAACTCCTACCCATTGAGGCTGTGGCGAAATCCACGGGACCATCCAGGAGCGAGCTTCTGAAAGGCACGCTCGACATGCTCATCCTGCAGACGCTGACGGTCCAGCCGCTCCACGGCTACGCGATCGCCCAGCAGATCGAGCTTCTGTCCGATGCCGTGCTCTCGGTCGAGCAGGGATCGCTCTACCCTGCGCTCGAGCGGCTTCAGAAACGCGGCTGGGTGACGTCCAGGTGGGGTGAGTCGCCCACGGGGCGGCGCGCCCGATACTACACCCTCACCGCGGCCGGCCGGCGTCAGCTCGGCGACGAGATCTCCGACTTCGACCGCGTGCTGCTGGCGATCAACCGCGTCATGCGGCGGGCGTGACGTTAGGCATGCGACTCCTGGACGTACTCCGCTATCGCCTTCGCGTGCTGCTCCACCCGGCGCGCCACGCGAGTGAGCTCGACGAAGAGATCCGCTTTCACCTCTCGCTCGAGGCGATGCAGCGCGAGCACGCCGCCCGCGGGGCCGTCTCGGGCACCGATGCTGGGTGGGCCGCGCGGCGCCGGTTCGGCAACCTCACGACAACCAAGGAAGAGGCACGCGAGATGGCTGGTCTCGGATTCTTCGACACGACCGAGCAGGATGTGCGATTCGCGCTCCGATCGTTCCGCCGCGCACCGGGCTTCACGGCGGTCGCCGTGCTCACGCTCGCCGTGGGCATCGGCGCGAACACGGCGATCTTCAGCGCGGTGAACGCGATGCTTTTGCGCCCACTGCCGTTCGAGGCGCCGGAGCGGCTCATCCAAGTGAGCCTCACGGTCCCGCCTCGCGGCGATTCGCCGGGGCGCGACGACATCCCGTGGTCCTACCCGAAGTCCGCGGTGTTTCGGAAAGCGCAGACGGTCTTCAAGGACCTCACGCTCTGGAGCCCATCCGAAGGCACGATCCGCGTCGGCACCGACGCAGAGCGCTCGACCTACGAGGTGGTCGACGGACGCTACCTGCCGACCCTCGGCATTCGCCCGGCACTAGGCCGGAACTTCAGCGCTGAGGAGGATGCGACACCGGGTGGCGCGAAGGTGGTAATGCTGAGCGACGCGTTCTGGCAGCGACGGTTCAATGCCGATTCCGCCGTGATTGGCCGATCGCTTTTGCTCGATGGAGGCGTGTTCACGATCGTCGGCGTGTTGCCCGCCGGCTTTCGTGGGATCTCTGGTAGGGCCGAGCTGTTCGCGTCGTTCATGTCGCAGGACGCCAGGATGCTCAACGAGCCGCAGTCTCACGGCTGGGACATGGTCGCGCGGCTCAAACCTGATGTCACGCCGGAACGCGCGAAGGTTGCGGTGCGCCAACTTGGCGGCGTGGTCGCCGACGCGTACCCGAATCAGCGGATCAAGAACGAGCGGTGGGGAGCGATCGCGAGAGAGCTCGACCGCACGCGCGTCGATCCGGTGGTGCGACGCTCGCTGCTCGTCTTGTTAGGCGCGGTGGGCCTCGTGCTGCTCATCGCCTGCGCCAACGTCGCCAACCTGTTCCTCGTGCGCGCGGCCGGACGCCGGCGAGAGATCGCGGTTCGCCTCGCCATCGGTGCCGGACGCCGGCGGCTCGTCAGGCAGCTGCTCACAGAGAGCGTCGTGCTTTCCACGCTCGGCGGGCTCGCGAGTATTCTGATCGCGTGGTGGGGCGTGAAGCTGCTCGCCGCGCTCGATCCGACGACGACGCTCCGCGTCCGGCTCGGCGGCATCGGCGCGATCTCGTTCCAGTCCATCCGGCTCGACCCCGTCGCGTTCGCCTTCGCCGCCGGGCTCACGATCCTCACGGGGCTCGTGTTCGGCCTCGTGCCGGCCCTTCAGTCGACGCGACCCTCGCTCGCCGGTGACCTGAAGACGGAGACCGCCCGACTCACCGGCCCGCGCGGCCTAACGAGTCGCAACGCGCTCGCGGTCGTCGAGATCGCGCTGGCCGTGGTCCTGCTGGCGGGCTCGGGACTCATGATCCGCAGTCTCGCGAAGCTCATCGGCGTTCGCCCGGGATTCGACGCCGAGCAGGTGCTCACGATGCGGTTCAACATGATTGGCGTGGGACAGGATTCGCTGCCGGCGTTCTACGACCAGCTCGTGACGCGCCTGGCGTCGATCCCCGGAGCAACGAACGTGGGGCTCGCCGACTGTCCACCGCTCAACGGTGGCTGCAACGGCACCATCCTCGTGCAACACGATCGGCCAGCGCCCGCCCCGGGCACTGAGCCCGACATCGGGGTTCACTGGGTCACACCCGACTGGTTCGCGACGATGCACGTCCCGCTCAAGTCCGGACGCGTGTTCGCCAACAGCGACCGTTACGGGACTCAGAAGGTCGTCGTGGTCAGCGAGACTGCCGCTCGGAGATACTGGCCGGGGCAGGATCCTATCGGCCGACCGGTCAGCGTTTTCCAGGGCGGATTCGACAAAGACACGGCGTATGTGGTGGGCGTGGTCGGCGATGTTCGGTTCGGTACGCTGGACTCGCTCCCGGATCCCGACGTCTATCTCTCGTACTATCAGTCGTCGCGCGGCCGCGTGATGATGTTCGTGCGAACCGCGGGCGATCCTCGGTCGCTCATCGGTGCCGTGCGGCGCGAGGTGGCGGCGTTGGCGCCAGGCGTGCCGCTCTACGATGTCCGGCCGATGCGCGAACGCGTCGCCGACGCCATGGGCTATGCGAGGTTCAGCGCCACACTGCTCGCCGCGTTCGCGGCGGTGGCGCTCGCGCTGGCGGCGTTAGGCACGTACGGGGTGATCTCGTTCGGGGTCTCGCAGCGCACGAAGGAGATCGGCGTCCGGGTAGCGCTCGGCGCAACGCGCGGGAATGTGCTGCGCCTGGTCGTGGGCCAGGGGGTGGGCCTGGCGGTGGTAGGTGGGGCGCTGGGTCTCGCGGGTGCGCTGGCGACCACCCGGGTGCTGCGGTCGCTGCTCTACGGCGTGGCGCCGTCGGACCCGGTGACGTTGGTGTCGATCGTTGCGGTGTTGATGGTCGCGGTGATCGTGGCGAGTTGGTTGCCGGCTCGCCGGGCAGCCGGCGTGCATCCGGCGGAGGCACTCCGATCGTAGCCGCGGCGCTTCGCGCCGCGGCAGCCAGCAGTCGCCAGTCAGCAGTCTTGCAGCCCAACCGTCAATTGTTCAGCTTGTCTTGGCGCTGAACTGCACGCGGCCTCGCACAGCGTCCACACCGACCCGACCGACGCGTCGATCAGCTCCGAGCGCGTCGAGTGCCACGCCACCCCAGCCCCGTTCCTCCTTGGCCATCGCGTTAGGCGCATCGGTGGCATGACCATCGGACGTGTTGCGCGGCAGTCGTGGACCTCGGCCGCCCTCATGGTGGGTGTCTCGCTTGGCGGCGGATGTCGCGACGGCGCGTCGTCCCCCGGTGACTCGGGCACCACGACGATCGTACTCCATCGCGTGAGTGGGGATGCCCAGATCTCCGCTGCCGGCTCGGACCTGCCATCGCCGCTCGTCGTGCGCGTGACGGATGCGCGTGGTAACCCGATCTCCGGCGTGTCCCTGGACTGGGCGACCGCCGACAGCGGCCGGCTCGATCCCGAGCGACCCACCAGCAATGACTCGGGGTTGGTCCGAGCCGCCTGGATACTCGGCGGACAGACCGGCCGCCACGTCGCGACGGCGACGCGCGGCACGCAGATCGTGACGTTCAGTGCCACGGCTGCCGAACCATTGTCGTTAGGCTCCGTCCGCCACCTCCGGCTCGCGACGTTCGACGGATCCGGGGAAGTCGTCCACCCCGACGTCGCCCGCGTGCCCCGCGGCTGGGCACCGGCGCGTCGGTTTCTCGCCATCACACCGTACCCGGGCGGCGACATCAAGCACGAGTTGCCGTCGATCTACGAATCAGGCGACCCGGCGGAGTGGGAGGTCCCCGCGGGCGTGACGAACCCGATCGTCAGGCCGTGGAAGGGCTATCTCTCCGACCCGGACCTCCTCTTCGAGCCAACGAGGCGGCAGCTGTGGATGTACTTCCGCCATGTTGCGCATCTGAACTCCGTATTCCTCACAGTGTCGGCCGACGGCACGCACTGGAGTAGACCCACGTGGCGTCCGCGCGCCGAATCACGAACTGGTTTCGCCGACGGTCGTTCGCGTCAGCGAAACTCAGTGGCACATGTGGGCCGTCAACGCTGGCCCGGGCGGCTGCAACAGCGCGTCGACGACGGTCGAGCACCGCACGTCGACCGATGGGCTCCACTGGTCGGCTTCGCGGACGGTTGATGTGTCGGGCCCCGGCGCCCTGCCCCCCTGGCACATCGACGTCACGTGGGTACCGGAGGTCCGGGAATTCTGGGCGCTGTACAACGAGAAACCGCCCGACACGTGTGCGACACCGGCGCTTCGGCTCTCCACGAGCAGCAACGGCATCACCTGGACGCAGCACCCAACTCCAGTTCTGCGCGCGGGCATGACGGCGGAATTCAAAGACATCGTGTATCGCTCGACGCTCGAGTACGATGGCCGAACCGACATGGTCACGCTCTGGTACTCCGGCGCCCGTGCATCGGATGAAACCTGGATATGGTGTGCGGCCGTGGAGCGTCGCTCTCGCGCCGACCTGTTCGCCATGATCGACCTGCCAGAGACGGCGGCACGCGTTGCTATACGCCGCCCTGCGCTGCAACTCAACAACGCGCCGTGAGCAACGGGTGACGGCTCACGCGCTGTCCTGATCCGCGACATTCGTGTCCTGATGCTGACTGCTGGCCGAGGCCATACCGCGACACATTGACCAGTGTCCCCCAGCGGCTCAAAATCAGGCAGGGTTCGCGATCGCGCAGGTAATAGCCGCCGTAACACCGAGAGTCGCCGAGGAACTATGCCCACGGACCAGGTCTTCCGTCGCGTGGTTTGGTACGGACTCCTGCTCGGCGCTGTAGATGCCGTTGGTGGGCGTCTGCTGCAGGCCGCTCCGGATCCGAGTGTGGTGCTTTCGCTCGGCGCGACGGCATGGGCAGCATACCGACTTGCAGAGACAAAGGCCGCGCGGATCGCGGTCCCGGCCGCGGTGACGCTCTTCGGCGTGTACATCGTCACGTTCCTCCTTTGCGCTCGGCTCCTCGTGGGATGGAACGGCTCCGTGCCGTGGCGGCCGCGGTCCGCCACGTGGATGACGATGTTCGTGATCTCGGCTCCGATCATTGCGATCATCGCCCAGTTTCTGGGAAGTCGCGCCGGAGCGCGAGCCGGGGCAAAGCCGGCATCATCGCAGTAGCGAAACGACCGTAACGCCGACCACTCGAACGACCGCGATAGTCAGGAGAGCTCTCGCTATCGCCGAACGCGGCGCGTCAGGCGCCGCACCGCGAAGGCCGAGCCACAGTAGCACGAGCACATAGGCCGACCGCACGTCCATCTCGCCGGCGAGCGTCGGGACAAGCTCTGAGTCGGTCCCTCCCACCAGTGACGTCAGGTTGGTGAACGGCGGATTCCGGAGGTCCACGTCAGCAGACTCCGTCAACAGCGCACCTGCCACACTCGCGAATGCAACGGTGGCGAGCGTGAATGCCACATAGACGTGCGTGAGGATCGAGAACACGGTCGCCCAGGGCACGTTGATGCGCCGCGCTCTGGCGGCGAACCATACGATCAGGGACGAGACCAGTACCGTCGGCACTACCGTCAGGACCTGAAAGAGCAGACCGCCAAGCACCTTGATTGGCGTGACGGCGGGCCGGTAGAAGATGAAGAGACTTCCGAATCGGATGCCAACGGCGGCGAGAAAGGCGAGTTTCCACGACGGATCGTTTGCAATGCCGCGAAACGCAGCGACGGGGTCGACCACCAGGTTCACGAGTCGCGCCCCGGCGCCCGATCGAGGCGCCGAGGCGTTGGGAATCGATGTCACGGGCAGCAGCCGACCGATGACACGGCGCAGGTGCCCGACCACAGCGTGGCGACGCACGCTCCGCAGCTGATGTTTTTCGAGATCGCGATCGTGACGACGGTGACACAGGCCATGGATGTTCCGCAGATACCCGTCTGCGTGAGCCCAGCGGCGGTCCCGCCGGCGACGTCTCCGAGGTCAGCGTCGTCGAGCTCAATCGTTCCGGCGGGAGATTGCGTGGCCGCCGTGTCTTCAGCGGACAGGGCCTGTCGATAGTCCGCGTCTTTCCACGCTCGGATGGTTGTATGATCGTGCATGGGTTCCCCTGAGCTCGAGAAGACAGCATTCAGCATGGCACAAAGCGCCGCCGCTGCCGGGCGACACAGTCGGGCTGCGAGCCCGACGACCTCCACGAGTGGGTTCACGGCGAAGGCAGCCATCGCCGGAGGTGACGCACCGGCGCTACGCGAGGACCCGACGTCTACTCGTTAGGCGTTCCGTGTCGCATTCGTTCGCGGACGCTTGATTGGCGTGCATGTTCGATCCGGCCGGGCCCTGTGCCGCCGCCAACTCGGCATACATCCCGCGCTCCCGCAGCAGCTGCGCGTGCGTGCCGCGCTCGATCACCCGTCCATAGCGGAGTACGAGGATCTGATCGGCCGTCCGGACGGCCGATAGTCGGTGCGCGATGACGATACGCGTGCAGCGCAACCGCTCGAGGTGGGCGTTGAGCTCTGCCTCCGCCGTCACATCGAGATGGCTGCTTGCTTCGTCGAGCAGGAGGATCGAAGGGCGTGGAGCAATCGCGCGAGCGATCGCGAGCCGCTGGCGCTGGCCACCCGAGAGATTGCTTCCGCCTTCGGCGACGCTGGTCTCATACGCCATGGGGAGGCGGCGAATATCCTTGGCCAGCCCCGCAATCTCCGCGGCGGCATCGATCTGCTCCGCACTCGCGGCGGGCGTATTGAGCAGGATGTTGGTCTTGAACGAGCCGGCGAACGCCGCGGAGTCCTGAAGCACGACGCCACACCATCGACGAACATCGCGCGGATCGAGCTCGGACAGCGGAATGCCGTCATACAGGACTTCGCCGGCAGTCGGCTGGTAGAGCCCGAGCAGCAGCATGAGGATCGTACTCTTTCCCGATCCCGTTGGACCGACGATCCCGAGCTTCTGGCCAGGTGTGACGGAAAAGGAGACGTCGTCGACGATCGCCGGCCCGTCGGGCGAAAATCGGTACGAGAGCCCACGAGCGTCGATACGGCCGGCGAGACGCGTTGCTCGTGCGCGCTGTGCAATGGCCGGACGTCGCTCGCGCTCCGTCTCGAGCACGTCGGTGAGCCGCTCGACATAGGCATCGAGCAGCTGGAGCTGCTGCGTGCTCTGAACGAGCGAGGCGACCGGCGCGAGAAACGACGTGGCGAGCGTTGTGAGCGCGAGCATCGTGCCGAGCGACATCGACGCGTGAGCAACCAGGTAGGCTCCGTACCAGAGCAGGATGAGAGGAGACGCCGTCCGCGCGAAGCCTAACGCGAATTCGACCTTGGCCGAGAGGTAACTTCGCTCGACCGACACGCCGAGCTGGCGCCGAAACAGCTCGACCCAACGATCGTACGCCCGCTGTTCGCCCGCCGACGCCTTGATGTACGCGATTCCCTTCATGAGTTCGACCAGGCAACTCTGCTCGTCGGTCTTGGCAACGACGGTGCGTTGTGCGAGATCCCGGAGTGGGCGCAGAGACGCGAACGCGAGCACGCCCTGCCCGACCGCCACGGCAGCGGCGAGCAGAGCGAGCGGCGGCGAGACGACGAACATGATGATGAGGAACAGCGCGCTCAGCGGCCCGTCCAGCACGAACGAGAGCAGTTGAGTGGTGAGGATCTCGCGGATCATCGAGTTGCTCGACAGCCGCATCAGGAGATCGCCGCTCGTTTTGCTCTGGAAAAAACGGTACGGAAGGGCGAGCAGATGCTCGAAGAAGCCCTGCGTGAGACGCGCGTCGAGACGGGCCTGGAGCCTGGTCATCACCAGGCTCCGTACGAACGTGGTGACGGACTTCCCGAGCACGACGATGGACATCGCCGTGGCCATGAGGCCGAGTGACACGGTCGATTCGCGGGTCCCTGCATCGACCACGAGCTTCGTGAACAGTGGTCCTGCGAGTCCGGCACCCTGCAGGAGCAATGACGCCACAATGATCTGCGCGAGTGCGAACTGCGCTGGTTGGTCGCGAAACATTGCGAGGAGATACCACACCCAGAGCGGTAGGCGAGACTTCGGCCGCCTAGCGATGTCGCCTCGCGGCTCGAGTGTCAGGACCGTTCCGTCGAACGCCGCCGTGAACTCGTCATGGGTGAGGGTACGACGTCCAATGGCGGGATCGACGATCGTCACGCGGCGTGGTCCCCACCGCTCGACGACGACGAAATGGCGATGCTGCCAGTGCGCGATAGCAGGCAACGCAACTGAGTCGAAGCACTCCGGACGCACGCGATGAGCCCGCGCCGCGACGCCGAATCGATCGGCCACGGCAATCAGCGTCCGGAGTCGTGTGCCATCACGACCGGCGTGACAGAGCTCGCGACACTCCGACGCGGTATCGTGGACCCCATGCGCGGCCAGCACCATCGCCAGACACGTCGGCCCGCAGTCATCCGCCCCGATCTGCGGATACCATGGAACGCGGAGCCTCTGCTTCATCGGCCACCTCGCACACCGATCGTTACCCGAGGCGCCTCGAGGGCCAACAGCGATGGCACGCGCTCGGGTGCGGCGATCCGAAGAAGTCCATAACCAATACCCGCGAGACCCGTCATGAGTCCGGGCGTTTCGACGCCGCCTGGAACACCACAACGCCAGTGGCCTTCCTGCAATCGTGTCACGAGACGGGACGAATGGGTCGCGAGTGCGTCTTCCCACTCACCGCGATAACCCAGCTCGTGCGCTCGCACGAACAGCTCGAGATTCCCGAGGTCGCCGTGACAGAGCGAGTCGTTGCTTCCGAATCCACAACGAGCCGTCGAGGCGAGCGCCGCCGCGAGGTCGCTCGCCAACTCGGCATCATCACTGCTGCCTAACGCGTCGAGACGCGCGAGGCCGATCCCCGGCGCTCCGTGACACCACGCCCACATCCACGCGAGCTCGTTCTCGTCGCGACCCGGGAGGATACGGTAGTCGGGCCAGTTCATCCGGGTGGGTTCGAAGCAACGCCGCTCGTAACACATCGCGCGAATGGCGGCGTGTATGAACGGCGGGTGGTTCACAAGCCGGCCGGCTGCGAGCAAGGCCAGCGCGATTCCCGACGCGCCATGCGACATCCCGGTCAGCGGCTGTGACGCCGGAAGACTCGTGGACCACGACAGTCCTCCCGCCCGCTCTTCGCCGCGAGCGATGAGGCACTCGGCCGCATGCTTCAGCGCGCGGCGTGTAGCCGGTGTGGACCGAACATGCTCGAGCGCGGACGCGGCCATGATGAACCCCGCCGTGCCGCCGATGATGTCGAGTGTTCGGTCCGCGTCGACGTGATCGCGAAGCGCCAGCACCAGGCGCTCGGCGAGGTCGATGACGTCGTGATCGGCCCAGAGCGCCCCGATGTGAGACAGTGCGTACACAGCGCCACTCAGTGCGCCGAACGCCCCGAGTGACGACGGGAGGAATGCTGCCGCCGTGTCCTCGAGCGTCGACACCAACCGACGCGTGAGCTGACGCACGACCGTTTGAGCGACCGCACGTGAGGCAGCATCACCAGCAACGTGGTCGAAGTACGCGAAGAACAACGCAATCCCGGGCGCGCCGCTGTACAGATCGGCGCCCACTGGCTGGATCGTCCAGTCGCGCTCTCGCAGCAACGTGAGACCGAGCCAGCTCGCGCGGTCTTCCTGCTTCAGGGCCCGCCCGACCAGATGCTCGGCCACGTGGCGCGCGGCAAGGAGCGCCGCCTCGCGAGACGATCCGGTTATGCCGCGCGGTACACACGATTCCGGAACGATGTCATCACTCGCGGGAGCGACATGCATGCCCGGGAGCAACGCGACGAGCGAGGCCTCGATGACCCAGCGCTGATGCCGTAGATCGTCGTCGCTCATGGCCCCGACGCGGTCGATTGCCGAGGACAGACCGGAGTGACGGAAAAAGGCCGGAATCGATTCACCGTGAGCAGTGAACAGATCGACACTCGACGGCTTACTGGCAAACATGGGGACGTCGCCGCGCACGAGATCCGCATGCTCCGATGCGATGACGCGCTCGAGCTCGGGCCGAGCAGGAATGGCGACCCAGAGCCGATCGAAGAGGCGGTCCTGATCGAGCGCATCTCGCATCACATCCGGGTGATTGCTCTCGGAGAGAATGAGTGCGTACTGGCGCGTCGGGCGGAGAACGACCCGGATAGGATCATCGGCGAACGCCCGCAGGGGCCCGTGTGGCGCGAGCAGGGCCTCGCGGTGCGCGTACAGCAGTCGATAGGTCGAGGTGAAACCCGACAGGAGGGAGTCGGCAAACGCAGCGGGGTCGATGGGCTGGCCACCTAACGTTGGGCGATTCTGGGACGGTGGGAGGCTGACGAAGTCGCGCTCGAGTCGCATCTCGTCGGTTCCGGGCGCAACCAGGACCGGAAACCGATTGGGCGTTCGCTGGCCACCTGCGCCGCCCATGGAGCTCATGTCGAGCCCACTGGACTGCTCGTTGTCGTATGCTCGAAACGGTAACACGCCGGTACGAAGCACCGATCGCTGCAACGCCTCCCAGCCCAGTTGTTCAGGCTCGTTACCCGCGTTAGGTGCTTCCGGAAGCGGATGGAAGAGCGCTTCGAGATCGATCAGCATCGGGAACTCCCCGGACGCTATGACGTTCTCATAGTGGAAGTCCGTCGCGTTCAGCACGTGGAGAACCGCGAGCCACGCCCCGAACCGCTGATAGAACCGCTCGACCTCGTCGCGAGAATTGCACGGCGCGTCCGATACGAACTCCGCCCATCCGTGGTCTCCGCGCGTGAGTACCTGCACCGCACGGAGTTTTGGAGCCTGGCCGTGCGCGTTGATCCACGCGACGAGCTCGGTGAAATGGCGATCGACGTTGAGCGATCGCGGCTTGTATACCAGGCGGATGCCTGACGAGAACTCGGCGATGGCGACCGACCGCCCGCGACGGTGCACATCTCCGGCGTTTCCAGAGAGGGCGATCAGGGTCCCCAGATCACCCTCAGCCGCAAAGGCGTCCCGCAGCGCGTCGAAATCCTCGGCGAGATAGCGGAGGAGCTCTCGCGCCGACTCCACCCAATAGTCGGTGGCAGTCACGATCGAGCGCGCGAGCACCGGGTACTCCTCAATGATTTGATCGCGGACGGGACTGGACCGAAGCTGCAACGCAAAGTGGGCACACCGAGCTTCGGGTGAGTCACCAACCAGCGTTCCACGGACTCGTGCCACGTTGAGCTCGAGGATCACGACCTTCAGCGCACGTCCGACCAAGTGTCCCCACAACAGCGGCTCGAACAGCAGCGTTGCGTGCTGGGCATCGAACGGCGCGTGCGGATGCTCCGCCACGATCGATCGGACCTCTGCGTGTAGGTCCGCCATACCTGCGGTTACGAACGGTTCCACGAACGCACGCACGGGCGCGAGCCCGTCACTGCTTGCGTCGTTCGGTCGGGCGGGCAGCTGTGCGATCTCACGCGCGATCACGTCGGCCCGCTCGACCTCGCGCGCCCAACGCGGCGGCTCGCCGTCACCACTCACGCCTGCCGGAAGTGTACCGACCAGCGCGTCGAATTCGAGCTCGGTGAGTCCGTCGATGCGAAGCCGCCGCGCAAGGAGCTCGGGTCGATCGAACGGGCGTTGGGAGCGCCAGCGATTCGCGCGCCTCGTGCCGGCGACGGACGCGGGCTCGCTCGGCCGGCTCTCACTCTGGTCGCGACGCATCGCAGCGCGTTCGGCGAGTGTGAACGCTCGCGGCCACCAGCGGTTTGACATGTGACTCACGTCTTCCTGCAAACCGACCGGGTGGTCCACCAAACCGTCACGCACAAGGTCGTGCAGACGAAAATGCCGCCACCGGCAGTCAAATCGCACACGCCGCCGACCTGCGTAATGCCCTGGCAGCAGCCCAGCGTTTCAGCGTATTCGGTCGTGACCGCAACGCCACCGCCGAGGTCCAGCGCGCTGTCGGCAAGCTCCATCGGTCCGACAGGATGAGCGGGCAGCCGTGTTGCGGTGTCGGCATCGAGACACGCGCCGTAGTCGGCGTCCTTCCACGCGCGAATGACATGATCCGATGACATGGAGCCTCCTGGGTTAGTGGTGCGACGTTGCCACCGCTTGGTCGCCGTCGGTGTGCGGCAGCCGAACGCGACTCAGTGCGAGCAGACCGACTAACGCGACGATCGTGGCGATCCAGAGGAGCGCGATGGATGGCGTACGAAGAAAGAGAGGCGGCGGGGTGCTCAGCCCATCGTCAGGCGACACGTCCGTCGCGGTCAGTCGCCACAGGGCGGCGCGGACTCGATTCTCGTGAGCGGTTCGCATGCCCCGAAGGTTGGCACTTCCCGCGCCCACTCGAGCGATTCGGCAAATCGTGTCGGTGACGTGAGTTGCATCAGCCTGCGTTCGTTCGTTAGGCGTCACGTGACGCCGGCGAGACCGCAAGCTCGTGTTACGTCACAGCGGCGGGGCAGCTCCGTGCATACCGGGCTGCGTCGTGCCCTTCACGTATTCGTGAATCGTCTTCCGCGATACGCCGAGTTGTGCGGCGGCGACGGTTTTGTTGCCGCCGGCGTCGAGGATGGCCTGCAAGACGAGCGGTCGCGTCAACGTGCCGCGCCGCGCGCCGCGGGCCCCGCGCAAGCGCTCGAGGTTACCCGTGCAGTGCGCGAGCGAGATGACCGGCGCACCGCCGGCGTCGATCATGAGTCGTTCGACGGCGGCAACGAGCTCGCGCAGGTTGCCGGGCCATGCGTCGCGCTCGAGAGCGTGCATGAGCGCGTCGTCAAATGACGGCGGTCGGTCGGAATAGCCGCAGCGCTTCGCCCGCACGGCTGCCGTGTGCCTCACCAGGTCCGGGATGTCGGACGCGCGATCGCGCAGAGGCGGGATGTGTATGGCGAACGCGCTGATACGATCGCGGAGGTCGGCGAGGAATCGATCCTGGTCGACGAGCGCGACGAGTCCTTCGTTGGCGGCGAAGATGAACCGCACGTCGCCGCGGACGGGGCGATCGCTTCCGACTGGAAAGAACTCGCCGTCTTCCTCTACGATGTGGAGCAGCTTGCCCTGGATGAGCTTCGATGCCTTGCCGATCTCGTCGAGGAACAGCGTGCCGCCGGCGGCAGATGCGATGGCGCCTGCGCGGGCCGAATCGGCACCGGTGAACGCGCCCTTCGCGTGGCCGAACAGGTCGGAGCTGACGAGCGCATCGTCGGCCGCGGCGAGCGAGATCGCGCGGAAGGTGCGACCACGGCGCGGGGAGAGCTCGTGCGCGTGGCGAGCGAGGATGGTCTTGCCGCATCCGCGCTCTCCTTCGAGCAGCAGGCATGCGTGGTCATGTGCGGCGTATCGGCGCAGCTGCGCCAGCGCGTCGCGCATCGACGCTGCACTGCTCTCGAAGATGTAGGGCGATCGAAATGCGGCGACGGCGACGATCCTTGTGTCGTATCACTCCGAATGTCGCCCCGCGATGACCAACGCGGGTGGCGGGATTGAGACACCGCCACGCCGCGTTAGACAGAGCTACTGCGCGACCTTGCGCACCGTCGGATACTCGATGCCCAGCTGCTCCAGATACGTCTTGTACTTCTTGGGATCGTAGTAGTATTTCCGCATCTCCGGCCGATACTGCGCCATGATGTCCGCGTTGAGCCAGATCGGCGGCTTGTCCGTCGGCGCGAAGAATGGCTTGTACTTCACTTCCTTCGTCTGGACCGTGTTGAAGTAGTCCCACGCATCCGTCACGATCTGCGGCGTCATCAGGATGTCGAGGAGCGTCATCGCCTGCACCTTCGCGCCCGCGACCACGCCCTTGTGCGCGATCGGCGTCGCCATCGAGATCGCGTTCGCCCAGTTGTGCCCCGGCATCCCCGGAATGTTCGATGGATAGTTGAGCGTAATCGTCGGGACGTTCCAGCTCACATCACCGATGTCGTCCGACCCTCCGCCCATGCGCGTTGCCTCGTTCACCGGTCCGTTCAACCGGCCGGGCCGCGTGCTCAATCCGCTGTCCGGAACGCCGAGCTCGCGCTGAATGCCTTTGGCGAGCGTCTGATCCTTCTCGTCCCACGTCGGCATCCCGACCTTCTGGATGTTCTCGTACATCGCTTCGGCGACGGGGCGCGAGAAGTGTCCGCTCCACCCCGAGCCGATCATCATGATCGTGTCGATCTGCGTGTCGGTCATGAGCGTCGCACCCTGGGCCATCTTCTTCGCCGCCTCGAACATCGCCAAGGTCCGCGGGTAGTCGCGCTCGCGGAAGTAGAACCAGATGCTCGCCGTGCTGGGTACCACGTTAGGCTGGTCGCCGCCGTCCTTGATCACGTAGTGCGACCGCTGCGGCAGCTCCATGTGCTCGCGGTGGAACTCCCACGCCTGACCCATGAGCATGACGGCATCGAGCGCGCTCTTGCCGCGCCACGGCGCGCCCGCCGCGTGTGCGCTCGAGCCCTTGAACTTGAAGATGGCCGAGATGAGCGCGTTGGATCCGGACTGTCCCCACGACACCTGCAGCGATTGGCCGACGTGGGTGAATAGCGTGATGTCGACGTCCTTGAACACGCCCGCTCTCACGAGCCACGCCTTCCCTGTCATCTGCTCTTCGGCTACACCGGGCCAGAGGACGAGCGTACCCGGGATCTTGTCGCGCTCCATGATCTTCTTGACCACGAGCGCCGCCGCGACGTTGAGCGGCATGCCGGAGTTGTGGCCTTCGCCGTGGCCCGGAGCGCCTTGGATGTGTGTCTGCTTAAAGCCGACGCCCGGGTCGTTCCACGCTTGTGGGATGCCGTCGATGTCGGAGCCGAGCGAGATCACCGGCTTGCCCGAGCCCCATCTCGCGACGAACGCGGTGGGAATCCCCGCGACGCCGCGCTCGACCTTGAATCCGTTCTGCTCGAGCAGGCCGGACAGGTATTTGGATGTCTCGACTTCCTGCATGCCGAGCTCGCCGAA
>Ga0136846_1236219_pt1 | contig 16969 bp, 7 predicted proteins | sample HopSoiMetagenom2_FD_96841 | JGI IMG/M metagenome (GOLD analysis project Ga0136846, IMG submission 96841) | Grasslands soil microbial communities from Hopland, California, USA - 2 Assembly 2016 (version 4) | ecosystem: Environmental > Terrestrial > Soil > Grasslands | place: USA: Hopland...
AATCACGACAGTGATCGAAGCGAGCCGCCAATTCAAAATTCTCGCGAAGAATAAACTCGGGGACGGGTTCATGGCATCGCCGGCGGTTGCGGGAGATTCTCTGATTCTCCGCTCGAAAAGCGAATTGTACAGGATTGATTAATATGGGAGCAGACTCAAAATCATTGAAAGGACGTGTTGCGCTGATCACCGGCGCCGGGAAAGGCCTGGGCAAATCGATGGCGCTCGCGCTGGCTGAAGAAGGGGTGGACTTGGCGCTGACGGGCCGAAATGCGGAAGCATTAAAGGAGGTCGCTTCCCTTGCGCAGAAACACGGGGCCCGCTCTGAAATCTTTAAGAGCGATGTGTCACTCGAAAAGGATGTGCTTGAATTGGAACGCGCGGTCGCGAAGGCGTTCGGCAAGATCGATATCCTGATCAATAACGCCGGGATCAACATTCGAAAAAAAGTAACTGAATTTACAGTCGAAGAATGGACCAGCGTTATTAATACAAACCTGGTGGGGCCATTTCTGATGTGCCGCTCGTTCGTTCCGCAAATGATGGGGAAAGGGTACGGGCGGATCATCAATCTGACGTCGATCATGAGCCATATCTCGCTCGCCGGCCGCACGGCCTACTCAGCCAGCAAAGCCGGTTTGCTCGGATTCACCAAGTCGCTGGCTCTCGAAGTTGCTCCGGAGGGAATCACCGTGAACGGTGTCAGCCCTGGCCCGGTCGCAACGGAGATGAATACGCCGATCCTTCAGAATCCGGAATTGAATCAACAGTTCGTCTCCAAGTTGCCGGTCGGCCGATGGGGAAAAGTTGAAGAAATTGCCGGACTGGTCGTTTACCTCTGTTCGCCGGCGGCGAGTTTCATTACGGGGACGGACATCCTGATCGACGGCGGTTGGACAGCGCAGTGATCAACTGTGGATAATGAGTTGAATGTTCTCCGGAAGGTTTTTCGCCACTTCCACGACGACATTTCCGCGGAGCAGATTGGTGAGGCGCGTCCGATGCGAGGTGCCAAGCATGAGAATGTCTATTCCCAGAGTCGCGGTTAAATCGAGGATGGTATCCGCCGGACTGTCGCTGACCGTGTAAAGTGGAATGACGGTCACACCAACTTTTTTGCCCTGATCGAGCATGGAGTACATGATGGCTGACGCGGTGTCGTCATTCTGCCATTTCTGCGGCTCGGGAGCTTCGCGGAAGCCGGGGAAAGCGACGGCGATTTCCTTCACGTAAAGAACGTAAAGCATGCCTTGTCGCAACTGCGCTTCTTCGAGCGCAAACTTTAAGACGGGTGTATTCCCTCGGGCCGCAACTAAAATTTTCTGCCCGGGAGAAAAGCTAAATTTGAAATCGGGAAAAAGCGACGGCGAAACATGCGCAGCCACTTCCCTTGCGACCGTCAGCGTCTGGAGGCCCGCGCGTTTCTGGGCATAGGCTCTCAGGCCGAAGCCGGTTCCAAGGACGCAAACGGCGAAAAAGAGCGCATCGGGTTTTGTTTTTGCGAGAGTGATCTCAACGGCAAACAGGACTAAAAAGGAAAATCCCATAATCGCGCGTTCGTACCATTTCAGCGGCAGCAATTTATTCCAGCAGCAGGAGCCGAGGTTGACCGTGATGGCGCCGACGACACCGATGGCATAAAGGCCGGCCAGCGATTCGAGGCGAGACGTGAACGCAACCACCAGGATTGGACCGAGAGTCGCGAGAATCAACGGAATGCGCGGGACGCCGTGAAGATTCAAGCGGGTGAAGCTTTTCGGCATTTCTCCATCTCTCGCCATCATGTAGACGAGGCCGATCAGTGCCGCGACGGCGGTATTTACCGCGCTCAAGAGAAGAAGTCCGACTACGACGCCCACGATAATTCCCAGAGTTTTTCCGGCAGAGGGCCCAAAATTCAGCGTCGCATATTGCTGGGCGAGCACGCTCATCATGTCTTCCCAACGATCGTGCAGAAGCTGAGCATTGCTTTTGTCCAGCGACAGCATGGCCCAGCCGAGGAGTGTGGTTCCGAGCACGACCTCGATGGCAACCGGGAGTATTGCTTTCTTTGCTGTCTCTGAAACTTTCGGATTTTCCATTGAGGAATCCCGATCTAATCGCATGACGCCGGTAAGATTGGCGATGGCTTCCACACCGCTTAAGGCGAGAATAACACCAACGAAAGAAACCCAGTTCTGCCGGAAACTTGAATGGGTGGGTTCGAGGTGGGCTTGAGTGAGGTGCGGAAGGCTCAATCCAATTATCGCCAGCACAATGAAAACCATAGGCAAGGCGAGGATGACCGCCATGCTGCCGCTGTGTTTTGCTCCAAAACCGTTGATGACCGCAACAAGGAGGATTACGAGAATCGTCGCGAGCCCGACCCATTCTTTCGGCACGCGAAAATAACTCATGGCCGCCCAACCGCTCATGGCGGCCGTTACCGTAAAATTTGCGACGAGCAGGAGTGCGCCGAGGATAGCAAGGAAAGCGCTTTGCTTTCGCGCCGCGGAGTAAACGCCGCCGCCGTCCGGAAAATGTTTGCAGATGACGATGTAGTTGTACCCGACCAGCGCAGTGAGAAGACAGACCGCGACGATAATTGGAAGCGAAGCATAGCCGGCCGTAATGAAGGCCAGGCCGATCACGTATGCTTTGCTCGTGCCCCAGTCCCCATAGAGCAAAGCAGCGGCGCGTTTCCAGTCCAGGTTGCGCGGCCTATGAACACCGGCGCTTTCCATCTCAACTCAAACGAGTCGGAGGGAAAGCAAAAGCACGGGCCGGAAAACAATCGATCTGCTTCGATCGTGGCGAACTGGAAATCGTGGTGCTCACCTGGCCAGTGTGGGGCGAGATGAGCTTCAGAGTCAATGAATCAGAAAGCGGCCTGGACCGCTTTCAATTAGCGTTTGCGATTCTCGTCGTGGTAGAAATCGTGGCTGGGATCGTCGTTTGCGCGAGGATTCTGGCCAGGCATTTCAGTTCGCTTTCGGAAAGCCGGATCGCGTTGCTCTTTCTTCAGACCGGATTTGCGTTTCTGTTCTCCTTTCATAAGCCTACAAGAAACACCTACCACCACCGGCAAGAACGCCAATCCCGAAGAAAGACCCGGCGAACGCCTTACCTGCTTCGGCGGATTCCAAGCGCTATGTCGTTCTGGTACGGTGGCGAACGTAGATTTAGGAGCCCTGTGGTCGAAGTTGCTTTTTCCTTCTTCGCCGATTTTCCAGAAAGGACGTCCACCCACTCCACATTGTATTCGCCATCAGGCAGACCGAGCTGAAGTTCGGCAGTATGCTCTTCTTTGGGTGGCTGATTTTTTTCGGGCAGATGCCCAAGGTAAACGGCGTACTGGTCACCTGGCTTTGACAGAGCGTAACCCTTCTCGCCTTGCGGCACCCCGGCTTTGATTAGTTCTGCGTCCGACTTCATGTGAATGAAATCGAAGCCATAAATGAAATCGCGCAATATTTGTAATTCTTTGCGGTAAATGGGATTTCCGCCACCCGGCTGCGAGGGTGGATAGCTAAAGTCGCCGTTTTCATGGCCGGCGGTGAAGGAGTAATCGAGATTGTTGAACAGACCCCCTCCAGCGAGAAGGAAAGACCACGCCTCAACCCGATAAGGAAGATCGTTCGTCCCTCGAAAGCCAGTCTCGTTATCGCCGATTACTTTGTTCAGTTTATAATTCATCGCAACAGTGTTGGGCGGTGAAGCATAATGGAAATTAAAAATTGAGATTGCTGGATAGGGATTGTCCACGACGGCAGCGCCGTTCTGAACATTTCGCGAGATGAGGTGCTTTTTCGACAAACTCTTTTCGGTCGCAACAATTGTGTCGGCAATGTGATGCTGCCAATCGAGCGTCACGCCGCCGAAATAAGGCTCGTTGCAAATCTCGTAATAAAGATTATCGGCGGAATTCAATTCCGTGACGATTTTCTTGACCATCGCGTCGTGCACCGCGAGCAAGCCTCCATTCCGATCGAGAGTATAAACATTCGTCCGGGAGACGTTCCCAATGTTGTTTACATTATTCGCGGCGTTCTGCGGACTGAGCTTCCACTGTTCTTCGCCATAAAACGGGCAGAACAGATTCATTTCCACGATCACTCCACGTTTCTGCGCCTCCGCGACAAAATCTTTGAGTCGCTTGAAATAGGCATCATCCCATTTGTTCACATCGAATTTATTGCCGCCATTTGGATAACCCGTGGTGCCGCTGCGCGCCCATGGACAAATAAAACGACCTGACAAAGGGGCGAGCGTGTTCTGCGTGATATTGAAGGCGCCGGGGGGTTCTACATATGCGCCACTGAAAGTTCGCGTGCCATTCAGTTTATTTGCCGCCAGGCTGTCCAAGTACGTCTCGTATTTAAAATCGAGATTCAACACCGCGCCGTAATGTTCTCCCGAAGTGACGATGATCGTGGGCTTTCCCTGGTAAAGGAAGTAGTGCGGATTATCGGGATGCAAGGAGAGTGGTTCAGCGAGAGAGGCGCATGCCGTCAGGAAAATCGGCAAAGACAAAAGCTTCAACAGACTGACCGAGGTGTCCATCACGAAATAGTAATGGATTAATTTTACGCCCGCAACCGGAAGGCGAAGGAGCGTTCTGATCACGACATGAAGGAATAGTTATCCCTTTAAAAAATCGCCGGATGTGGAAGTTTGGGGGCATACATCGCATGCGGCCGTTACATTTAAAAGATAGTGCTTTGGCACTGTTGGTTTTGTTTTGTCTTCTTCCGGGCAGTTTAAGCCCGTTGGCGGAGACGCTCGATCCCTCCAGCAGGCGGAGCGGGCTGACGTTTTCAGAGATCATGTATCATCCCGCGGACCGGGCGGATGGCAAGCGCCTCGAATTTATCGAGATCTTTAATACGGAGCCGATGCCGAAGGATCTGAGCGGTTTTCGGCTGAACGGTGACGTTGATTACACCTTCCCTACGAACACGACTTTGGGGGGATTGAGCTTTCTGGTGGTGGCGGCGAATCCAGCGGATGTCCAGAGCGTGTACGGTTTGACGGGTGTTGTTGGCCCGATCGGGAGCGGGACGAACAGTTTTCCAAATGATGCCGGAACAATTCGGCTGCGAAGCAAAGCCGGAGCGGTGTTGTTAGAGGTGCAATATAAGGATGAGGCACCCTGGCCGGTCGCAGCGGATGGCGCGGGGCATTCGCTGGTTTTGGCGCGGCCTTCGCTCGGAGAGGGCGATCCGCGAGCGTGGTCGGCGAGCGCAAACATCGGCGGTTCTCCGGGACAAAATGAACCGGTAAATAACGATCCAATAAACGCGGTGCTAATCAATGAGATCTTTCCGGCGAGCCAGACGGAGGCCGGCTTTATCGAATTATACAATCATGGCGCGCAGACGGTAGATCTGACCGGCTGTGTTCTTACGGATGATCCAGCGACGAATAAGTATGTCCTTCCCGCGGGCTTATCGATCGCTGCAGGCGGCTATCTGCTTCTCTCCCAGGAAAACAGCGGCGTTGCTTTGAGCGCGAGCGGCGGAACCATTTATTTCAAGGCGCCGAATGCGGCGCGGGTGCTTGATGCCGTGCGTCTGAAAAGTTTGCAGCCTGGTATTTCGACAGGCCGATTTCCCGATGGTTCGGAGCAGGTGTATCCGCTGAAGAGCAGCACACCGGGGGTGGCGAACAGCGCTCCGCGCGTTGGTCCGGTGGTAATCAACGAGTTGATGTATCACCCGATCAGCGGAAATAGCGACGATCAATACGTCGAGCTTTTCAATGTCACCGGGACGAATGTGAATCTTAGCGGCTGGAAGATTTCAGATGCGATTGATTACAGCTTTTCCACGGGGATGGTCCTGCAGGCGCATGGTTATCTCGTGGTAGGAAAAAATGTTGGACGCTTGCTGACCAATTACCCTGCGCTGAACACAAATAATACGGTGGGAAATTTCAGCGGGAAACTTTCCGGGAACAGTGAGCGAGTGGCGTTGACCATGCCAATCACGGCGCTGACCACAAATAAATCCGGGGTCGTAAAGACGAGTACGATCCAGGTGGCTGTCGACGAAGTGACTTATGGCAGCGGCGGGCGCTGGCCGCAATGGGCGGATGGAGGTGGAAGCAGCCTCGAGTTGATTGATCCGCGCAGCAATCACCGGTTGGCGGCGAGTTGGGGCGACAGTGACGAGACGGAAAAAGCGCCGTGGACGATTGTTGAACACACTGGCGTGTTGGATAATGGAACGGGCACAGCGAACGAGTTGCAGATGTTTCTGCAGGAGGCGGGTGAGTGCCTGGTGGATGATGTTGAAGTGCTCGATTCGAATTCAGCAAATCTCATTTCCAATTCCACTTTTGAAGCGGACAGCACCGGCTGGGTAGCGGAGGGAACACAGGACCAGTCGTCCGTAGAAAATCGTGAAGGCTACGCGAGCACGCAATCCTTTCATGTTCGAGCCGTGGGCCGGGGTGACACCGGCGCGAACCGAATTCGAAGCGCGCTAACCGCGAATTTGGCTTCTGGAACCACGGCAACGATTCGAGCCAAAGTGCGCTGGTTGAAAGGCCGGCCGGAATTTCTTCTGCGTTTGCGCGGGAATTACCTGGAGGCAATCGGCAACCTGACCGTCCCGAAAAACCTCGGCACACCGGGTGAGCGAAACAGTCGCGCAGCGAACAATGCGGGGCCCGCGATTTACGACGTGAGCCACAGCCCTGTGCTCCCGGCGGCAAACCAGGCGGCCACTGTAACGGCTCGAGTCGATGATCCAGACGGGCTTTCGTCGCTGAAAGTGAATTGGCGATTGGATCCAGCGGCCACTTACAATTCGGTAAGCATGGTAGACGATGGCACGGGTGGGGATGTGATCGCTGGAGATGGCATTTACACCGGGCGCATACCGGGGCAGGTGTCTGGAGCGCTGGTCGCATTTTATATTGAGGCAACGGATAACTTTCCGACCGGGGCGAACAGTTCCTTTCCAAATGATGCGCCGAGTCGAGAATGTTTGATTCGTTTTGGGGAGACGCAACCGGCGGGAACACTGGGAACGTATCGCCTCTGGATCACGCAAGCGAATTTCAACGCCTGGGCGAATCGGAGCAAGCTCAACAACACGCCTGTTGATGTAACCTTTATCTATAACAATCAGCGGATTATTTATAATATGGGGGCCCTTTATGCGGGGAGTCCTTATATAAGTCCGGGCTATAGCACGCCTTCAGGGAATCTGTGTGGATACACCGGTTCTTTTCCCAATGATGACCGATTTCTGGGCACGACAGATTTCGTCCTGGACTGGCCGGGGCGCGACACCACGGCGACGGAAGAACAGATTTCATTTTGGATCGCGGACCAGATCGGCTTGCCGAACAGTTACAGGCGCTACATTCACCTGCAGGTCAATGGGGTGAATGAGCAGAGCCGCGGCAGCGTTTATGAAGATGTGCAGCAACCTGGTTCGGACATGATCAAAGAATGGTCGTCCGACGACACCGACGGGAATTTTTACAAGATTGAACGTTGGTTCGAATTCTCTGATACGGTTTCGCTTTTGTCGGACCCGGAGCCGCGATTAGAAAATTACACGACAACGGGCGGCGTGAAAAAGCTCGCGCGCTACCGTTGGAACTGGCTGCCCCGGGCGGTGAAAGGTTCAGTCAGCGATTATACGAATCTTTTTGCGCTCGTGGACGCAGTAAATGCGCCGGCATACGAGCCATACACCTCTGCCACGGAAACGCTCGCAAATATGGAGGAAATGATGGGGATATTCGCGGTGGAGCGCATCGTGAACAATTTCGATAGCTGGGGCCATGAGATTGGCAAAAACATGTACGCGTACAAGCCGGAGAAAGGAAGATGGATCACATTCATGTTTGATATTGATTGGGTGATGCTGGCGAGCGCGGGGCATAACAATTACAGCCCGACCTCGCCCCTGTTTACGCCGGTGGAAGACCCAACGGTGGCTCGCATGTACAGCCATCCGCCATTCCGGCGCGCATACTTCCGGAACATCAAAAAAGCGGTGGAAGGACCGCTGATGGCAGCAAACGTGAACCCGGTTTTGGATGCGAAGTACAGCGCGCTCAATGCCAATGGAGTAACGCGCAGCGCTGGCGGAACACTGACCGCGCCCGCCGCAGTGAAAACATGGATCAGCCAGCGACGGGATTATCTGATCACGCAATTGGCCACAGTGGCCGCGAACTTTGCGATCACGAGCAACAACGGCGCGGACTTCAGTTCCTCGAGCAATCTCGTGACACTGACAGGGACCGCGCCCATTGAAGTGACGACGCTGCGGATTAATGGAGTAGAACGCCCGGTTCAATGGACGACCGTCACGAACTGGGCTGTGAATGTCGTGCTCGTTCCGCAACTCAACTCACTTACAGTGGAAGCGTTGAATGAGGCAGGGGAAGTGATCTCGAGCGGAACCGCGACGATCAACGTGACGTTCAACGGAACTGTAGATGCTCCGGAAGGAAAGCTCGTGTTGAACGAGATCATGTCCAATCCAAAATTAGCTGGGGGCGGATATGTAGAACTCTATAACTCATCGGGAAGCAGCTTCGACCTGACCGGGTGGAGGTTGGATGGGCTGGACTATAATTTTGCGCCCGGAACAGTCATAATGCCCGGCGATTATATGTTGCTGGCAAAGGACCTGGGCAATTTCATGAGCCTCTACGGCAATGGCATTCCTGTGACTGGAGAATTCAACGGAGAATTAAAGCCTCAAGGAGAAACGCTGGAGCTTTTAAGACCAAATAACGTCACAACCAATCTTTTAATTGTGGACCAGGTGAATTATGCCGCAACTCCGCCATGGCCCGCAATTCCCGCCGGAGCAGGAGCGTCACTTCAGTTGATAGATCCGAGGGTTGATAATTCGCGGGTGGCGAACTGGGCGGCGGTCCTTACAACGACGAGCAATTCCCCGCCACAGAAAGTCGTTTCGATTACAGACAGTTGGAAATATTACCAGAACGGCGATCCCGGAAGCCAATGGAACGCGGCAGGTTTTGACGATACGAGTTGGCCGGGGGGAGCGGGATTGCTTTATGTGGAGACTGCGGCGTTGCCAGCGCCGAAAAGGACAGCCCTAACGCTGGGACAGAGCGCTTACTACTTCAGAACGCATTTTCAGTTCAATAGCGACCCTGCGGGCAAGTCGTTGGAGATTTCTCCTGTAGTCGATGATGGGGCAGTCTTTTACTTGAATGGGCAGGAGGTTTACCGCCTTGGAATGACGGCCGGCGCGGTGGATTTCGGGAGTTTCGCATCGCGGCTGGTTGGGGATGCGGCTTATGAAGGACCATTTGTAGTTCCAGCGACCGGGCTGAAGAGCGGAGATAATCTTTTAGCGGTGGAGGTTCACCAGAACAATCTGGGAAGCAGCGATATTGTTTTTGGAACGGACCTGGCAATTTCAACCACGGCGGTAAACAAGGCGTTTACGCCCGGGTCCGCCAATTCGGTGCGGCAATCGTTGCCTAGGTTTCCGACTGTTTGGCTAAATGAGGTGCAGCCGATGAATGTCTCCGGAGCAGTGGACAATTTCGGGCAGCATGAACCGTGGGTGGAACTTTATAACTCCGGGACGGCTTCGGTGACGCTAGACGGCTGGTATCTAACAGATACCATGTCGAACCTGACGAAATGGGCGTTTCCGAGTGGAATCAGCATCCCGGCAAAAAGCTTTCTGACAGTCTGGCTGGACGGGGAAAGCGCCCAATCGACGCCATCGGCATTGCACGCGAATTTCCGGATTCCGCAAAGTTCCGGAGCGATTGCGCTGGTCTGGCCCTTACAGGGGCAGCCCACGGTGCTTGATTACCTGAACTATTCAGTCGTGCCCGCCGATCGTTCTTATGGAGTCACAGTGAATGGCGACCCGACCCATTACGGGATTTTCTTCTCCCCGACGCCGGGTGCCGGAAACAATGCGAGCGCGCCGCCATTACCTCTCTTCATCAACGAGTGGATGGCCTCGAATCAGCAGTTCATGCAGGACCCCGCCGATGACAGTTACAATGACTGGTTCGAGATTTACAATCCGAACGATCTGGCAGTGGACCTGACAGGATACAGTTTGAACCAAACGGTCCTGGAAGGGTTCACGCGCTGGCCAATACCAGCGGGAACACAGATTGCGCCGCACGGATTTCTGCTGGTCTGGGCGGATTCAGATACGAGTCAAAACAGTCCTGAAAGTCCGGATTTGCACACGAATTTCAAATTGAACAAGGCTGGCGATACGATCGCGATATTTGCGCCCAGCGGAGCGGTGGTGGATGTGGTGAATTTTGGGGTGCAGACGAACGACGTGAGCCAGGGGCGCTGGCCTGATGGAAGCGCGAACATCGTTTACCTGGAACGACCGACGCCACGGGCCAGCAACGTGATTGCTAGCGGCGCGCCAGTTGAGTTCAGCAGTATCGCGGTGAACGGCTCGGGACAATTGATGATCGGCTGGTCCAGCGAAAACGGCCTCACGTACATTCTTCAATACAAAAATAATCTGGAGGACCCACAATGGATTACGCTGGGCGAAGTCACGGCAACTGGACAGCAGACGATTGTTCCGGACAATAACGCAGGAGCGCCGCATCGATTTTACCGTTTGCAACTAAAATAGGTGTTCGGCTCGCCGCTCACCTGCGAAACGGGTAAATTGATCGATAAATTCAGTTGAAAAGAACCGGCTGAATTGCTTATCATCGGGCATCCCTATGAGAAAGTTGAATTCAGGTTACGTCGTCAGTTTGTGTACGCTCATGCTCGTCTGTGGCACTTCCGCGCGGGTCCTTGATAATTTCAACGACAACAACAAAACAGGATGGACGGATTTTTCTTTTGTGCCCGGTTTCGGCCTGCCAGTTGAATCGAATGGCCAATTCCGGTTCGAGCAACCGGCCGCCGGTAGGCAAATTTTCTCCGCGAGCCAGAAAACTACTGAGACATTTGAATTGAAAGAGGGTCGCACGATTGAAATGCGAGTTGATATCGCTCAAACTGGGGGAAAAGATTCTTTTGCCGTGCTTGGATTTCTGCCCACGACCAATTCTCCCGGCACCCTTTCGGGCTACGGCTTAAGCAAATCGACTACGGACGTGCTTCTCACAAAAGGCATCGGAGATTACTTCCTTGCGGAAAGCTGGCCTCCATCGGCGATGCCGGATGCGCCAAGCGAAAACATCACGCTCGTCCTGAAGCTGACAGCCAAGGATGGAAACGTCACTATCAATGGCAGAATTCTGGATAAGGCCAACAATAACGCCGTTCTATGGGAAAGGACTTTCGTTGACACTCCGAATGCTGATGCATTGATTACAGGTCCAAACACCGATCAGCCGAAAGAACCTTTCATTACGAGCGGCTATTTTACTCTCTATCTTTTCCAGGATTTCTCCAGCAGCGCTCCTGAGGATCCTTACTTCGTCGTCTACGACAATGCGCAGGTTTGGGTAAGCGAAACGACCATCCTCGACAATTTTGATGACAATACGAAGACTGCCTGGACAGATTTTAGCTTCGTTCCTGGTTTCGGGATTCCGACTGAAACCGGCGGCCAATTCCGTTTTGAGCAGCCGGCGGCCGGTCGGCAAATTTTTTCGGCAAGCCAAAAAACCACTCGTGCTTTCGACCTCGCCGAAGGCGACCGCCTGGAATTCCGAGTGGATGTGGCCCAAACCGGCGGAAAGGACTCTTTTGCCGTGCTCGCATTTCTCCCGACGACCAATTCACCGGGCACACTTTCCGGGTACGGCCTCAGCAAGTCATCCACCGATGTGCTGCTCACCAAGGGGATTGGCGAGTATTTCATTGCGGAAGGATGGCCGCCCGCGAACAATGTTGGTGCTCCGAGTGAAAACATCACCCTGGTCCTGTCCCTCGCCGCGGAAAACGGGAACGTCACGATCACCGGCAGGATATTGGATAAGTCGAACAGTGACGTTATTCTTTGGGAACGTTCTGTTGTGGATACTCCGGTTGCGGATGCGCTGATTACCGGGCCCAATACCGATCAGCCGGCAGAACCATTTATCACGAGCGGTTATTTTACTCTCTATCTTTTCCAGGACTTCTCCAGCAGTGCTCCTGAGGATCCTTATTTTGTTGTGTACGACAATGCCACTGCCGTAGCGCCGCCGTTGCCCCAAAATACAGCTCCTCTCATAACCGAAGCCCAGCCCCTGGAGTTCGGAAATTTTCTCCCGGTCAATACGACCATTTCTTTTAAAGGCACGGATGATAAAAACCTTCCCGATAATGCATTTAGCATCTTGTTGAATGGAACAAGTTACACGACCACGAATGGCTTGGTTCTTTCCGCAGCCGGCTCAGCACGCACAGCCTCTCTCTCGGGGAAACTAGAAGGCAATGTTACCTATACAGCGGTTTTTCTCGTTACTGATAGTGACGGTCTCACGACTGCGCAAAACCTGTATTTCGATACGTTCTCTCTGTCGAATCCTGTCATTGAAACCGAAAACTATAATTTTGGTTCGGGAATATTCTTGGACAATCCTGTCTTATCGCCGGAGAGTCCAGGCAGTACGGATCCGATCGACGGTTCTTATCGCAATCAGGTCGGGACCGAAGGAATTGATTTTCACGATATTCGAACCTCGCCGCGGTCACAGGACGCGCCGTATCGTGCGACGGATCCTGTTCGCATGTCACAGTCCCTGGATTATGTGCGGGACATATTCGAAGCCGCGGGCGGAGCGGCTGCGCAGATTTACGATTATGACCTCAAGGATATCGCCCAGGGCGAGTGGCTGAATTACACCCACACGTTTGCGCCTGGATCCTATGAGGTTTATTTGCGCCAATCCATCGTCAATGTGACCACCGCACAAGCTAGCCTTGAACTAGTCACAAGCGACCCTACGCAGGCGGATCAAGCGACCAAGCCTCTCGGTTCATTCCTCGGCGTCAAATCAGGTTACAAATACCGCAATGTCCCGCTGACTGACGGAACTGGCGCATCCAAAATCATTGTTCGCCTTAATGGCAAAACTACTTTCCGGCTCAAACAGAACACGAGTGATCCCGACGAGGACACAGGAATTCGGCAGAATTATCTAATGTTTGTTCCGGTTCCTGATCCTGGAATTCAACGGGCGGCGATCGCTTCCATCTCTCCCGCGCCAAATTCGCAGACTGAGACTTTTTCTCCTACGATCGCCGTTGCGATTCAGGACCGCGACACCACCGTCAAAGCCGGATCGATTAAACTCGAAGTTAACGGCAAAACGGTCTCTCCGAATATTACGAATGACGCGAATGGCACCATCGTCACCTATCCTATTACTCCTCTCCCTGTTTCAGGGATTGCGAACACCGCCAAAATTACTTTCCAGGATAGCCTTGATTTTTCCATCAGCAGCGAATGGACTTTCGTCATTAACTACAAGTCGCTCAATGCAGCCGATCGCGTTTCCGGCACGGGAAAAGATACGGGATTCAAAGTTCGGGTTGTCCAGGCTCCTGCGGGCTCCGGTCTGGCGAATAGCATCCAACGCGCGGAGGATCAATTGGCTCCGAACTCGCCAATAGAGAAAGTGGTTGATCTTACTGCGACCGCCACCGTCATTAACTACGACAAAAAGGTCGGAGAATCTGCCGCAGACTTCGCTGATGATCTGCCTGTTCCGGGCATTGATTTCGATGCCAACGGAGATGAAGATTTCGCCGTCGAAATCCTGGCGTACCTCGATCTGAGTGCCGGAGTGCATCGCTTTGGTGTGATAACAGATGACGGTTACAAAGTGAGCGCCGGAGCGACTCTCGGTGATACGGGCGGCTTGATCCTCGGGTTTCATAGCGGAGGACCTGCGAACGAGACATTTGATTTTCTCGCGCCGGCCGCTGGGCTTTACCCGTTTCGAATGGTCTGGTACGAACGGGGTGGCTCCGGCTATGCCGAGTGGTCTTCCGTCGATCCGCAAACCGGTGCCAAAACCCTGATTAACGACACAAACAGCCCCTCCGTCATCAAGGCATATACGACTTTTACTCTAATTGTGACGGATAGCTTTCTGCGAGTGGAGTCTTCCGGCACCGTTCAAGGCGGTTACATCGAAGACCTCACCGCGCAGGAAACCGCGCGCGGCAAGTTCACCATTCCTCTTCCTTCGGGGAATCGTTTTTATCGATTGAGAGGACCAGGTGGAATTTTAACAATTACGAACTCGCAAATCTCAGTCAACACCTTAACCCTGAGTTACACCCTGGAGATGCCTGGTGACGCCAAGACGGTTTACGATTCAATCGAGGGCCTTCAATAATTGAGCAAAAATGGTCTCGAATCCGGCGCCTAATCGACTGGACGCCGAAGATTCATTCCTTTATTTTCGCCCCCCTATTTATGCCAGAAGCGTTTGCTAATATTTCACAAATCAAATACGAGGGACCGAAGTCAAAAAACCCATTAGCATTCAAATGGTATAATCCCGCTGAGGTGGTTGAAGGCAAGACGATGAAAGACCACCTGCGATTTTCGGTGGTTTATTGGCATACCTTCCGCGGCCTCGGCGCGGATATGTTCGGCAGCGGGACAGCGCTTCGTCCCTGGGAGGCAGCAGTCGATTCAGTGGAGAATGCGAAGGTTCGCGTGCGGGTGGCGTTTGAATTTATCGAGAAACTTGGCGCGCCCTTTTACGCCTTTCATGATCGGGACGTTGCTCCGGAAGGTCGGACGCTGAAGGAGAGCAATAAGAACCTGGATGAAGTGGCCAAGGTTCTGAAAGAAGAACAACAGCGGACCGGGATTAAATTGCTCTGGGGAACGGCCAACCTGTTCACCAATCCCCGTTATATGCATGGCGCGTCCACAAGCTGCAATGCGGACGTGTTTGCTTTCGCGGGCGCGCAGGTGAAGAAAGCACTGGAAGTGACCCATGACCTCGCGGGCGAGGGTTACGTTTTTTGGGGCGGCCGTGAAGGTTACACAACATTGCTGAATACCGATCTGAAGCGCGAGATGGAGCATCTGGGCAAGTTCCTGCACATGGCGGTCGAGCACAAGAAAGCGATCGGGTTCAAAGGACCGTTCTACATCGAGCCAAAACCGAAAGAGCCCACTAAACACCAGTATGATTCGGACGCGGCGGCGTGTTTGAATTTTCTGCGTGAGTTCAACCTGCTCGATCATTTTAAACTGAATCTGGAAACCAATCACGCCACGTTGGCCGGTCACACCATGCAGCACGAATTGGAAGTCGCGGCGGCAGCAAACGCGCTCGGGTCGATCGATGCGAACACAGGCGACCTCCTTCTCGGATGGGACACCGATCAGTTTCCCACGGACATTTATCTGACAACTCAGATCATGCTCACGATTTTGAAGATGGGCGGGCTCACAACGGGTGGAACGAACTTCGATGCCAAGGTTCGCCGGGAAAGTTTCGAGCCGGTCGATCTTTTTTATGCGCACATTGCGGGCATGGATACCTTTGCGCGTGGCCTCAAGATCGCCGCTGCCATTCGAAAAGATGGACGCCTTGCGGATTTCGTGAAGCAACGATACAGCTCATGGGATACCGGTATCGGCAAGAAAATTGAGACTGGAAAATTCAGTTTGCGTGACTTGGAAGCCTATATCCTTGAAAAGGGAGATATTGATCCCAATCAATCAGGTCGGCAGGAATTTCTCGAAGCGCTGATCAATGAGTTTATTTGAGCATCGATTCTGTGAAAGAATGTATTTAACGCTTTCGACGTTTCGACGGATTTTTGCGCAAATAGGTAAGGCTCGTCATGATGAGCAGTGGAATCACATGGACGAGGCCATCTTCAGTGATTAACGAAACGGCGCCGGATTGTTCGCGGATGGCGAGGTTTTCCCGGTCCTCTACGCGAAACTTGTCACCCGCGGCGGTCGCAATCTCAAAAGGGATTTCTTCCTGAAGCGCCAGTCTGATTTGATCTATTCTCATTTTCCTCGTAATTCGTTACCCGAAAGGCCATTCAACAATATCTATCTTTCCAAATAAGGAGGTTTCCGGCAACTCGAAAACTCACTCGAGCTTCTCACGATTCTTCAGGACGTCGGCCGGTTTTACAATACCCAGCGGGGTAATGATGCCGGTGATCAGCTCCGCGGGAGTTACGTCGAAACCGGGATTAAGGGCATGGCTTGAGGGATTGGCAACTCGCACGTACTCGCGCTGGCCCGATTTAGTTTGGCCCCACACGCCGAGGACTTCGCTCTCGTCACGGTTCTCGATGGGGATGTCAAAGCCTGATTCAAGTTCCCAATCAATTGTGCTGAGGGGAATCGCGACATAAAATGGAATATTGTGGCGGGCCGCGAGAACCGCGCGCGTGTAGGTGCCGATTTTATTTGCGACATCACCGGTTTTTCCGAGGACTCGGTCAGCGCCGACGATGACCAGATCCACCTCCCCGCGTTGCATGAGATGGCCCGCGGCATTGTCGCTGATCACCTGATGCGAGACGCCTTGTTGAGCCAATTCCCAGGCAGTGAGTGAGGCGCCCTGGGAGCGTGGACGAGTTTCGCTGCAAAAAACGTGAAAGTTCCGGCCTTTTTCCTGGGCCGCATACAGGGGCGCCGTCGCGGAACCGACGTCCACGAATGCCAGCCAGCCGGCATTGCAATGTGTGAGCACCCTAGTTCCTTCGCGGATGAGATCGACGCCTTGCCTCCCGATTTCGCAGCAATGCTCGATATCCTCTTCGGCAAAAACTTCCGCCCCTTTCAGCGCGAGACCTTTTTTCTCCTCCACGGAGCTTGCCGCGATTAGCTTCTCCCGAATCCGATTCATCGCATTGACCGGATCAATTGCTGTGGGACGCGCGTTTTTTAACGTCTCATAAACCTCTTCTGAATATCTTTCAAACTCCTTCAAACCGGCGCCTTCGAATGCTCGAAGCCCTTGCGCATAGCCGTAGGCCGCGGTAGCTCCGATCGCCCCAGCACCGCGCACAATCATGTCTTTGATCGCCAGAGCGGTCTCGCGGTAATCG
>Ga0136846_1221804_pt1 | contig 16968 bp, 13 predicted proteins | sample HopSoiMetagenom2_FD_96841 | JGI IMG/M metagenome (GOLD analysis project Ga0136846, IMG submission 96841) | Grasslands soil microbial communities from Hopland, California, USA - 2 Assembly 2016 (version 4) | ecosystem: Environmental > Terrestrial > Soil > Grasslands | place: USA: Hopland...
GCCCCTTGTCGCCGGGGTCATCACGCACCTCGTCATCCGCCGGTTCGCACGCTATGCCGACCCGCTGCTGCTGCCGGTGGTCGTCCTGCTCAACGGCCTGGGCCTGGTGATGATCCATCGCCTCGACCTGGGCTTGAGGACCTATGACAAGCAGAACGGCATCACCTATCCAGGTGCCCAGGCGCCCACCCAGGTCGTCTGGACGGCGCTGGGCGTCTTGCTGTTCGTGGCGCTCATCGTCATCGTCCGCGACCACCGCATTTTGCAGCGCTACGCCTACACGCTCGCCTTCATCGGGGTCTTTTTTCTGATGCTGCCTGCGGTGCTGCCGGCCCGGTTCAGCGAGATCAACGGAGCACGGATCTGGATCCGCATCGCGGGCTTCTCCCTGCAGCCGGGAGAGTTCGCGAAGATCCTGTTCACCGTCTTCAGCGCGGCGTATCTCGTGCAGAAGCGGGACGTGCTCGCCCTCGCCGGCCGGCGCATCATGGGCATCGACTTCCCGCGTGGACGCGACTTCGGTCCGCTCCTGTTCGCCTGGCTGATCTGCATCGGGGTCCTGGTCCGCGGTCACGACCTCGGCACGTCGCTGCTGTTCTTCGGCCTGTTCGTCGTACTGCTCTACATCGCGACCGAACGGGTGAGCTGGGTGATCGTCGGCGTCGTGCTGTTCGCCGGCGGCGCGTACATCGCCTATCAGATCTTCAGCACCGTTCAGACCCGCGTCAGCGTGTGGCTGCACACCTTCTCGCCGCAGTACGACGCAACCGCCTACCAGCTGCGCCAGTCGCTGTTCGGGCTGGGAACCGGCGGCGTCTTCGGTGCCGGTCTCGGCAACGGCCACCCGGAGTTGGTGCCGCTGCCGGCGACCGATTTCATCATCGCGTCCTTCGGCGAGGAGCTGGGCCTGTTCGGCCTCGTCGGGCTGCTCGTGCTCTTCGCCACCTTCGTCGCCAGGGGGATCGCCGCCGGGCTCGCCGTGCGTGACGCCTTCGGCAAGCTGCTCGCCTCCGGGCTCGCCTTCCTTGTCGCACTGCAGATCTTCGTAGTCGTTGCCGGGGTCACCCGGCTGCTGCCCGAGACCGGCCTGACCACACCGTTCCTTTCCTACGGGGGCTCCTCCCTGCTCGGCAGCTGGATCACCCTGGCGTTGCTGCTGCGGATCTCGGACGCCGCACGGCGACCGGCCACCACACCGCCCAGCCGACCCGTCAAGGCTCCGGCGGTGGCCGCATGAACAAACCCATCCGCAAGGTGTCGGTCGCACTGGCGGTGCTGTTCCTCGCCCTCTTCGTGAACCTCAACTTCGTGCAGGTTGTCAAGGGCAATGCCTATCGCAACGACCCGCAGAACCGGCGCGTGCTGCTCAACGAGTACTCCTCACCGCGTGGACAGATCGTCGTCCAGGGCGCCGCGGTGGCGGAATCGAAGGCGACGAATGACGAGCTGAAGTATCTGCGCGTGTACCCGCAGGGCAGGGTGTACGCCGCCGCCACCGGGTACTATTCGTTCACCTACGGCGCCACCGGTATCGAGTTGGCGGAGAACGACATCCTCAGTGGCGACGCGCCCGAGCTGTTCACCAGCAAGCTGACCAACATCCTGACCGGACGTAACCCCCGCGGCGGCAGCGTCGAGCTGACGCTGAACCGGGCCGCGCAGGTCGCCGCGTACAACGCGATGCGCGGCGCCGACGGGAAGCTGCGCCGCGGCGCGGTGGTCGCCCTCGACCCGACGACCGGCGCCGTTCTGGCGCTGGTCTCCACGCCGTCGTTCGACCCGAACCAGCTCTCCACCCACAACGCGCAGTCGATCACCAAGGCGTACCGCACGTACAACGCCATGACGAGTCAGCCGCTGCTCAACCGGGCATTGAACCAGAACTACCCGGCCGGTTCGATCTTCAAGATCATCGACAGTGCCGCGGCGCTGAACAAGGACATCAAGCCCACCGACCGGATTCCTGCGCCGGACGGCTACCGGCCGTTCGACGCGAACCAGACGGGGCCCTGCCCTGCCGATGTCTCCGGTGCGTGTGTGGAGAACTTCGGCGGCGAGACCTGCGACAACGGCAAGACGGCGACACTCGAGTTCGCGTTCGCCAAGTCCTGCAACACTGCGTTCGCGCAGCTCGCCGTCGAGCGGATCGGCGGCACCGACCTGGCGGCGCAGGCGCAGGCGTTCGGCTTCGACGCGCCGTACCAGGGTGAGGTCCCGCCCGACTTCTGCGACCCGCCCGCGCTGACGATCCCACTTCCGGTGTGCCGATCCAGTCCCGGGAGCGCGTCCGACATGCAGGATCCCGCCGCGCTCGCACAGGTTGCGATCGGGCAACGCAATGTCCGAGTGACTCCGCTTGAGGCCGCCATGATGGCCGCTGCGGTCGCGAACAACGGCACGCTGATGAAGCCGTATCTCGTCAGCAAGGAGCTCCGCCCGAATTTGGACACGCTGAGCACGACCACGCCCACCCAGCTCGGTCAGGTCATCGACCCCAGCCTCGACCAGGACCTGATCCAAATGATGGAGGGCGTCGTCTACAGTCCCGAGGGCACCGGCGGCCTCGCCCGCATCCCCGAGCTGGAGCCCGAGGTGCGGATCGGCGGGAAGACCGGTACCGCCGACGTCGGCGCCACCAGTGCGAGCAACGTCGAGCCGGACGCCTGGTTCACCGGCTTCGCCCTGCTGAACGGGACGCCGAAAATCGCGGTGGCGGTCATCATCGAGAACGGGGGGGTCGCGGGTGACGAGTCGGCCGGCGGCAAGGCGGCCGCACCGGCGGCGCAGGAGGTCATGAACGCCTACCTGCGCACCCTACCCGGGGTGAGTTGAGCGATGATGCAGATGAGCAGTGAGGATGCACGATGACTAAACCCAGGCTCGTCGGCAGCCGGTACGAGCTCGGCGAGCTTCTTGGCTATGGAGGCATGGCCGAAGTACATCTGGGGCGTGACTCGCGGCTCAACCGCGATGTCGCGATCAAGGTGCTGCGCGCCGAGCTGGCTCGCGACCCGTCGTTCCTGAACCGGTTCCGTCGCGAGGCTCATTCGGCCGCCGGCCTGAACCACCCGTCGATCGTCGCGGTCTACGACACCGGTGAGGACGTCACTCCGGACGGCACGCCGCAGCCGTTCATCGTCATGGAGCACGTCGAGGGCCGCACACTTCGCGACATCGTCAAGACCGAGGGCTGGCTCCCGGTCCGGCGCGCCATGGAGGTCGTGGCCGACGTCTGCGCCGCGCTCGACTTCAGCCACCGCAATGGCATCATCCACCGGGACGTGAAGCCGGCCAACGTGATGATCACCCCGCAGGGCGCGGTCAAGGTGATGGATTTCGGCATCGCCCGGGCGGTCGCCGACAACTCGGCGACGATCACGCAGACCGCGAATGTCATCGGCACCGCGCAGTACCTCTCGCCGGAGCAGGCGCGCGGCGAGGCCGTCGACGCCCGTTCCGACGTCTACTCCACCGGCTGCCTGCTGTACGAACTGGTGACCGGAGTGCCGCCGTTCCAGGGCGACTCCCCGGTTGCGGTGGCCTACCAGCACGTACGGGAGAACCCCGTCCTGCCTTCGGCGCGCAACCCTGCAGTCCCGCGGGCGCTCGATTCGATCGTGATGAAGGCGTTGGCGAAGAACCAGCTCAACCGCTACCAGTCGGCCGGCGACATGCGCCAGGATCTTGAACGCGCGCTGGCCAACCAGCCGGTCAGGGCCGAGGCGGTGATGACCGACGCGGAACGGACCCAGTTCATCGCCCGCACCCCCCCGCCACCGGTGGCCTTGCGGCGAACCGACTACGCGGATTCCGACGACGACAATCGCCGCACCGGCCTCATCTGGGCCGCGGTCGTCATCGCGCTGCTCCTCGTTATCGGCGCCGCCGGCTGGGCGATCGTCACTTTCGGCAAGGACCAGGGGCCGGCGACGGTGGCCGTCCCGTCCGTGATCGGGATGACGAAGGACGCCGCGGAGACCTCGATCCGGCAGGCGAACCTCAAACCGGTCGAGGGCCCGACCACCGATGGACCGTGCGCCGACGGCCAACCGGGCAAGAAGGATCACGTCTGCACGGTCGAGCCCGCCGAGGGCGCATCGGTGCAGGAGAACACCACGGTGACCTATCACTTGTACAGCCCGGGCCGGGTCGATGTTCCGCTCGTCGTGGGCAAGGACCTCTCCGACGCGGAGGATCTGCTCAACAGCTCGCACCTGACCTGGACGGTAACCCGGGTCAACAGCACCCAGGCGCGCGACATCGTCGTCCGGCAGAAGCCGCCGGCGTATGTCTCGGGCGGCGTCGCGCCGGGCAGTGCCGTCCAGCTGTTCGTCTCGACCGGCAAGATGAAGCTGCCCGACGTGCGTGGGCTCACCTTCGACGCGGCGCAGGCCAAGCTGAACCCCACGTTCACCAACATCGTGCAGGGCACACCGCAGACGACGTCCGACCCGAACCAGGATGGGCTGGTGATCTCCGAAAGCCCGACGCCGGGGCTCACCTACCCCCCGAACACTCGGATCACCCTGGTGTTGAACCAGTACGTGGCACCGCCGCCGCCGACCAGCAGCACGGCGACGACGCCCGCACGCTCCAGTTCGGCCTCCTCCAGCGCGCCCTCGACCGGCGGGGCGCCGTCCTCGTAGTCCGCTCGGCGTCCGGCGCTCGTCAGACGCCGTCGACCGGAAGTACGACGACCGCGCGCAAGCCGGGCCGGCCGTCCTCGCGCACGGTGAGCCGCACCCGGCCGCCGTGGTTGCGTACGATGTCGCGCACGATCGGCAGCCCGAGCCCGGTGCCCCCGCTTGTGCGTGACCGCGACTCCTGCACCCGATAGAAACGGTCGAAGACGCGCTCGCGCTCGGCCTCCGGAATGCCCCGGCCGTCGTCCACGACGATGAGCCGGGCGATCCGTCGACCGTTGCGGCGGGCGGGCCCGACGCTCACCTGGACCTCGTTGGCGGCGAAGCGCACCGCGTTGTCGACCAGATTGATGATCACGCGGCGCAACGCTTCCGGGTCGCCCGAGGCGGTGACGGGTTCGCTCGCCGCCACGACCGGGACTCGGGCCTGCGAGTAGCCGCGAGTTACCTCGGCGACCAGCGCGTCGAGAGCGACCGGTTCACGACGGGTCAGCGCGCCGGACTCGTCGAGCCGGGCGAGGGTGAGCAGATCGTCGACGAGCCGGTCCAGCCGGTCGACATCGACGAGGACGTCGTCGATCAGACCCGGCCAGTCGGCGGACGGGCCGAGGCGTTGCGCAACCTCGAGTTGGACGCGAAGCGAAGCGAGCGGGGAGCGCAGTTCGTGTGCGGCGTCGCCGACAAACGTGCGCTGTCGGCTGGTGGCCGAATCGATGCGGTCGAGCATCGCATTCAGCGTCACCGCCAACCGGTGGATCTCATCCGTCGCGCCCGGCACCGGAAGGCGTTGTTCGGCGAGCCCGGCCGCGGTGATGTCTGCCGCGCCGTGGCGTAGCGCGGCCACCGAACGCAGCGTCAGAGCGACGAGCCCGTAGGACGCGAGCGCCATGAGCAGCACGGCGAGCGGGCTGCCGATGAGCGCGGCGCGGGTGAGGATGCGCAGGCTGTCGTCCACCCGGCTCACGTCCGTGGCGACCAGGATGGTGCGCGCGCCGAGTCGGTGTCCGACGATCCGCAGCCGTGCGTTGGAGGTGGGACTTGTGACAGTCGGCCGCTCACCGTCGCGGACCTCGGCGAGTTCCTGAGGTGTGATGACGGAGACGCGCCGATCGGCGCCTGGCGAGGCGGCGATGACGTTGTCCTTGCCGTCGACGACCTGCACCGCGGTGATGCCGCCGCTGGTCGGTGGCAGCGTCGGCGGCTCCTTACCGCTCTGGAACAGCCGGGTGATCTCGTTGCCGGTCTTGTTGGCCGACTGGTCGAGCACTCTGGTCAACGCGGCGCGCTGGAGGACGAGGAGGAGCACTGCGCCGCTGACCACTGCCGCGGTGAACAGGGCGGTCGCGAGAAGGGTCAGCCGGGCGCGCAGGGACTGACGTGCCCACCAGTGTCGCGGCCAGCGCAGCACTCTCGCGGGCAACCGTGTCATGCGGTGCCTGGTGCGGCCCGCCGGGTAGTGGGCGGCCAAGTCATGGACTTCAGGCTTCGGGCGTCAGCCGGTAGCCGGCGCCGCGTACGGTCTGCAAGGTCTGTCGACCGAACGGTGTGTCGATCTTGCGGCGCAGGTACCCGACGTAGACCTCGACCACGTTCGCGTCGCCGTCGTAGTTGGCGTCCCACACGTGGTGCAGGATGTCGGCCTTGCTGACGGCGTCGCCGGCCCGCCGCATCAGGAATTCCAGCAGCGAGAATTCACGTGGGGTGAGTTCGATGGTGGTGTCGCCGCGGCGCACGGTGTGCGCGGCGGGATCCAGGACGAGGTCGTCAACGCTGAGCGAGGCTGGCCGCGGCTGCACGCCGCGTCGCAGCAGCGCGCGGATGCGGGCGAGCAGCACGACGAAGGAGAAGGGCTTGGTGAGGTAGTCGTCGGCGCCGAGGTCGAGCGCGTCAGCCTCGTCATATTCCCCGTCCTTCGCGGTGAGCATCAGGATCGGCACCCAGTTCTCGGCCCCGCGCAGCCGCTCGATTATCCGGTAGCCGGACAGTTCCGGCAACATGATGTCGAGGATGACCGCGTCGTAGGTGGTCTCCTGGGCGAGGTGCAATCCGTCCGGGCCGTTGTGCGCGAGGTCGACGGTGAACCCCTCGGCGGTGAGCCCGCGCTGCAGCGCGGACGCCAGCCGGACCTCGTCCTCGACGATGAGCAACCGCACTGGAGCCTCCTTCTGCGTCGTTCGTTGAGACCTGCCCAAGATCGATCCCGGGCAGAGCGGGCCTCGTGCCAGACTCCAGTCTGGAGTATGGCCGCAGCGCGAGCGGCTCAGGCGCATCACAGAGGGAGCCACGCATCCTCGGTTCAGTGGAATCCCCCGGCATCGTGGCGCGCCATCCTGCCCTGCGCTGGGTGCCGCTCGGGATCGTCGGGCTCGCCGTCGTCGTCGTAGTCGTGACGTCCGGAGTGCTCACCGGGCGGTCATCGTCGCAGTCGCTTCCCCAGACGGTGCCGGTGGCCCTCGTCTCGGCGGTGCAGGACAGCCGGGACACTGGGTTCTCCGGCACGGTCGTGAGCCACGTGTCTCTCGGCGTGCCCACGCTTGCGTCGTTGCCGGCGCTGTCCGGCATGGACGAGGACACCTCCTTCAGCAGTCTGCTCGCCGGCTCGCACACCATGCAGGTGTGGTACGGCGGCGCGGACAAGCAACGGGTGGCGCTACTCGGCGCCACCGAGGAGACGGACCTGTTCCGCAACGGCCGCAACCTCTGGAAATGGAGCAGCGCGGACGGCGTCGCCGTGCATACCGTTCTCGCCGGTGCGACCGCCGCCTCGGCGGCTGACGGGTTACCGGCGGACGCGCTGACCCCCGCCGCCCTCGCCGACGGCGCGCTCGACGCGCTCGACGCGAACACCGAGCTGAGCACGGCGGACACGGTCACCGTCGCCGACCGGCCGGCGTACGACCTGGTGCTCACCCCGCACAGCGCGCGGACCAAGATCGCTTCGGTGCATGTGGCGATCGACGGGGCGACGAAGGTTCCGCTCGGCGTGCAGGTCTATGCCAGGGGTTCTTCGAATGCGGCGATCGACGTCGCGTTCACCAGCATCCGCTTCGGGGAACCGGCGGAACGCAACTTCCAATTCGCGCCGCCGCCGAATGCGCGCGTGATCGAAGTCGTCCACCATGCCGCGTCCCGCTATGCGGCCTCTCTCGTCCCGGTCCTGGGCGGGGCCGGCTGGACGACGGTGTACCGGCTCGCGCCGGTTGCCAGAGCGGCTACCGGCTCGGACGTAGCGGCGGAGTTCCGCACGATGCCAACCGTGTCGGGCCACTGGGGCAAGGGCCGGCTGATCGAAACGGATCTGCTGTCGGTTCTCGTGATGAACGACGGGCGCGTCTACGCCGGACCGGTTCGGCCGCAACGGCTCTACGCCGCCGCCGGCCGGGGCGTCCGCTAGCGCGGCTACTGCAGATAGGACTCCACCTCGTCGACCGAGCGCGTCTTCGCCGTGTCCGGGTCATCGCCGAACTCCTCGCGTGCGCGGCGCTGGCGCAGCAGATCCCAGCACTGGTCCAGCTCCCGCTCGACCAAGTCGAGGCGCTGCCGGTCATCGCTGGAGAGTCCGCGGTGCGTACCGCGCAATCGCTTCTCTTCCTCGACGAGTTCGTGGATATGGCTGAGCAGCGAATGGTCGTCCATCGCTAGAGCATGGCACGGGTCAGTGGTACTCAGGATCGGGCTGCCGCTTGCGGACCCGGCCGACCGCCTGCCTGCCCGCTTGCGGACCCGGCCGACCATATTCCGCTGCCAAGTGTGGTCATTCGGGTCCGCAAGCGCAAAGGCGGAGGAGGGTCCGCAAGCGGAGAAGAGCAGGACGGTCCCCACGCTGAAAGAGGAGCAGGAAGGTCCGCAAGCGGAGAAGAGCAGGCGGGCAGGCGCGAAAGCGGCGGGCTCAGAGCGTTTCGCGCCAGGCGAGCCAGCGGCGCAGCTTGGCGAGGTCGTAGTTCGGACCGCTGACGCCGACGGTGAGCAGCGACGCACCGGCCGCCAGCAGCTGCGGGCCGGTCGCGGCAGGGTCACCGTCGGGCGTGCCGACCGACTTGACGATCTCGTCCGGATTGCGGCCGACGTCCGCGCAGTGACCGACCAGGATCTCCGACTTGCGGCGCAGCGTGCCGAGATCACTGAACGAATGCCAGATATCGGCGTGCCTCGCGACGAGCCGCAGCGTCTTCTTCTCCCCGCCTCCGCCGATCAGCACCGGGATCTTGCGGGTCGGTGGCGGGTTCAGCTTGGCCCACCGGGCCTCGATCCGGGGCAGGTCGTCGCGAAGCCGGTTCAGCCGGGAACCGGCCGTCCCGAACTCGTAGCCGTACTCCGTGTAGTCCCGTTCGAACCAGCCGGAGCCGATGCCCAGGATGAGCCGGCCACCACTCATGTGGTCGACGGTGCGCGCCATGTCGGCGAGCAGGTCCGGGTTGCGGTAACTGTTGCAGGTGACGAGCGCACCGATCTCGACCCGGCTGGTCTGCTCGGCCCAGGCGCCGAGCATCGTCCAGCATTCGAGGTGCTTGCCGTCCGAGCCGCCGTAGAGCGGATGGAAATGATCCCAATTGAAGATGATGTCAACGCCGAGCTCCTCGGCGGTCGCGACGGTGCGCCGGATCGCGGCGTATTCCGCGTGCTGCGGCTGGATCTGCAAACCGATACGCACGGGGCGGGTCGTCACGTTTCGCACGCTACCCGAGCAGCGTCAGCCGCAACTCGGCATCGCCGGCCTCGCAGATCTCGACGGGGACGGCCCAGTCCTGCCGCGCCAAGTAGCAGGCCGGATGCTCGCCGGCCTCATCGCAGCAGGCGGCTTGCGCGACGATGTGCAGCACGCCCGAGCCCGGGGCCAGGTCCAGCGTGCGGGTCAAGTCGATCGACTCGCCTGAGCCGGCGAGCAGCAGCTCCGGCGGGGACGCGGTCACCGCCAACCGAGTGGACCGGCCGTAGCGCTCATCGAGCGTGCGGCCGGGTGCGGGGGTGAACTCCACGGCGAGCGCAACCCGTCCCGCAGCCAGCCGGGTGGTCGGCCGAGGCGTCCGCTGCGGCACGCCGGACACGAGCTCGACGTCCGGCACCAACCGGACCAGCCGGTGCGCGGCGGATTCGACGACCACCAGCTCGCCGTCGACCAGCAGAGCGCCAGAGGGTTCGGCCAGGTCCCGCGCGAGCGTGCTCACAGTGGCGCTCGCCGGGTCGTAGCGGCGGACGGCGCCGTTGTAGGTGTCGAGGACCGCGACCGCACCGTCGGGCAGCGCGGCCACACCGAGTGGGTGCTGGAACCGGGCGCCGGCGGCCGGTCCGTCGACGTAGCCGAAGTCGAACAGCCCCGCACCGACGGCGGTGCCGACCGCGCCGTCCGCGTCCAGCCAACGCAGCGCCGACGTTTCCGCGTCGACGAACCACAGCCGGTCGCCTGCCACCGCGAGGCCGGACGGCTGCGCCAGCCACGCCTCGGCCGCCAGGCCGTCGCGCAACCCTTCGACGGTCGTTCCGGCGAGCACCTCCACGGTGCCCTTTCTCGGGTCGACGGCAAGCAGCAGGTGCCCACCCGCCGCAGCTACGACGACGCGGTCGATCGCGGGCCACCAGACGACGTCCCACGGGGACAGCGCGCTAGGTATGTCGCCGGTGACCGTCGCGGTGCCGATGAGCCCGGCGGCCAGGTCCACGGTGGTGAGGGCGCCGTCCGCGAGCGAGATGCCGCGTAGGACGTGGTTGGCCGTGTCGGCGACGACGACGTCGTAGGGGGCGACGCCCGCCGGCAGCAGCGCCGCTCCGTTCGGTTCGGCGAACGGCTCGCCGCGGACTTCGCTGCCGAAACGCCGCAGCACCGTCTGTGCGTCGAGCTCGAGTTCGACGAGCTGGTGGTGGCCGGCATCGGCGACGAGGAGGGAGTCACGCTGCCGGCCGGTGCCCGCGGCCGGAAGCAGAATCGCCGTCGCCGGGAAGCGCAGCGTCGACGGCTCTGGTCGCCGCGGCTGGTACGGGCGATCGCCGCGGCGCAGGCTGCCACGCGCGTCGTGCTCGGGCACCAGGCGGTGGAGTAACTGCGCGAACGCGCTGACCTGCCCCTCGCCCGTGGCCTGCGCGACGACGTAGCCGTCCGGGTCCACCAGGACAAGTGTCGGCCAGGCACGGACGGCGTACTGCTGCCAGAGATTCAGCTCGGGATCGTTCAGGACCGGGTGGCGCACCTCGTAGCGCTCGATCGCGGCGGCGAGCGCCACCGGGTCCGCCTCGTGCGGGAACTTCGGCGAGTGCACGCCGACGACGGTGAGCACGTCGGCGAACTGGGCCTCGAACGGCCGCAGTTCATCGAGCACGTGCAGGCAGTTGCCGCAGCAGAAGGTCCAGAAGTCGAGCAGCACGAACCGGCCGCGCAGTGCGGCGAGGGTCAAGGCGGTCGTGGTGTTGAACCAGTCGCCGGCGACCCATTCCGGCGCCCGTACTCGCGCTCCGCTCCGGACTGCGTCCACCTGCCCTTCAGCGACCTACATCGCTGCAATGTTCCGGCGGGGTCGGGTGTCGCACGGCCTGCCTGGCAGCCAACACGCCTGGCAGCCGACATGAAGAACCCCCTGCCGCCGGTCAGAGGACCGGGCAGGGGCGTCTTTTCGGGCGGCTACAGCCGGAAGCCCTGCCGCTCGGCGGCGGCGTAGAGCTCCTGGCGCAGCGTCGGGGAGGCCGCGTTCAGAGCGCGCTCGAACCGTCGGTTGTCCCGCCGCGTCCGCAACTTGCGGGTGATGGCGTTCATGGCAAACTCCTCTTGAGCTAAGTGTTAACTACACTAGCCCGTACAACCGAATGGATCTGCCCTCAATGCCCGGTCGTGGCTAACATCACTGCTGTCTAAAGCAGGGCAAGGCCCGGATCTGTGAGGACGGCTCCGAGGTCGGCGAGGAACCGCGAACCCAGGTGTCCGTCCACCACCCGGTGGTCGAAGGAGACCGCGAGCTGCGTCACCCAACGCGGCACGATGCGCTCGTCGGCGCCCGCGCTGACGACCCACGGCATCCGCCGCACGGCGCCGAACGCGAGGATCGCCGATTCGCCCGGGTTGATGATCGGCGTCCCGGTGTCCACGCCGAACACCCCGACGTTCGTGATCGTGAAGCTGCCGCCGGACATGTCCGCCGGTGCGCTGCGTCCGGCCCGCGCCGTCTCGGTAAGCCCACTGATCGCGGCGGCGAGTTCACGCAGCGACAGCCGGTCGGCGTCCTTGATGTTCGGCACGATCAGACCACGGTCGGTGGCAGCCGCGATGCCCAGGTTGACGTAGTGCTTGAGCACCACCTCACCCGCCGCGTCGTCCCACGTCGCGTTGAGCTCGGGCGTCCTGTTGAGCGCGAGCATCGTCGCCCGTGCGACGAACACGAGAGGGCTCAGCTTGATGCCGGCGAACTCGGGGCGTCCGGCCACCCGGTCGCGCAACTGCATAGTTGCCGTGACGTCGCAGGTCAGGAATTCGGTGACGTGCGGCGCGGAGAAGGCCGAAGCGACCATCGCCGCCGCCATGTGCTTGCGGATGCTCTTGATCGGGACGCGGGTTTCCCGCGTTCCCGGGCGGGGTGCAGCCGGCGCGACGCCGTTGGCGGCCGACTGCACGTCGTCTCGCGAGATCGTCCCATGCGGACCGGTCGGGGTTACCGACGTGAGATCGACGCCGAGCGTCTTCGCGAGCTTGCGGACCGGCGGCTTGGCCAGCACGCGATGCGCGGCGGCGCGGCCCCGGGCCGGTTCTTCTGTGGTGTCCGTGGCCGCCGCACCGGTCTCCGGCCGGCGCCGTCGACGGCGCGCGGCGGATTCCGCGCGCGGTCCGTAGCCGACCAGGGTCATCTGCTTTTCCTCGCCGGGCACGGCGCCTTCGCCGGGGAGGCCGGGCACTGCCGGCACCAGGTCCTCGGCCTCGGCCTCGGCCTCACCGGCGGTCTTGCTCGCCGCCGGGGAACCGCCGGAACCGCTCGTGTCGATCGAGATGATCGGCGCACCGACCGGTACGGTCTCGCCCTCCGCGGCGTGCAGACCGGTGACCACGCCCGCCCACGGCGACGGCAGTTCCACCGCCGCCTTGACCGTCTCGACCTCAGCGATGGTGTCGTTGACCTCGACGCTGTCGCCGACGGCCACGGTCCACTTCAGGAGTTCGCCCTCGGTGAGACCCTCGCCGAGGTCCGGAAGCTTGAACTGCTGGACCGGCATGTCAGTACTCCAGGACCCTGTCGACCGCGTCCAGCACCCGATCGAGGTTGGGCAGCCACTCGTGTTCGAGCCGGCTGGGCGGGTACTGCGTGTCGTAGCCGGTGACTCTCAGAACCGGCGCCTCGAGTGAGTAGAACGCCCGCTCGGTGATCCGGGCCGCGATCTCGGCGCCGACGCCGAAGCTGCGCGGTGCCTCGTGCACGACGATCATCCGCCCGGTCCGCTGCACCGACTCGAGCAGCACCGGCATGTCGATCGGTGATACCGAGCGCAGGTCGACGACCTCCAGTTCGGTGCCTTCCTCCGCCGCTGCCTGCGCGGACGCCATGAGTGTCGAGACGGTGGAGCCGTAGCCCACCACGGTGACGTCCTCGCCGGGGCGAACGACTCGGGCACGGTGCAGCGGTGTCGGCTCCTCGGCGACCTCGGCCTTGGCCGCGTGGTAGAGCCGCTTTGGTTCGATGAAGATCACCGGGTCGTCGTCGGCGATCGCCTCCTGGATCATCCAGTAGGCGTCCGACGGGTTGGAGCAGGCGACCACCTTCAGTCCGGCGGTGTGCGCGAAGTAGGTCTCCACCGATTCGCTGTGGTGCTCGACGGCGCCGATGCCGCCGCCGGACGGGATGCGGATCGTGATCGGCATCCGCACCAGTCCGGCCGAGCGGTTGTGCAGCTTCGCCACCTGGTTGACGATCTGGTCGAAGCCGGGGAAGACGAAGCCGTCGAACTGGATCTCGCAGACAGGCCGGTAGCCGCGCATGGCGAGCCCGACAGCCGTGCCGATGATGCCCGACTCGGCCAGCGGGGTGTCGATGACGCGATCCTCGCCGAAGTCCTTCTGCAGCCCGTCGGTGATCCGGAACACGCCGCCCAGCTTGCCGACGTCCTCCCCCATCATGATGACCTTCTCGTCGGCCTCCATCGCCTTGCGCAGGCCCTCGTTGAGCGCCTTGGCCATCGTCATCGCGGTGCCGGGCGCGCTCATTTCGGGCCTACCCGGACAGTGTGCAGCGATGCCTCCGGAGCGTTTCCGTGGGGTGATTTCATGCCGAGACCGCCGAGACGAAGTCGACGAATTCGGCCCGCTGGTCGACCAGTTCTTCCGGCATCGTCACGTGCACGTTCTCGAAGACCGATTCCGGCGTCGGGTTCGGCAGCTCGCGGCAGCCGGTGCGCATGTGCTCGGCGAGCGCGCGGGCCTCCTGCTCGACCTCGTCGAAGAAGTCGGGCGAGATCTTCGCCTGCCGCGTCAGGTATGCGCGGACCCGTTCGATCGGGTCCTTCAACTTCCAGGTCTCCGCCTCGCCGCCGAGCTGATACCGACGCGGGTCGTCGTTGGTGGTGTGCGGGTTCATCCGGTAGGTGAATGCCTCGATGAGCGTGGGACCTTGGGCCGCCCGGGCGTGGTCGAGCGCCTTTCGGGTGACCGCGAGCGTGGCGAGGACGTCGTTGCCGTCGACCCGGACCCCGGGGAACCCGAAGCCGTTGGCGCGCTGGTAGAGCGGCACCCGGCTCTGCCGCTCGACCGGTTCGCTGATCGCCCACTGATTGTTCTGGCAGAAGAACACCACCGGCAGATTGCCGGCGGCGGCCCAGACGAACGACTCGTTGACGTCACCCTGGCTGGAGGCGCCGTCGCCGAAGAACGCGAGGACCGCGGTGTCCCGCTCGGGGTCACCGGTGCCCACGGCGCCGTCGCGGACGACGCCCATCGCGTAGCCGGTCGCGTGCAGCGTCTGCGCGCCGATGACGATGGTGTACAGGTTGAAGTTGTGCTCGCGCGGATCGAAGCCGCCGAGATTGGTGCCGCGGAACAGGCCGAGGAGGGTCAGCGGATCGACGTTGCGGCACCACGCAACCCCGTGCTCGCGGTAGGTCGGAAAGGCCATGTCGTGCTGCTTGAGTGCGCGACCGGCGCCGATCTGCGCCGCTTCCTGGCCGAGCAGGCTGGCCCACAGCCCCAGCTCGCCCTGCCGCTGCAGCGCGATGGCTTCGGTGTCGATGCGCCGGACGAGCACGAGGTCGCGATACAAGTCGGCTATCTCGCCGTCGGAGATGTCGAGGGGGTACTGCGGGTGCGTCACCCGCTGGCCCTCCGGCGTGAGGAGTTGCACCATGTCCGGTTCCGGATGCACCGCATGGATGTGCTCGCTCATCTGGCTCCTCGCCTCGAACGCCGCCCGGGGTCTCCATGGCGGTCGTGCCAGCTTTCCGCGGGCAGTCAGTTGGTACAGGGGTGGCGCACCGTCCGAACTACCCAGGGGGGTTCCTACCATATCGGTCGCGCGCTTCACGCGCCGTTCTAGCGCGCGGCAGGCTGGCACGGGGGGGACCTGACAGTCCCGCCGTGCTCGCGTTGGTTGGGTCGGTCAGAGACCGAAGCCGGCTTTCAGGTTCGCGGCGGTTGCCGCGCTGCGAAGTAAGGCAGCGCCCGCGTTCTCGTCGAGCCAGCGAGTGAGCGCGTAGTGATCGGCCGTCAGCGTGACGGTCTTCCCGGACAACCGCGGGTCGATGACCACGAACGCGACATTGGACGTGCGGTCGCCCTCGTCGAACGTGATGATGATCGTCAGGTTCCCGGAGGTGTAATCCGGGCCGGCCATGAGCGCCGGTATCCAGCCGTTGAGCCAGGCGTCGGCCGTGTTGAGGCTGCAGTCGTGCGCATCGTTGCATTCGTTCGGCGTCATTTCGCCCGTAGTCGGCAGCGTCCCGGCGTTGATGTCGTTACGCAGGTTGCCGCTGCTGGGCGTGCCCATCGGCACGTTGAACGCGTTGCAGGGGCTGCGCTCGTCGACGAAGTAGGCCCAGCCACCGTGCCGGACGGCATAGTTGCCCGAGTCGGTCGGGTAACAGTTCGACGGCATGTCCTCTGCGTAGGCCTTGGCAGTGCCGCCCGAGGCGAGGGTCTGGCCGAAGACCGATGCGCCGGAGAGCGGGTGTGCGCTGGGGTCGTTGTCGTCCCGGACGCCGAAGGTGGATCCGCCGAAGATGGCCAGGTAGTTGGGCAGGGAGGGCGAGCTGACCGCGGAGTAGTTCGTCGCCTGGCCGTACGTCGTGGCCCACGAGGCCAAGTGCGGCATGCCGGACACCGCTTGGTCCCGGTCGTGGTTCTCCTCCATGATCACCATCACTTTGTGCCCGTTGGGCGGGGGCGCGGTGGTGGTGGTCGGTGTCGGGCTGGGCGAGGTGGTGGTCGGTGTCGGGCTGGGCGAAGGCGTACACGTCTTGTTGCCACGGCAGTTGGGGCCGGGGCTCGGCTTGGCCGACGGGCTCGGCTTGGCAGACGCGGTCGCGATCACGCCCGCCACGAGGAGCAGGGGGATCACGACGAGAAGCACATCGCTGGTTCGTGGACGGCGCCTGCGCATGAATCATCTCCTGACTTGATACCGGGTCGATCCGTGCAGCCCACATCGCTGCCTCACTCGAGGGCTCGAACGCTACCCGCACGAGGACCGCACGTGACTCCCCATCTGAGGCTAGCCGACCTACGTCATTCGGATGAGCCTGCGTCAGCCGAGCTCGGCCGGCAGGGGTTCGTCGTGCACGATGCGTAGCCGGGAAACCGCGCGGGTGAGGACGACATACAACCGGCGCAGGCCGTCGACGCGGGTCGGTTCGGCCGCGACGATGCCGCTCGGCTCGACGAGCACCACCGAGTCGAACTCCAGGCCTTTCGCGGTCGTGGCCGGCACGACCGCCACCCGAGCGTCGGTGCCGTCGTCCAGAGGACGGGCGTCGATGTCGGCCGCGCGCAGTTCGGCGAGCACCGCAGCTGCCGCCCGGTCGGGCGCGATCACCCCGATCGAACCCTCGACGGCCAGGCAGGACCGCAGCTCGTCGACCAGCGCCGAGCGCGCCACGAACCGCAGCGCCCCGTCGCCGTGCCGCACCGACGTCGCCGGCGGAACGTTCCGTGCGATGTGCGGCAACAGCCGGTTCGCCAACTCGAGCACCTCGCCCGGCACTCGGTACCCGACGGTGAGCGGGCGCACCACCGCCTGATGGCCCAGGTACTGCAGAGTGACCGTCCAGGAACCGGGCGCCCACGGGGTCGTGGCCTGCGCGAGGTCGCCGAGCACGGTCAAGGAGCCGAGCGGGCACCGGCGGGCCACCGCCCGGCACTGCATCGGCGACA
>Ga0136846_1231030_pt1 | contig 16967 bp, 12 predicted proteins | sample HopSoiMetagenom2_FD_96841 | JGI IMG/M metagenome (GOLD analysis project Ga0136846, IMG submission 96841) | Grasslands soil microbial communities from Hopland, California, USA - 2 Assembly 2016 (version 4) | ecosystem: Environmental > Terrestrial > Soil > Grasslands | place: USA: Hopland...
CGCGTCGAGCGGGGCTGCGGCGCTCGTGTTCGTGCTCGGGCTCATCCTGGTATTCCTGGTGCTCGCGGCTCAGTTCGAGAGCTGGTCCGTGCCGTTCGCCGTGCTGCTCGGCATACCGTGCGGCGTGCTCGGGGCGCTGCTCGGCATCTGGCTCCGCGGGCAGCCTAACGACATCTACTTCCAGGTCGGGCTGATCACGGTGGTTGGGCTCGCCGCCAAGAACGCGATCCTCATCGTCGAGTTCGCAACGCACCTGCGTGACGAGCGAGGGCTCAGCATCCGGGAGGCCGCGGTGGAGGCGGCGCGCGAGCGATTGCGGCCGATTCTCATGACCTCGTTCGCGTTCATTCTTGGCGTGCTTCCGCTGATGCTCGCGTCCGGCGCTGGTGCAGCGAGTCGTCACTCGATCGGCACCGGCGTGTTTGCCGGAATGCTGTTCGCGACGACGATCGGGATCTTCTTCATCCCGCTGTTCTTCCAGGTGATCCGCCGACTCGCGGAGCGCCGAACGCATCGCGCCAGGCCGGGTGGCGCGCCGGCGCCGGAGGCCGTCTGATGCACCGCGCCATGGCGGTGCTGGCGTGGTCAGGCGTTACGACGCTCGTTGGTTGCAAAGTTGGTCCGAACTACTCGCCGGAGCCGGTCATCCCGCCGGCCGCGCGAATCGGCGCTGTGCCGTCGGCCGACTCGACTCGCACGTTCTTCGACTCGCTCGCGGTCGAGCGGACGCGCGACAGCGTGCCGGTTGTGCCGCCTAACGCGCCACGAGCGACCCTCAACGCGTCCGCGGCGACCGCGACGGCGTGGCTCGACATCATTCGCGATACGACACTGGTCTCGCTCGTCGACCGCGCACTGAGTCAGAACCGTGACCTGCGCGCCGCGATCGCGCGAATCAAGGAGTTCCGTGCCGATCTCGGCATCGCCCGCGGGCCACTCCTCCCGAGTGTCACCGCGAACGCCTCGACCAGCAGCAACCAGGTCGCGCTCGGGTCGTTCCCGCCGACGTCCTACCGCGCGACGCGTGTCACCGGCGATCTCGCGTGGGAGCTCGATTTCTGGGGCCGCGTGCGCCGCGGCGTGGAAGCGGCAAGGGCCGACGTCGGAGCGCAGGAAGCGGCGGAGCGAGCCACGGCGTTGTCGCTCGTCAGCGACGTAGCGTCCGGGTATCTCCAGCTTCTCGAGCTCGATCAGGAGCAGGCAATTGCCGAGCGGACCTTGAGCTCGCGCAAGCAAACGCTGGACGTCGCCCGCCAGCGATACACCCAGGGACTGACGTCGGAGCTCGACGTCAAGCAGTTCGAGGCGCAGGTGGCGGCACCGGCGGTAACCCTCGCACGAGCAGAACGGGCGCGGGCCGAGGTCGAGCATAACCTCACGGTGCTGCTGGGCGGGGGGCCGCCGCGAATTCCGCGGGGCACGTCGCTCAGCGACGCCGTCGCGGCGCTCGTCGTCCCGGATTCGATCTCGGCGACGCTGCTCACGCGTCGTCCTGACATCCTCCAGGCGGAGCGCGAATACGCCGCCGCGGTGGCGCGGGTCGGGATCGCGGACGCCGCGCGGTGGCCGACGTTCAACATCATTGGATCGTTAGGCAGCCAGGCCGGTGGACCGGACAATCTGTTCGCCGAGAACTCGAAGGTCTACCAGGCGCAGATCGGCCTGTCGTTTCCGCTCTTCGACAACAAGCGCCTCGCGAGCGCGTCCGCCGCGGCCCGCGCGCGGGCAGAGCAGGCCCGCGCGGCGTACGAGGGCGTCGCGCTCAACGCCGTCCGCGAAGCGAACGACGCGCTGATCGCGGTGCGGACGTCGAGAGACGAGGCCGTAGCGCAGGCGACGCAAGCCAACGCGCTGCGTCAGGCGCTCGACATCGCGACGGCGCGATACGAGGCCGGGCTCTCGAGCTATCTCGACCTGCTGGACGCGCAGCGCACGGTGTTCGTGGCGGAACTCGCGATGAGTCAGGCGCAGCTTGGCGAGCTCACGGCGGCTGTTCAGCTGTACAAGGCGCTGGCCGGCAGCTGGGTGCGCGGCCCGGCGCCTGGCCGCTAACGCGTCACTTGGGCGACGCAGCTCATCCCGCCGAGCGCTCCTCGCTGTAGCACGGGGTACCCACCGCGGACCACGAAGTCCACCGCGACCGGCACCCCGCCAGATTGCTGGTTGGTCCACTCGGCGTGTAGCGAGCTGCCATTCGCGTCCGCGCGCGTCGCGCGGGATACGAGGCGGAACAGTGCCCAGTCGCCAGTCGCCTGGTCCACGAGGAGATCGCGCTTGCCCACCTTGGCGATCAGCTTGGCCTCGCGGCCGGACTGCGATGGCCAGAGGAACTGCGCTGGTGGCGTATCCTTGATGAAGCGCGCCACGTACGAACCGTGCGAGAGCGTTATCTGCGACACCTGCGGCGTCACGACACCGTGCGCAGTCAGCTCGACGTGAGGCTCGGCCGCACCTCCAAAGAGCGCCGAGGAAACCGCGGCCGCCTTGTTGAAGAAGGCGAGGAACGGAGCAGAGAGTGCGACCGGCGCGCCCGCCTTTTCGGCCCACTGGCCGCCCTGCTTCTCCAGCAGCGGTTCGAGACGTTCCTGATGGAACGCCCAGAGCGCGCCTGTTCCCGGCGCCAACATCGCGGCGACGTCAGGGATCGATGCTTCAGTCTGTGCGTCGGGACTGAACGGGAACTTCGCGAGCATCGGTGTCATCGCCGCGCATAAGGCTCGTCCGCGCTCGTTCAGGATGGCCGCGAGTGCGGCGGCCCCCCCACCGGCCGGCGGCGGGGGAGGCGTCGGCGCAGCTCCGCCACCCCCGGCGGCAACCGTTGGTTTCGCGGCCGATGGGGCGCGCGTGGCGGCAACCGTGCGCAATGCGGCTTCGGCGCCGTCGATCGGAGCGAGAAGCAGTGCTGCCACCGGCTGGCCGACCTGCACGGCGGCGGTGTCGACGGCAAACTTCTGCGCGAGCTGGCGGGCGGCCACCTTCGCCTGCGTGACGGGGCCTAACGCCTGCTGCGCCGCCTGCACGATCGCCTGGGCGCTCGCCGTATCCACCACGGGCGGCATGTTGCTCACCTGCTCGATCGCCGCCTGCGCGCTGACGAGCGCGCTGACGTACTGCTGATTCGCATCCGACACGAACTTGTCGGGCGGACCGGGTGGCGTGACGGCGTGCACGGGCTGGAACGCCGCGGACATGGCGGAGTCGATCGACGTGTTGCGAGAGACGAGCGCCAGCGTCGCGAGCAGCGGCGACTGCGCGCTACCAAGGATCCCAAGCTTCTGCGCGACATCGCGCGCGGACGTGCTGCGTACGACCGACGTACCGCGCACGTACGTGCGCCACCGTTGCACGTATTCACCGCGATACCGCCGCCGCAGCTGGGCGAGCACCGCCTCGCGATCCTGGGTCTGCGCGGCTGCAGAATCACCCACTACCCAGGGCTCGCCCACGAAGTATGGGTCGGAGTTGCGGAAGGCGTTTTCCATCTGGGCCCAGCCCGCAGCCGTGAACGCGCCGGGCATCTCGTTAGGTGCCGCGATCACGCCCGCGGCCATCGGAGCCGCCTCGGCGAGCTTCGCCGGCGGCGCGGCCTGGTTCGCCTGCGCGACCATGCTCTGATAGATCTGGTCCGCGCCCGAGAAGCGCCGCAGAAATTCGCGCGAGTGACGCACGACGCCGCCATCCGCCGCCAGCGGAAACGGATTGGCACGCGCCAGCTCCGACGCGTAGAACTCGAACTGGCGGCGCGCGAGCGCGGTCATGTCGGCGTCCAGCGTTTGCCCGCGAGCCCAGCTCGTCAACAGGACCGGCGCGAGGAACTTCGGCGTACTGCGTGGCGCCTCGTTCGTCATGACGAGATACGCTTTGAGCATGGCGTAGTCGCGTCCGTAGTCATCCGTTGGCCTCGGCGCCTCGGGCAGGGCGCGCAGCGAATCCACGAGCGCGCTCCATGTCGCCGCGTGCAGTTCGCGACGGTAGCCGTCGAGCCAGACGCGCCGGCCACCGGCGAGCAGTGCGTTACCGCGCCACAGCCCCCAGCGCAGACTCGTTGGCACGCCACCCTCGCGATACGCGGCGAGCGTATCGAGCGACGCTCGAAGCAGGTCGAGACGATTGAGCGCGTCGACGGACGGGAACGTCACGGCGCCTCCGGGCGACGCGACGACCGGCAACGCCGCCACGCCCGCTGCTGCCGTCGTCACGCGGTTTGCCATCGACCGGTTGCCGACCCACGAGCGAGTCACCGCGCCGGCGACAACGAGCGCCGCCGCGATGCCAACGCCCAGCAGCGTGCGACGAACGCGCGCGACGCGTAAACCGCCGCTCGCGGCGCTCGCCGCACCGCGGTCGGCAAGGATGACGTCCGGGAAGAGTCGGTCGAGGAAAACCCACTGCGGGATGCGGCGCGACGCCGGTGGAGTGTATGCTGGCGCGGCTTGCGCAGCGGCCACGCCACCGAGAGCGAATACTCGCGTCGCGTCGGGAACGCCCATTGGAGCGGGTGCGGGCTTGGCGGCGACCGAGGGCGCCACATCCGACACGAGGAGCGGGCGCGCGCCCACGAAGTAGAAGCCGCGCAGTTGCGGGCTCACGCCCAGGTGCATCGGTCGACAGAGCTCGATGAGAAACCGCGAGAGCGGTGCGGACAGCTTTCCCATCTCGCGAGGTAACTCGTACGCGCCGAGCCGGCGCTCGGCGACGCTTTCCCGGCCGAGCAGCTGCGCTCGGCGTCCGGCGAGCGCCGCTACGACGCCAGCTATCGCGCCATCGAGTCGCGGTGTGACGCGCTCCGCATACGCGCCGGCCGCGCCCGCGCGAGCGGCGCCGGTTTGCGCGGCGGCGTTGTCAAAGGGCAGGGCGGCGCCGAGTGGCGCGCGGATCTCGTCGTTCGTGAACGGCGCAGCCCACTCCTCGAAATGCGGAATGCGATCGGCTTTCGTGAACACCACGTAGACGGGCATCGCGACGCCAAGCTCCCGCGATGCCTCGGCGAGACGCTCGCGCGTTAGGCGTCCGAGCCCCTCGAGGTGCTCGCCCGCACCGCCGGCGTAGAAGTGATCGCAGCTCACGCAGACGACCGCGGCGCGCGGCGCCGCCGTGCCGCGGCCGAAGGCGGCAGCGAGGCGGGGCCCGCGCAGGGCGCGAACGAATCGCTTCCAGCGAGCGGCGTCGGCCAGCACGTCGGCGCCCGGCTCGGCGAGCACGGCGTCGCGAATCAACCAGACGTTCGCGCTCGATGTGGACTTCGGCGCTTCGCCCTTCGCGGGCGGCGCGTCGCCGGCGAGCAGCTGCGGGTCTGTACCCGAACGCGTGACGACCGTGGTCTTGCAGCTCCCCTGCGAGCCGAGGACGAGCACGATCGGCTTCGCGTCGAACGCGCCGCGCTGTAGTCGCGCTCGCGCGGCCGCGACGGTTGCGAGTGCTTCGTCGCGGCCGGCCCCCCCTGGCGTGGCAGCCGGCTCGTCGACGGGACGCAGGAACCAGAGGAGCGCGCCGGCCGCGATCAGCCCGAGCACGACGAGACCGACACGCAAGGCAACGCGCTCGCCGTCCGTGAGCGTCAGCACCGCACCGAGAAGCCAGGCGAGCAGGATGAACGCCAGGAGCACGACGAAAGCGGCGTACCAGCGGGTGGATTTGCTGCGAGCCATTGTGCGGTCGGCGGGGAAGAGGCGAGTGGGCGGTGTCGGTCAGTTGGTCGCGGAGCGTGACGGGGCGAGCGCGTCGAGTCCCTGAGCGGAGTCGCGGAGCGAGAGCGCCGCGGCGCCCCAGATGGCCACGGCCAGTACGACGCTGGCGGCGAGCGCAATGACGAGGCGTCGGATCCACGGATCGCGCCCAACGACTGCATCGTTAGGTGGACGCCAGGCCGGCACGAGGTCGCCCGGGGCGCCACGCGACCGCCTCACCCGGTCGTCCATTTGCGCCGCGATCGCGTGCAGCGTGCCGCGGTCGTCGAGGCCGTAGCGCCCGCGAAACCCCAACAGGAGGCAGAGATGGTGCACCTCGAGCAGGTCGGCCAGCACTGCTGAATCCGGGCGCGCGAGCAACTGCTCAACGTGCTGGAAAAACCACTCGCCGCCCATGTGTCCGCCGAACAGCTCTTCCTGAAGCGGACGACGGGACCAGTCGGCGAGCGCGGGTTGCCGCGAGTTCAACGCGGATTCATCGAGCAGCGCGACCGCCGCGAAGATCGCGAGCCGCGCGTCCGCGGGTGTGTACCCCGCCGCCTGTGCCTCCTGGTCCGCTCGTCGCACCAGTTCCAGGAGCTGTGCGCGAAACGCGCCGGCATCCGGCACCGGTTGCCGATCGCTGCGAAGCCGCGCGACGGCAGTGAGCAACTCCTGAAGGATGAGCGCGAGGCGGCCCGCCCCAACCGGCGTAACGGACACCGGCGTAAGGGCGGACGTGGCAGCAGAACCGATGGCACTGGTCATGGCAGCGGGCGCGAAGCGAAAGGCACGAAGTCAGTTTCGCCGCCCGAGCGGGATAAGTGGCGGCGCGCACCGCGAAGGTAGAGCGCGCGATGCTCGCGCGCCATGTGTCTCGCGTTAACGATCGACGAGCACAGCAACCTCCAACACGGCGTCATCGAACGAGTCCGGCAGATACACGCCAATCTCGCGCGTTGCCGTCAGCGCCGTGTCACACGGACCTGCGCGGAGAATCTCGAAGTACGTCAGCTCGCCGCGCGGCGCGAGCGCGGCCGGAGGGGCAGGTACGTGCTCGAGCGTGAAGCCGGGAACGGCTCGCCGCGCCAACTCCAGCACGAACTTGCGTGCACAGATCTTCGAGAGTCGCGGCACGGCCACAATCGTATCGCGAGCCGCCATCGATGAGCGAACGCCCAGGAACCACCGCGCGCCGCGATCGAAGCAGCGCGGGTCGGCGATCGCCGCACCGAAGAGCGTGTCCTCGCCGCGCGTGAGTGGAACGACCACCGCCTTCGCGGCGACGACCACATCGAGGTGCCTGCGCAGATGATCCCCGAGAGCGCCGAAGCATGCGCCGAGGTCATCGTGCGCGTACGTCGGGAGGTCGCGCGCCTGCGTCGTCAACGAGAACGTGCAGAGTGCACCGGCGAGGCGCGATAGCTCCTCCCAGAGGCGCTCGGGGTGGGCGCGCCGCGTCGCGAGCAGGTGGCGCAACGGCGCCTCCGCCGACCGAATCGCGTGCAGAAGCCATCGCGTTGCAAGCTCGTTGCCCACGTAGGCCGCGGGCGCGGCGCCGGCTCGTGGGGCGCCCGCCGGCCCGAGCCCTGCGCTCAGCGACGCGCCTTTCGCCTCGAGCATCCCGATCACGCCGCGCAATATCTCCAGCAGTCGGTCGCTCGCACCGATCTGAAGTGCGGGCGGAACGTAGTCGGGATCGACGACGAAGCGTCCACTGCCATCCCGCCGAATGCGCGCGATCGGAAGGACCACATCGCTCGACGTCACCTCCGTATCGAGGCGAAGCGCGAGACGCTTGGTGGCGAAATGAATATCGGTGGCATCCTCACCCGATGTCTCATCACGCACGGTGGCGACGGTCGTGACCCAGCGCGTGCTATCCGCGTCAGCAGCAAGACCGGACGACATGAACGACGAGGACGAGACCTCACTCGCCGCTCCGTTTGCCGGACCGACGTTCGGACCGTCGCTGCGCCAGCTGGGCAACGTCAGCAGCACCGTGTGGGTATCGCGCGCGGGCGAAAAGCGGTCCGCGAGTGGTGACGGCGCCGGTGCTCGGTCCGCCTCCGGCACAGCGACGGGCGTTCCATCGGGGAAAATTCCGCGCGCGTGGGAGAGCACGAGCGTACCGCCGCCGAGCGCATCGGTGTCGAGCGCCGCGCTGGTCACCCCGTAGCCAAACGGAAAGAGCGCCGCGATCGTGTGGCCGAGGGTGCCCTCGAAATGTTGGCGCTGGACCTGGAAATGTTGCGGCGCGAGGAACATGCCCTCTTCCCAGACGACGCGGTTCATTTGTCGAGGGGGGAGGGGAAGACGCATGACGGAGTTTGCCGAAAAATGTGATGCGGCGTGAGAGGTCCCATTGCCGCGCGTTGTCTCTGACTACGATGATTGCGCCACGTCAGCGCGGAGTGAACAATATACGTCCGCGCTGCTCGCCGTCCCGGGTCCGCTCGTCGCGGACGCAAGTGTGGCCGGCGGGTCGTACCCTGCCGCCCACCGATGACCAACTTCGACGATCGTTACCGCTTGCTCAAGTGCGTCGCCTTGGGCGGCGGAATGCGAACGCACAACGCTCAGGAAAAAGCGACCGGACGACCCGTGATGGTGCACATCGTCGACGCGCCGGATCCCGACGTCGTCGCGCGACTGCGCGAGCAGGTACATTCGCTGCCGTCCGCGGACCGGTCGCGGATCGTCGAGATGGCCGACACGCCTAACGGGTTCGTGGTCGTGAGCGAGTTTCTTGCGGGGCTCACGACGTTCCCGGAATGGATCGCCGCGCATGCGCCCGCTTCGTCCCGTGCCGCACCTGCTCCCGCTCCGGCCCCGATTCCGGCCGCCGACCCGGTGCCGCCCGCCCCCGAACCTTCGGCGCCGCCAGAACCGTCGTCGCGCCCAACGGAGCTGATCCCGACTCCGGCCGCACCGCCGGAGCTCACGCAGAGCTTCGTGATCGGTCGCATCGAGTCTTCTCGTAGTGCACCGGCCAACGGCGTGCAGCCAGCCGGCGAGTTCACGCAGCTGTTCCAGCCGGTGGGACGTGAGCCGGGTGTCGCCCCCGCTCCGGCGGCGACCCGACCAGTGGCCGCGCCTCCGGTGGCGCCCCCGCCGCCGCGAGCGCCAGCGGCACCGACGGCAGCCTCGGCGCCCCCGCCCGCACCGCCGCCGCCTAACGCGCCCACGGCCGCCCCGACGGCGCCGGTGAAGTCAGCGCCGCTGCCGGCCCGCGAGGCCCCGCCGCTCGCGCCGGGGGAGTTCACGGCGCTGTTCCGCCCACTGGGCGCGCCGGCGCCCCGCGAACCGGCCCCGTCGCCGCTGGTGGGTGGCGCGGTCCCGCCTGCTCGACCGTCCGCTCCACCATCGTTCGGCGCGTCGCCATCGGCGGCATTTGCCCCACCCACGCCGCCGCGGGAACCGCAGTCGGCGTTAGGTGCGTATTCCCCGGTGCCCGACCCGGTGACGCCGCGGCCGTTGTCTCCGCCACCGTTGGCGTCCGGGCCGCCTCCGCTTGGCTCGCCGCCTGGGTCGCCGCCCCCGCACTTCGCGCGGCCCGCGTCGGCCACGCCCTCAGGCGCGTCGCCGGCCGGGGCGGCGCCGTCGCCGCTCATCAGCGGCGGGGGAGGCATGGCGCCGCTGCCGCCCGTGATCCCGCCGCCCGTGTTCCCGACCCCGGGCGCTGGCACGCCCGGCGTGCAGCAGTCGCCCCTCCCGGGTCGCGGCTCCGAGAAGGCGGGGCCGAGCGACTATACGATGTTGATCCGGCAGTCGGAAACGCCGGCGCCTCCGGCGCCGAAGTCGTCACAGCCCACGCCGTCGGCCCCGACGCCTCACGCGAAGCGGCACATTCCGCTCGGCCTCATCATCGCGCTCAACGTCGTGTTGGTGCTGGCGATCGCGCTCGTGCTGTATTTCGTGTTCCGGCCGGCGCCGCCTAACGCGGCAGCCGGCGGGCCGCTGCCGCCAGGCGGGACGCCCGCGGTCACGGCGCCGGCGGTCACGGCCCCGACGGTTACACCGCCGTCGGTCAAGGCGCCAACGGTACCGGCGGTGCCAAAGCCGTAAGCCGGGCGGGCGCGTTAGGCGAGCACGATCACCAGCTCGAAGCGCGCATCGCCCAGCTCGGCCGGCACGTACGCGGCGAGGTTCCGCGCGCGCGCGACGGCGTCCCACGCGCCTCCCGTGCGCTTGAGCGCGAAATAGATGAAGTCGAGCTTCACCGGGACTGCCGCCGGCGGCTGCGGAACGTGGGTGAGCTCGAGGCCCGGCAGGGCCTGGCGAATGAGCGTGTCGACCACGTCCGCCGAACCGACCTTGCAGCCCGCGAGCACTCGCGCCACGAGCTCCGCCTGACGAACGGGCGAGCTCACGGCGAGATACCACGACGGTGCCGTCAGCCACCGTTCCTGCTCCACCGCCACGGCCTGCACCGACGGTCGCACGGTCTTCAAGGGCAACGCGACCGCCACCTCGGGCACCGCGGTTTCCAGCAGCTCGAGCAGCTGCGCCTCGAGCGCGGCGAAACAATCCCCCAGCCGGGCGTGATCGTACACGGGAAAGCCGCGCGATGTGGACCCGAAGGTCGTGAGCGCGCCGGCGAGCGCGAGCAGCGCTTCCCACAGGTCGGCCGGATGCCCTCGCCGCACCTCGTGCAGATGCCGCAGCTGCGGCAGATGCGTGTTGAGCGTGTACAGGAGCCAGAAGCTCGCGACGTCGGTGACGGAAAAATCGGCGAGGCCCTGATTGCGCTGGCGTCGGGCGCCGGCAAGCGACGACGCTTTCGCCGCGGCGCGCTCGAGGACACGGTGCGCTATCCCCGTGATGAACGGGCTCGCCGCAATGTCGAGCAACGGCGGGACGAACGAGGGGTCGAGCGTTACTTCGCCAGCAGGAGTGCGCGTGAGGCGGACGAGCGGCATCGCCACATAGCCTTCCGACGACTCGCCTTCGAGGAGGAGCCGAAGGTTGGGCCGCGCGATCTGCACGGGGCGTTCGGCGAGGCCGGTCGTCTCATCACGCGCAAGCTGGTCCTCGCCGCGCCACCGCGCGGTGGTCGCGGCGCCGCTCGCGCGCGCATCGCGCCCGACGACGTTGCGCGCGCCGGGTCGGTACTCGGGGACGGCGATCGAGACGACCAATGCCCGCTGATCCTGTTGCCACGCGGTGTCCAGCGCTCTCGGCGGCGGCGACGGATCGGAGAGCGGGGCGTCGAACAGCAGGCCATCCGGGAAACGGCCGGCGGCCGCGCGGACCACGACGGTTCCGCCAGCGAGCGCCTCGCGGTCGATCTCGAGGCGTGTGATGCCCCACGGGCAGAACGTCAGCGCGCCAAGCTGCAGGCGCAGCAGTTCGTCGAGATATCGGTCCTGCGCTTGAAGGTGCTGCGGCGTGAGGAGGGTCCCCTTGCTCCAGAGGACCAGATCGAGAGATGACATGGCGTACAACGTACCGAGCGGTCGACCAGACGCCTAGACGGTAGTTCGGCGCGATGTCACGGGCGTGTCGCTGAGGACGGGCTGGATGGTGGGTCGCCTTGACCGCGACGCGTCGCGCGCGGATCCTACGCGAACCATGACTATCATCGACGGCGTCGCCGCCTCTCCCCCACCGCCGGGCACACTGGATGCGCCCGCCGACGCGTTCGCGATGCTCCGCGATGCGCTCGCGGCCGCGAAGTTCGACGAGCCGACTGTCTCGGCGCGACTTGGCGTGACGTCGCTCTACGACGTGAAACGCCTTGCCGATGGGCGGACGACCCTCGCGTCGGCGCCGGAGGACGCGAACGCCGTACTCGTTAGGCTCTTCATCGACAGCGAGACGTTGCCGACGGCGGTGGTCGAGCGCCTGCTCGGGTCCGATGTGCTCGCCGCGCTGGACGCGCTCGGGCTGGTGGCGCCAGCCCCGGGCGTCGACGCGTCGCTATCGGCGACGGCCATGCTCTATCCGACGCAGGGGCTCTGGCTGGCGTCGGACCGACAGCCGATGCGAGCGGCCGATCTGGCGCTCCTGCCCCAGGATTACGTGTTCAGCGCGTTGAGTAGTCTCACCGCGCAGTATCTGGATGTGCTGCCCGACGCCCCGGGACGTCGGGTGCTCGAGCTCTGCGCCGGCACGGGCGTGGCGGCGGTGCGCGCGGTGCGACGCGGCGCGGCCGAGGCATGGGCGACGGACATCGCGCCGCGATGCGTCGAGTTCATCCGGTTCAATGCCCGGTTGAACGACGTCGCCGACCGGGTGCGCGCCGTGGAGAGCGACGCCTGGTCAGCGTTAGGCGGGGAGACGTTCGACCTCGTGGTGGCGCATCCGCCGTACGTGCCGGCACTCTCGCATCGGTTCGATTTCCGCGACGGCGGAGCGGACGGCGAACAGGTGGCGCGCCGGCTCGTGGAAGATCTGGCCGCGCACGTACGTCCCGGCGGCCGGTTCGTGATGCGAGCGGCGATCAGCGATCGGCGTGGCGCGGCGATCGCGACACGCGTGCGGGAGTGGTTGGGCACCGGCGGCGATGCGTTCGACATGGTCGTGCTCGAGAATGGTGTGTACGGCCCCATGGAGGCGTACAAGGCCGTCACCAAGGGCGGGAAGGATTTTGTCGATCTCGAGCAGTGGTTGCGGCACTTCGACGCGCTTGGCGTCGAGGGGTTCGCCGTGTGTTTCGTCGAGATGCGTCGAGATGCCGCCGGACGAGCGGCGCTGACGGAACGGCGCGTGGCGGGACGGCCGCCGGATGCGCGCGCCATCGATTGGGTGTTCCGTTGGGCGCGCCGCGTCGCGTCGATGGGCGCAACAGCGGAAGCGCGACTCGGGGGGCAGCGGCCGCGGGTCGCCCCCGGGGCTCGGCTCGCGGTGCATCTCGAGTCGGATGCATCGGGCGCGTGGTCCAATGTCGGCGCCGCGGTCGAGACGGCGTGGCCGACGCACAACGTCGTGAAGGCACCGCCGCTGGCCCCGACGCTGCTCGAGCTCTGCGATGGAACCCGCGACGTCACCGCGATCCTCGCCGGTCTGCGCGAGGCGGGCCTCGTGTCCGAGGACGTCACGCGCGCCGACGTCGCGCACCTGGTGGAAGTGCTGGCGGCCGCCGGCGCGGTGGAGCTACCCGATTGTCCGATCCCCGCAGCCGAGAAGGCCTAACGAGTCACGCCACCCGCTGCCGATCGAGGACGACGGCGACGGACAGGCGCCCCGCGCACCGCACGAGCGCATAGCCCGGCGGCACGCCCACGCCGCGCTCCAGGTCGGGCGTGAGCGTGGATGGCGGATGTCGTGACACCGGCTCGGCACCCGCCTTGGCTGCGGCGTCCATGTCAGTGGCAGACGCCAGGCGCCCGCGGCGCGGACGCCACACGTCACTTGCGGTGAGCCAGCCGATGCGGCGTCCGGGCTCGAGGAAGCGGTCCCAGGTCTCGGGGAACCAGTAGCGGTCGGGCGCGCCACCGCGCCCCGTTAGGCGGGCCCAGTGGGCGAGCGTGGCGGCGTCGGCATGCTCGGCGAGCCACGGGTCTGGCACGAGGAGCGGCACCTCGAACCACGCCGGGTGCTCCTCTCGTTCCGAGGCGTTTACAGCGTGGCGTGGCCGACGTGGATGAGGTGGCCAGGCGGTCGCGGATGCAGCCACGGCCGTGGCATCCAGCGCGTGCCAGTCGAGGGCAGTGTGGGACCCCGCGGCAATGACGACGTGATAGTCGACATCGATTGTTGCGAGGACACTCCGCGAGCCGGTGTCGAGAGAGGCGGACGGATCGAGCCGGACGGTGGGCGTGGCGGACTCGTAGAGTGCGAGCGCCACCCATGTTACGCCGCGCGACAATTCGTGTCGGACCGCCGACGGAAACGTGGTCAGCAGTCCCCGGACCATGCGTCGCGCGAACGCGGCGTGAGGATCTCGCTCGGCGTCGAGGAGGGCGCGGGCGTGGGCCGGTGAATGTCCGCCCGGGGTCTCGGCGGCCGTTCCAGTGAACACGGACTCGTCGAGCCCAGTCCGAACGAGCGCGCGCACCGCAGTGGCCAGGCCATTGGGAAGCCAGACGGCGCGCGACTGGTTCGCGACGGCGAGTCGGCCGCGCAGTGCCGACACGAGGGCGTGCAGTTGCGCAGGGGCGGGCACGCGCGACGAGAGGGCGTGCGCCACCATTGGCGTTCCAAAGAACGTTGGAAGACGGCGCGGTGCGGCGACGAAGCGAGTGATGGCGGAAGCGGTATTCGACCATGGTGCGGATACCGCATCGGTCGATGCGATGCGCCTCAACGACCGCCGATCGCTACTCGCGTTCATGAGACATTAACGTTGCGAGTTCCGCGCCTGCACTCGCTTGACATTTCATCGCGCGCTCTGCACGATAGCGAGCATAAGCGCGCAGCTACGATTTTTTCGCGCGGTGGAAGTCCTCCTCCCGGCTTCCATCGCATAGCTGTCTCGTCTCCGCAGTGTCCCGCATTCCTGATCGCTGCCCCCATCCCACCCCCGGGAGTCACGCATGGCCGACAGCACACAGAAAAAACTCGAGCGCGTTCGCCCTCCGCGCGTCTCGATTGCCTACGAAGTAGAAACCGGCGGTGCAATCGAGAAGAAGGAACTGCCCTTTCTGATGGGCGTGCTCGGTGACTTCAGCGGGCAACCGACGGAACCGCTGCCGAAGCTGAAAGAGCGCAAGTTCGTCGAGGTGACGCCGGAAAACTTCGACGATGTGCTCGCAAGCATGAAGCCGCACCTCGCGTTCACGGTCGAGAACAAGCTGTCGGAAGACGCGAACGCGCCGAAGCTGGCGGTCGATCTCAATTTCCGCAGCATGGATGACTTCTCGCCGGAATCGGTCGCGAAGCAGGTGAAACCGCTGCGTGAGCTGCTCGACTTGAGAACGCAGCTCGCCGACCTGCGCGGGTCGCTGCAGACGAACGAGAAGCTCGACGAAGTCCTGCAGTCGACGCTCGGCGATGCCGACAAGATGAACAAGCTGCGGTCGGAGCTCGGACTGCCGGAGGGCGGAAACAATGGCTGAGACACAGGCTGCCGGCGGCCAGGCCGCGGCATTCACGAGCGGCGCAGAGACTTCGCTTCTCGATCAGATCCTCGAGCAGGGCAAGGTGGGGCGCGACGCAGAAACGCGCGAGCGCGGGAAGGACCTCGTCAAGCGATTCGTGGCCGAGGTTCTCGAAGGCTCGATGACGGTCGCGCGCGACACCGAAATGATGATCAACGCGCGCATCGCGCAGATCGATCATCTCCTGTCGCTGCAGGTCAACGAGATCCTACACCACTCCGAGTTCCAGCGGCTCGAAGCGTCGTGGCGGGGTCTCAAGTTTCTCATGTCGCAGAGCGAGACGGGGACGATGCTCAAGATCAAGGTCCTCAACGTCTCGAAGAAGGATCTCCTTCGCGACCTGCAGCGCGCGCCGGAGTTCGACCAGAGCGCGCTGTTCAAGAAGGTCTACGAAGAGGAATACGGCGTGTTCGGCGGTACACCGTTCGGTGCACTGGTCGGCGACTACTACTTCGACAAGAGCGGCCAGGACATGGAGCTGCTCGAGAAGGTCTCGAACGTGGCGGCGGCAGCGCACGCGCCGTTCCTGTCCGCGGCGTCGCATGACCTGTTCAGCCTCGAGAAGTTCACCGATCTCGACCAGCCGCGCGATCTCGCGAAGATCTTCGACACCACCGAGTACGCGAAGTGGAAGGCGTTCCGCGCGAGCGAAGACTCGCGATACGTGGCGCTCGCCGCGCCGCGCGTGCTGGTGCGCGAGCCGTATGGCAGCGGGACCGTGCCCATCGAGGCGTTCAACTACGAAGAGCGTGTGGACGGCACCGACCACAGCGCGTACCTTTGGGGCAACGCGGCGTATACGCTGGCGGCCAACGTCAACAAGGCGTTCGCCGCGTATGGCTGGTGTGCCTCCATTCGCGGTGTGGAGAGCGGTGGCCTCGTGGAAGGACTGCCGGTCCACAACTTCCGCACCGAGGCCGGTGAGCTCGTGATGAAGTGCCCGACCGAAGTTCAGGTCACCGATCGTCGCGAGAAGGAGCTGGCGGATCTCGGCTTTGCCGCACTCGTGCATCAGAAGGGAACGGCGAACGCCGCGTTCTTCAGCGTCCAGTCGTGTCAGAAGGCGAAGGTGTACGACACGCCTCAAGCCACCGCGAGCGCGCGGCTCTCGGCGCAACTGCCGTACATCTTTGCGACGTCTCGCTTCGCGCATTACCTGAAGGTGATGATGCGCGACAAGATCGGCGGCTATACGTCGCGTACCCAGATCGACGTGTTCCTGAACCGCTGGATTCAGAACTACGTCACCGGCGAGGACGCGGCGGCTTCGATAAAGGCGCAGCGGCCGCTCGCCGAGGCGCGCATCGACGTCGTCGAGGTTCCAGGGAAACCGGGGGCATATCGAGCAGTCGCGTTCCTCCGGCCGCACTTCCAGCTCGATGAGCTGGGAGTCGCCATGCGGCTCGTCGCCGAGCTTCCGCAGCCAGCTGCCTGATGGTACGGGGCGCCCGGCGATGGGCGCCCCGCTGTTCCGATCCATCGCCGCGGCCGTTCGCGGCGCACCAACTCTGTTCCGTCGGGTCCCTTTATCACGCGAGGCGCACAGACATGGCTTTCGATACCTACGTTGAGCTCACCGGCATCGAGGGTGAGGCAACCGCAAAGAGCTTCGAGAAAAAGATCGAGATCTTTTCGTTTTCATGGGGCGCCTCCGCGCCGGTCACGGTCGGCCCGGGCACGGGGGGCATGACCGCGTCTCGCGTGAGCATCTCGTCGTTCAATATCATGAAGAAGACCGACGTTGCTTCACCGAAGCTCTTCAAGGCCTGTTGCACGGGTGAGACCATCAAGCAGTGCCTCGTCTCGATGCGCAAGCAGACCGGCGCGGGCGGACAGGAGGTGTTCCTCACCTACAAGTTCGACGAGGTGATGGTCGAGTCGGTGCAGTGGTCCGGATCGTCGGGCGGTGATGACACGCCGAGCGAATCGGTTTCGTTCGCTTTCGGCAAGGTGACCGTCGAGTACAAGACGCAGGACAAGACCGGCAAGCTGGCAGCAGGGACGCCGGTGGTTTGGGACATCACGGCGGTCAGCGCCGCGTAAGGGGACACATGCCGATGCCGACCGCACGAGAGCTTTATGCCGCCGGACGGTTGGACTCGGCGATCGAAACGCTTGGTGCCGAGCTCCGGAACTCGCCTGCCGATGCCACGCGGCGGACGTTCCTCTTCGAGCTGCTCTCGTTCGCGGGGCAATACGACCGCGCCGAGAAGCAGCTCGATGTGCTCGCGCGAGACGGCACTGATGCGGAGCTTGC
>Ga0136846_1213308_pt1 | contig 16965 bp, 22 predicted proteins | sample HopSoiMetagenom2_FD_96841 | JGI IMG/M metagenome (GOLD analysis project Ga0136846, IMG submission 96841) | Grasslands soil microbial communities from Hopland, California, USA - 2 Assembly 2016 (version 4) | ecosystem: Environmental > Terrestrial > Soil > Grasslands | place: USA: Hopland...
AGCTCAGGGTTCGTCGACACCAGGCCATAGATCAGTTCCCTGACAGTCATCAGACTCCACTCCCGAGCTTGTTGACGATGCCCCGCAGGCGATTCATGAGCGCGAGTCCGTGATACTTGACGGCTGGACCGATGATCGCGTACTTGCCGGACCAACGAACCTCCAGCCAGATCTGGTACGGCATACCCCCGTAGAGCCGGATCAGATGGTATGTGGCGGTGTGCTCTCCATGACCGCTAAGGGTTTGCCGTGCGTTACCGGTCCGGTCCTTCCACTTGGCATTGACCTTCATCCAGGCCACAGCCTTCGTCCCCTGAAAGTCGACAACCCCCGCCACGAGCGCGTTGACATCGCCATCGAACCGCTTCATGTTGGCCCGGATTGATCCGGGCTTGAACTCGAAGGTTGCCGAAACGCCCGAGCCGTTAGCCATACTGGATCACCTGCCCCCGGCGCTCATACTTGTTGAAGGGGAGCAGCTCCGCGACCTCGAATCGCAAGCCATCCATGATCCAGTAGTCGTGTACGCCGATCACAGCATCATGCGTCCCGAGAAGCTGATACTGCACCCGCCTCTGCTTGCCGTCGGACGCCTGAAGAAGTCCGGGCGAGTTCCCGTAGGCCGAGGCCTGTTCAATGAGGCGGAGCGTCTGCTCGGGACGAGCAGGAGCATCCTGGTACACAAACCCGCCTGAGGCTGTCTTGACCCGGACCTGCGGGATGAGTGCGATAACGATCGGCTTGGCAGCAATGAAGAAGAGCGTGTTGCGCTTGTTGATTGACAGCTCTACGGCGTTCATCCCCGTACCTCCTTCACCGGCGCCACGATCGCTCCGCGCTCGACATCGGCCGTTACGGTCGTGCGCCAAACATGAACGATAACCGGCACAAGAGGCGACGACTGCACGACGATCGCGTTAGCACTGGATGCCCCGGCTCGAAGTCCCGCGGGAACGTCAACGACGGTCACCGCTCCAGCCGCGCCGATCAAGACGCTCTCGTGGCCCGAAGAGGCCCGGACACCCACAGGGGTATCCAGGACTACCATTCCAGCCAGAACGGCTGTCAGCGAGGCTCCTAGACGTCCTCCTGGGCTCGTCCCGTCAGAGGCCGACGTCCCAAAAGCGACCGAACCAGGGCTGGATCCCGCCCGGACTCCCGAAGGGGTATCCGTAACCACAACGCCGAGGGCGACACTCGCTGAAGATTCACCAGCCCGGACGCCTAGTGGGGCATCCGTAGCGGCGAGCGTCCCGATGACGACTGTGGCAGGGCTGAAGCCCGAGCGCGAGCCGAGGTCTGTGTCCACCGCGGCGAGCATGTCGAAGGCTGCCGTTGCCGGGCTAGATCCGGCGCGGACTCCGGTCGATGTGGTGTCTGCAACGTTCGTCGCGGTGGAGCCCCCGGCTGCTGGGCGGAGCGCCCCGAGCCAGGCTGTGCGCTTGTCGTTGCCCGTACAGGATGCTGAGATTGCGCCCGTTGGTCCGGCTACGGCCTGCGCCTTGTCCTCCAGCATTACGAGGCCGACGTTGGCTGCGATCTCCTTCGTCCATGTGCCACCAGTCGACGATACAGTCCAGGTACCGCCAGACCAGTCGGTGACCCCGTGCACCAGAAGCTCGTCCGCTGCCTGCGTCGTCAGCGAGACCGCGGGCGTAACCGTCCCGGACGTCGGATCGGCCGCAACGGCGGTGCCGATGCCGGTGTTCGCATCCCAAGGCGTGGTCGTATCAACGCCATCGTACCGAATCGCGCCACCTTCTGAGTAGGCGCTTGCTGATAGGTTGATGGTGTAGGTGCTACCGGCTGGATTGAAGGCGCCGACGATGTTGAGCGAGTGACTGTTGACGTTGTTGTAGATCGGCGAGCCCGGAGCGTGCGAGAAGCCGTTGAGGTTCGTGATGGTCGTCCCGCCATCGATGAAGAAGGCAATGACGACGAACTTTCCAGCAGCAACTCCAGCGGGTGCGGCGAACGCCGGAGCGGCTGAGCTGCCGGTCCGTTGCGTTCCAACTGCACCCGGGGTGGGGGCTGCCATTGCCTACTCCCTACGGAACGAACACGTGGAGCGCGCGGAGCGCCGTGTGGAGCTGGACTGTGAAGGCGAGCCCTCCGCCGGTCTTATCGGTGACGAAGTCGACGTAACCAATCAGCGGTTCGGTCGCTGCGACGCCAGTCTGGTAGTTCGCCAGGACCGCGTACCGGCAGGGGCCGAAGGTCGCCGTGGACCACGACGGGTCCGAGCACCCGAAGACTGTGATTCCGGAGCCAACACACTCGATCGTCGCCGTACCGTCCGCAACGGTCGTCCCGACGACTGTGGGAAACGTAGGCGGTGCGCCGCCGGACGTACCGGCCGACGACACCATGTAGAGGAAGCCGTTGGTGGCGGATGGCCGGAACACGTCACCGACGGCGTACGCGGTGGAGTTTGCCCGGACGACGCTCCAGGAGTTGGCCGCCGTGTAGGTACGGGTGGGCGACGCGATGGCCAGGCCACCAGCGGTGTACCCGCCAGCGGTCGGTAGCTCGTTCGTGAGTGACGAGACGAACTCGTGCGTGTCCTGGTTCGGCGCGTAGGTGGAGGTGTGCAGCGTCCACTTCAGCGCGTCGCTATCCCAGTCGATTTCCTTGTTGAGCATGTGACTGAAGGCGTTGCGGAATATCTTCACCTGGTGGCTCCCTTATCGATCCGGACTCGCCCCTGCAGGAACCGCACGTCATGCGCCGGGTTGCCGTCGTACAGCTCCATGTCATACTCGCCCCAGTCCCAATCCTGAAGCGCCGTCACGTCGGCCGGGAGGTCCAGGAGAACCGTGTTCTGCGCCGTATCAACGCTCAGGTAGGTCGAGAAGTCCAGCAACAGCGCGGCCCCAGGCAACGTACGCGACGTCCGCACCATACCGCGGGCGGAGTATCCGGCGAGGCTCGGCAGCCAGTCGATGACGGGCTGCACCAGGATCTGATAGCGGGAGCCTTGGTCCCAGACAAGATCGAGCGCCTTAGCCACGACTCAGCCTCGCAATCCGTGTCGCGCGGAAGGCTCCGGTGTCCTCGGCCGTGGCCTGACCGGCGTAAAGCTCGGCCATCGTCAGCGCGCGCTTGTGGAGGTCGCCGTTCTTGCGCTGCGACCCGCCCTCGGAGATGTCGACCAGATCGGCGTAGGTGGCAGCCTTCTGATACCACACGTCACGCGCTGCCCGGCTCAACGGAACTGTGCCGCCCGCGTAGCCGTCGATGAGCGCGCTGAGCATCGCGTCGGTGTAGGTCGTCTCGTCCGGCTCCGCGATCATGAGACGGAGCTGAGCGATGTCATCTATGGTTGCCACATCCACCTCCTGATCTGGAAGGGGCCGGGGCACGACCCACGGGGAAGGTCATGCCCCGGCCCGTCCGGAGCCCGAGCGTTACTGCTCGGAAGCCGTGTCGTCGTCCTCCAGCGCCTTGATCAGGACAGCCTTGGTGCCGGTGACGGGGAGGTTCTTGCCCTCCTCGGCGTTCCGGCGCTGGGCCTCGTCCTGCAGCTCCGACACCTTCCACTGCGAGTAGGGCGGCACAGGCTCGTCCTCGCCCTCCAGCGAGGGCTCAGCCTTCGCCGGGAACTGGGCGGCGTTCGCCTCCAGCATGCCGGCGTGGAGCCCAGGGAACTGCTCCGCCCAGGCCCGCTCCTCGTCGGAAAGCGGCTGGCTCCAATCGATCTGCTTGGACATCGGTACCGCCTCCTTACTGGTACAGCGTGGGGATGGTGTAGGTGCCGGAGGCGGTGATCTGCATGACCGCACCGGCGCCGCGGGTCCGGATGCCCGTCCCGAAGCCGTGAATGAAGGTGGAGTTGATGATCGGGTAGTTGTTCCGGTCGCCGCCACGCAGGACGAGCCCGCGAAGGCTCTGCTGCGCGTGCTCCCGGACGCCGACCAGGTTGGTGGAGGTCGCCGAGCCCTGGGTGGCGAAGCCGAACATGTACCCGGCCGGGACGTTCGCGTCCATGATGATCAGGTACGGGCCGTAGGCGCCGACGACATCGAAGCCAGCGAACGTCTGTGCCGGCTGGTCACCGAACAGGCTGACGGTGCTGGGGAGGATGATGTTGACACCACGCGGCGGCACGAAGTCGAACTGTGCCACGGCCGCGTTGGCGTTGGTCGCGTTGGCCCGCCACGAACGGACCGCCGGGGCCTGCGCCGGGTTGATCAGCACCACAATCTGGTAGCCGGTGGAGCGCTTGTAGCCGTGCTCCTCCATGAGGGCCGCCAGCGCCTCGACGTCGCCGGAGTCGATCGAGGCAGCGCCGGAAGTGACGTAGTGCGTGTGGGTCGCGGCGTTGAACGAGACACCGGCGTAGTCCGGGATGAACTCGCCGTCCGCGTTGTAGAGCGGCTTGGCGTTGTACGCGACGTTGTTGATGACCGTCGTGTTGTTGGCGTTGTTGAAGAGCCGCTTCATGACCTTCTTGAAGACCAGACGGTTGTCTGCCTCCAAGACCTGCGACTGCGCCATGTCGATCTGCGAAGCCGACGCGTCCGCGAGGAACTGGAACGTGAAGCGGGTCGCGACGTCGTACCACTTGAAGTCGTAGGCGCGCTGCTGGATCGTGATGTTGGGACGGATCGCCTTGGGCTGGCCGAACTCCGAGGCCTCCTCGAAGTCCTCCTCAACGCCCTGCGCCACGTCGTCGATCACCTGATCACCGACGGAGAAGGTCAGCAGGTCGATGAGCGGCTGACGCGTCGCGTTCCAGTTGTTGAGAAGCTCCTGGTACTGGTTCCAGAGAGCGTTCAGGTCCTGGCCGTCGCGAGTCTTGGTCAGGACATCGCCTACTGCGTGGATACCACCTGGCATGCTAGTTCACCTCCTCCTTAGCTAGCCGTCGTCGCGACGGGAACGGTCACCAGCATGCGGGCGCCGAGGCCAGAGGCCTTCGGTCCCTCCAGGATGCGGCCGACGACCACACCAGCCGTCGCCACGGCGTCAACGGTCCCGTCGGCGTGCGCGTACACCAGGTCGCCCACGGTCCACGCACCACCGGCCGCGGTCTTCACCACGTCCATGATCTCGCCACGCACCATGACGTCGATGACGTCACCTGCGGCCATGACCTTCGTCGGGCAGACGAGGCCGACGATGCCGGTCACAGCGGCCGAGCCGACGATCACCTTGCCGGAGGCGTTGACGCCAACGGCCTGGACCTTGCCTACGTCATTCGAAGTCGTCGACATCGCCGCGTTGAGGGGCGCTCGGAAGCCGCCCACGAAACCGTCGTACTTGTCGTAGCGACCGAACTGGGTTTGTGCCATGTTCACCACCCCTCAAAAGCGGATGTTACTTACAGGTCAGGACACCCGCCCGCGAAGGGCGGGGAACTTCTTCTCCAGGGCCGACCGGCCGTTGCCGCTGTTACCGGCGGAGCCCTGACCGGCGACGCCGGTGACTCCGGTTGGAGTTGCGGTCGTCTCGGTGCCGGTTCCGTCTGCCTTCGGCTTCAGGAGGTACGGGTGCGCTGTCGCCACTGCCGTGAGCGCCTCCTTGAGCCCGGTGACAGTCTTGCCGTCCTCGGAGATCTGGAGCTTGCTCTTGTCGGCGAGCGCGAGCGCCGCCTGCGGGTTGTGCCAGTCGTGGGTGTTGTCCTTCAGGAACGCGAGATCGATCTGGAGACCCTTGATGGTCTCGTCCTTCTCGGCCAGCTTCTGCGTGGCAGCCTCCAGGTCCCGCTTGCGCTTCTCCTCCTCGGAGAGCGCCGCATCCTGAAGCGTCTTGAGCTTCTGCTCGGCCTCCTCGCGCTTCCGGTCGGCCGCCGCCAGCTGTGCCATCCGCTGGTCGTACTCCGCCCGGCTCACCGCGTCGGCAGCCGCCTGGTTCTGGGCGCTCTGTCCCGTGGCGTCGGTCGTCGTGGTGGTAACGCTGCCGTCGTTCGCGGGGGCACCCTGTCCCCCGGTGGCGCCGCTCTGTGCGCCGTCGATCGGCTGGCTCATCTTGGAACTCCTCCGTAGGTTACCTGACTCCAGCGAATACTACTGTGGCCCGAAGACCTGTTGCCAATATTCGAAGTTCTGCTCTGCCTCTTCGAAGTCGCCAATCATGAACTGCTTGCCACCATCGCCAAGTAGCGGGATGCGGTGATCACCACCGTGCAGAAGCATCAGATCAGGTATCCCGTCCGGGAAGGCCTCGCACGTCAACCCCTGTTTGTCCTTGCGCTCGCAGGCATAGCACTGCGAGGGGTTGTAGTCGGTCATTGGAACACCCTGCCTAGAATCTCGCTGATCTTGCCGCCGATGTTCTTGATATGCTGCCGAGCGTTGGGGTTGCCTGAGTACTCACGCCAGATCTCGGCGAAGAATTCGCGCTGGTTGGTCGAGGCATACGTTGAGACCTCGCGCGTGATCACGTTCTTGTTGAGAGAGAACCAGGCCTTTAGTCCCAGTTCGCTCAAGTTTCTGGGCGGATTGACGCGAAGTTCGCTCGCCACAGTGTGCCAGAAGTCCCGAGCGATCACATCGCTCACGGCTGCGGGCTCCCGAAGTAGAACGCTATCGATGTACCGATCAACATGGTGTCCGAACTCGTGCGCCAGCACCGATTGTGCTGCGTCGTGCTCGGCACCACACGAGGTCTTAAAGCCGCTGATCTCTGACCGGATCTGCTCTGATCGGGCATATGGCGTAAACAGGTGATCGCCGAGCTGGATCTCTCGGACTATCTTGCCATCCTCCACTATGCCATGATAGAAGGCGTTGACCATCTGGCCATTCAGGTTAATGTTTGGCATTACTTTGACACGGCCGAGCGCATGCATGACTTGCCCCGGTACGAGTCCTGCCTGATGCTGCAACTCCCTACTGACGTCGAGCTGCGACTGACCACCAAGCCGACTCGTCAGCTCATTGATGTGCGACTTGACGCTTGCCGGGATGTCGGTCCGTTCTGGCAGCACGTTCCCGGCCGGGAGTTCGCTCGGCACCCACGGCTTGTTGTGCGTAGGCGCCGGAGGGGTTACGCGGGAGATCGGCTGCGGCGTCTTGATGGCTGTCAGGTTGGCCTGCCGCGCAGCAGTAGATCCCTTGACCTGCAATGCCATGCGCCGGGCGATCTGCTCGGCCTGCTCCTTGGTCAGGTTGAACTCATTGGCGAGCGCGTTGCGGACCTTCGCGAGTGAGCCACCTTGGGCGATCAGACGCTTCGCGTGCTCCTCGTACACAGCTGTTCCGGCAGTCGGCTTCGCTGCCGGAGTGACGCGGGCCGGAGGCGCGGCTGTAGGCGGCTTGGCCTGTGATGGCGGCTTAGACCTGGGCTTTGCCGGATTCGCAACCTTGGTCTCCTTGACCTTCGGCGCTGGTGCCTTCGGCTTCGGCTCAGGGAAGCCACCCCCGTAGCCGCTTCGAACCACCTGCCCCGGCTGCAGGTTCCGGTAGCGGTCGAGGTATTGGTTGTAATGCCCCGCCAGCAGGTTGTTCTCGAAATCGTCGTCACTGACCGTCTCGGCGATCACGAAGCACAGGCACTGCGGATGCGGCTTGGCAGGTACGGCACCCTTCGGGTAGCGCCCATCATTGTTCGGCCCGCCCTTCGCGAGCCTGTCGCATATGTCCTGCCGGCCGTGCGAGCCGGATAGGCGCCACTCCATGACATCGACCCAGGGCACCTCCCGAACGGCCTGGATGGATGCCGCATGGGCTGAATTGTTGATCTCCGTCCGCGCTAGGCGGAGCGCGGCATAGCTGACGCCCCCGGGAGTCAGCGGGTTGATGAACTGCCGGACCTCCTTGGCGAACTCTGCCGCCGAGAGACCGCGGACGAGCGCAGAGTTCACGAGCCGGTCGACCTGCGAGCCAATGTTGACGTTGGAGTTATAGACCCTGTCCTTCAGCGGCACGTAGGAGGCGCCGGAGGTCCGCGCGATCATCGCATCAATGCCACGGGCCGCATAGTCGAGCTGCGACTGCGCTATGGCGTCGGCGATCAGCGCGCCGTCCGGCAATCCGGCGCCGAGGAGCTTGAACTTGTTGAGCTCCTCGGTGTAGCCGATCGCCCGAGCCGCTGCCTCTGCCCGTCTGGCTTCGGCGACATTCCCGATCTGCCGCCAGACCTTTCCCAGCTCCTGGTTCAGGTTCCGCTGGACCAATCGCAGCTGGGCCTCGCGGATATCCCGCCCAATCCCCGCAGGACGGCGCTCCAGCTCCCGGAGCATCGCGATGATGTCGCGCTGGGACTGCTGGAGGATGGCTATGACATCCCGGTCGGCGGCCTGTAGGATGATGGCTCGCTGGGTCTGATAGACGAGCGGGTCGGGAGGCGACGCCGAGGCTGCATTTGGCATCTAAGCCCCTATGCGCCCGGAGGGGTGCCCGGAGTACCCGGAACGGCTGCTGCAGCCTCCTGGCCAATCCTAGACCCCACGGCACCCACGTTCTCGGCTGCCAGTTGCGCGATCATACCGTCCGGGAACTGGTAACCGAGCATCTGCGCCAGATACGGCACCGCCCACTCCACGGTAACCAGCCCGGCCGCCAGGAGGTCGGTGATCTCCTTGATGATGGCGGCACGATCCCGGGGGAGTGGGTCGCCGAAGGAGTTCGTCACCATCAGTCCGGGTGGGACCGAGAAGCCCTCCAACGGGAACCACATCGTGAGGAGGTCAAAGAACACCTGGTCCAGGCGTCCCAGGATCTCCACCTCCTTCTCTTCATTCTGGGCCAGAATCGGCGCCATGTCGAGCCGGAGCGCCACGCCGGAAGCCGCCACGCTCGCGTCCACGTTGCCGATCGCGGTAGCGCTCAGCCCAGCGCTCTCGTCGATCGAGTCCTTCAGCGTCCCGATGTGCTCCTGGAAGGGTGCATTGGTCGAGACACCGGTTACGCGGTCGAACTTGGTACCGGCCTTCACCTCGATGACCGATCCAGGCGCGACAACCCAGTCTGTCTCGTTCCCGCCCTCGTCCACTGGCCGCGCCGAGTCGGTAACGAAGACTCCCAGGCCGTTCAGTGCCAGAGTGATGTCCTCATCCGTCACCGTGTTGTTAACGCCACTGATCAGCGTCTCCAGGCCGGAGACCTGCGACAGGCCCCAGGCCTCTCCGCCCTCGCGCCGGTTGCGGAACACGTACACGGGAAGCGAGCGGATCGAAGCGGGCAGGAACCCGCCCTTCATGGCCGCCTGCATTGCCTTGTCGGCCGTGTAGGCGACCGGAGCCACAACGGGCTTCAGGGCCGGGTGCCCCACGTACCGGTCGTCCCAGGCGTCGCTCTGCCAGAAGGTGAGCTGCGAGAAGATCTGGCCCGATCCGGCCGGGTCGTAGCGGTACTCCTGGCGCCTGGCAATCTGGGTTGTGCCGTCGTCCGCGAAGATCAGATCCACCAGGTAGTAGCCGATCGTCACCGCGTCGTTCGTCGCGTGTGGGATGCGGAACACGTTGCGGGCCGACGGCTCGTCGATCGAGATCCGGAACCCGGCCGGAGCGGCGAGGTCAGCCGTGATGTGGAACACGGCGTCGCCGCGCTGCACCATATGCCGCTTCAGCGAGTAGAGCTTGCTCTTGAACTCCTCGCGGACGAACAGCGCGTGGAAGTTCATGGTGGCGTCGACCACGCCCGAGGTATCCCCGGTCGCGTTCGGGTCCGCGCTCTCGACGATCCAGCGCCAGTCCTTGCCGAGGTACCGAACCACCGCCTCAACGATCTTCATTGCGCTCGGCACGTAGATCGGGACGTCGGTCTGCCCGCCACGGGCAACGAAGGTCCCCGGCACATTGAGGTACATCGAATCGAAACCGTCGTAGGCCGCGACCCGGCGCTGATCATGCGGATCGGTGACCCACGTCGGCAGCGGAAGCCCTAGCGCGTCGATGACGGAGTTGTACTTCTTGTCATTGGCCATGTGGCATCACCCTCCTTAGCTGGTCTAGCTTACCGGCGTCGCACAGGGCGCGTGGCTGCCGTACGGCCGACCCTGGCCCGTGATTGCCGAGCCGGGGCATCGCCGAGCGCCCACGGCGAGCCGAACAGACCGGCCATGAGGCGGCCGAGGGCCTCCGGGGCGTGGTCGTCCTTCTTCAGCGGTGCCTCGGGGAGGTTCTGGCCGCTCTCTGCGGCCTCCTCGGCACTCTTGGGGTACCGGTAAGAGTTGAAGTCCTTGATTGTCATCTTGCAACGCCGGTTGATCTGTAGCTGGGGAACCCACTCCTCGTGATCCATCGGGAGGTTCGCTACCGCCTCGGCCGGGCGGAGCTTCCGGCGGATCCACTCCAGGCGGTCAGCAAGCGGTCCGCCTGTTCCGCCAGCAGATGGTAGTTGGAGAAGTCCCGCCAGCTGCACCGATCGATCGGGTTCAGCAGGATCAGGAAAGAAGCGCACGATGGACCTGGGCGCAAGACCGCGCGCTGCGATCTCAGCACCAGCCTCCTCGGTCGTCCGACCCGTCTCGTAGTACTCATCGATGATCCGGATATTGGTACGGTGCGGATCAACTTGTACGAGCAGCCACACGAACGGGTTCGTGAAGCCGTAGTCCAGCGCCGCGTACGTCGTCCAAGCTGGATCATAGTCGAAATCGCCAACGTGAATCTCCTCGTCGAACTCCTTGAACACCCGCCCGACGAACTCGTTGAAGAGGGCCGCCACCTCCTGGTTGAACAGCTCCTGGGAGAGGTCGAGTGCCATAGACACGATCTCCGGGTCAATCCCAAGCGCCAGACCGACCCTGGCCCAGGTCCGATCGACCATCGCCTCCCACTCGTCGTCGCCACCGATCAGCCGACGAACCATGTTGCCCATCGGGTCGGTAACAGGCAGGCGATCCGGAATGGTTCGCGAGGATATGGCAGCCTGCAGCGCCCGGATGTTCACCTCGGCCTCGGCCCCGTTGACCCCCATGTTCCGGTACACATGCGGATTGGCCCAGGAGGGGACGCGCCAAGAGGCCCAATCTGGCATGTTGGGGTCCTGGCCGTCCTGCCATCGCCGGTAGAACCAGTTCTTGCCCTCCGGCGTCGACCCCATGTAGGACCAGCCGTTGAAGTCGGCGAGCGTCGGCCGGATGTACTTCGGCCAGACGGTCGGCTTTAGCTTGGCGGCCTCAGAGAGCACAACTCCGGATACGCCCTCACCAACCAGTGTGTCGGGGTACTTCGCGGATAGGGCATCCACCCTAAAGAGACCGTTCCACAGACTGATGTGCATGTCGCCAGTGTGGGAGTTGTTGTAGGTCCCCGGGTGATCGAACGGAACGCCGAGCCGCTTAAGCCCATTGTAGACAACGCGGAACTCCTTCTCAGCATCGGAGTACTCCGGGCCGACGATCCAGTACCACCGGACGTGGCCCTGCTCCTCCAGCTCACGCCGCTCGCCGAGCGCGGAGAAGGCCTTCGGAAGGAGCACATGCCCGCCGGTCTGCGACTTGCCGACACGTCGGCCTCCGGCGAACACCCGGTTGCGGGCGGGCGAGTCGAGGAGCGCACGCTGGGCCGGGTGCGGGGTAAAGCGGAGCTTCTCGCGGAAGCCCTCCTCCAGAGCCCGCGCCAAGGCGTTGTTCACTTCGGGCAGTCCTCACAGTGACGACGATTGCAGGGCTCAGGATCGGTGTCGTGAACCAACTTCGCGACAAGACGCATCCACAGCACCGTGTTCCCGCCGTGCGATGGGTGATGCGCCTCGGAGACGTTCGCGTGCTCGTGGAGCATCTTGGCCGATGGCGGAACGGGCACAAGCATAACGCCGAAGCGTCGCCGCAGCCATCGCTGGATGGGTCTCATGACCGGCGCTCCGGAATCCGATTGCCCCACGGCGGGGTCGGCCGGGACAGCGCCTCACAACGGTGGGAGCAGTAGAGCTTGACAACTCCGAAGGACAACGGCACAACGATCAGCGGGCGGCCAGTATCCGCGAGCAATACGCCGCAACCCCGGCGCTCGCAGTTCGGGCTCGTCTGGATTAGCGCGCTCACGGTTCCTCCCTCATCGGTAGCGGGTTGAGCATCGTGTCGTCGGCCCGCTCCGCGAGGAAGCCCGTTCCGGAGCCCGCCCGGGGGCGCTCCTTCAGCGGCTCCTTGAGGAGTAGCTGGTCATAGACCTTCTGCCATAGCTCATACGACATGGCCAGGATAACGCCCACCTCTTCATCAGTCTGGAGCCGGATCTCAACTCCGCCCGCGCTGATGAATGCCTCGCTCACCGACCAACGACCTTGAACTCATGGAGCGTGAAGGACCGGTCCTTGAGCGTCCGCACCTCCACCGTCTCCGCCACGGCGTCGTTCTCGTACCGGACCAGGTTGCCGAGGAAGGCGGCAGCTAGCCAGTCTTGGCCTTGCTCGTCGCGGAACCGCATGATGGCGTTCGGCTCCTCCTCCAGGCGTACCAGTATGCTCGCGCCATCAGCCATGGTAGCCCTCCGGCGTGTTGCCGGGCCAGACGTGCGACCCTGCGAGTCCGCGAGTGAAGTCGGAAGGGCAAGACATCTCGCGTGTCCCAGGAGTCTTGCCGGTGAAGGCAATTCCCCAGAGCTTGCGAAGCTCCTGCCAGTCCGGATAGTCGTCGCAGTAGCGGCACTCCCCAGGGGCGTGCAGCACCCTCTGATCGCAGTGTGGCGCGAAGGCCCGCCCCTCAGCCATCCTCGTCATCCTCCATCAGCTCGAAGTCAATGCCCTCGATCTCCTCGTCGGAGCCGAGCGCGGACTGTCCGGTGTTCTCGGAGTAGACCCGCTCCAGAACCTCCTGGAACGGCCGGACCTCCAGCTCCACAACCTGGCGCCCCTCGACTCCGGCACGATCGAGGATCTGGACGATGGCCTTGATGCGGTCGGAGTCGGCCACGTCGCTCTTCGTCAGCGCGATGTGGATCAGCTTCTCGGCCGCCGGTAGCGCGGCGATCGCGAGGGCTCGCTGAGCCGCCTTCTTGACCGTACCGAGCTTGCCACCGTGCTTGTTACAGACCCGGCCGCCCCGGATCGCGAGCGAGGTACAGCGGTTCCCCTGCCACTCGCTGTACTTCCCTACCGACCGCGAGCGACAACGCCGATCGTCCGGCGGCACCCAGCGAATCTCCCAGACCCGCTCGATCACCCACGGCTCGCCCGCCGCCTCCAGCTCCCGGGCATTGTCCATCATGTACGAGTGCAGCTGCCACTCGGGACCCCCGAGCCGGGAGAAGGGTGGCCCTGGGTACTCCATCTCGGGAGGGGCCGTCGGCTTCGGCGGCACCTCCTCGGGCTTCGGCAGCCACGTCATCGGCCGCCCAGGCGGAAGGTCGGGGCCGCAGTGCTGGATGCTCTTCAGCGCCTTGTCGGCCTTGTTCACGCCCAGACCCCGCCCATTCGCGTGCCACTTGCCGATCGGGGAGTCCGGGTTGCTGGCGTTGTTCGGCCCTTCGTATCCGGCCTTTCTCGGGGCCGTAGCCTTGGCGGCTTTCGCCGGAGCCCGCTTCCTTGGCGTTGTTGGCACTGTCGTCTCCTCGCGATCCGGCCGTGGGATAGGGCGAGCCCGGGGCAGCGGGGTCCGCGAAACACCCCATCAGTAGCCGCTCCGCGAAAAGCGGCGATACCTTGGCCCCGGGCTCGCTTCTACGGTAATGCCTCCCTAGACGGGGTGATCTAGTGCCAGACGCTGACCCTGAACCGGGTGATTACCGCCGTCCGGGTTGTGACCACACGGCGAGGGCCGTCCGCACGCACTCAGCGCCACGCTAGCGGCCTGAAACGTACCGGCGCTCATCTGATAGTGGCTCCCTAGGCCTTCATCGCCGTAGCCACGCGTAGCGGCCGTAGTAAGCCGCTCCAGGCGGATCTGCCCGACCCGCATGCCCGCCCAGAGCCGGATCGGCCTCGGCGCCGCGTTGAAGAACTCCAGGGTCAGATTGCCCTCGAAGCCCGGATCAACAAACCCGGCCGTCGAGTGGATCATCAGCCCGAGCCGACCCAGCGAAGACTTGCCCTCGACGCGAGCGCACAGGCTCTTGTCGAGCCGGAGCGACTCCGCGGTACTCCCCAGCAGGAACTCGCCCGGCTGGATGATGTAGTAACGCCGGTCCGAGGCACGATCCCGCCCCCACGGCCGAGGCACCATCGCCGGAGGGTCTTCCGGGTCGATGATGCCCCAGGCCGCGCGATCCCGCGGGAAGGTGTACCCGAGGAGCGACCCATCGGTGCCGCTCAGGGTCACCTCGATGGTGGAGGGCTGAACGCGCCAGTCCTCCAGACCGGGTTGCTGACGCTGATCGGGATCGGATCTGATGAAGTCGAACGTCCTGCCCCACTCGGCGTGGATGGTCCGATCCGACAGTGTCGTCACTCCAGACCCGCCGCGCGACCGTTGCCGTAGTTGGGGTTATCGTCGGCGCTCACGGCCGACTTGTGCGCGATCGCTGCCTCAGCCGCTGCCTGCCAAGCCTCGCGGTAGATCGGGGGCAGCTCCTCCCACTCCTCGTAGAGCTTGATCAGGTGGTTCTCGACGTCGTGTGATGCGAGGTACTGCTGGCAGGCGTCATAGGCCATTTGGCCCGCAGACGTCCCGGTGCTCCTTGCCATTCTTTCCTCCTCGGACTCCGCCCAGACAGGCGCTCGCCGATTCTCCTCCGGCCTTTGGGGTGGCGCTAGTAGGAGCGCTTCGCTTCGCCGATGTGCTTCCGGCCCCACTCCTCTGTCGCAGTGTCATCGCCGCTCTCGTCAACCCCGCCGCCCTCGTTGGTGGCGTAGGTCGCCCACATCTCCTGCTGGATCGTCGGGGCCGCCAACTGCTCGTCCGGAAACGGTCCCGGCACCCCGCCGAACTCCGTCTCACCAATCTTCGGCTGGTACACCATTACAGGCCTCCATTTGCTGTAGTACGACCGTCCTAGCCCGACTGGGAATCGAGATCGATCCTGGTGCGAATGCCATTCAATACCTCGAATTGCTGCGTCCACGGGCCGCCAATCCAGTCCGTCGGGTTGCACCCCAGACGATAGCAGCGGATCGTGTATCTTCCACTCTGGTCCGACTGAAACACGCGCCAGAGCTGCGGCGTTCGATAGCCGATGTGAGAGCACTTTCCGGCCCTCGTCTGCTCGATGCTGATGAACCATTTCGGAACGACACGGAAGCGTCGCATTGCTCTCCTAATCGATCTTAGTACGGGTTTCGTTCAGTTAGGTCCCGGCCCGAGAATCCCGCCGGTACGGACCGACCGGAGAGCCGCCTACCAGGGGAAACCAATCTCTCGCGTAAGGATAACTACTTCTAACCCATACTACCCATACTAATCAAAGAGAAATAAGCTACTTGACCAGGGAAAACACCCTAGTACCAGTTGCCCTCCGAACTCGTACTAGACTGGTACTACTGGTACTTATCTAGTACGAGTTCGTTAGTACGAGTTACGCGTCGGATTCGATCTTGCTCGGCAGGAGCCTCGCCCCCATCCTTACGGGGACCTGTCTCCCATCTATTGTCTTCCTTGCCTTCTCCATTCCGAGCCCATTAAGCCGCCTTCCGAACGCCGTTCCGGAGAGTCGATCGCGCTCCCGGATGCCGTTGTCAGTGCACCAGATCTCGTAGTCCTCGAACAGCCGTGAGGGCAATTCGTAGTACCCGTCCCCGAAGTCGAGCCGGGCCGCGATCCACGCGCCGAGGTCGCTAACGCCCTCCGCGAACTCGCCTGCGGCTGCGAGGGCTCCGGCCGGGAGCGAGGAGATCCGCGGGTCGTTCAGCCACATCTCGTAGCCCTCAACGCACCATGCAAGGATCGCTTCGGCCGACGAACCCATCAGCCGATCGAAGTAGAACGAGTCCTCCTCCTCCTGCTTGATCTGCTGTCCCCACGGCACAACGATCACGCGCCGGAGTAGCGCGCGGTCGGCGCCTTCGATCGTCGGAATCTCGTTGGTAACGATCCACGGCGTGAAGGCGGGGCGGCGTGTGATGTAGGTGTTCGACCGCATCCCGCGCGCTGTAATGGCCGTACCGCCGGTGATTCGCTTCATCTGGTCCGCGTGGAGGTGCTGTACGGCTGACAGCTCCTCTGCCACAATCAGCCGTCGCGAGAAGGCCGCGAGCAGGTCTGGGCGGGGTTTGTCGTCCGGGTTGTCGCGGAGGATCGACGCAGTCATCACCCCGCCGTAGTCCCCGAGCACGCTCCGGACTGCTTCGGCGAACGTACTCTTGCCAGTAGAGGTCTTACCGTGCATGACGATCAGCGCGCGATCAGGGTTGTACCCCAGCAGCGTGTAGCCCGTGATCCGCTGCAGCCAGGCCCGGACTTCGAGGTCCGGCTGGAAGCGATCGAGGAACTCGTCCCACATAGCGGAGCGCTTGCCCCGGACCCAAGGCACCGCAGTCCGCATGGTGATGTACTTGTCACGAGCCCATTCCCCGGCACGATGAATGACCTCTTCGGGGAGATCCCCAAGCACAACAACGCCGTCCGGCGTACCAAGCAGCCGCGGGCTCGCGTCGATCTCGTCGGCCGAGAGGCGGATGCCCTTGCGGCCCTTCGCGACCTCGCGCATGGCCGAGAGCTTCCCGACGGTCAGCGACGACTTCCTGTGCGCCATATAGGCCTTGAGGAGAGCCTCGCCGTTCTCTCCGCCCGAGAGGAGCGCAGCCTCCTCCTCGATCTGGACCGCAGCCTTCACGCTCCAGCGTTCCACCTGCCGATCCCCGTCATCGGTCCAGCGGCCTTCGTCCTCGTCCCACAGATACCACGACGCGTGCGCCTCGACCCACCGCGCCCGGCCGCCCATCACACGGATCAGCCGGTTGGCGTTGCCGAGATCGTTCAGCTCCTCAATGTCCGCGGAGCCGACGCCGGACCCACCGCGCGAGGTCTTGGAGGTCCCGGACGATTTCCGGGAAGTACCAGGCAACGAGCCCGATGACGAGACAGAATCCAATGAAGCGCAAGGGTCTTCCTCCTCAGGCTCGTTCCCGTCGCTCATGATCTTGTTGGCACCGCGCATGACGGCTCGCGCCCACTCCTTGCGGGCGGAGCCCTCGTCCGGCCGCC
>Ga0136846_1231157_pt1 | contig 16955 bp, 12 predicted proteins | sample HopSoiMetagenom2_FD_96841 | JGI IMG/M metagenome (GOLD analysis project Ga0136846, IMG submission 96841) | Grasslands soil microbial communities from Hopland, California, USA - 2 Assembly 2016 (version 4) | ecosystem: Environmental > Terrestrial > Soil > Grasslands | place: USA: Hopland...
GTCGGTCATGCGTGGGACGAGTCGTCAGGCATCAGGTCGAACGATACGGGCCGGGCTGCGAGCGGGCTAGCGATTTGACGGGAACAGGGAACAGGGAACAGAGACTCCGTAAGGAGCCTCTGTTCCCCGTTCCCTGTCATACATCTCGAACTCGAAATCGTGTAAATCGCCGAACTCGCACGTTCTCACCCACGCGCGCCGACGTTTCGTTCACGAGATCGCCGATCGTGCGCGATGGGTCGCGGATCCACGGCTGCTCGAGCAGCGATGCCTCCGTCTCGAGTGTGTCCGCCGGTGTGGCCGCGACCTGCTCGGCCACGTAGCGCACGAGCGACCGAAAGTCGTCGGTGCGCGCGACGAAGTCCGTCTCGCAGTTCACCTCCACGAGCGCGCCGACCTTGGCATCGTGGTGGATGTAGCTGCCGATCTGGCCCTCTCCTGTCAGACGCGCCGCTCGCTTCGCCGCCTCGACAGCCGCCTGCTTTCGCAGGTGCTCGATGGCCTGCTCGATGTTGCCCTCGGCCTGCTCGAGTGCCTGACGACAGTCGAGCATGCCGGCTCCGGTTCGTTGCCTGAGCTCCTTGAGTTGCTGCACCGTGATGTGTGACACGGTTGGTTCCTCCACGGTGTGGTGGTTGGTCGATGCAAAACGCCCCATCCGGCACTTGGCGCGGATGGGGCGTGGGATTCCACACTCCCGGCGGGAGGTGGTCGTCTACTTCATCCGACGTCCTCCCAGCATCTCTGCACCAAGCGCCAATGCCGCCGCGGGTCTCGAAGACCCTCGGCGTCGCGCGCGTCGAGCTGGGTGCAGATGCGGTGAAGGATCATTGGATTCGGTAGACCGGGCGCACACTCTACATAGAACGATCGACAAGCGCAACGTTACCAGTGTTACAGCGCCTTCGCCTTAGCGAGAGCCGTGATGCGATCTGCGGCTCGAAACGCGAGGGCCTGAATCGTCATCGTCGGCTGACCGCGCCCCGACGTGACGAAATTGCTGCCGTCCACGATGAACAGGTTCGGGACATCGTGCGCGCGGTGGTCCGCGTTCACCACCGACGTACGCGGGTCGTTGCCCATGCGACACGTGCCGAGGAGGTGGGGGCCGCCGCCGTCCGGACCGCCGTACTCGCCGGCGACGCTGAGGGCACCGGCGGCGGTCAGCAGCTCTTCGCCGCGTTTGCCGAACCACGCGCCGAGCTTGAAGTCGTTCGGATGACCCGTGAACGTTAGGCGTGGCGCGGGGAGACCCCACGCGTCCTTCACCTTCGGATCGAGGTCGACGCGGTTGTTCGGCGTGGGCAGGCTGCTCATGTGCCCGTACACGCTGAGCGACTTCGTGAAGTAGTCGCGCGCGCGCTTCTTCCACGCGCTGCCCCACGTCGGCTCGCCCGGCCACGTCGCACCACCGTTCAACGGCGTGTACCCGCAGCGGAAGTCGAACCCGCCGCCGCCGTAGAGGCCTAACGAGGCCGGCATCTCGTACGTGTCCCAGACCACGCGCGACACGACCGCGCCCTTCCAGCCGTTGATCTCGTGCTCGAACAGGCCATCGCGGAGCGCACTACCGTTGAACATGATGTTCCGCCCGACCTGCCCGCTCGAGTTGGCGAGGCCATCGGGGAACGCGGTGGTTGCCGACATGAGCAGGAGCTTCGGCGTCTCACACCCGTTGGCGGACAGCACCACCGCCTTCGCGCGTTGCAGGACCTCCTTCTTGTTCTTGTCGAAATACGTCACGCCGGTGACGCGCCCGCTGGCATTCGTCTCCACCTTCCGTGCGTAGCTCAGCGTGCGGATCTCGCAGCGTCCCGATGCTACAGCTTCGGGAATCATCGTGACGAGCGAGCTCGATTTGGCGCGCACCTCGCACGCGTTTCCGATGCAGATGCCGCATGCCACGCATCCGGAGCGCCCGCGATATGGATGCGAGAGAATCGCCATCGGCGCCGGCCACGGATGCATGCCCAGCTTGTTCGCGCCGCGCTCCAGCAGCACGCCCTCGGACTTGATCGGGAGCGGTGGTAACGGGAACGGCTTCGTCCGCGGCGGCTCGAACGGATTGCCCGCGAGACCGGAGACGCCGATGTCCCACTCGACCTTCGTGTAGTACGGCTCGAGGTCCGCATAACGAATCGGCCAATCCGCGATCGTGGAGTCATCGGGAACGCCGAATCGTGTCGCCTGCTCGAACTCGAGCTCGGGGAATCGCCAGTAATTCGCCGTGAAATGCACGGAGCCGCCACCAACGACGCGACCGTAGTTGTTCCAGCTGCTGATCTTGGCGTCGTCCTTGTCGGTCTTGCGACTGGTGCCTGGCTGGTCCTTGCGATTGTTCGTCAGGGCCTTGTCGGGCTGCAGGTCTCCCCAGAATTGGTCGTGACTGAAGTCACGCTCCGTGAGGAATGGGCCCTGCTCGAGCACGACGACGGAGAACCCGTTGCGCGACAGCTCGCGTGCCATCACGCCGCCCGCGGCGCCGGACCCGACGATGACGAAATCCACTTCGTCCGTCGGGGCGTACGTGCGCATTGGCGGCAGGAGACGGACCGGCTCGCCGCGGTGATGCGTGTGATGCGGATCCCCGCTCATTCACGACCTCGGTCGTAGTAGCCGAACGGCGGCGCCCAGGAATAGCGGTCTTCGTAGCCAATGAGCTTCCAGCCAATCTTGCCGAAGTTGCCGCCGTGCTCGGGGTGCGCGAACATCCCGGTCATCGTGATCCCCCGAAGATCCCGGAACACGTCGGGCTCGAGCCGCTCCAGCTCGCCCAAGGCGTCGATCTGCTCGTTAGGCGTCAACGCGAGGAACGCCGCCCCGTCGGGGCGGTAATGGGACGTGAACTCCGTGAAATCGGCGAGTGTTTTCGCGAAGTCCTTCTGATTGTCCTTGAAGATCGTCGCGAGCGCGTGATCGATGAATCGCACCACCTTCGCCTCACGCGCGCCGGGCGTGTCGTCCGTGGGGATGAGGTGCGCGGTGACCACGTCGAGCAGCTTCGCCTGCTCGGCGGTCAGGCACTCGTACGGCGCCGACTCGGCAACGCCGGCCGCGTAGGCGCTCACCGCACGGAGCTGGGACCAGCTCGCTGCGCCGAGGGCGCCGGCCAACCCGCCGGCCATCGATTGGACAAAATCCCGTCGTTGCATGGGCGCCAATCTAGGGGTGGGAACTTTGCCTGTCGATCACTCCCGCTTGCCGGCAACGTCGATGAGCGTCTTGTAGATCATCTCCGTCCCCTGCTGCAGCCCCTCGATACTCACCCGCTCGTCATTCCCGTGCATCCGCGTGAGGTCCTCGGCGTCGATGGGATACGGGTAAATCCCGTACACCGGGATGCCGCGTGAGCGCCACGTCGGCGCGTCGGTGCCCGCCTGGAACAGGTACGGCGTTACCTCGGCCGAGAATTGCTGGCGAGCGGACGTCTCGAGAGCGCGGTAGAGATCGGTGTTCTCCGACGACGGCGCCAACCCCTGCGGCCACGGGATCGTGTTCGACGCGCGCACGTCGATCGTCGAATCGCCGATGACGCGCTTCAGGTCGCGCACGACGTCCTCCGCCTTCGCCCCGGGGATGAGGCGCGCGTTGATCGTTGCCTCGGCCGACCCGGGAATCACGTTGCCTCGGAAGCCGGCGTTCATGAGGACTGGCGCGAGCGTGTTGCGCATGAGCGCGTGGAGCAGGGGATCCTTGCTGATCTCCCGGTCGGCCCGCTTGACGCGCGCGGAGTCCGTGCCTAACAAGTCGGCGAAGTATCCCGACATGGGCTGCTGGCTCGTCTTCGCCAGCGTCTGGAAGAACTTGCGTGTGCTCGGCGTGAGGAACAGCGGCGTCTCGTAGGCCGAGATCTTCGCCAGCGCCCGCGCGAGCGCGAAGATCGCGTTGTCGGGCCGCGGCATCGACGCGTGGGTGGACGTTCCCTTTGCGGTGAGGATGATCGGGATCGCGCTTTTGTCCGCCGTCGAGATGCTCACGTACCGCACGCGCCCGTTCGGTCCCTTCATGATCCAGCCGCCCTCGTTGAGGGCGAACTCGCAGTCGATCTTCTGCCACGCCTGCGATGCCAGCCACGTCGTGCTGTACGGGCCGCTCTCCTCGTCCGCCTCAGCGAGGAAGATGACGTCGCGATCGAGCGGAACCTTGCGCTCGGCCAGCATCATCGCGGCGCGGGCGAACACCGCCATGCCGCCCTTGAAGTCGAGAGCGCCGCGCCCGAACACGTAGCCGTCCTTCATAACCCCCGCAAACGGATCGACCGTCCACTTCTCGCGCTCGACGCCGACGACGTCCGCATGCGCGGCGATGAGCACGGGGCGCTTCGACCCGTTGCCGCGGAGCCGCGCGATGAAGTGCGCCTTGCCGCTGTCGGGGGTCTGGACGATGTCCACCTCGAAGCCGAGTGCCTTGAACTTTGGCGCGAGAAGGCTCGCGACACTTCCCGTATTGCCTGGCGGATTGGACGTGTTGGCTCGTATCAGCTCGACGAGCAGGTCCGCGGTAGGGTTGGACGCTGCCTGTTGCGGTGCCGGCTCGTGTTTCGGTGTGCTGCGGGCTGCGGTGGCGAGCATTCCGACGACTGCCAGTCCGGCGACGACGGCGAGTGGACGCGAGCGGAGCGTCATCAGGGTACCTGTGTTCGTGTGGTGGAACGGATAGCCGGTGGTGCGTCAGCCCAATGCCGTGAGCAACACGGAGTCGCTCTCGATGGCTTCAGGCGTGTCGCGCGGAGAGTAACGCGTGAGGACCGCGCCGTCACGACCCACGAGGAATTTGGTGAAGTTCCATTTCACGGACGTGGTGCCGAGCAGCCCTGGTGCGTGCCGCTTGAGCGCGGCGTACAGTGGATGCTCGTTAGGCCCGTTGACGTCGATCTTAGAGAACATCGGGAAGGTGACGTCGTAGGAACGCGAGCAGAACTCCCGGATGTCCTGATCGGTTCCGGGCTCCTGATGCCCGAACTGATTGCAGGGGAACCCGAGCACTGTGAGTCCGCGGTCTCGGTACCGACGGTAGAGTGCTTCCAGTCCCGCGTACTGCGGCGTGAATCCACACTCGGTGGCGACGTTGACGATGAGCAGCACCTGTCCGCGGTACGGCTCGAGCGTCGTTGCCTCGCCGGCGATCGTGGTGACGGGGATCTCGTAGAGCTTGGCAGCGTGATGACTGCCAGAGTGCGGATGTGTTTCCATTGCTGGAACATTGTCATTCCGAGCGAGCGAAGCGAGTCGAGGAATGACACGCGCCTTCTGCCTCTCTCGCTGTTTCCTCCGTCGGACGTCGCCCGTCGCCCGTCGTCCGTCCCCGGCATTCACGTCATCGCGTAACCCAAGGCACCTGCGCCGAACGATAGAAGTTCACGCCTAACGCGCTCAACCGCGGGCCCTGGAAGGCGAGCCGCATGCGGAACGTCTCCCAGTCGCGTGCGCCCTGTGGAGACCAGGCAATCTCCGCCAGCGCCGCCAGACGCGGGAACGCCATGAACTCGTAGTCCTCGAGCTTGACGAGTGTCTCGGACCAGAGCGGCCCCTCGACGCCAAGCAGCGCCGTCTCCGGAACCTCGGGCAGCAGCGTGGCCGGATTCCAGTCATACGCGTCCTTCACCTCGATCAGGCCCGCCCAGCGAAGCCCGAGCGTGGTGGTGCTGTCGTACTTCATGTCGAGGTACGTCTTCGAGCTCGGCGACATGATCACCTTGCCGCCTCGCGCCACGTGAATCGACGCCGAATCGCGGCGCCAGTGCTGAACGATCGTGTTCGGCGCGAGCTTCGCCGGCGAGATCTCTCCCCAGCCGATCATCTGCTTGCCGTTCGCCGTGACGATGTCCTGAACGCGCTCGATGAACCGGATGTACTGGTCGTGCGTGAGCTTCTCGACCTCGTCACCGCCGATGTGGAAATACGGCGTGGGCACCTGCGCCGCGATGTCCTTCACGACGTCGTTGATGAACGTGTAGACGGAGTCCTTCTCGACGCAGAGCACGCTGAACCCAACCTTTGTTCCGGTGTACAGCGGTCGCGCCACGTTATCGCAGTTGAGCTCCGCGTACGATGCCAGCGCCGCGTTCGTGTGCGAGGGCATGTCGATCTCGGGCACGATCGTAATGAATCGGCTGGTTGCGTACGCGACGATGTCGGCAAACTGCGCCTTCGTGTAGAAGCCTCCCGGCCCGCCGTTCACCTGCGTGCTGCCGCCCTGTGCCGTGAGATTCGGACGCGACGCGATCTCGATGCGCCAGCCCTGATCATCCGACAAGTGCAGGTGCAGACGATTCAGCTTGTATACGGCCATGAGGTCGATGTAGCGCTTCACTGCCTCGGCGTCGATGAAGTGGCGCGAGACGTCGAGCATCGCGCCGCGCCACGCGAAGCGCGGCGTATCCGTGACCCGCGCGGCGGGTAACAAGAGTCGTCGATTCATCGCAGCGCGATGCTCGACGGACCAGGGCAGGAGCTGCCGGATCGTCTGCACGCCGTAAAACAACCCGTTAGGCTGGGCAGCCGTGAGCGTGACGCCGTCGCGCGTCACCGTGAGCTCGTACCCCTCCAGACCGAGCGTCGACTTCGATGGGTCGAGCGCGAGCTGAATGCTCCGCGGCGGCATTGCCTCGCCAGCGGCGAGCGTACGCGGCGGCGGCGCAGCCGGGCCGCCGAGGAGGTTGGTGAGGTACGTCGCGATGCCTTCGACCGCGTAGCCCCCACCCGCGGGGACGACGACCGCCACGGTGGAGTCGATCTGGAACGAGTCGGTCGGCGTGACCTGAATCGACGACGGTACCGGGACGACCGTGTGAATGGGTCGCCCAGCGGCGACGGGCGCCGGGGTCGGCGTCGTGGTTGGTGTTGGTCGTCCGCATGCGGCGGCAACGACACAGGCGCTGACAACAGCCACACGACGCATTGCACTCTCACGAACCATTATTGATTCCTCATCTCACCATTTCGGGTTGAGTCCCGCCGCCTCATATAAGGCTTTCGAATCGTATACGCGTCCCGCGCGCACGACGCGCTCGGTCCGCCGGAGATCGGTGATATGCTCGGCCGGCCGCCCGTTCACGATGGCGAGATCGGCGACCTTTCCCCGAGCGATACTACCGTAATCCTTGTCGTCCTTCATAACGCGAGCCGGGACAATGGTCGCGATCTGCAGGACGGCTGGTGCAGGGATCCCGGCTCGCTCGTACACCTCGAGCTCACCGTGCAACGACAGGCCCGCGACGTTGTCCGTCCCCGGGACGAGCGTCACGCCCGCGTCGTAAAGACGCTTCAGCATGCGTCGATAGTTCGCGCTCGCGGCCTCCGCCCTCGCGGCCTCCTCGGGCGGAGGGGGTGCCCCCGCCTGGAAACCACGCTTCATGAGCGGCGGCATCCACGCGATCGTCGGCCCGAAGATCGGGTCGTTGCCGTTCGCCAACGGGCGCGAACGGTCCTGCCAGACGTTGAACGTGCCGTCCACGACCGTGTGATGATCCCGGAGGAAGCTAATGAGCGCGGTGACCCGGGGCGCGTCGACGTCGAAGGTCGGCGCAACGGCGGTCGCGACCGATGAGTACGCGCGCATCTGCGGCACGTAGAGCGAATCCTGGAAGAACGTCGAGAACAGGAAGGCGGCGTGCTGAAACTCGTCGAAGCCGAGCGTGACGGCGGACTCGATCGTGAGCCCGCGCGGGATGTGCCCCGACAGGCGCATGCCGCGCTTGTGCGCCTCCTCGGCGATCGTGGGCACGAGGTCGGGGTGCACGAGGTTGTAGAGCTTGATCTGCTTGTAGCCTAACGAATCGTATCGCGCGACCCAGGCTCTGGCCTCGTCCTCCGTTCGCACGAGCACGCTGGACGGCCCGGCCCACTTGCCAGGTCCCTCGATGAACCCGGCGAGGATGTAGCGCGGCGACAGCATGGTGCCGCGCTGCGCGCGCTCGCGGTTCGAGACGGCATCGTCGATATCGGATGCCATGTCACGCACCGTGGTGATGCCGGCGGCCAGCTGCATCAGTCCTGCTTCCTCTCCGGAAAGGAACAGGTGCGTGTGCATGTCCCAGAGACCGGGGATGACGGTCTTGCCGGTGGCGTCGATGATCGTGGCGCCGGCGGGTGTCTTGATCGAGTCGGCGGGGCCAACGGCCGCGATGCGCTCGCCCTCGATCACGATAGTGGTTCGTGGGCGAACGACGCCACGCTCGCTGTCGAAGACGTCGCCATTGCGGATCACGAGCGCCTTCGGTGCGGGCGGCGTTAGGCGCTTCGCCAGCGCCGCCGAGCGGTCGACGCGGATGCGCTTCTCGATGTCGCGCAGAGTGGGTAGTAGGCTCACCGCGTTGCGCGGGACGGTGATGAACCATCCCGCCCCGCTCGCGACCAGCTGATCGGCGTCGTCGATCCACACGGCGTCAGTGGACGTGGACAGCCCGTCGACGAACACGAGCCGGATGTGCCGCTGCGTGCCGCCCACGGTGACGTTCGTATCGGCCACGACTTCCGCGTGACCCGACCCTTCGGGATACAGCTTCGACGTGTGCTGCGGCCGCGAGAGCAGAAAGCGCGCGAGGCGTGCGTCGTCGAACGGCGACGTGTTGTCGAGCACGAAGTACGATGTCGGGTCGTCGCGCATGAGCGTCGTGTCGCCCGACGACACGGATCGCAGGGAGTCGCCCCAGAAGTCGACGCGTTGCGTGACGGCGCCGACCTTACCTTCGGGGGTGACGCTCCGTGTTTCCATCGCAAGGACCCGTCGATTGGGGCCGAGCTTGTAGAGGGTCTCGAACCGCGGGCCGCGCTGCCGGTCCTGGTATCGGAATCGGACGACGACGGAGTCCGGCGTGGCGCTGACGTGCATCTCGCCGGCGGGACGTCCGTGGTTGAGAACGACGTAGTGAGTGGAATCGGCGGCGGCCTGCGTTACCGCCAGCAATGCCGCAACGAATGCGATCATGTCGATTGGGGGGAGGCGTGTGACCGAACTTTCCGGCGTAGCGTTCGGTCAGTCAATCCCGATCCATGCCGCCATGAATGGCTATGGGGCTCGGCACGTTTTAACAACAAGGAGACACAGAACGCACAGACCGGCGCGATCGGCCAGCGATTCCGACAGCCACTCGGCTTGACAGAACCGGTCAGCCATCTCACTCTATACAGAACCTGTAAGGAGTGTCGATGTCAGAGCCGCTGACGGTTCTCCGGGGAACCCTCGACGTCCTCGTGCTGAAAGCCCTCACGTGGGGGCCCATGCACGGCTTCGAGATCACCGCCTGGATCGAGGGCCGCGCCACCGGCAACCTCGACATCATCGACAGCGCTCTCTATCAGTCGCTGTACCGGCTCGAGGCACGCCGGGCGATCAACGCCGACTGGGGCGTCACCGAGAATAATCGGCGCGCTCGCTACTATAGCATCACGTCCGTGGGACGCGCCGAGCTGCGAAACGAGACCGCCCGCTGGAACCGATATGCCGAAACGGTGACCGGCATTCTGAACACGCCACAGCCGGCCTAACGGGACCCCAGCGATGCTGCCCCCGCGCATCCGCCGAGCGTTACGGCTGCCCCTCGGCCCGCGCCGCCGTGTCGAGACCGAGACCGACGACGAAATCCGGTTCCATCTCGCTGCGCGTGCGGACGCACTCGTCGCCACGGGTCTCACGCGCGAGGAGGCAGAGGCCGAAGCGCTGCGCCGGTTCGGCGCGCTGGATGAGGTTCGCCCACAACTGCTCGCCGCCGCCAAACACCGCGAGGAGCGACTCACGATGATCAAGCGTCTCGACGCGCTGCGCGATGACCTGCGCTACGCCCTACGCCAGCTTCGACGTTCGCCCGGCTTCAGCGCCGCGCTCGCGCTCACCTTCGCGCTCGGCATCGGCGCGAACGCGACGATGTTCGAGATCCTGGACCGTCTGTTGTTTCGCCCACCCGCGTTCATGCCTGACGCGAGCCGTGTCGGTCGGGTGTACCTCCGAAGTCCGCGCCGCGACGGCACCGAGCGCATCGACAACAACATCAGCTACCTCCGATACACCGAGCTTCGCGACCACACCCGTGCGTTCGCGCAGACCGCGGCCGTCTACCAGGACGATCAGCGGGTCATCGGGATGAGTAACGCCGCCGAAGCGGTTTCGCTCGGGCTCGTGAGCGCCAGCTTCTGGTCGATGTTCGATGCGCCTCCGGCGATCGGCCGCTACTTCACGGCCGACGAAGACCGACCGCCGCGCGGGACGAACGTCGTCGTGCTCGGCTATGGATACTGGCAGTCGCGGCTTGGTGGCGACCCGAAAGTGATCGGCCGGCCGTTGCGCGTGGAGGGGAAGATGTACACCGTCATCGGTGTCGCACCGAAGGGTTTCCACGGTATCTGGGCCACGGTCACCGCCGCGTACGTCCCGATCACCGCTGGTGGATTCGACATGCTCGGGAACGAGCGATACCACCTCGAGCACAACATGATGTGGCTCGAGATGATCGCGCGACTGAAACCCGGCGTGACGTCCGAAGCCGCGAACGCCGAGCTCACGCGCGCGTTCCGACAGAGCCGGGTGGACGCCGCCGCGGTGACATCGGGGAGCTCGCCGGTCACGCCACAGAGCCTTGCGGTCACTCGTGGCGAGTTCGCGCCGCTCCCCATGGATCGCGGACCCAAGCGTTCGGCGAGCGCAAAGGTGGCGACCTGGCTCGCGGGCGTCGCGGCGATCGTGCTGCTCATCGCGTGCGCGAACGTCGCGAATTTGTTGATCGCGCGCGGCATCCGCCGTCGGCGCGAGATCGCGGTCCGTGTGGCGTTAGGCGTCGGGCGTGGACGGCTGGTCGCACAGTTGCTCACGGAAAGCGTCGTCATCGCGGTGCTGGGCGGCGGCCTTGGGCTGGCGCTGGCGCATTGGGGCGGCGGGGCGATTCGCCGCGTTCTCCTTCCGGACGTGGATTGGTCGTTCGTCCCCATCTTCGACCCGCGCGTGATGCTGTTCACGACGGCCGTCGTGCTGTTCACCGGGTTCCTGACGGGGTTGGCCCCGGCGGTTCACGCGGTGCGCGCGGACGTGAACGCGTCGCTCAAGGCGGGCGAGCGCGAAGGCGGCGGCAATCGTTCGCGGTTGCGTTCCGGCTTGCTCGTGGCGCAGGCTGCGTTGTCCGTGGTCCTGCTCGTCGGCGCCGCGTTGTTCGTCCGCAGTCTGCACAACGTGCAGAAGCTCGACCTCGGCTGGGATCCTGACCGCTTGCTCCATGTACGGCTCGAGCTGCGGGGGACAGGGGTCACCGGTGAGCAGGAGCGAGCGATCATGCAGCGCGCCCTGGACCGCGTGCGCGCAATGCCGGGGGTATCGAGTGCGTCGACACTCGTCAGCGTTCCCTTCTGGATCACGTGGTCCGATGACGTATTCGCGCCGGGCATGGACTCGTCGGAACACCAGCGCACCTACGTCATCAATCCGGTGGGTGATGACTATTTTCGGACGATGGGCACGCGGCTTCTTCGCGGCCGAGCGGTGGGCTCCTCCGATCCGCGCGACGGGCCGAAGGTCGCGGTGATCAGCGAGGCGATGGGCAAACTGCTGTGGAAGGGGATGGACCCGATCGGCCAGTGTTTCCGTATCGGGGCCGACACCGCGCCGTGCAACGAAGTGGTCGGGATCGCGGAGAACATGAAGTTCGGCGAGCTTGGAGATGATGAGAGCATGCAGGTGTACCTGCCGGCAACCCAGAGTCGCACGACTGGCGGCATCGTCTTGCGCACGCCGGGCGATCCGCGGGCGATCGCCCAGCCGCTGCGGCGCGAGGTGCAGCCGCTGCTTCCGGGAATGGGCTACGCGAGCGTGAAGCCGTTGGCGAGCGTGCTCGACTCGGTCGTTCGTCAATGGCGGCTTGGGGCGACGATGTTCACGATCTTCGGCGCGCTGGCGCTGCTGCTGGCGGCGGTGGGCCTTTACGGCGTCATCGCGTACGATGTGGCGCAGCGGATGCGCGAGATGGGCGTGCGTGTCGCGTTAGGCGCGCAGGCGGCGGACATTCGCCGGCTGGTGCTGTGGCAGGGCATTCGCGTGACTGCGCTGGGAGTCACACTTGGCGCGATTGTGGCGTTCGTGGCGGTACGGTACGTGGAGAAGCTGCTGTTCGACACGCCGGCGCATGACCCGGTCGCATTCGGTGCGGCCGTCGGGACGATTCTGCTGGTGGCCGTGGTCGCGTCGCTCATTCCCGCGAGACGGGCGACACGGGTAGATCCGGTGGTGGCGTTGCGTACTGAGTAGCCCGTCCCCTGTCGCCGCTTTCAGCGAACCAAGACTTTCAGTACAGCGCTCGGCGGCTCCGTGGGTCTCGTCCACAAGCCCCGAGGAAACGCGAACGTGACGGTCGTCTCCCCGCGGTGGTGCGCGATCAGCTGACGCGTCGAGTTCGGGTCCGGCGCCACCACGGCCGAAGCGCCGCCCGTCACGATCGTGTAATCGAACGCCGACAGCACGCCGAGGTTCGCGCCTGCGCTGTCGAGTACCGTCACCGTCACTTCCTTGGGCACGTGCACCGTGTCCCCCAGAGCGACTCGAAGCTCCGTCGGGTTGACGCGCAATCGTGCGACGCGTGGGGCGATCTCCGCGTACCGCGCCATGGGAATCCCGACCGAATCCTGCCGCATGATCGTCGCGATCTGGATGGTCGCGCCGGCTGGCGTAATGGATCGACTGAGCGACGCGCGGATCGAGTCGAGAATCGAGGCGCTCGGCAAGACAAGCGTTGGGCCGGACGCACCGAACGGCCGGTCCATGAGACGGGCGCCTTCACGCCCGTTGCGGTAAACGCGGCCGCCCTTCATCACGAACACGACGTGCTGCAGGGCCGTGATGTCTGCGATCGGGTCACCCTCGACGGCAATGACGTCGGCCTCCATACCGGGCGCAATGCTCCCGATCCGGTCGGCCAAGCCTAACGCTTCAGCGTTGAGTGACGTGGCCGCGACGATCGCGTCCATCGCCGGCTGCCCGCCCACCTGAACGCGGTAGATGATCTCCCGCGCGTTCTGGCCGTGCGCGCCGGCCGTGGCGTCGGTGCCCATGATGATCTTGAGATCCTTGTGCTGGATCGCGTGCTTGAACATCGCGAGCTTGAGCGCGATCCCCTCCTCGGTCTTCTTGAAGCCTTCCTCGGTATAGTCGCCGGTGCCGAGGTAGCGTTGCTTGTTCTCGAGGTAGTTCTGCGAGACGAGGCCGATGTTCGGCTCGAAGTAGGTGCCGTGCTGCGCCATCAGCGTGAACTCGCGGTCCGTCAGCTGGCTGCCGTGCGCGATGGTCGTGCAGCCCGCGAGCGTGGCGGCGCGCGCGGCCGATATCGAATGCGCGTGCACCCACGTTCGCTTGCCGGCACGTCGCGCCTCGTCGCATGCGGCGCGGATCTGCGCATCGGTGAGCGTCTGCGCACCACCTTCACGGATGCTCTTCGACGCGAAGATCTTGATGACGTCCGCGCCGCGCGCGACCATCGTGCGCACCCAGGCGCGGATCTGCGTCGGCGTCAGCTTCGAATCGGTGAGTTGCGAGACCGACGTCAGGACGCGCGGCCCGAGGAAGTCGCCGTGCCCGATGCCGTAGCGGAGCTCGACATCCGGAGGCGCGCCGACGCTCTGCACCGTCGTGAATCCGGATCGAAGCGTGATCTCAGCGTTCTGCCCAGCCGCGACCACGCGGTCGAGCTGCGATTCCATCTCGGTGGGAATGCGACCGTCGTGACCGAAGTGGGAATCGATGTGAACGTGCGTGTCGATCATCCCCGGCATCAGCGTGAGCTGCTGCAGGTCGTAGGTGATCGGTCCCGTGGTCGTGTCGTCGCCACGCGTGATGCGCGTGATGCGCGATCCCTCGACGACCAGCGCGACGTTCTGTTGAACGCCGCCCTTGCCGTCGAGCAGCCGCCCGGCGCGAATGACGATGCGAGCCTGGGCCGAGAGAATGGCCGGCGTCGCGCAGAGGGCGAGCGCGAGCGTAACACGACGGAGAGCGCGGCGCGGTCGAAGCGTCGCGGACGATGAGCGCATGAGCGTGGTCCGGCGGGGATGACCTTCGTAAGCTGCGCGGTGGTACCAAACCGCGAAAGTGACTACCCCGCCGTCGCCCCTCGTCCGTCGCCCGTCCCCGCTCTTTACCGCCGATCGACGACGACCCGGCCGCCTTTCATCACCCACCGAACCTTGTCGATCACCACGTGGATATCGGCGAGCGGATCGCCGTCCACCGCCACGAGGTCGGCGAAGTAGCCGGGCGCCACGGCACCGAGCTTTTTCTCCATCCCCAGCAGCGCGGCACCATTGGTGGTTGCGGTCGCGAGCGCCTGCGCGGGCGTCATCCCGATCTGCGTATACCAGCCCAGCTCGTGCGTGTTCTGGCCGAACATGTTGAACACCGCGTCCGAGCCCATCGCGAACTTCACGCCCGCCTTGAGTGCTCGGCGTGCCGTCTCGATGTTCCGCAGGCGGAAGGAATCAAGCGCGGCCACCTGCGCCGGCGTGTAGTTGAACTGCTGGTGATACTCGGCGTAGTAGCGATTGTGGTCGATCGTCGGCACGTAGAACGTGCCCTGCGCGACCATGCGCACGAGCGTCGAATCGTCCAGGTCGATCGCGTGCTCGAGCGACTCGGCCCCGGCGCGCACGGCGTCGCGTCCGCCGTCCGGTCCGTAGGAGTGGATGGCGACGCGTTTTCCGGCGGCGTGGGCGGCGTCCACGATGGCCTTCATCTCGTCATACGTCAGCGTCTCGTTCCCCGTGACGTCGGCACCGCTCCCGGTCGAGCCGTACACCTTGATGACGTCGGCACCCGCGTCGACCTGTGCCTTCACCGCGGCGGCGACGTCGTCGACGCCCGTCAGGCGTCCGCGCGGCGGTCCCGGAGGCGCGTTAGGCTGCGTCGTCGCCGGCGCGCGGTGCAGGCCGTAGCCCGCGGCGAACACGCGCGGACCGACCATGGCGCCGCGGTTGATGAGGTCGCGCATCGCCAGGTCGGAGTAGTCGGATGCGCCGAGGTCGCGGATGGTCGTGACGCCGGTTTCGAGTGTTCTGCGCGCGTTCTCCTGCGCGAGGAAGACGGTGACCTGGCTCCGTTGCCGACCGCTCTGCCGCCACGGGTCGGTTCCGGCGGTGCCATCCCAGTAGTAGGTGATGTGCGTGTGGGCATCGATCATGCCCGGGATGCCGGTGTAGCGGCGGAGATCGATCACTCGTGCGCCGCGCGGCACCGCGTTCGCGCCGGTGCCGACGCTGACGATGGTGTCGGCATTGGTGACAACGACGGCGTCGCGAACGGTGCGTCCCGTTCCGTCCACGAGCGTTCCGAAGCGGACAGCGGTAAGTACGGGTGTCGTTTGGGCCGGCAGCGCGACGGCTCCAGCGAGAGCGCCAAGGACAAGAAGTATTCTCATGCCGTGGACGTTACACCGCGGACGACACTCGGGGCAGATCGTCCCAAGTCCCGTGGTTGGGTCTATCGCCTCTCTCGCTTTGCGTCCGCCAATGCGAGGCGGGCTTTGGCCGCCGGGAGGTCCGCCCCGTACACCGGCGTGCCCGGCTGCTGACGCCACGAGTCGTCCAACCCCCCTGCGTCCACGGCATCGAACCCCAGCTCGTCGATCAGCCGCGACACCACCGCCTTCGCGTTAGGGTCATCCCCCGCAACGGGAAGAGCAATGCGCTCGTGGTCGCCCGCCGGACGCCCGTCCTTCAGCAAATGGCCCGACTGAATCGTGTTGAACGCCTTCACCACCGGATGGCCGAGCTGCTCCGAGACCCAGCGGCTCTCCGTGGTTCCGGATTCGATTGGGCCGATCCGTCCGTCTCGCTGCGGATAGTAGTTGCCCGTGTCGATGATGATCGCGCGTGAGTGCTCGAACAGCCCCTTCGGCAGCTCCGGGACGCTCTTCTCCGGAATCGTGACGATGACGAGCTCCTTGTCCTTGGCGGCCTCGGTCACTGTCGCCGCCCGAGCGCCCGTCTCGGCAGCGAGACGCTGCAGCGTGTCGGGCCCACGGGAGTTCGCCACGGTCACCTCATGTCCGAGCTGCGTGAGGCGTCGCGTGAGCGCGCCACCAATGTGGCCGGCGCCGATAATTCCGATCTTCATGTGAGTCCTCGCGTGGTGACGTGACTATCGGTGCACCAGGCTCATGTCCGTGTATCGAGTTCCGGTGGCTGCACCAACGGGTATCACGGCATCGAGCCGGCCCAAGTCCGCTTGCGAGAGGTCCACGTTCGCGGCCGCGACGTTCTCCTCGAGATACGTGACGTGCTTCGTCCCCGGGATCGGTACGATGTCGTCACCGCGGGCGAGCACCCACGCCAGAGCAAGCTGGCCCGGCGTGATGCCTTTCTCTTTCGCCATCTGCTCCACCTCGCGCACGAGCTCGAGGTTGTGGTCGAAGTTTTCACCCTGAAAGCGCGGATTCCGGCGCCGGAAGTCATTCGCGGGGAGATCCTCGAACGTCTTGAAGCGACCGGTAAGAAACCCGCGGCCGAGCGGGCTGTAGGCGACAAAGCCGATCCCGAGCTCGCGCACGGTGCTCAGCACGCCGTTCTCTTCGACGTCACGCGTCCACAACGAGTACTCGGTCTGCAGCGCCGCGATCGGGTGCGTCGCATTCGCTCGGCGGATCGTGTCGGGTGCCGCCTCCGACAGACCGAGATGTCGAACCTTGCCCGCGCGCACGAGCTCGGCCATCGCACCAACGGTCTCTTCGATGGGCACCTTCGTGTCGACGCGATGCTGGTAGTACAGGTCGATGTGGTCGACGCCCAGCCGCTCAAGCGATGCGTCACATGCCTGGCGTACATAATCGGGGTCGCCGCGGATCCCGAGCCCTTGCCCCTGCGCGTTTCGAACATTGCCGAACTTCGTTGCGAGCACGACGCGATCGCGGCGGTCGCGGATCGCGCGCCCTACGAGCTTCTCGTTCGTGAACGGGCCGTACATGTCGGCGGTGTCGAGGAAGTCGACGCCAA
>Ga0136846_1217030_pt1 | contig 16951 bp, 17 predicted proteins | sample HopSoiMetagenom2_FD_96841 | JGI IMG/M metagenome (GOLD analysis project Ga0136846, IMG submission 96841) | Grasslands soil microbial communities from Hopland, California, USA - 2 Assembly 2016 (version 4) | ecosystem: Environmental > Terrestrial > Soil > Grasslands | place: USA: Hopland...
AGCATGGCGAGCATCGGCTATTCGCCCGCTACGCGGGTATTTGAGGCTGCCGGCGCCGCCGCTGGCATCGTCACGGACGATTGGGAAGGCGTTGAACTGTTTCTGCAGCCCGGCCGGGAGATTCTTGTTGCGCGCAACGGCAAGGATGTCGCCGCCCTGGTCGGCGAGCTCACGCCCGAGCGTGCCACCGAGATCGGCCAACGCGCCCGCGCACGCATCTTGCGTGAGCACACATATGCCCATCGCGGCGCCGAGGTCGATGCGCTCTTCCGCAAAATGCGCGACGGCGGGCGCGCGCCGAAGCGTGCGGTTTCGAAACAACCTATCGCGGAGGGTGTCATTTGAGGCTGGTTGTCTTTGGCCTGACTTTATCCTCCTCGTGGGGCAATGGCCACGCGACGACCTATCGCGCGCTGTTGAAGTCGTTTGCGGCGCGTGGCCATGACATCACGTTTTTCGAGCGCGACGAGTCCTGGTACGCCGACAGCCGCGATTTCGCGCAACCAGACTTTTGCCGGCTGATCCTTTACACGGACCTTCGCGGCCTCAATCGGTCCGAAACGGTCACTGATGGAGCGGACGCAATCATTATCGGTTCGTTCGTGCGCGACGGCGTTGCGCTTGCAGAACGAGTATTCGCGCGCAACGAGGGCGTGACGGCTTTCTACGATATTGACACGCCGGTAACCATGGCGAAACTCGCCAAGGGCGAGTGCGGCTACCTGTTATCCGAGGCGATTTCCGATTTCGACCTCTATCTCTCTTTCACTGGCGGAAAGTTCCTGAAAGGGATCGAAAGACGCTACGGGGCGAAGCGCGCCGTGCCGCTCTATTGTTCCGTCGACGAAGCCTTGTATCGGCCACTGAACGCCAGGAAACGATGGGACCTGAGCTACATCGGAACATATAGCCCGGATCGCCAGCCGGCTTTGACGCGGCTTCTCATCGACACCGCGCGCCAACGGCCGGCGATGAAGTTCGCCGTTGCCGGTCCACAATACCCGCAAGACATTGCCTGGCCCGATAATGTCGAGCGCATCGAACACGTCGGGCCGGACGAGCATCCGGCGTTCTACGCGGCTTCGCGGTTCACGCTCAACGTCACGCGCCGCGATATGATCGAGGCCGGCTACAGTCCGAGCGTGCGCCTTTTTGAGGCCGGCGCCTGCGGCTGCCCGGTTCTTTCGGACGCGTGGAACGGGCTCGATACATTGTTCGAGCCGCGACGCGAGATCATCATTTGCGAGAGCACCGCCGATGCGCTTGCGGCGCTGGACACGCCCGAACCCGCGCGCCGCGCCATTGCAAAAGCATATCGGCAGCGTGTGCTCGCGCAGCATACCGGCGAGCATCGTGCACGCGAACTCGAGGACTATCTGATCTCCGCAAACAGGACGAGCCGCGCATCGCGCCTGCCCGCTGCAATTGGGGAGAGCGTGGCGTGAGCGCGCGCAAGCTCCGGGTCGGCATTGTGGGCGTCGGCAATTGTGCCTCTTCCTTCGTTCAGGGGCTCACGCATTACGCCGAGGCGCGCAGCAACGTGCCGGTGCCGGGCCTTATGAATGTGGAACTCGGCGGCTACCATATTGGGGACATCGAACTGAGTTCCGCCTTCGACATCAACAAAACGAAAGTTGGCAGGGATGTCGCCGATGCGGTTTTCGCGCCGCCGAACAACGCGCATAAGTTCGCCGCACCGAAGCCGACCGGAATAAAAGTCGGCCGGGGTCCGACCCTCGATGGGCTCGGCACCTATTTGCGCGGACGCGTCGAAGAGGCGGATTCCGATCCAATCGACGTGCGCTGTGCGCTGCGGGAGAGCGGAACCGAGATTGTTGTCTCCTATCTCCCGGTCGGATCGCAAAAGGCGACCGAGTTTTATGCCGAACAGGCGTTAGAGGCGGGCTGCGCGTTCGTGAACTGCATTCCCGTGTTCATCGCGTCAGAACCGAAATGGCGGGCGCGATTCGAGGAGCGGGGGCTGCCGATCATCGGCGACGACATCAAGAGCCAGGTCGGCGCGACCATCGTTCACCGTGTGCTTGCCAATCTATTCAAAACGCGCGGCGTTCAGATCGACCGGACCTATCAGCTGAATGTCGGCGGCAATGCCGACTTCCTCAACATGCTCGAACGCAGCCGTCTCGAATCCAAGAAGATCTCCAAGACGCAGTCAGTGACCAGCCAGTTCGACATTCCGATCGCGCCGGAGAATATCCATGTCGGCCCAAGCGATTACGTGCCGTGGCTCGAGGATCGCAAGCTGGCTTTCATCCGGCTCGAGGGCACGACCTTCGGCGGCGTGCCGCTCAATATCGAGCTGAAGCTCGAAGTCTGCGACTCGCCGAACTCCGCCGGCGTGGTGATCGATGCGGTGCGCTGCGCCAAGATCGCGCTGGAGCGCGGCATCGGCGGCGCGCTGACCGGGCCGTCGAGCTACTTCATGAAGTCGCCGCCAATCCAATTCAGCGATGATGAGGCGCGCATGCGCGTCGAGCGCTTCATCGATGGCATCGACGAGGACCGGGCGTGAGCACCACATTCCATCTGGTCCGCCATGGCGAGCATGATCGGGTCGATCGCACGCTGTGCGGCCGGATGCCGGGCGTGGTGTTGAACGCGCAGGGTAAAAAGCAGGCGCGGGCTTGCGGACGCCGGCTTGCGGGCCTGCAACCGCTGCGCATTTTTTCGAGCCCGCTTGAGCGCGTCCGCGGCACCGCAGAGATCATTGGCGATGAGACCGGCTGTCCTGTCGAGGATGCTCAAGCCTTGCAGGAGATCGATTGCGGCGAGTGGACGGGAAAAGCCTTTGAGGACCTGCACGCGGACCAGCGTTGGAAGGACTGGAACGAAGCGCGCTCGGTGACGCGCCCGCCGGGCGGCGAAATGATGATCGAAGTGCAGGCGCGCGTCGTGAACTTTATGGAGCGGCTGCGCCGCCTCTATGAAGACGCGCGGCTCATCCTCGTCAGCCATTCCGATGTGATCAAGGCGGCCATTCTCTTTCACATCGGCCTGTCGCTCGATCTGTTCGCGCGAATCGAGATCGCGCCCGGGTCCATTTCGACGTTGATCATCGAGGATTGGGGCGCCAGGCTCGTCTCGCTGAACGAGACCTCTGCATGAAGATCGTCGTGTTCGGTCTGACGATTTCTTCCTCGTGGGGGAACGGCCACGCAACCCTGTGGCGCGGCTTCGCGCATGCCTGTGCGGAGCGCGGTTACCGCTTCATCTTTTTCGAACGCGACACGCCGTATTACGCGATGAACCGCGACCCGTATCCGCAGTACGGCGAAACTATCCTCTATAATGACTGGGAGCGCATCCGCAATGAGATGGCGCGCACGCTTGCGGATGCAGACGTGGCGATCGTCTCGTCCTACTGCCCCGACGGGATTGCCGCGAGCGCTCTCGTCTGCGATTCGCCGCGTGCGGTGTCGGTCTTTTATGACCTCGACACGCCGGTCACGTTGGCAAAACTCGCGCGCGGCGAGGAGACGACCTATATCGGGCCCCGCAAACTTGCCGACTTCGATCTTGTGCTGAGCTTCACCGGCGGCCCCGTACTCGATGCGCTGCGCGATCAGCTCGGTGCCCGACGTGTGGCGCCGCTCTACGGCCACGTCGATCCCGACCAGCATTATCGCACCGCCCCCAAGCCGCAATATACGAACGATTTTTCTTATCTCGGCACCTACGCGGCGGACCGGCAGAATGCGCTGAACAGATTCTTTGTCGAAGCCGCGCGCCTGCGCCCCCAAAGCAAATTCATGATTGCCGGCGCGCAATATCCGCTGGATTTCCCATGGGCCGACAACATCTACTTCGTGCGCCACCTGCCCCCATCGGAGCATTCGGCTTTTTTCTCCTCCTCAGGCTTGACCTTGAACATCACGCGCGCCGATATGGCGGCGAACGGGTGGTGCCCCTCAGGGCGCCTGTTCGAAGCCGCCGCCTGCGCCACCCCGATCGTCTCCGACTGGTTCGACGGACTCGATCATTTTCTCGCGGCTGGTTCGGAGACACTCGTCGTTCGCACACCGGACCAGGCGCTTGCCGCGCTCGATCTTGATGAAGGGGCAAAGCAGCGGATTGGACGCGCCGCGCGCGATCGCATTCTCGCCGAGCACACAAGCACCATCCGGCTTACCGAATTCGAGCGGCATGTCGGCGCCGCGCGCACCGCTCCAGCGCCGCGTTTCGTCGATGCGGAGAGCGCGTGACATGTGGGGCATCGTCCCGGCCGCAGGCAAAGGCAGCCGCATTCAGCCGCTGGCTTTCTCAAAGGAGCTGCTGCCGGTCGGCAGCCGGCTCGAAGCCGGCCTCGAGCGGCCGTGCGCGGTGAGTGAGTATCTCCTCGAACGCATGGTCCTCGCCGGCGCCGACAAGATTTGCTTTGTGATCTCACCGGGCAAGTCCGACATCATGGAATATTTCGGTGCGAGCTATGCCGGTGCCGCGATCGCCTACATCGTGCAGCCGCAGCCGGCCGGCTTATGTGACGCGCTGTTTCGTGCCGCGCCACTGATTAAAACCGAGGAATCCGTCGTCGTGGGGCTGCCCGACACGATCTGGTTCCCTGATCGCGCGCTTTGCGAGCTGGCGGACGATCGCCTATCGCTGCTGTTGTTCCCTGTCGAGAATCCGGACGTGTTCGACTCCGTTTCGACAGAGCGCGACGGCCGCGTTCAAATAATCGAGGTCAAAGCGGCGCGTCCGCATTCGCGCTGGGTTTGGGGTGCATTCAAATTGCCGGGCCGCACTTTGCACGCTCTGCATCGGCTCTGGAAAGAGCGCGCTGAACGGGACGAATATTTCGGTACGTTGATCAACGCTTATCTTGAAAATGGCGGTCTCGCGCATGGCGTGAAGGCCGGCACAGACTATGTCGACGTGGGCACGCTTGGCGGCTATCGCGCTGCGATCCAGCTGCTCGAGCGCATGGGAACGGACGCCGCGCCGCGCGGGCGGGATTCGAGCTTTGTCGAGAAGCTTCTCGAACATGCCGGAGCTCACAAATGAGCGCCGCGGCGGGCGAGGTATTGGATCGCGATCGGACCGCCGAGCGCATCAAATCGCTCGGGCCGTGGTTCCACAATATGAATTTAAACGGCGTGTGGACCGCGCCCGATCACCCGCTCGGGGATTATCCCGCGATCAAATGGAAGCGTTTTTCCCATGCAATTCCTGCCGATCTCTCCGATAAAAGCGTGATCGACATCGGCTGCAATGGTGGCTTTTACTCGATCGAGATGAAGCGGCGCGGTGCGCGTCGCGTCGTCGGGATCGACCACGATCCGGATTATCTCGCCCAGGCGCAATTTGCCGCGGATGTGCTCGGGCTCGATATCGAATTTCATCAATTATCTGTCTACGACGTCGCGCAACTTGGCGAGCGCTTCGATGTCGTGATTTTCATGGGCGTATTGTACCACCTGCGCCATCCGCTCCTCGCCTTGGATTTGATTCGCGGCCACGTGGCAGGCGACATGTTGCTCTTCCAGTCGATGCAGCGCGGCAGCGGCGATGTTGCGGAAGTCGCCGACGATTACCCCTTCACCGAAACGGGCATGTTCGACCGGCCCGATTACCCAAAGCTGCACTTCATCGAAAAGCGGTACGCCCATGACCCAACCAATTGGTTCGTGCCGAATCGCGCCGCCGCCGAGGCAATGCTGCGCAGCGCCGGCTTTGTCATCGAGGCGCACCCGGAGGAGGAAGTCTACATCTGCCGCTGTGCCTCGCAGCCGAGCGATGCCGCGGTCTATCCGTCGCGGGGAGCGGGGCGATGATCGAAGCGGCGATGATCTGGAACGAGCCCAACAACAAATCGCATTGGGATCCCGAGATCGATCCGGGCTGGGACAAGTTCGCCGAGATGGCACGGCTTGCAGCCGGCGCAATTCGCAAGGCAAACCCGGATGTTCCCTGCGTGCTGGGCGGCATGTCGCCAATCGATTCGCTCTTCGTGCAGAACCTTGCCGGCAAGGGTGCGCTCGAGGACATCGATATCGTTGCGGTGCACGGTTTCCCGCTCGATTGGAACTTATGGCCGCTGAAAGACTGGCCGAAGAAAATCGACGAGATCCGCGCCGTCACCGACAAGCCGATCTGGGTATCCGAAGTCGGCGTGTCGAGTTTCGGCGCCGAGGAGGTGCAGGATTGGGGTCTGGCGCGCACCGCCGAATTGTTGATCGGCTGCGTCCCGCGCATCCATTGGTATTCGCTGTGCGACCTCCCGCAGGCCTGGGGCGCCACGACCCGGCACAAGGAGGCGGAGGGCTCGTCCTATTATCGCCATTTCTACATGGGGCTGTTGCGTGAGGACGGTTCCCGTAAACCTTCGTTCGACACGTTTCGCCGCTTCACGCCGCAGCTGGGTTTGTGCCAGTGGTTTCATTTCAAGGACCCGCGGCTCGATTCATCGGTCGCGCTGATGAAGGAACTTGGCGTCACGTATCTGCGCACCGGCCTCTCCTGGGCCGATTATTTCCGTCCGGGCGCGCTCGATTGGTTCGATCGGCAGATGGAAGCGCTGGCTGATTTTGATGTGACCGTCACCTTCTGCTTCACGCCCGAGGATCGCGGGATCGCGCCGCATCATACCAGCGCGCCGCTCGTGCCCGAAGAATTCGCCGAATTCTGCGCGGCGATGATTTCGCGCTATGCGCGCCGGGAAGTTTCGGCGGCCGCGGAGTAGCGGCGTGCCGACGGTCCTGCAGGTCGCCTTCCCCTTCGCTCCGGTCAGCCGCGACAGTGTGGGAGGCGCGGAGCAGATTGTCGCGGCCTGTGATGCGGCGGTGGTGCACGCCGGACATCGTTCGATCGTCGTCGCGTGCCAGGGATCGCAAGTCGCCGGCGAGTTGATCACGGTGCCGCGCACGTCGCGAGCGGACGATCCGCATGCGCGCGCCGCGGCGCACGCTAATCACAGGAGAGCGGTCGACAGGGCGATTTCGCGATTCGGTGTCGACGTTGTCCATTGTCATGGCATCGATTTCGACGCCTACCTGCCGTCCGAAGGCGTGCCGGTGCTCGTGACCCTGCATCTTGCTCCGTCTTCATACAACCCGGCGGCGCTGCGACCGAAGCGCGCCGGCACATATTTTAATTGCGTGTCGCAGACGCAGCATGACGCCTGCCCTAAACTGCCAAATCTCCTGGCGCCGATCCTCAATGGGATCGACATCGAACGGCTTCGGCCAGACCCGCAGGCGCGCCGCACGCACGCGCTCGTGCTCGCGCGCATTTGCCCGGAAAAGGGAATCCATCTCGCAATTGAAGCCGCCAAGCAGGCCGATGCCGATCTTGTGATTGCCGGAAATATTTTTCCCTACACGGATCACGAGCGGTATTTCGCGGAAGAAATACGGCCTCGTCTCGATGTGAGGCGCGTCTTTATCGGCGCAGTCGGATTTGACGCCAAACGCGAGCTCTTGCAATGGGCGCGGTGCTTGCTCGCGCCGTCGCTGATTGAGGAAACGAGCTCTCTCGTCGCCATGGAGGCTCTTGCCTGTGGGACACCGGTCGTCGGGTTCCGCCGCGGCGCGTTGGCGCAGATTGTCGATAATGGGCTGACAGGCATGCTGGTCGACAATGTCGATGAGATGGCGGCTGCAATCGCGAGAGCAGATGCTTTTGATGCGAAGGTTTGCGCCGAGGCGGCACGACGCCGGTTCAGTGCCGCACGCATGGCGCGCGACTATCTCGCCGCCTACCAGCGGCTCAGCGAGCGCTCACAGAGCCGCCAATATCCCGAGCGGGTCGCCTCGTGAGCATTGTCGCGCAGACGCTCACCACGCTCCAAGAATTGGAGATCGTGCGCGGCGATTGGCGTGCCTTGTGGCGGCGCGCCGCTGCGACCACGGTCTTTCAGTCGCCGGACTGGCTCGTTGCCTGGTGGCGGCATTTCGCGCCGGGACAGCTCACCTGCATCGCACTCCGGCGCGGCGAAGAGCTCGTCGGGATTGCCCCACTTTATCACGAGGAGGGCAGCCGGCGCCTTCTCCCGCTGGGCATCTCGCTTAGCGATTGTCTCGACCTCCTCCTCCCAGAGGAGAACGGGGACGTCGTGCGTCTGGCGATGCAGGCGGAGATCGCGGGGGCCGCCGATACCAACGAAATCTGCTTTCCCGATGTGGCGCCGGATGCGTCGGTGCTTGGGCTGGATTTAAAAAGATACTTCGCCAAGAAGCAGCAAGACCAGCCATCGCCGGAACTCGTTCTCGGCCCTGCCGACGATCCGCTCAAAAACGTCCCTGCCCATCAGCGCCAGAACGTGCGCACGGCGGAAAATCGGGCCCGCCGCCGCGGCTGCGCCGTTCACGAGATTGTCGCCGATGAGCTACCGCGATTCATTCCCGCCCTCATGCAGCTTCACTCAAGACGGCAGCGGCAACTCGGTCATCCGGACGTCAATCAAGACATGCGCGTGATCCCTTTCTTCACCGAATCGTTTAGTGCCCTCGCCCGTGAGGGCGTGGTTCGCGCCTATTCCATTGCCTGCCAAGGCCGGCTGATCGGCGGCTATCTCGGCTTCCTGCATCGCGGCCGCGCCAGCTATTATCTCGGCGGCTTCGACCCCGAATTCACGTTCGAAAGCCCGGGAACGATTCTCATCGGACATGCGATGCGTTCCGCCGCTGTTGAAGGCGCGCACGCCTTCGATTTTCTGCGCGGCGGCGAGCCCTACAAATATGCCTGGGGCGCGCGCGACCGGCGGCTTCTATCCCTTTCGTTCCTGCCGCGGTTCAGCGATGTCGAACTCGCCTCCTGACTGGCTCGGCGATTATCCTCGTGAAGTAGAGGGGACCTTGGACGCGGCATTGACCGGCAGGCTGGATGCTCCGATCGTTCTTACGCGCCTGTTTCTGGCGCTTGGCGACACCGGCAAGATTTCCTCGTTGCTGTCGCGACTCGAATCGGAAAAGCAGGCGACCGGAGATCAACTGGGCGCACGGCGACTTCGCTCCGTTCGCGACCTTATCTCGCGCGATCGCTCGGCATTGGACAAGATGCGCGATGTCCTTGCCGTTCTGCACGGCGAGCCGACGCAGCCGACCGGCGTCGAAACATCGTCAGTGGCGGCGGCTTTCGATGCGGCGGTGGAACTCTCCCCCGCGGCCAGTGTGGCGCTTTACTCTCTCGGCGATTCCACACTGCTCGGGGCCGCAACGCAGGAACTCCTGGCTCTCCTGCGCACGCGCGGACTTATCACGCCCCGCAGCCGGGTATTGGAGATCGGTTGCGGCATCGGCCGGTTTGCGCAGGCACTCGCGCCCGAAGTCGCGTCGTTCTTCGGGATCGATGTATCGACAAACATGATCCGCGTCGCGCGCGAGCGCTGCGCGAACCTCCCCAATGTCATGCTCGCCGTGACGGCCGGAGACGATCTCGGCGATCACTCCGACGGCAGCTTCGATCTCGTTCTCGCCGTCGATTCGTTTCCTTATATCGTCGCGACGCGGCCCGGGCTTGCGGAAACGCATGTAACCGAATGCACTCGTGTCCTTGCCGACGGGGGCAGTCTCGCCATCTTCAATTTTGCCTATGACGAAGATTTCGGCACGAGCCGAGACCGGCTACAGCGCGTCGGAGAAGCGGCTGGTCTCAGCCTGATCGCGGCCGAGGCAAATCCGCTGCGGAGCTGGGACGGCAGCTTTTTCCATCTGCACAAGCAGAGCCCGCGGTGATACCCGTGCACCTGCCACGCCTTACGCCGGAGGTCCGGCGCAACCGGATTTGCGCGTCAGGTTGCCGTTGGCGGCGTGTTGCTGTATGCAAGCGGCCTCGATCTGTTCGGTCGGTGCAAGTGGCCAGGAGCGTCCTAGGACGCGGTCGACGACTCCTTCCAGAAAATTTCGACGACGCGGCCGATCATCCCGACAGGCTGCTATTCTCATGAGGAGCCGACTATGGCGACTGGTACAGTGAAATGGTTCAACCCCGAGAAGGGCTATGGCTTCATCCAGCCGGATGACGGCGGCAAGGATGCGTTCGTTCACATCAGCGCGGTCGAGCAGGCTGGTATGCGCAATCTCAACGAGGGCCAGAAAGTGAATTACGAGCTCGTCACCGACCGGCGCTCGGGCAAGACTTCGGCCGGCAATCTCTCCGCCGCCCAGTAATCTTGCGTTGAAATCCCTCTGCCCCTCTTCTGGACGGGCAGCTTTTTTTAGGTGTCGCGCTAAACGGGCGTCGGCTCGCCGCCCTCAACGATGATCGTCTCGACTTCGCCCGGGCCGGCGCGCCGGAACGCCGCCGCCTCGTCATATTCCTTTGAGGTGAAGCAGGCGACGCCCTGCTCGAATGTCGGGAATTCTATCACGACGAAGCGATGGAATTTTTCCGGCCCTTCCATCACCTGATACTTGCCGCCGCGCGCCAGAACCTTGCCGCCATATCTAGCGATAATCCCTGGCACGCGATCGGTATATTTCTTGTACTCGACGGGATCGTTGATGCGCGAACGCGCGACCCAATAGGCGGGCATGGTGGGGTTCCCTTGCTGTCATTCCCGGCGCGCGGCGCAGCCAAGTGTACGCAGGCTGCGTAAACTTGCCTGCTTTGAGCGATCGGGAATCCAGAACATTCGTGGCGTGACCTTGGATTCCCGCTTGCGCGGGAATGACAAGCCCTACTTATTCTTCGCCGAATCGAACGGCACCTGAATGTCGCCCGACTTGTACTGCTCCGGGAACAGGATCACGCTATGGGCGGGATCCTTGAACTGCTCGAGGTCGTTGCCCTTGAGTCCACGGAACTGCACCATCAGGATGCGCGACTTCGCCCATTCGCCGTAGCGGCCGAACTTAATCTTGCCGACGATCGTATCGAACTCGTTCGCCCTGATATAATCGGCGAGCTTGGCATCGTCGAAGGATCCGACTGCTCTGACCGCCGCCTCGAGAATTTGCATCTCGGCATAGGCATAGATCGGGATGTATAGACCAAGTGCATCGACGCCGGCCGGAACCGCGCGTTCGCGATATTTCTTCAGGAATTCGTCCATGCCGGCGAATTTCATCGTCGGCGCGGGAACGAAATATTCGTAGTTGGTCCAGTTGTTGAGCAGCGAGCCGAACTTGCCCTTCAGTGCGGCAAACTGCACGCCGACCATGCTGCCGCCGATCATCTGCGCCTGCACTCCGACCTCGTTAACGGCGCTGATCATGCCGGCTGAATCCGGCGGATACGACGCGATGTAGAAGAGGTCGGGATTCCTCGCCTTCATCGCGCGCACGATCGGGGTGAAGTCGATCGTGTTCGGCGGATATGTTTTGTCGTAGACGATCTCAAAACCCATCTTCTTGATGTTTTCGCGCGCGCCTTCCATTGCATTGACGGAGAATTCCGCATCGGCGCCGGCCATCGCCACCGTCTTCGGCTTGCTAGGGAGTTTCGCCGCCGCGGCAAAGAAGCCTTCGGAGAAGGCCGGCTTCGGGTCCGGTCCACTCGGCATGATCTGGAAATAGCGGGGATAGTCGAACTGGTTGTTCGCGCCGAGCGCGAACAACGACATGAACAGCTTGTTGCGTTGAATGATGATCGGCATCGCCGCCGCGGTCGGCACGGTCGCGTAGCCGGACATGACGAGGTCTGCCTTGTCGACGTCGAGAAGCTTCGTGTAGATGCCGGGCACCGTCGCCGGATTCGACTGATCGTCGTAATAGACGAGATCGACTTTGCGGCCGAGCAGACCGCCGCGCGCGTTCACCTCTTCCGCCCAGATCTGATAGGCGAGCAGCCCCGCCTTGCCGCCGGCCGCAAGACCGCCCGAGAGCGCCATGCCGAAGCCGATTTTTACCGGCTGCTGCGCGTTGGGGGCCGAAATCGGCAGCGACAACGCCGCGAGCGCAATGGCTCCCGCAAGCCCACGGATCAGTTTTTTCATCCAAACTCCTCCCGGCCGAAGCCTGTCGTTCACATGCGCTCTGTCGGCGCTGGCGGGCGTCACATCGCCGCCGCGCGCGCGAGCGAATTGGTTTTTTTTGCCTTTGTCATCTTGTTTTTTAGTCGGGGTCGTTACCCACCACCGGTAGGTTCACGCGGCCGGCGCATCGGACTACAAGCCCGCGTCATGGAAAGACCCGACATCCTCATCATCGGCGGCGGCACAGCGGGATGCGTGCTCGCCGCCCGACTCAGCGAGAACCCCGCCTGGAACGTGCTGCTCGTCGAGGCCGGACCCGATGTGCCGCCGGACAAGCTGCCGGCCGACATCGCCGACATATTCCCCCGCGCCTATGCCAATCCCGCGTATTTCTGGCCGCAGCTCAAAGCGCGCACCGTCTCGTCCGAGGCGAAATCCTATAGCCAGGCAAAGCTGCTCGGCGGCGGCTCGTCAGTCATGGGGCTGTGGGCGCTGCGCGGCCTTGCCGATGACTACGACGGCTGGGCCGCAAGCGGAGCTACCGGCTGGGCCTATTCGGATGTTGAGCCATTCTTTCGCAGGCTCGAGCGCGAGGTCGATGATGCAGGCCCAGAGACGAACGCGCCGATCCCGATTCTGCGCGTGCCGCGCGAGAAGTGGCCGCCGTTTGACCGGGCCCTTGCCGACGCCGCGGGGCGGCGCGGCGTGCCGTTTCTTCCCCGCTTCGAAGCCGGCCTCGAAGGTGTTTCCGCCGTGCCGATCACCAGTGCCGGCACGATTCGCGCCTGCGGCGCCAACGTCTATCTCACCGCGGACGTTCGCTGCCGGCCCAATCTCGTGATCTACACCGAGACCGAGATACGCCGTCTTATCTTTCGTGATCGGCGCGTTGTCGGCGCGGAAATTCTGCGCCGTGGCGGACGCACTATGCGCGTCGAGGCGCAACGCGTCATCGTGAGTGCGGGCGCGATCCATTCGCCGGCGCTTCTCCTGCGCTCCGGCATCGGGCCCGCGGGCGATCTCAACCCGTTCAGCATTCCCCTTCTCGCCGATCTGCCGGTCGGGCAGAACTTGCAGAACCATGTCTTCGCGCATCTCGGCGCGGTGATCCGCCCCGGCGCGCGGCAGGACGTGGACCAGCGCTTCTATTGCATGGCGGGCGCGCGGCTATCCTCCAAGCAGGTGAATGCGCCGGCGGGCGATCTCTTTATTAGCTTCATTGCACGCACGAGCGGGCGTGCGCACGGCAATCGCATCGGCATCATCGGACCCTCGCTTTATGCGCCGTATTCGCGTGGCGCAGTGCGCTTAGGCGGCCGCGCCCCGCATCATCCGCTCGATGTCGATTTTCGCCTCTTATCCGACCCGCTCGATCGGGAGCGGCTGCTGATTGCGGCGCGTTTTGCCCGCGAACTGCTCGCCGATGAAGCGATACGCGGCACCGTGCTCGAAACGTTCCTGCTGCCGGCAAATCCCCCCATCCGTCTCCTCAACGCGCCGGGAATTTCCGCGACGATTCTCAACGGGCTGCTTGCAATGGTGATCGATTCCGGCGGTCCATTGCGGCGCCATGCGCTCGAACTCGGCATCGGTCGCGGCCGGCTCGTGAGCGATTTCCGCAGCGAGGCGCAATTCGATGAATGTGTGCTCGCGTCCACGATGCCGATGTTTCATCCGGTCGGCACGTGTGCGATCGGCACGGTTGTCGATTCGCAATTGCGCGTGCGTGGCGTCGAAGGCTTGTATGTCGCCGATGCCTCGGTGATGCCGGTCATCCCGCGCGCCAACACCAATATTCCGACCTTGATGGTGGCGGAAAAAGCTGCGGTGCACATCGCGCGGGATTTGCGCCGCGACGTGAGTTGACGCGCGCTATTCGCCGATTGTCGACATTTCGATCGCGTCGGTTGCCGCCTGCCAGTCCGCCTGCGCGGCGCGCAGCGAACTAAGCGCCTGCTCGCGCGACGTCTTGTTGGCGCCGAGCCAGACGATGCCGCCGATGATGGCTGTAAACGACAAGAGCGCCAGCAGCAGGCTGACCCGCCCGAACAGCCCGACTAGATTGGCGACAAATAGAACCCCGCCGCCGATGATTGCAGCACGCGACGCCAGCATGCCCTTGCGGCAGCTCTCGATCATATCGCGTAAGCGCTCGATCCGCTCCTCGATCTCGACGAGTTGCGCCTCGACCTCATCACCGCTCATCGGCCGCTTGTATCAGGCAAGCAGCTTGCGCGCGTCTTCCCACAAGCGGTTGACGACCTCTTCGGCCGGCTCCGCGCGCGCCATGGCGGCCGACTGGCCGGCCCAAACCTGCATGCGCTGCACGTCGCCGGCCTTGGTCGCCGCCTCGCGCATCGCCGCCGTCAGGCCACGCTGCACCGGGTAGGGGGCGGGCGCCGGCGCGTCGGGTGAGAGCGCCGCGAGCGCATATTCGGTCGCGATCGAGCGCCCCGGCCGCCCGCTGAAGGCGCGCGAGATCACCGTGTCTTCGGGGCGGGTGTTCGCCAGTGCATCCGCCCAGGCCGGCGCAGTCTTCGCCTCTGGGCAGCGCAGGAAAGCGGTGCCGACCTGCGCCGCGCTCGCGCCGAGCGCCAGGGCCGCGGCGACGCCGCGTTCGTCGCCAATGCCGCCGGTTGCGACCACAGGGACGCGCACCGCATCGACGATCGCGGGCAACAGCGCGAACAACCCGACCGCGCGGCGCTCGGCCTCCGCCGCCTCGAACGCGCCGCGATGGCCGCCGGCTTCGGCGCCTTGCGCGACGATCACGTCGGCGCCGGCGGCTTCCGCTGCAAGTGCCTCGGCCACTGTGCTTACTGTCGCGAACCAGACGATGCCGCGCTCCTTCAGGCGCGCGACGAACTCGGGCGGGTAGAGGCCCATGATCGACGAGACGACAGCAGGCCCCGCCGCGAGCAGCGCCTCGCATTGCGCCGCGAAATCGGGCGGGGTCGCATCGCCGGCATTTTCCGGCACCGCCGGGCCGAAACGGCCGAGGAACTCGCGCACCTTCGCTTCGTGCGCGGCGTCGCGCTTCGGAGGAGGATCGGGGATCCACAAATTGAGCTGCACCGCGCCGTTGGAGGATGAGCGAAACTCCTGCATCCACGCGGCGATCGCGGTCGGCGACATCAGCAGCGCGCCGGCCGCCCCCATGCCGCCGGCCTTGGCCACCGCGATCGCCAGCGAGGCCGGACTGGCGCCGGCCATCGGCGCAAGCAGGATCGGCACTCGCAGTCCAAAGCGCTCACAAAATTCAGCCGCACGCGACAACGGGGAAGTCATTGGTCTCATGGCTCTCCGGTTCGAGTCTCAGCGCGAGAGAGCGCGATTAGTGGCCGCGCTCAAGCGCCCATCTTTCATACGAGCTTTGCGCGTGAAGCAGCGCGCCGCGTGGCACGCCTGCTGGCCGACAGGATTCGAACCAAGCGCAGACCCCACATTTGTTTCAGGTAGGCCGCCGCGCCGCGACGTTTTAGATACCGCGACGGTGACTGTTCAAGCATCATTGGGTGCCCTCAATTTATACCCTGAGCACTCCCGGTTTAGATGATGATCTAGCCTGACGTCAGCAAAATAGGGTGGATGAGTTTAGTCTCTTTTCGTCAGCTAATTACTCCACACTTTCAGTCTCGGCACGGCTCAGATCAAGGCACGGCGACGCCGCCGCGGCGGGTGATCCTATCTCTCATCGCGCCCTCGATTGTTCCTCCGCCAATCAGGGGGATTGGCGATACGGCAAAATATGCGTCTAAGTCTCCAATGCATTCGGCGAGGGTGTTTTTCAGGTCAACCGAGCGCTTGCGGAGTTCGCAAAGCTGATCGCGTGTCTCAGCTGCGGAACGACGATCTTCGTCATTAACCTCTCGCCGGCGATATTTGCCAACGGCATCATCGAAGGCTTGTCGAACTTCTGGGTGCCCGGGTGAATCCCGGTCACATCGGCTATACTAATCCACTCATTATCGCTCAAGCTAGATGCGGGAAAAGGACCCCCCGGCTTACCCCATTCCGCCGGAATACTCCTAGATTTCTCAGTAGACAGCTTCGCCACGTCAGAGTCCTTGCTCGTAGAGCCCTACCTACTATGACCGCCGCCATCCGCAGTGAAACGGCACCTATGAGCAGCGCGGTGTTTCGAACGCGCTTCAAAGTTAAACCCCGGCCCGGGCGAGGCGACCCGCTATCCTTGGAAAGTCGCCAGCCGCGCTCCTGTTCGGCGTGTGGAACTCAACGGGCGAGGGCGGCGGCGCGCCTAAAGACCGGGCCCACCTGTTTCCCTCCGCCGCGATTCCACTGACCAGCAAGCACAGCAACCTCAAACGAAAGAGCGGTTCTGAGCAGGGCCTGGTTTCGTTCGTCCCGCACCTCGATACCGACTTCGCTCTGCTCGCGAACCGGGAAGCACATCCTTCGCCAAGTCGGCAAGGCGCCGGCGAGTGAGTAGTCAGTTCAGCCGGGCCACGACCGCGAGCCGTTTCACTTCGCCTCTCAGATAGGCCTGCAGGAAGGCATCGTAGTTTTTGAACGAGACGCAGCCGTTGGAATCGCCGTTGGGGCCGAGCATGAAAGTGTGCGCGAGCAGACCCGCACGGCCAAACACGTTGCTGTCGATCGGTGTGAGCCGCAGCGCCTGCACCCCGTGGAAGAGGCTCTCCCGCAGCTTCAGGTCGTAGGTGGCGGGCGGGGTTGCGCCGCGCATCCGGACATTGACGTAGCGTGGGTCGTCCAGATATTCGCGCAGCCCCGAATGGGCTTCGAGCTTCGTGCCGTTCGGCAGATGTACGGTGCGCGCGCTGATGTCGTAGATGGCGGTGAATTTGTCGTAAGCAGGGGCGACGGCGTTCGACACGGCGCCCGGTGAGGGTTTTACCGCGCTGTCTTCTGGATTGGCATAGGCGAGGACGGGCCCGGTCGGCTGCTCGGTTTTGGTGCCGAACAGCTTATCGAAGATCGAGCTCGCTTCGGCCGGGGTGGTCGGGGCTGGGGTAGCCTGCGCGACCTGACGGCTGCCGGCGCGGGGACGACTAAGCTCGATCGGCCGGCGCGCCGGCAGCGGCACGTTCTCGGCGATAT